>Ga0314855_100003_pt1 | contig 88789 bp, 95 predicted proteins | sample 2018CB1WmetaG_FD_203636 | JGI IMG/M metagenome (GOLD analysis project Ga0314855, IMG submission 203636) | Cryopeg brine viral communities from Beaufort Sea near Barrow, Alaska, United States - 2018 CB1W | ecosystem: Environmental > Aquatic > Marine > Coastal | place: USA: Alaska | collected... | reverse complement strand
ATACAGGAGATAAAGGAGATAAAGGAGATAAAGGAGATACTGGTGCTACTGGTATAGCAGGTAGTGATGCTAGTGCTACTACAGATGCTGCTGCTTTAGCTACAGGTACATTAAATGTAGCTAGATTACCCAGTACTGTTACTGTACAGGGTAATACATTTAATGGAAATTCACAACTTGTAAAAACTGACGCTACAGGTAAAATACCTTCAAGTACTTATATACAAGGTAGTGGTGGAACAGGTACATCTACTTTTATTAATTCTATAGTAGCTACTTCTGTATCGGATTTAACTTCTGCTGCTAATGCAAATAAAATAATTATAGTTCAAACAAATCTTACTCTTACTGCTAATACAACTTTAGCAAGTAATATTACTTTGTATGATGGCGGAGGTAGTATAAATTTAAATGCTTTTACTTTAACAGGTAATAATACAGGTATAGTCTTTTTTAATAATAAGAAATTTTTAGATGCAATAAAAGCAGAATCTAAAATAGCAGGCTCATGGAATTTACCACAAGAGTTTTCTATAACTAATTTAGGTGCTGTAGCTGACGGTATAGATCATATCATTCAAGACGAATCTAAGACTATTGGTACAGGTTCTATTAATACGACCAATTTAACAACACTTACTGTACCAGATGCAGATTTTACAGGTAGACAAGGACAACAAATAGCTATAACTAATGCCAATTCTACTAAAGATAGAAAAGGTCTTAAAACTACAATAGCTGCTGTAATTTCTCCAACACAGGTAACTTTAGCTAACCCTGCTGTAAGAGGAACAACTAATCCTTTACCTCTTACTAATATGAGGGTATTTTATGGTACTGATAATAAATGGGCAATACAAACTGCAATAGCTTTACGTAATAAAAAATCTGGTAAATTAGTATTTCCAGAAGGTCATTATATGACAGAAGTAGAACAACCACAGGAATTTGATAGACAAGAACCTGTAAGTTGGGTAGTAGGTAATGGTACAGATGGTATCACTTATGAAATGACAGGAGCGATAATTCAATCTTTTCCTATTAATTTTGTAAAGGTTCAATTAAAAAGAAAAGCTTACATGTTTTATCTATACAATACAGATAAATTTACATGGAACGGCGGTACTTTAATAGGAGAATATTTTACAGCACAAGAACAAACAGAGTATCCTGCTGGATATAATATATCTTCTGGTGTAACTAATGCTGTATTAAATAATGTAACTGTTACAGAGTTTCACGGTGATGGAGCAATAGCTACAGGAGATGCTCAAATTTCAGGTATAATAACAGGTTCTTCATTTACCAATACTAAAGATAGTGGAACAGAAAGAGGTCTTTTAGATTCAAGTACAGGTCTTATAACAGCTTCTACTACATGGGCAAGTTCTGCATCTTCCGTTAGTGTTAGTAGCGGTATATGGGATAGACAGTATGATATGTTTGGTTTTAGACAAATAACTGTAGGTAATGCATCTTTTCAAGGATGGGCAGGTCTTACTAGAGATTATTATTACGCTTATTTTTACGATGCTGCTGATAATTTTTTATTCAGATCACCAAGACTTTATTTATATGATAAATACACACTAAGAGAAGATGTAAAAAGAGTAAAATTCTCTTTTCCTGATGTAAAAGATATATCAACAATAGAATTAAATGTATTTCCTGATCTTGCAGCACAGAACGTTACTTTTAACAATTGTCATTGGACATTTAATGGGCGTCAAGGTTTTTCTAATCCACCACAATATATGGTTACTTTTAGAGGTGGAACTGTAATGAATAATGGAGATATAAGTCCGGGTGCAGGTTTTGACTTTGAAGATAAGAGAAGGTTATCAAGGCATGTACTTATAGATGGTATGACTTTTCAAAATAATTATGTTGGAGATATAATTTTTATAGGTACACAAGATGTTAAAATTGTAAATTGTACTTTCTTAGAAAAAGATAGAGTAGGTTGGGGTGGTACTTTAGGTATCAGATCAGAATTAGGAAGAGATGTTATTATATCAAATAATGTATTTAATAACAGCGGTGTTTCATTAGGTAGAAATGATGTATTTACTAATAATAAAATGAGAAATACTTTTATTACTACTTCTGGTGAAGCTTCTACAGTAAGTAATAATGATTTATATAATACAAATATAAAAGTTTACGCTCTTACTAGTGGAGGTAGAACGCCTGATGTAATTAAAGATAATATTTTAAGAATAGATAGACCTATAAGTTATATATTTTCTGATCAGTTTTTAGGTGCTGAATGGATAGATAATAAAATATATATTAATGATATAAGTAGATTATCTAATTTAGCTGAAGTGGTAGATACTAATGTAGGTTTCAATTCTACTTTTGGATTTTCAGAAGATATAGGATTAAATAACTCTGGAAACTTAGGTGGTTTTATAGATGGTCTTGAAATTAATATAAAGGATAAAACTGAAATATCAAATAATCCTGATAATTATAATAGACCTGCACTTACTAAAAAATTTCAAAATATATATTCAGATGCAGGAGTATATTTTATAAAAGGGATAGAAGAAGATAAGTATATTGATAATATAAACTATCCTTTTGCATTTTTTAGAAATGATGGATTTAGACAAACAATTCCTGTTGATTCTATAGCTAACCCTGCTAAAACTATATATGTTAAAAACTCTAAGTTTGAAATAAATTCATCTGAATTAAATTGGGGGGCTAACACTAATTCTACACAAATACAAACTAGTAAACAATTTACAAACTTTGTATTTGATAATAGTAAATTTATTATAAATGGTAGTTATACACCTCAACAAAGTTCTAGATCAAATTATATTAAATTAAATCATTTAGGTACTACAGTATTTAAAAACTGCTACTTTAAAAATGATGGTGCAACTGCTGTAGGAGATAATCTTGATACTAGTAATTACTGGATAGGTAGTAATGGCCCTAGTACAATTACTTTTGAGAATTGTGATTTTGCTAGTGATGTACTTATACCTAAATTAAGAACAGGAGATATATTTATAGATACTAGAAAACCTTATTATCTTACTACTAGTACTAATATTAGAATGAGTAGTCCAGGTGGTACTATATATACAGGTGTAAATACTGCTATAAACTATCAAGCTATAGGTATTAGAAATAGCGGTAAAGCACAAGTAAGATTTAATACTACAGAAATACCTAATATAACTGGTGGTGTTGATAATAAAGGTAATACAGTTACAGTAACAATAGTTAATCCTGATATATTTGTACCTAATACATTAATGGATATGGCTCTTGAAAATGAGAATGGAAAAATATATGTTTATTTACTAAAACGATAATTATGCCAGATTTTGTAACAAGATTAAGAAGAAGTAGTGGTGGAGCACTTCCACCGTTACCTTCTTATGTACAGACAATAGAAGATAATGCTAATTTAATATATCTAATAGACTATAGATCTTTTTATAATAATAATACATTAGTAGAAACGGTAGAAACGCCTATAGACATGTTAAAAGATGCTAGAGGTAAAGCAATTCAAGCAAGTTCTACAATATCAAGTGCTAAATTATCTTTAAATAATTATAATCGTAGAGTACTAAACTTAAATGGTACAGGGTTTTTTACATTAGGTACAGATCCTACATTTAATTTAAATCCTACTACTGGATTTAGTATATTTGTAAGAATTGCATCTTATGATACAGATAATAATGGTACTATAATTGGAAAAGGAGGTACAGACTATGCGCAAAGAAACCATTTAATGGTTGTTAAAAATAATGGTATATATTTTCAAGTTGGTGGCAAAGATGTAAATGAGATAGCTGCAATTAAAGATTATAAAACAACTGATGCACCACCTACTAATTTTCATTTAAAAGCTAGTAGTTCTCTTTTAGAATATAGAAGGGATAATGTGATTATAGATTCTGTAGCTTCTCCTACATATTATGAATCAGATGTAGAAACTAGGTTATTTGCACAAGGTAATGGAAGTGCTACTTCTAACTTTAGATATAAAGGATTAATAGAAAAATTACTTATATTTAAAGGAAACCTTACAGAAGCAGAAATAACTAATATAAATAACTATATGAATTTAGGTAGAGTAGGTAGTTATGTTCCTCCACAAACTGCACCAGCAGTATAAAAATTAATATTAATAATAAATAAATAATCATGCAAAAACAAGAAGAACAAAAATTGACTTTTGGAGAAAAACTAAAAGAAATGGCAGCTAACTGGGAAACAAGTGTACCAGCTTTAGCAATGGTACTATTAACAGCTTTAGTAGCTTTTGGAGTAATTCCTTTAGAAACAAGTGAAGTTATTAAAGAAGGTATTAATGGTGCAGCCGAAGCTTCTAAAGATGGTAATAATCTTGGAATAGTTATTTCTCTATATGGGATGATAGCAAGTTTAGGTCTATTTGCTAGTAAATCAGCAGATAAAAAAGTAGCTAAAACTTCTCCTAAACCTACAGAAACAGAAGCAAATATTTCTAAATAATAACTTGTATTTTAATTAATAAAGTAAAGTATAAGCTAGCCCTTATACTTTACTTGTTTATATAAACTAATATGGAAGAATTTAAAGGTCTTGTTACAGATACCCTACTTACCAAAAACCCACAAGGTACTTGGCAAAATGCTAAAAATATAGTACTTACTAAGGGTATTAGAAGTATTGCTAATGAAGATGGTTTAAAATTCGATTATCTAGTTCCCGGTATAATTATAGGTAGAATAGTAACCAATACGGATATAGTTTATTGTATTAAGAATAAAGATAGTATAGATGAAATAGGTGTAGTAAATAGAAATAATAATATCGCTGAATATACTACTGTAGTTAAAAGTAATTTATTCAATTTTAATATCTCTTGTCCTATAGAGGGTATATTTATATACAACTTTAAAAAAGAATTAACTGTTGCATTTTGTGATGGGGTATTTGATAAATCTAATAATCCTAAAATTGTAAATATTAACAATATAGGTATTGAATTAGATAGTAATAAAAGTTTAGTTAATGCTAGAGAGTTTAATAAATTAAAGTTATTTCCTAATGTAAAAGAAGCTAATGTAGATTTAAGTTACTTAGATTCAGGTGCTATAGCAGGATTAGCTGCTTATGTCACTTATTGTTATGTTTTTGTAGATGGTAGTACAAGTCCTTATTTTTCTACTTCTGCTGTAGCTTATTTAGCTAGTTCTGTTGATCCTGTTGATAAAAAAGGATTAAGATTAACTTTTAAAAACTTAGATATTAATTTTGATAAGTTAAAAATAGGTCTAGTAACTAAAGATGGAGAAGCTTTAAAAGGTTATGAAAGTTATGTAATTAATTATAAAGGAACAGAAAAACAAATAGATATTACAAGTTTATCTAATTTTACTATTACTGCTCCTGATGCTATTATATTAGAAAAACAAACATTTGAAAAAATACAATCTATTACTAAGGCTGATGATCAAATTATAGTAGGTAGAACTAAGACTAAGGATGTATTACAATTTCAAAAGTATGCAAACTTATTAAAACTTAGACCTGTTCAATATACAGATGATAATGAACAAACACCTAGTTTATTACCTGATGAAGTATATAGTATTTATATACAACCACAATGGCTTGATGGCTCTTATACAGAAACAGCTTTCCATATACCGGGAGATATAGCTGATTCAAAAGAACTACAACCATTATCTAATGAGGAAAAACAAAACTATAATTTAAGATGGACTGATGATCTTAACGTAGATATAAAAAGATTTCATGTGTTTAATACAGGAGAAACTATATATAGTGATATAAGCCCTAATGCTTATATGAATAAATTTGGTATATGGTATAATGAAGAAAAATATCCAGATACAGATGATTATAATTCATTAATAGATTATAAAGGTAAACCTATAATTACTACTCCACAAGATTTAAGGGGTACACCTGTAAGGTATCATAGAGTTCCTGCAATAGATAAGAATGTATTATTTGGTAATGAAGATACATATCTTAATAGTAATAATTTAGAAAATAAAAAATTCTCAAAAATAGGAATACAAGTTGCTAATTTAAATAGTGTAATACCTAAAGAAGTAAAAGATAAATTACAAGGTTATAGAATATTATTTGTAAAAAGAAATGGTGGTAATAATTATGTAGCAGGTAATTGGATAGGTACTAGATTAGGAGAATTAGATTGGACACAAGCTAATGTACCTATTACTTGGAAATTTTATGACTTTAATGTTAATGAGTTATCAGATGAATATTATACTGTTAAAAGACTTCCTGGTAGTAATAATAATTATGTAGTACCTAATGAAATAGATTTTGATAATATGAGAGTAATATCTAATGAACTATTTAAGTTTAAACCTAATTTAGATATTACTTATATTAAAAATAATTACTTATTTACAGTTGATGAAAATAGAGGTATAAAACTACCTACTAATTTAAATAAATTTGCTAAGGTTAAAAATAATTTAAAGTATGTATTATCTAATAATTTAGCAGCAGATACTCAATACTTTGAAAATGGTATTGATCTTTTACTTGATACAGAAGATTTTAATAAAATGACTTTAACTGGTTCTAGTAGTACCGATGCTGCTTATGGTAGATATTATGCTATGAACATGACTGCTTTTGCTTTTAAATCTAATTTATATTCAGGATTTAAAAGTAATTCATTAGTAGTAATGGGTAAAATAAATACAGCTAATCCAGTAGAACTTATTAAAGGTGGTGATGTATTTAATAATAATGTAATTGATGTAAATGTACATACAGCTAAACAACATACTTTTGATAGTAATAGAGATGTTATATTTCAATATGCTACTGTAATAAAAGCTAAAGGTTTATTCAGTCCTTTAAATAGTTCTAAACTTACTAATAGATTATCAGATCAAGAAGCAGAATATACTATAGGAGATAATGACAGAGCCTATAGAATACCGGGAGATTATCTTAATAGCAGAGATTATGATCTTAATACTATAGATGAAAATGATCTTAATCTTATTAATGATATTAATACTGTACTTTCATTTGATTATAATGCTAACTATATAAATGATTTTCCTTTTAGAGTAAACAAAGGTATTAAAATTCCCAATGAAAGTATATCTAGTGGTTCATTAAGAACCTTTCTTACTAATTCATATTATGAGTTACCTAATGATAAGGGGGAAATTATAGCTGTAAGAGGTATATCAAGAAAGTTATTTATTCAATGTAGATTTACTTTATTTATAGCAGCTATTAAGGACACACTTAGAACGCTTAATAGTGACGCGTATTTAGGCGAAACAGATATATTTGATCGTAAGCCGAGTGAAATTTTAGACGACGATAAAGGTCATGTGGGGAGTATTTCGAAGCACTCTTGCACTATTATAAAAGGTATGTATATTTGTATTAATGCACCTACCGGTCAAATATTTATTATTGTGGATTCTTATAAAGAAATAAGTGAGCAAGATAATAAGAATTGGTTTTTCAATAACTGGGATATAGGACTTGACTATTATAGAACAGAAAATGGAGAAAGAAGAAGAATTGATAATCCTTATTGTAGTATAGGTTATCTAGTAGGATTTGATAGAGAGTATGATAGATTGATTTTTACTAAAAAAATGTATAACTTTAAATTTAAAGATTTAGTAGGAAAAGGAGTTTATACTTTTGATGGGGAGTTTTATTATAATAAAAATAAGATTATAGATTTTAATAATGAACAGTATTTTACTAATGTATCTTATACATTAAGTTACGATTATAGGAGAAACGCATGGATATGTCCTCATGATTATTTTCCTAATTCTTTATTTTATACACCTAGTGATTTATACAGCTTTGTGAATAATTTGGAAAAGAAAGAAGCTATGATATATAAACATAATGATAAATCTACTAAAGGTTTATATTATGGTAAAAAGTTCCCTAGTTATGTAGATTTAATATTTAATCAAAACCTAAAAGTAACTAAAGCTTTACATAGTGTTACATGGATTATAGATACTATAAATAAAATAGGAGGTAATGAGCAGTTTAATGGTATTACTGGAATAATGGTTTATAATAATAATCAATGTAGTGGTATAATAAATCTTAGAGATGAATATGAAACTTTAACTAGAAATGTTCACGGAGAATGGAATTTTAATAATTTTCAAGACTTAGTAATTAATCCTTCTGACCCGATATTGAATAAGGATGGAAGTGTAAACCAAAATAATTTAAATGAATTGAAATTATGGTTTGAAAGATCAGATTTTATAAGTAAATTTATAGTAGTTCGTTTAATTGTAGATAATATAGATAATAACGAAGTTTATATACATGATGTAACTACCAATAGTGTAATTAATAATAGATAACTATGAAAAAGAAAGTAATAATAGGTAATCCACCTAAACATTTTATTGGAGCAGCAATGGCTATAGGTAGTACAGTTATGAGTGTAGCTAATACTATAAAAGCTAATAAAGATAAAAAGAAAGCTGCAATGCAAGCTGAAAACTCTTCATTAAGTCAACAACTTACACAGGATCAATTTGAACTTGATGAATTTCAAGAAGATGGTGTAGATAATGTAAACTATTATCAAGCTAAAGGTGGTACTTTAAATACAGATAAAAAGAAAAAGAAAACAGAAGGAGACGAGAAACCTTTAACTGATGAAGAAGTTAAAGAAATAGGAGATTCTTCTGGTATAGCTTTTACCGCAGAAGGTGCTAATCGATTATTTAGAAGAGCCGAGACTGATACAATGCAGGAATATCCTGTTAATTTAGGTAAATATAAAGATGTAGGTTATTTTGATATTAATCAAAATAATGAAGATGGTATTGAACTTAAATCTACAGGTAAAAATCCTCATAGTTATGAAAGTGTGCAACAACTGTTACCTGAACTTAATAAGCTAAATCCAAAAAGAAAAGTATCTATAGCTTTTAATGGAGATACAGGTAATAGAATGGCAGCAGGTGGTAAATTAAAATCACCTAGTTATGATACTATGGGAGGTAAATTAGATAGGCTTTCTTCTGATATGGAAGAAGCTGATGGTAATACTCATGATAGCTCCAAAATAGATAATACTAGTGGTATTAAACTTATTAAAGATAATAAAGCTTTTGCTGAAATAGAAGATGATGAAACTGTTAAAGATGGTACTATGGTTTATAGTGATCGTCTTAAAAGTGAAAGTGGTAAAACTTTTGCTAAAGAAGCTGCTATTTTAGCCAAACAAAAAGGTAAAGCAGAAAATCGTTTAAAAACAGGAGATTCTATTGTAAAAAATACAGCAGAAAGAAGTATAAACAACTTAGATAATAAAGAAAATACCTTATTTTTGGAGCAAGAAACAAGCAAAATGAAAAGTAGCACAAATAAACTTGCAGGAGGTGGTTTTATGGCAGGATTAGAAGCTGCTTCCCCTTATATAGATAATGTTGCTAATGGTATTCTAACGGCTTTCACCCCGAAGGTAGCTAAACCTAATTTTCTTAAACCTAGAAAACTTAATACAGATTATAATGTTAACCCACAACTGACAGAAGTAAATAATGCTGTAGATAGTTCTGTAAATAATATTGAAAATAATACTTCTAATAGTAATACAGCTAGAAACAATATTACTTCAACTAGATTAAAAGGTGCAGGAGAAAAAGCTAAAATTTTAGCTAATAAAGAAAATGTAGAAAACGATCTTAAAAATCAAAATACACAATTCCAAATGCAAACGGAAGGTGTTAACAATAGAATAAGAGATCAGTATAATAATGATACAATAGCCAGAGCAGGTAGTATGAGAGAAGAAGCTTCTGCTAATATTGCAGATGTTCAAAATAATATTATCACAGGTCAAAACAATAAAGCAGAAGAAGAGTATAACGATAAAGCTTTAAGTTATGTACAAGATATATATAAAACAAGTGGAGTGGGGAATCGTTCTGATGCAAGTGCATTAGAATTATTGAAATTACTTCAACAAAAACGAGGAGAATAATGTCAGGTATATTTGGAAATTTATCATACGGAACTGTTCAGCCATTAGCTAAGATTAATCCAGTCGAAGCTATGGCTACTAATTATGCAGCTAAACAAAAAGCTTATGATTGGGTTGTAGATAACAATCAAAAAAGTAAAGATTTAGTTACTAATACACCTTTCTTAGAACAAGATAGAGATGGTTTATTTGAAACTCAAACTTTCCTAGAGACAGGATTAGATAGTATGTCAGAAGATGGAGACTTTGAAAATAAAGTAGGAGATAGTAAAGGTCTTGCTTCTAAAGTAGCGGCTAGACTTAAAGGTATTCAGGGTGCTGCTGCTGAAAAAACGGCTATTAATGAAGCTACTAATACTAGAGTATCTGATGGTAAAATTTCTACTAAAAGAGCACAAGATTTAATGATTGATGGTAATAGAAATTACAAAGGTCAAAAATATGATCCTATACTTGATAGATGGAGTGGTAATTTTGGAGTTAGACAAATTGTAGATCAAGAAAGTCAAACTGATAAAGTTTCTAAATTCATGAGTGGTATTCATGCTGATACTATAACAGGAGAAGATGGACAAACTTATCAAAGAAGTAAAACAGGTGATGGTTATATTAATACTAAAACTGGTAAAGGTGTAAGTCAAGCTAAAGTAGCTAGAGCAGCAGAACAGTATCTTAGAGCCGATACTCAATTTAAAGCTGAATTAGAAGATGATCTTTACTTTGATATTAGAGACAAGACATACAATCAAAGTACAGGGGAATACGACCAAATGAATTATTCTGATTTAAAGTCTTATTTACCCGATACATTTATAGAGAAAGGTGCAGAAATGCTGGGTATTCCAGAAGGTGCTGATATTGAAGCAACTTTAGAAGCTAAAGGTATTGCACCTGAACAAATATATCGTGCTATTAAAGGAGAACAAAAGCTTCAAGAAGCTATTGCACCTACTATAAGTAAAGAAGCTTATACTGAATATACTGATACATTTAATAAAGATTGGTTACTTGCAGATAGCATTAAAGCTTCTAAAGCTAAACAAAAAGAAGCTAACATTAGAGCAGAATTTGGTACTATAAGTACTATATCTGTTAAATCTACTACTACAGCAGATGATCTTGCTGTTACTTCTAAACTATATTCTAACGCTAATACTCAATTAAAACAACTTAATAAGGATTTAAATAATGCCAAAGCTAAAAAATCTAATCCTTATGATATTAGAAAAATAGAAAATGATATTAAAGAGCAAACTAGAATAATAGATGCTACTATTAATAAACAAAGTAAAAATTTAAATGTAATACCAGGTATAAAAGAGGAAATTGCTAAAATTATAAATAAAGATTTTCCAACTACTTCTGTAAATGGTGTAAGTAATAATCCTTTAGAACATACAAAAATAACTTACGCACCTTTACAAAAACTTATATTTAAATCTTTATCAGGAGAAGATATTACAGAAGATGTTTCTCAATATATAGAAGGAACTTTTGATGAAGATCAAGCTAGAGAAGATTATAAATCTTATGCAGAAAATAATAAATATAATAATAGAAAAATTACAGAAGATTTATATGTTAAAAATAAAAGGGAAGGTTTTGCAGGTAAATTAAAAAATGAAGCTATAGGATTAAAAGATAAAATAGATACTATAGCTAAAAAAGCTAGTGATACATTAAAAAAAGATCCTTTAAGTCATACTCAATCTTATGGTTCTTATGCATTACCAGAAATGAGTGCAGAAGATAGAAGAAATAATCCTGCTTCTATTATAGAAGATGCTGCTTCTAATATAGTAAAAAATAATAAACAATATTATAGACAAGCTACTGAAAGTGGTACTGGTTTAGATGTTGAAACTTATTTAGGTCAACAATATGATTTTGACCAAGACGATATTGCAGATGGTGATGTTGTAATAGACTGGGCAAATTCTACAACTGATTCAATAATTGATTTAGTTCAAGATAGTGAAGGTAACTATAAACCTGCTATTTCTATTGATGTAGATATTGATAATGACGGTACTAAAATAAATGCTAAAATAATATCTTTTATAGATGAACCTTCTTATAATGAAAAATCGAAAGAAACTACAGAAAAATATAAAAATGATTTAGTTAAAAAACGTAATTTAGGTTCTATAAGTAATAGTGAAAATATATTACTTGATAGATTAACTACTAATATGTTTGACGGTACTAAATACGGTAAAACATTTCCTACTAGTCAATTATACAATGCAGAAAGTGGTGCAGAAGTAAAAGTACCTTTTCAAGACGGTTCTTTACCTATGACAGTAGAAGTATCTACTAAAGGAGAAGTTAATAGTAATTCTAATGGAATGAGTTATTATTTAAAAGACCCAAAAGGAATGTATTATGCTACTGATTCTAATGGTAAATCTGTTACAGTAACTAAAGAACAGTTAGGCCCTGATGCTGACGGTCATTATGAATATACACCTGTAGGTGCAGAAACACCTTATGACCTTAAAGTTAAAATGGGTAATCTTTTATATAGCAATGATAGTACTAAGAGACAAGATACTGTTAACATAACTTCTGTATTTAATTCTGATATAAAAGACGGAGTTGACCCAGAATTAAATAAAGAAGTGTTATCTTTCGCTCAAAATATAAAAACAGAATTTCCTTCTTTATTTGTAACTGATGCTTATAGAGAAGAAAATGCAGGGTATGGTGCTAAAGATAGCAAACATAAAAAGGGTAAAGCTTTAGATTTTAGATTAAATGATGATGCTATGGCTTTAACTAATCTTTCAGATAGAGAGAAAAGATTAATGGGAATAAAAAGTGCAGCAGTACATAATGGAGATCATGTACACTTAGAATTTTTATAATAAATAAAAAAATATTTATAATGTCAAGACCTAATATAAATAAATTAGTACAAGATCAAAAAATTAATACAACTAATAATGAAGAGCCTAAATCTACAGGCTCTTCAATTTTAGATGACTATAAGATAAAAGATACACCTACTGATCCTATCTTAGATATGATTGATAATTCTAAAGCAGGTGGAGTAAAAGATACAGGAGAAACTAAATTTATCAATACAGATGAATATACTGAATATACTCAAAAGGAAGATAAAGGAGTTTCACCTTTTGCTTTTTCTTCTAACTATGATTTATCAAGAGCGTTAAATCAATCTAATTGGGAACAAGCTGGTCATGTAGCTGCTAAAGTTATACCTAATGCTATACTAGAATTTACTGGTATGGTAGGTAATGTTTTAGATTTAGAAGATTACGCTAATTCAGATGATGAAGTTGGTAACTGGCTTAATACTTGGGCACAAGAAAAGAAGCAACAAGTTAATGATACTCTGCCTATATACAGGGAAAATGAAGGTAAAGCTTTTGATACAGGTGACTTTGCTTGGTGGATGGAGAATGGTAGTGCACTTGTAGAAAGCGCTGCTGCTTTTGTAGGTCTTGGTTATCTTACTGGTGGTGCTGCATTAAGAACTTTATCAGGTGGTGCTAAAGGATTAGAGTTTTTAGGTTTCTTAGCAGAAGGTGGTGCTAATGCAGATAAAGTTAAAAGAATAGTACAAGGTGGTGCAGGTTTACTTAATAACTATATGCTTAATCATGGAGAAGGTGTAGGTATTGCTGTTTCTGTATATGATACTAGTTATCAAGAAGAGATAGCTAAATTACAAGAAGCAGGGGAAACAGAAGGTATAGAAGATAAAGCTAGATTGATAGCTTCTAAAAAAGCAACTAAAGCATTGAATTTCAATAAAGCAAATATGCTTTTAAATGCTACAAGTAGTTTTGCATTTTTACGTACACCTTCTTTAGCTAGAACTATATACAATAATCCCACTTTAAAAAATAGTTTAAAACATACTTTAGGGGAAAGTTTTCAAGAATTTGGAGAAGAAATTGTAAATCTAGGTGCAGAAAATGCAGCATTACAGGATGATTCTGACTTTGGTACTTTATTAGATGAATCTATTGCATCTTTAGGTACAGCCGAAGGTTGGGAAGCAGGAGTACTAGGATTTGCAGGAGGTGGACTTCAAACTGGTCTAACTAACGCAGGACGCGAAATAAAATCCAGTAAACGTCCTGACGGATCGCGATACAGTACAAATGATCTTGCTAGAGAGCGAGCGCTTTCACAGGAAGAAGCAAAACAACGTTGGGATAACCTTAGTCAAGAACAAAAAATGGATTCAACCAGTGACCTGTTTATGAGTGCTAAGCAGCTTACTGAAATGCATAATCAATTAGGTAAGATTGATACACAGATACAAGAAGCTGATAAGAATAAAGATGTAGAAACAGCTAATAAATTAAGATTACAGGCACAAGAGATAGCTAAGAATACATTTAATTCTAAAGCTTATCATGCATTTAGTACAGGTACTACAGAGCAACTAGAAGGTTTTTATAAGTCTATAGCTACTATGACAGCAGAAGAAGCTAAACAGAAAAATCTTCCCGATACATATAAAGAGACTTCGCAAGCAGCTATAGTTAAATTAAAGTCTTTAGAAGCAGAGTATAATAAAGCTGAAAATTACGTTAATAGTAGTGATATATATTCTAATAGAGCAAGAAATATTAGTGCTAGAGAAGAAGAGAAAGAGCTGACTTCTTATAAATCTAAAGTACAATCTGAACTTGATCAAGATTTATCTGATATAGGTATTAAAGATTTAGCTAATTATACTAATGAAGAAGGAAATTTTGATATAAATAAACTATCAAATGAGAATAAAGCTATTGTTAAAGATTTAGATAGTTATAATAAATTACAAAGTTTAGATTTATCTTTAAAAAGAAATAGTAGAGAAAGAACTTATTTTGCTAAGGAATATAGTAATTTAATATCTAATGATTATCAAAAAGCTTTTAAAGAAGATTTAAAATCTAAAAAACAAAAAGATAAAGCTTCTAATAGTATTAAGAAAGCTAAAACAGCTAAAAAAGAAGCTACAACTACAGCTAAAAATAAAACAGAAGATTTTAAAAAAGAAGCAGAACCTACAGTTACACAAGAACCTAAGGCAACTACTAATACTACTGAAGCACCAGTAGAGAATAAGCCAGAAGAAGTAGATCAATCTGAACAGTATGAACCTGCTACAGATACTATATTCTCTACTAAGTTAGCTGCTATGGTAAATAATGAAGCTGCTCCTTTAGAATGGAAAGTTAATAAACTAAATGAACAGATAGCCGCTACCAATCCTAAGAATACATCTACTATACAGGAAATGAAAGAAGCTTTAGCTTTTTTAGGTGCTCCTGTTAAAGACGCTAAACAAAATACTGTAGATGCTCAATTAGATGATTTTGCTAGTTTTGTAGAAAATAATGCACCTAGTGTATTACCAGATGATATTGATCTTGCTCCTAGTGAAGATAAAACTTTAGAAAAAATAACCAAACTAATTAATCTAATGGGATCATTAAAAGAAAGAGGTGTAAATACTTCTAATTTTAATGAAGTTGCTAAGTATATGCAAAACAGTTTAGGTAAAGAAAGATTTTTACCTTTATATAAAGATATACAAGCTATATATAATCTTACTAAACAAAATCCTGTATGGAATGAACAATCTTATGAAGATATATTCTATACAGCTAAAGAAAAAGCTGATGTTGTAAAAGATAATAAAATCAATTATGATGCAGCACTTCCAGAAGGTTATTATAATTATGACAATGAATCTATTAATGAACTTAATAGACAAGTTAATGTAAGATTTTTAGAAGGTCAAGGTTATAAAGTATTTAAAGGAGATAATTTATCTTCTGCTGGTATTAAAACTATAGAAGGTTATAATAAACTTGCTCACTTAGATAAACAATATTCTAATGAAGTAACTGTAGGAAAAACAGGTACATTTAATGTACTTAATTTTATAAATACTAAACAAGATTTATCTAATTATGTTGATGGTAGTACAGATCAAAAATTACTTGATTATAATGTTATTAATATAGGTTCTGAACTTACATTTAGAGTATTAGATGAAGTAGTTTATGATGATGGTACTATTGCTTATGCTGATGGTAGATTAGAAAAAAACGGAGACTTTATCAATGAAGGAGAAGATTTAGCCAATCAATATGCTCCTATAGGAGTATTTCATGATGGAGTTCAATTAGAGAATACTTATTTACATACAGTAGAATGGATTAATGAAAATAACATAGTAGAAGCTGATGATGTTCGTAATCAAAAAAATAAATTGTATGAAATAAGAAGAAAGGTATTAGCAGCAGGAGAAAAAGGCTTAACAACTGTTGTAGATTCTAGAAATGATGGTATCTTACTTAGAAATAAAGATGGTATTAAAGAATCTTTAACCACTAGAATACCTAATGCTACTATAGCTATAGGTAAAGATAATGTTGTATATTCTTCAGATACTAAAGCAGAAGCGGTAATTAACAGAGAACTTTATGATGGTGTAGTATATGCTGTATTACCTGTTAATAAAGGTAGAAATTTAGCCGTAGCTTTAAATCGTCCTACAATAGCTAGTAAACCAGAATATGTAAATAGTATGGTAGAAGCTATGCGTTTATATTTGGGTAATGACGTTAATGAAACACGTACTGCTAAACTTTATGATGATACTAGTATTGATATAACTACAGAACAAGGTTTATATGAATATTTAAGTAAGTTTATTTTTCTTCCTAGTAAATTACCTAAATCTTCAAGTGATTTTGCAGATTATCTTAGTAATCAAAATGAAGGTGTATCTTTAGTTAGAATACAAGGAGAAACTATTGATTTTGGCAGAGGTGCAGGTATAGCAGGTGGCGCTAAATTTATTAATAGAAAAGTATTAGCAAATATAAAAGATGATAAAAAAAGAAATAGAACTATAGATGCACAGCTTTCTAACTTTAAAAAAACTTTAGAAAGTGGTATGCATCTTCAAATAGATAAGAAATCATTAGGTAAAGATTTTCAATTACCTATTATATCTAAAGATACAGTAACTACGAATACACAAAATTATAATGATTATCTTAAAGATAATCTTACTACTGATCTTTATTCTCATACATTAGATAACGGTAGAGAAATTTATACTATTCAATCTAATGTTGAATTTAATTCAGATTTTAGTGAGAATAATATAAGTGAAGCTACACAAGAAGCTGCATTAGGTGTACAAGAAGATACTGATGTACAAGAAAAAAATCTTACAGATACAGAATTAGCTAATCCAGATTTATTTGGCGATCTTAATCTTGCTCCTAGTGTAATGACTGAAGAACAAGTAGAAAACTTTGTTAATACTACACCAAACTCTCTTCTTATACCGGGTGTATCGATTAAGGTACAAACAGCTTTAATAGAATACCTTTCTGCTAGAGTTATAGAAGAACAAGATACTACTCCTTTTAAAGAACTTAAAGATCAACTTAAAGTTGCTAGAGAAGCTTATGATACAGTATCTAAAACTACTACTGATTTAGATAAAAAAGCCAAACTAGAAAATCTTATTGATGCTATTGATAGTGTAAATAAACAATATTCTAAATTAGAAGACTTAGTATATACTAGTTTATTACAATATAATGGATTAAAATTAGATGGTAAAAAACTTGTTCAAGCAAAAGAAATTATTAATCAAGATGATAATATAGATGAAAGTGAAAATGTAGATACAGATGAATCAGAAAGTAATAGATGGAATAGGGAATCTGTATTTACAGAAGATGGTAAAGTTAAAGCCAGTATTGAAGTTAAAAATGCAATATCTCATGTAAAAGATGTTAAAGGTTTTAATATAGTTAATGGTGTACGTGTACCTATTATTAACAAAACTGTATTTGGATTAGATAATTATATACTATTTGATGAAATATTCAATGAAGTAAGTGGTATTCTCGCTTTTAATAATTTTGATACTGATAAAGTAATTACAAAACCTTCTATTGATTCTATGGTTGAAGAATTAGGTAAATGGGTTGATACTAAACCTTATTTATTTAATGTTATAGAAAAAATAAAAGCTATGGATGAAAAAACTCAAAATAGCTTTGTAGGTGTAATGAATAAACATTTTACTAATCATAAACTTGTTTATAAGAGAGGTAAGTTTAATACAAAAACTGAAAAATATGAAACTAATTATTTTATAAATGATAGTGATACTAATAGTGTATCTAAAGTAGTTCAAAATGCATGGTTACAAAATCTTATTAATGGAGAACTGATTAAAGTAAGTGATTTTAATTATGTTATAGATAAAGATGCTTTTGATAGTGTAAAAGCAAAAAGTATTCAAGGAATTGAATTAATCAAATCTCCCGATACTACAAAAGAGGGTACTGCAATATTGTCTGATGTACTTACTTTTATAGGTATAGATTTAGATCAAGATATTATTAACTCTATACAAAGAAGTCCTATTGACTATGGTAAAGGTTCTCAATCGTTATTACACTTATTTACTAATTCTGATGGAGCAATAAAAATCTACATGGACACTCTTGAATCTTTAGTAAATAAAGATATACAGGAAACTAATCCATTTAGTAATAATAGTTCTTTAAATGGTTTTGCTAGAGAAATAGCTAAAAGAAGTCCTAAGTATTTCAGTAACTCTTTTAAAGATGTTAGAGGTCGTACTTACTATTCTTATAGTCTTAATAAGTTTATGATAGATAGGATAAAAGAATTAAAATCTAATCCTATACTAAGAGAAAATCTAGCTAAGCAACCATTTAGTAGTAATTCTTATTGGATGTCTATTGATCAAGATAAATTTAATAAATATTTTGGTTATGGTACATTTGATGGTACTAAAGAAGCAGGTAAAACAGGTAAGAAATTATCACAAATGTCTCCTGCTGAACATGAAGAAGCTAAAGTAGCTTTATTTTTTAATAGAAATAAAAGAAATAAAACTACTAAAGAAGATTATTTAATAGAAATGTTTTATCCTACTACTTCTGATAAAGGAGTACAAATGACTGTTAATACATTAGGTATTAATTTTGCTAGTAGTGTAAGTCCTAGAACTGGTAAACTTTCTCCTAAAGGTGTTGATTGGTTATACCGTCAACTTATAGAACCAGAAATAAACAGAATTATAGCTTTTGAAGAGAATACTGAAAATTCTACAACTAAAGGCTTTGTAGATGGTGCTAATACCATTAATCTTTTTCCAGAAGTAAATACAATAGAAGGTGTATTTATTGTAGAAGATGGTGTAAGGAAGATAAACCCTGTTGTTAAAACAGATGAAAAAATTAAAAATAGAATTAAAGAATATTTAGCTAAATATGTTGATGATGAAGTTCAAGATAAAATAAAAACTTGGACTGATTATGGCTTTGTAAATACTAATTCTTATCCAGAATGGGATATGAACGGTCAAGAATTTACTATTGTAGAAAATGATCTTTCTATATTAGGTAACGTAAATAAAAGTATATCTAATGTAAATAACGCTGCTCATAATTATGTAGCTAATTATTTATTAGGTAATATGAATATCATGCAAACTATGATTACTGATCCTGCTAACTATTTTAAATCTTCTCAATTTAAAAACGTAGCTAAAAGATTAGTAGATCAAGGTGTATTAGAAACTACTAAAAATGTTACTAGAAATGATGTATTAGGTTATTATGAAACTAGTGATTTTATAGTAGAGCACGAAGCTTTATTTAATAACATGGGTAAACGACTTGCAGCAGATATTGCTCCAGGTACAGATTTACCTATAGAAGATAATGAAGTATTTAATGTAGCTCATATACTTGATAGTGAAAGAATGTCTAGTAATTATGAATACTATAAATCTTTGTTAGGTGAAAAAGCTGCCAAAGGTTATACCGAAGTGAATACTACAGATGCACAAGAATTTACTACTTTAGAAGAAGATTTGTTAATAAAATTTAAAGAAGGTAAAATAGATTATGATACAATGCAAGATTTACTTGATAGAGAAGATTCACAATCTTTAACTAACAAAGATTATGATCTTATTCTACAACCTACAAAACCTGTATATGTTAATAATGTATTTAGAGGTAATACAGAACATAGAGTTTATATTAAATCTTCTAGTTTTCCTTTAATAAAACAGCTTACTAAAGGTTTAGAAATAGATAAATTACGTAAAGCAATGATACGTGATGGTGTAGATAGAGTTGCTTTTGATAGTGCGATTAAAACTGGCGGAACTACTGCAGCACCATCTATATATAACGGGGAAGGTAACCTTAATGATGATATTGATCTTACTGATAGTACTCTTACTTTAAAACGTCAAGGATTTAAAATACAGCAACAAGTTCCTTATAAAGAAACTGATTATATTAATGATGGTAGTCAACAACGTAAACTACTAACTGCTGCTGTTCGTAATGTTACAGGATTTAAATTAAGAGGTTCTAATAAGCCTTATACAGGTGCACAAGTACAAGAAGCTGTAGATAATACTTATAATAAAATTTTTGAAATTAAGCATGACAGCTTAATGAAAGAACTAGGTTTTAATGCAGCTAATGAAACTATTGATTTAGAAAAAGTACAAAAAGTATTACAAACAGAAGGTCTAAGTAGAAATTACCCTTTATATGATCTTGAAGGTTTTAATCTTAATAAAGAAGGTACAGATTTTATAGTACCTCTTTGGCTTAACGCTTCTTCTGAAAAAATAGAAGCTATGCTTAATTCTATTGTAGATAACAGAGTTAGAAAATTTAAACCTAAAGGACGTTCTTATGTATTAGGTACTAGTGAAGGTATGAAACCTGTTATTGTAGAAGGTACAGACGCTACAGAAGAAATAAAAAATACAAGTAACATAGGTTTTAATAAAGAATGGAGAGATAGAAATGATGGTGTATTAAGAAATGCTCGTGTAGAAAATGGAGTATTTATGCCAGCAGAAATAATGATACCATTTAGATTTAAAGATGATAAAGGTAATAAGTTATCTATGGATAAGTTTGTTACTGATGGCTTTATGGACTTATCAAAAATTGATGAGGAACTTTTAAGCTCATTTGGCTTTCGTATTCCAACGCAAGGACTTAACTCTATGTCTTATGTCAAAGTGGTTGGTTGGTTGCCGGAATCAAGCGGAGATTTGTTTTTAGCACCTGCTGACTGGACTATTCAAATGGGATCGGATTTTGACGTTGATAAAATATTTACTAATAGTTTTAATACTTCTTTTAATGAAGGTAAACTTACCAGATATAAAGGAGATGATGAACTTACAGGATTAGAAAATGATTTATTAGATTTACATTTATCTATATTAAGTAATCCTGCTGAAGAAGTACAAAATAAAATTATAAAACCTCTTGACTTTGGTATGTTAGGTGAACTTGCTAATGAAATCTATCCTTTGGTTAGAGAAGGTTTAGAAGGTAGAGGTCTTACAGAATCTTATCAAAAATTTAAATATATCAATGCTAGAGCAGGTGCTATAGGTATTGGTGTATTTAGTAATGATAGTACATTTAATGCTTTAGCACAAGGTAAAAATTTGAAAGTACAGAACTATAATGAAAAAATGAAAGGATTTGAAGATTTCTTTTTTACTCTTATGGGTAAATCTTCTAATCAAATATCTGATACTAATACAGTAACTAATAAAAATAGAAGTAAATCAGAAGTAATTGCAGCTTATCAATCTATGGCAGTAGATAATGAGAAAGAACAAGGTATGCATAAATTAAATGTAAATTCATACACATTTGATGCAATACGTACTTTAGCTATGATGGGTTTTGAAGAAGATTCTATATCTTATTTCCTTAATCAGCCTATTATTAGAGATTATGTAAAATTTAAAACTCTTGCAGATGATAATGCTACAGATTATAATACTACAGATTTAGCTGAATATATAGCTAAAACTTATCCTGTTACTGATCCTGATTATATTATAGAAAAATATATACCTTCTGATAAAGATTATTATTTATCTAATATTAAAGGTAAAATAGATACTAATTTTCAAAAAGCAATATTAGACTTTTTTGACATTATAACAGAAAAAGGTAAAGATATACAATCTATACAATCTGCTATAAATACAGATAGTGCAGGACTTGGTAAAAATTTATTTTATTCTTTTGAAAAAATGAGTCAAGTACTTAAATTAGGAAGTAAAAATTCTATAATAAATGCTGATAAATTAATAGGAAATTATACCTCTTTACCAGAAGTAGATGCAGATAATAATCTTATAACCCCACTTAATAGAGATAGTATAAAAGTTCTTGAAGAAGAAGGTTATATTGCAGTAACAGCTAAATTTAAAGGAAATAAGTTAGCTAGTAATATTCAATTTATTAAACCTACAACTATTAATGGTTTTACTAGTGTAAGGGCATTAAGTACTAATAATAAATTATGGGAAGAATTTTTTCCATATAAAGCTTTATCTGTTCAAATAGCACTAAGCGATATTAAAGGTATAACGAATCAAACTAATAATAGAATAGCTCAAAACGCACAATTAAATTCTGATCTTTTTAAAGTTGTTAAAAGTTATATGATAGCTTCTAAAGCTTCTACATATACTAATGAATCTTTAGATACAGCAAAAGCTAGACTTTTAATGCATACTAAAAATAATACTTCATTAGGTAATGTTTTAAAAACTATTATAAACAAAGGTTACAATAGTAATCCTTTTCTTAACAGATTAGAAATAGATGGTAATAAAGAAGTATTACCTAATCTTATTACTTATCAAGCAAGTGCTGCTGAAAATATAAATGAAAGAGGTATTTATGCAGGTTTTTCAAGTATGTTTACTGATAATGTTACTGATTTAGGTACATTTAATGGTATTCAATATACTCCACAAAAACTAGCACAAGATTTAGTTACATATTCTCTTATAACGGGTGGTGTACAACAAGCTACTCAGTTTGTTAAGTTTATACCTATTAACTATTTACAAAGTATAGGTTTTTATGATGAAATTAAATCAATAAATCTTGATAATCAAGAAGAGGTAGATTATAACGATTTAACAAGACAGTATGTACAACATAATTATAAAGATGTAGCAATACGTAATCTTCCTAAATTTATAGAAGATGGTTTAGTATTAAGTCCTGATAAAGAATCTTTTACTTTTGCATCTAAATCTAAAAAATTAAAACTTGCAAAATTTATAGCTATAAAATCTAATGAAACAGTAGCAGGTTTTAAATTATATGAAAGAGGTGATAGTAATAAATGGAATAGAATATCTACATTAGGTTATAATAATATGTTAGAATATGGTTCTAATAATAGTGTTGTTTCTAGTAATAATGCTAAAGAAGTTCCTGTTGATATATTACCTACTGAACCTACTAAGTTTAACACAGAAGTAGAACAAGAAGTAGATACAGAATTGATAAGAAATAAAATTCCTCAATCTGTAACCGATACTTATAAACTAAATTCTAAAGAAGCTTTTGTACCCAAAATGCAAACTGTATTAAATACTATTATAGATAATAATAGTAATGCTTATAATACTTTGATGGCTAAAGAAGTATTAGCTAATTTAGATAAAATATCAGATTTTAAATTTTTACTTAGTACTAATTTAAAAGCTGATGGTGGTTATAGTATGAAATCTAAAATGATACTTATAAATCCTGATAGAGTAACAAATAATAAACTTTTTGAAAAAACAATATTAGAAGAGTTAATACATGCTATGACTAAACCAGCATTATTAGCTAATAGTACTGGTGAAGTAAATAGATTAGTTGGTTTTAAAAATAAAGCAATACAACTAGTTAAAAAACAATTAGGAGATACAGCAGATACTCAATTTGAAGCTGTAAGAACTAAGTTAGCTAATGGAGAATCTCTTACGTCTAAAGAAGCTAATCTTATTTACCCGTTATTAAATGAGGTAGAGTTTGTAGGTAGATTGTTTAAATCTAAAGAACTTCAAGAACTTCTTAATAATAAAGTATCAGATAAAGGAACTAATATATTACAGGACTTCTTTAATTTTATTAGAGAACTTCTTAATAAAGCAGGTTTAAATATTAAAAAAGATAGTGCATTAGAATATGCTATGGTTGATATTATAAGTCTTATAAATCAACCTGACCCTTCTGCTGCTGTACAGAAAGATATGAAAGACCTTAATCCTACAAATAGAACTATTGAATTTATTAATAATCAATACGATCTTATATTGCCTACAGGTATGAGGAAAGTAAAACAAAATCCTCAACTTATAGCTGATAGTATTAATAATACAATTACTAATATTAAAGCTACTGCTATTAATAATTCTGTTAAATTAGAATATATAAATAAAGTATTTAAAGACGGGTTAAGTAAAGAAGATTATAATGAAGGTAAACAATTAGGTTTATTTGAAGAATCTGTTAACAATAGAAAATATTATACAAGTAATATAAAACCAGAATCTAATACTAATGTAACATCTGAAAGAACTATAAATGTATATTGGGGACAAGCTGAATCAAACACTTCTACAAGAATATTATCTAATTTAGCACCAAGAACTTTCATATATGAAAGTACAGATGGTGTAGAAAGAGAGTATGGTAGTGTAGAACACGCTTATCAAACCAATAAAAATGGTGTATTTAATGAAAGTGTTTATAACAGAGGTAAAAATGATTATGTAGGAAATAAAAAAGGTTTTGTAAAATTAACTGAAAAAGGAAAAAGAGGTAATTTACAATTAATGAAAGATTTAGTTGTTGAAAGTTTTATACAAAACCCTAATTCTGAAGCTTCTAAAAAATTAATGCAATATAAAAATTTTACTCATAATACAAATACATTAATAGATCGAGTATTTTTAGAAGGATTAAAATTAGCTCAACAAGAATTAAGTAATAGTAATGATTTTGATCTTGCTCCTACTACTTCTAATTCTAAGAATGAAATATTACTTAAATCTTTTAGAGATAGATTATCTACTATTAAATCTAATATATCTAAAGCTAAATCTAAACAAGATATAGATAAAGTAGTAGAACTTACTACAGTATTAGATAATCTTACAGAGCGTTATCATGATGCTGTTAAAATAGGTGCTAAAGTACGTCTTGTTAAAATAGCAGAAAAAGGTAAACAAGATATGGAAGAACTACAAGAGTTCTTTGAAAATGATAGAATATCTATAGAAGATACTCATTATATGAGAAATATAATACACTTCTGGGAAACTGCTACAGATACTTTATTTGATGAAGATGAAAGAGAATCAGAACAACTTGTTGAATTATATTCTACTATAGAAGGTAAAGCTAGGTACTATTCAGATAAACTTGCTCAAATTGAGAAAGAGTATATGGAGGATTTTATAGCTAAATATGGTAAAGCTACCACATTAGAAAACATATTTAATCACTTTAAAGATATTAACTATGCACAACAAATAGCTATGGATATTAGTAGAGTAGATAATGAATTATTAAATTCAGTATTTATGGCTGTTCAAAAAGCTAATGTAAAATCTATAGATGATACTAAAACACTACTAGAAAATCTTGATGAAAAAGAAGAAAAAATAGTAGCTATACTTAAATCTAAAGGCTATAGTAAAGATGATCTATATGAGTTATTTAAACAAAAAACTAAATCAGGTAATTTAACTGGTAAAATGGTTCATAGATATTCAGATAGCTTTAATAAATCTTTAAATAATCTTATATATAATTTAGAAGAGGATAGAGATTTTGATAGCTATAGTGAGTTAATGCAATGGACTAGGAATAATACTAAGAACATTAAACTAGGATATTTATTCTCTACAGGGAAATTTACTAAAGAAGAACAAGTAAAAGTTAATGAATATAAAAAACAATTAAAAGAAGAACTAGGAGAAACCTTTTATAATGAATTTATAGAAGATCAACAAGCTAAAATAGATAATTATAACAAGCAAAAAGAACAGTTCGTAACTAATCTTATGGCTTCTTATAATATGACTAGTACATCTGAATTTTTATCTAATGAAAAAACTAGTAAAGCTTTAACATTTTGGGAAAAAGCTAATTCACCTTATAATTTTTACAAACAACATGGTAGTAGTACAGATCAAAGTCTTACTAAACATAAAGGATTTGGTTCTTCTGATCATATAACTTTCATAGCTAATGATAATCATCTTGATAACTCTTTTAAAGAAATAGCTGCTGATAAAGATTTATATGATTTTTATAAATATTATAATGATATTGATAAAATGCTTAAATCTTTTATGTCAGCAGAAGATAGAAAAAAACTTATATATGAAGGTGTACCTTTTATAGAAAAAAATCTTTTATCTGTTTATTCTGATAAAGGTATGAAAGCAGGTTTTGCTCCTTTGTATGATGAACTTAAAAAAGCAGTAAGAACTAATGCAGAGAGTAATATATTTAATAAAACTGTTGATCCAGTAACAGGTAAAGAAAAAAATAGTTTATCTGTTAATCTTAGTGCTAATACAGGTACAGAATATATAGATAGACTTAATTTAATGAGTATTGAATATCTTAATGAAAATGGTATTTCACCAACTCCTGAACAAACTAAAATATGGGGAGAACAAATTAAAAATGATATTGCTAGTAGAAAATCTTTTGATCTTCCTAAAATACTTAAAGTATATGCATTAAGTGTACTAGCTTATAAGCATAAAGTTAAAATAGAAGATCATGTTAAACTAGCACAAACAACTTTAGATAATGCTAGAGAATATAGACGTAATAAACAAGGAGAATTATTTAAACAAGAAAATGGAAAATTAGCTGATCCATTACCTTTAAGTGAAAGTTTTGTAAAAACTAAAAAACAATTTAATTATTTTGTAGAAAGTTTCTATGGTAAAGGTAATAAAGAAGAAGGTGTAACTAAAAAGAAAGTACTAACTTCTAAAGAAAAAGAAACTAAAGCTAACATAGAAAATGAACTGTTAAAATTAGAAACAACTTTTGCTTCTAAAATTATTACTGCTGATACTTATAATAATCTTAAAAAGAAATTAAATACTCAATTAGATAGTTTAGGTGGTTATGCAGTATGGAGTAAAAGAGGTGATCAATTACTTAAATACATACAGTTAAAAGGTATGGGATGGAACGTTATGAGTTCTATTGCTAACGTAGGTTTTGGTACTATTGCTAACATGATAGAAGGTGCAGGAAACCAATTATATAGTACTGCTGAATTAAGACAAGGGTACAAAAAAACTATGGGAAGTATCGGTAAAAACTTCGCATTTGATCGTGTAGCGCCCGGAGAATCACTTAAAATTCGTAACCTTATGGAACGTTGGGATATTCTTAAAGATGCATCACATGAATTGTATGAAAGCGCATTTACCGTAGAATTATCTAAAAGGCACAAATGGTTATCGCCTTATAATCTTACACAGCGTACAGAATACGTGAATCAAGCACCTTTAATGATAGCGTTAATGTTACATACCCCTGTACGTATAGGTGGTAAGGATAGTAATCTATGGGAAGCTATGGATGAACAAGGTAATGTAAAAGCAGATGCAGATATTACACAAGAACAAATTGCTGAACTACGTATTAAGATAAATCAACTTAATAAACGTAATCATGGTAACTATGATCCTAATTCTCCATTAGAACTTAAAAAGAACTGGATAGGTAGAGCACTAGGTCAGTTTAGAACATGGATGTTTGAAGGTTATGCAGCTAGATTTGAATCTGAAAAATATGACAGTGCATTAGGTGTAAATGTAAAAGGTAGATATATATCTATACCTGCTTTCTTTGGTGATGTAGGAATACCTACAGCAGCTTTAGAAATCATGAAAGGTATAGCTAAGTTTCAAACTTTTGGTGCATTATTTAAAGATACTAACTTTGATCAAGTAGGTGATACAACTGTAGATAATACAGATGCAGCTAATATGAGAAGAGTAGTTGCAGAAGCAGTTATATATATTGATATTTATTTAGCTTATGCTATATTAAGTATGTTTGCAGGAGAATTGGATGATGATGATAAATTCTTAATAAATCATGTAATTAATCAAGGTTTAAGATTGAGAACAGATTTAACTTTCTATGTAAGTCCTGCTCAATTTAAAACTATGCTTAAAGATCCTTTACCTTCTGCAAGTCTTATTAAAGATGTAGGTGAATGGGGAGATAGTTTATATGATTTATTACTAGGTAAAGATAAAATTAAAACCGGTGTAAATGCTGATAGTAGTAAAGCACTTAGAGAAACATCACAAATGTTCCCTATACTTACACAGGGTTACAGGATTATTAATTACGGTAATCAAGTATTCGATAAGAACTAGTATTTGTTTTTATTGCGGAAAAAAAGGGCTACAATTAAGTAGCCCTTTTTTATTATTTATATTTGTTGTTTTATTTAATCTACAAGATAAGGTCTTACATTAAGATCAATCCATTCATTTTTTACTTTACGTCTAACTGTAAAATCATAACCAATAACTTTACCATCAGATTTAACAGTTTTAGCTTTAACATTGTGTGCTAGTTCTGTACTCATAGGCATTTCAAATCTAATACGTTTCGATAAATTAATTGAAATTAAATTACCAGAACTTTCATCAAATTTTTTAACAGCTTCAATTTCAGCTAAAGATTTGCTTGCTCTTGTAAGCCGTGCATTAGCTTTAGTTATATCATCATTACAATCTTTTAATTTTGTATGACAAAATTTAGCTTCATTTTTATAGTGCTTTGCTCTTTCATTAGCACTATTCCATACTACTAACATTACTAAAAAACCTAAAGCTAAAATAGCTATTGCTGCCCACTTAATTGTTTCCATTTCCATTTTTATTGTTATTTAGTGTTAAAAATTATTGATTTTAAATCTGGTTCTACGTAAGTTGTAGGTTTTAAAATTTTGTTTGTTTCATCATTGATAATAGCTACATAACCATTACCTAATTTTTCAGACCTAACTTTAATACCTTGTTCTGCATACTTAGCTACAGAATCTTTAATTATTTTTAAAGTTTCATCTCCTTCTATATCTGGTATAAGTTTACTCATATTACTACGAGTGACTTCTTCCATTAGTTCTTGAGAATATTCACCTAAATTAAATACATCAGTACTACCATTTACTACTACTCTAAGATCACAAAGTGCATCTGCCACTTCTATAATACCGGGTTCTATAGTTTTTTCACTTACTTTTTTAAACAGATGAAGTATCAATTTATAAAAAGTATCTGTACCATAACCAAGAGCAAACCCTAATTCCATTGCTTCTTCTAGTATAAGAGAAATACGTAGTTTGTTAAATTCAAACTCTTCTATTTGATTAGTTTTTTCTCTCTTAACTTTAAAAGCATCATGAAATCTAGTTACTTGTTCAAGATCATTTTCAGGTAGCTTTTTAATAATTTCATATATTAAATCAGTACGTTGGTCTAAAGTAAGAATAGTATGAAGTTCTATCTGTTCTCGATCTTTACCAATAACTACATCGTCAAATAGTTTAAATAATGTTGTCGCTATAGATTCTCTCATGTTAAATTTTTTATTATTATTAATGTATTTATTATAGGTACAAAAGATAATATTAATCCTTGACCTATTACTTTAGGTGTCATTCTAACTGTAGTAGCACTGATAGCTAATGTAACTAAACAAATAACAACAGATATAATATAAACTATGAGTACTACATTTACAATTAGATTTTCCATAATTATTTTTTTTTAATTATATTAATTTTTTCTTTTACTGTAAAATCACTTTCTGAAGTTATTAATTCCCCTATAGAAGCTATATTTAAACAAGGCTCTAATTTTTTTAAAAAAGATATTACTTTTTTCTCTCGTAACTCTACACGCTTTATTTTATCAAGCATTTCTCTAAATTTAATTCCAGATAAAGTAACACTTTCTAAAGACTTCAAAAAATCATTTTCCATTACACCAATATTAAATTATTAAAAGCATTTTGTCTAATCTTAGAAACACTAGTATCATATATACTATTAAACTTTTTATCAGCATCTTTGTAAGTTTTTACATTTTGTTGATAACCTGTAATAGCATTATATACTCCCCAAGCAGTTCCTCTAATAGTTTCTTGACCTACACCTATTTCATGATATTCAAGAATACGTTCTAATTCATTATCTGATCTAGTACTAAGATCGCCGTTTTCATCTCTATTAAATCCAAAAGCGTTTTTAATAATAGTTTCTATTTCATCATCGTTCATAGCTTTTTGAGCCATTCTATTAAATGCTTGACTAAGTTTGTCTGATTGCATATCTACGATACCTAGTATCTTTTTAGATAATTCTAACTTAGTTCTAGCATTTTTAGTATGACGAATAGATACTTTATTCTTACAATGACGTAAAGCAGCAGATAATGTATTATTACATACAACTCTAATAGGTGTAAACATTACTTGAATAGCACCACTTCCATCATGAGCCATAGTAAGTAAAAGATAATTGTCTATATCTTCTCCTTTAACCATAAGTTTATTAGGAAGTTTAGCTGTAATAAATACTTGTTCGCCTTTACCTAAAGCGCCTACAGTTTCATAAGTAGCGTGACCTTCTCCAACAATACTATCAAAGAAATCAAAAGCTTCTGAATTTTGAATTACTTCATATCTACTACCTACAATACCAAATATTTGTTTAGTATCTTTTCTATAAGTAGCATAGTTAGAAGTCATTTCTTCCATAGACATAAATTCAGGTTTTTCTATCCCTGTACGAAGAACATTAACATGGTCTTTAGTTTCAAGTTTTTCTAAACTATTTACTCCTGCATACAAAGGAGCTAGACCTACTCTATAGTCTAGCCCTCCAAGTTTAATAGCTTCTTCACTAGTCATTGCATCTACAACCTGACCTAGACCGTGCCAAGCAAGTTGTTTCTTAGATGCAAAACTAGCTTTACCATTTGTTATATTTATATTATGTGCCATTATTCTCTACGTTTTTTTAATACTAGTGAAACATGATTTGAATTTTGTACTTGCCATATAAAAGATTGATACATTTCAGGTACTTTCTTCATTGTATCTGGAATATCTAAACCTTCATGTAAAACTTCAGTTGTTATTACATCAGCATCAGAAGGTTTATCATTAACTGTAATTATATCTCCAGCAAATACTGCATGAGGATTATTTTTCCTTACTTCTGGTGAATTTTCATAAGGAGAAAATACTACTAACATCCCTTTTGAATAATCTTTCATTTGAGCAGTTTCGTAATCTTTTTTATTATTAGATACAAAACCATTACTAAGAATTTTAGGAACGGCAGGACTGATAATAACTATATCATATCCTCTAGGTTCTTTAATAAAATCTAGCATTTTCCTTGCTTCTTCTAATGTAGGTAATTCTGGTGTTTTTACTTCTGATTTTTTCATACTGTTATTTAATTATTAGTGTTATATATAGAGCAAATATACTAATTATAATCTTAGTTTTAATTCCATTGTATTGGTTTAACATTACAATTATTAAAAAATTCATTTGCTTTTTCAAAATGATCACATTCCCAAGGCAGTATAGCGTATGCAGCTTCTATAGGATGCGGTGCTTCTAGCATTAGATGATTTTGTCTGTTCATTACGAACTTTTTATACTCTAAAGCTTCTCTACCCCAAAACATAAAAACTACGTTCTTATTTAAACTACTCAATGCTTTTATTAAGCAAGCAGTAAGATATTGCCAGCCTATATGTTCATGAGAACCGGGTTTATCAGCTTCTACACTCCAAAGACTATTTAAAAGCAATACACCTTGATTTGACCATTGATCAAGGCTTTTGTCAATATTATTACCATGATCTTTATCAACAGCATTAAATACACGATGCAATACAGAACTTATATCATCTTTACAAGCAAAAGCTTTACCAGTAGCGTTACCATTAAAATAAGGCCCTGAACCTAATATAACTACCTTTACATCTTTTCTATTTGTATCTTTAAAAGGTTTTAATATATCATCTTTATCAGGATATACAGTAACAAATCTCCTTAAATGATCTACTTTTTCTATAGCTTTTCTAAGTTTTTCAGCAACAACCGGTATAAATACACTACTCCAACTACTTAATTCTATATTTAATTCTTCTTGAAATGTATCCATAATAGATTGTTAAACTGTAAACCTTAATCCTTCTTTAGAATTTTTAGTTACAGGGTTAGTACTTACTTCTCCTTCTATTTCTTCCCATTCAAATTTAGGTAAACTATCAAAAGTAATTTTATAACTAGCAATAGATAAACCTTTATCTTTCTTTTTAAGAAAAGCATTAGATGAAGCTATAATTTCTTCTTCTCTAGCTTTTAGCTGCTCTTTTACTTGTTCTTGTATTTCTAGTAGCTTATCTCGTACAGGGTCTTGTGTTTGTGACCAATCATTATAACCATAGTTAGCTACAGTAATTTTAGCACCAAAAGCATGAGCAGTAGAGCCTTTTTCAATATACTTTTTAACATCTTCTGTAATAACTTCTTGAAGTTGTTTGTTGTTATGTATAATTTCTTGTATTTTTGCAAATCTTTTTAAAGTAACAGCTACATGAGTAGGGTTAGCTTCTCCTGTAAGTATTAATTCTTTAATATTATCAGCAGTTACTAATGCTTTTTGATTTTGAATTTGATTAAAAATTTCTAATCCAGTCTCTTGTTTATTTTCTTCTATACTCATAATTTATTTGTAAGAGTTATTGTTATATCGTTTCGTCTTAATTTACTATTTATTTTTTCTTTTATAGTTATTCCATCAGGAATTAAATGATTATGTTCTACTATTAATCTTTTTTTAATTATAGATGTAACTCTTCTATTAAGTTCATAAGTATCTTCATTATCTACTACAGTAATACTACCTTTTGTAAATAATTCTTGTATATAATCATCAACTATTCTAGTTGTTTGTCCTGTTCTTCTATTCATAATCTCGAATTAAGTTATCAATTACATGAAATGGCTTACCTGCATCTGTATATTCATAAAATGTACAAGTTAATTTTTTACCTATAATATCAGATTTATTATCTAATACATAACGTTTAAATTCTTCTGTACCTTTAGGGTTAACTTCAAATGGTTCTCCTTCATCAGTTATACATTGATATAAACCCATAGTAGGATCTTTATCTTGTTCAGTTACACCTACAATAGTAAACTCTGCATCTAAAACTCTTTTAAGTTTAACCATATCCATAGGTCTTTTACCAAAAGCATACTTACCAGTAAGTTTACGCATTATAGTACCTTCGTAACCTTCTCTAATATACTTATCAGTAAGTAACTGTACAGTAGCATCATTAGCTACACCCATAGTAGTTATAAGTTCTATGCAGCAATTAAGATGTTGATCTAATTTAGGTTTAATATGCTTTTTAATAATAGTCCATCTATCTTTATTATTAAATTCTTCAATAGCAAGATCAAACAATATAAATTTTATACGTTGAGTATCTAAATTAACAGCTTTTACTGCACTACTAATAACTTGTAAAGATTCTCCATGTATATACAATTCTCCGTCTAATACAATATCATCTTCAAATGTATCAAATATATCTGAATTAATAGTAAGAAAATCTGTAAGTTGAGGTATAGTATATTCTTTACCTTCTTTACTAAGTATTACAGGTTTACCATTAATATATTGAACTGTAGCACGTACACCATTAATCTTAGGTTGTAACATACAGGGAAAATCTATAATAACAGATTTAGGTTCTTTACGTTCCGTATAATGTTTTAAGTAGAAATATTTTCTATCATCCCAAATATTACCATTGGGATCAGTCCAATTCTTCTTACTACGGTAGTACTGTTGGGCTTTCATAGGTTTAACATTACCAGAAGCATCTACACGAGATTTAGGTAAAAATATTTCAAGATCGTGATTAAGATTTATAGATACTACAATATTAAATTGTAATTTTAAATCTTTATAAGATATATATCCTTTATCCTTTTGTCTCCTAATACTACTTTCACATTGTAATTGTGCTTGTTCATAAGAATTAGTCTCATTACTTTTACCTATATTTTTACCTTGAATATTACGTTGCCATTTAAGCGCTTTCGCACCTTCTAGTTCTCCGTAAGATTTCATTATATCTACAGAATTACCATTAGTGGAAACTTTAATACTCCATTCTAATATTTTACCCTTGCTATCTCTAGCATATAAATTATCATATTTACTATCCATGTTTAATAACTTTAATTAATTTAACACCTCCCCAACCTCTTAATAAAGTATGTACAGAATGATCTTTATAAGAAAGTACTTCTTTAATTAAAGATAAATAAGAAACATTTATATCTTTATTTTCTTCCAGTATTTCTTTTCGATCTTCATCTGTAAAAGGTTCTAGTACAGGTTTTTTCTTTTTAACCATACACTCTATAGTTCCCATAATTAATTTGTTATTGAGTTTGTTCTATGTTGTTCTAACATAATTTTTACATGAAGTCTATCTTTTTCAGATAAAATATTTGTATCTTCTATTAAAGTATCTGAAAAAGTTTTATTGAGTAACTCTATAGTTTCTTTACTAACTTTAAATAAATATTTAGCATCGTAAACCAATTTAATAAAATCTTCATAAATTTTACCTATAGCTTGAAAAATATCTTTAGTATGAGCAGTATCATAAAAATATTCTTTAGCTACTAATAGTTTATATCTTTTATTTTTATGTTTAATACGTACATAAGTAGCTAATTCTATTTTTCCTGCAGTAAATTTTCTTCTATCATCAGAACTTATTTCTGGAAATGTTTTTACATTCATAGTTATAAAATATTAAATACCCAATTACTTGCTCTCCCACCATTAGGTTCACAATCAAAATGATCACCAAAAAACTCTAATGAATCAGAATTTTCTTTATAGTAAGTAAGAACATTTTTATTATTTTCTCCTAACTCATTATATACCCAAAGCTTATTAGTATCACCAAAAAATAGATCTTTATCTCTATCTTTAAATATTGGGTTATTCCAATCATTTATACCAAGAAATATAAGATTAAAAGTTCTTATTTCTTTTATTACTTCTGTAGCCATTTAAATAATATTTTCTTTAATTAATATTTCTTTTACTTTTTCTACTAATTCTTCAAGAGTACTATCATTATTAATTACATGATCAAATTTAGCATTATCCAATTCTGTTTCAGATATATGTGGTTTTTTACCTGTAGATTCAAATACCCAATCATCATAATTAAGCCATCTAACACCTTTAGGTGTATTTATTTTAGTATCTCTATTAACTCTAATAGCAATACCATTTCTATCTTTAACAGCTTTAAGTTCATTAAGAAATCTAAGATCAGTTATTATCCAATTAGGATCAAACATAGTATGTTCATACTTTTCTTTATTGGGATAGCTTTTATATGGTATATACTGGCTCATTAAAGTATTAATCCATATATTAGGATGAATTATATTTCTACCGCATTCAGTACCTAGTAATTGCATAAGTTTTCTAGGTGTAAGTTTAATTAACTGTACTCTTAAAATATCTCTAGGTCTAAATTCTTCCATATAAGAAATTTTTTGCTCTAAATTTACTATATGTTGGTTAGCTTCTTCTTTAGTATCGTATATTTTTATTAATTTAGATTCACCATAAGGTAAAAATTCTTCATAAATATTAAAGATTCCGTAATACCACCATTCTTCTCCTAATTCTTTATTTTTAAATTCTTCATCTTCTAATTGCTCTCTAGTACAATTTAAAAGAATACAAACTATATCTTTAAGAGGATCTGCAAATTTTTTAATTTCCCAAGTATTTATTTTATTAGGCTGTACTCTATTATTAATAAAATCTTTAAAAGTATATACTCCTATAGCCTTAGGATGAAGGTTCATAGATATAATATTTATATCAGTTGAATATTCTAACCATCTAATAATTTTACCTATAGTATCTTTACCACTATCTATTTTACCACTAACTGCTATTATTGCCATAGTTATTCTTCTTTAATTGTTGGTAAATCATTAAGTAAATTTGTAACAGGGGTTAAAGCTTCTATCATTTCACTTAACTTAGCAATGGCTGTATTATAATCAGCTTGCTGTTGTAAATTTTTAATTCGATAGTGTTTTTGATATATTTCACTAATAGGTAAATCAGTCGTGTTTTTCATAGCTATTTTTATATCTTTATAATAACCACTTCCTATAGCTGAATAATAACCTAACACATTAGCTAATTCGTTTTCACTTAATTCTACTATAAACCCTTTTTCTTTTTCCGCTAATATTTTCATAATTATTTTTTAGTATTACTTATTTTACAATCTTTTCTAGGAATCCACAAATAAGGAGCATCAAAATCTATAAAATATTGAGCTTCTTCTTCTGTATCAAATACTTTAGTTTTAATACCCCAGTAGTTTACTAAGCAACCCATCCTCTTGCTTTAGCTATTATAGGACATTGCTCTATAAAGATTTTTTTCATTTCTTTAGCAATAAGTTGTACTTCTTTTTGAGCATGACCATCATCTCTTATATCTAATAAATGAATCCATGATCTAACATTACCTGTCATAAAGATAGTCGTCTGACTTGTCATAGGAAGAATCATTCTAGCACATTCTTTAGCAACTCCTAAATCTAAACCTTCTGAATAAAGTTCTAAAGTAGTTCTAAGATTTTTTTGTACTTTATATAACCAATTTGTAAAAGCATCACTAGCTGTATCTTCCATCCAAACAGATAATCTATTGTCTTGTAAATATTTAATACCACCTAAAATATCAGTACTACTTTGTCTATTTTTTTCTGCTTGTAATCTAAATTCTACATCTTCCAATTTAGTTACTTTTGAATAACGTTGGCTAAACTCTTGAAATCTAAAACTAACATGACGTAATAATTGTATAGCTATAGGCTTAGAAGTTACTATTTCCATAGTCATACTTCCATGTTCAAATGGTGACCAATGTTTATTTTTAATTAAATGATTAATTAAAGGTACAGGATTTTCTGATTTGTCTTTTCTAATACTAGATACTCTAGCTATTTCAATAATAGTTTGTTCTATATTAGGTGTTATTACTTTAAGATTTACTTTCATAATTAGTTTATATTAATATTAATCTCTTCTGTTATCATATATTTACAACTATTTACTTCAATACCTAAATCGTATTTTATATAAGATTTATAATCATCTTTAGTATCAGTTTTATGTATAATCACTTCTCCTGTATCGGGAAAAATCATTGTTAAATATACTTGTTTCATATCTTTTCAATTCTATTTAATAATATTTGTTTCATATCTTCACTTAAATATTTAATAACAGGATTATGAATACATTCATGTTCATATTCTACATAATCTTTAAAATTATTAACAATAGTAGATGCATGAATTATTCTATTAAAAAGTAATTTATAATCAAAAGTCATTTCTCCTATTCTAAATTCCATAGTTTTAAAACTATCTTGAAATCTAATCCATGTATGACCTGCTCTAAATTTAATACTTCTATGATTATAAGTACCTTTGTAACACCATTTATCAAGTTCAAGTAACATTTCTTGTTCTTTATCTTCTACAAACTTATCATTAATTTTATCATAAAAATCAGTACAATCTATATGATAATGAATACCACTTTTTATATTTAAATTACAAAATTCAATAAGATTTTCAGTTATTTCATAAAGACATTGTAAACCCTGTATTCCATTAGGTATTCTAAATCGTTGCTCGCTATTATCACATTGTACATGCATTATATTAGGAATATCTTTAAATATTTCTTCATTAAAAGTTGCTTTTTGATCACACTCTATTTCAATACCAACACTAAAAGGTAGGTAATACATACCTACCTCTTTAACGTTAGTATCTTTATTATCTAATATAAGAGGAATGTTACTAATTAGATAATCAATGCTCTCCTCGTCTTGGTGTTGGTGAATATCCGGCTTTTTCAACATTGTAACCATGTTTTTTTAAGAGTTTTTGAGCTTTTTCTATTTCCTCTTGATTAGTTAATGTTTTTACTTCTGCTGCTTTAGGCTTAGCTTTCTTCTTAGGTTTTGCTACTATTGTAGGATTATCTACAAATCCGGAAAGCTCTTTAATTAATTCATCACGTCTTTTATTACTAGGACGTTTGTTATATTTAACCGCTTCTTCAAGAAGTCTATCTCTATCTGCTTTTTCAATAAAAGCTTTTGAGTATTTCTCTCCTTCAATTACCATTACAATATTTCTACCGTATTGATTAGCAGTTATTTCTTTTTTTGTTACTTCCTTCTTTTTTGACATTGTTATTCGTTTTTAATTATTAAATGTTTAGTATTAATTTTAAGTACTCCTAATCTTCTAAGAATATCTGCCTTATAGTTATGAGGTATATTATAACTAAGATATTGTATAATATCTACTTTTTTAATAAAGTCAAGAACTTCATCTGCTCTATTTAGTTTATCTATAGATATTCTATTAGGTTTTACTTTAATTTTATTAAGTTGCTCTCCAAAATAATCTACTAAATCTACATATACTTGATTATGATATTCAGACATATTATTTCTACAATTTTCTCTAGTTTCATAAGACTTGTTAAAACTTTCTGACATATATTTATACAAATTATAATAATAGTCACTATAGATTAATAGATTTACATCACATTTACTTTCAAATATTTTAAAACGTTTATAGTAAAGTAATCTTTGAAAAGAACTTTTAAATTCATTTATTTTAATTAAGTTCTTAGCATCAATAAAGTTTTTTTTGTTTTTAACTTTATTACATACAGAAGGCTTAATTAAAATAAAAGTACTTACACTTTTAAAATGATTAGGTATAAGATTATAAAGTCCTTTGTAAGCTACATTTTCTTTAGTATCACCATCTTTGTTCATGTAAAATATATACTTATACTTTTCTTCTAATTTACCATAAGTACTTTTTTCTCTAGTAGCATCAAAATCATACCAAGTAATAGATTCTTTACGATCAGACTGTAATTGTCTTTGTTCTTGTTTATAATTCTCTATCCAGTAATCAGGAGCACAATTATATGATTTACAATAACTAATAACAAAATTATCTATAAATTTTACTACTTTACTTATTATAGCTATATGACCTGTTTTATAAATAGTATTTTCATACCCTTCTTCACTTTCTATTAAACCAAGAAGTTTAGAAAGTTTATAAATATGACGTTTATTTAATTTAGATCTATTTACCAAACTACCATTTTGATTATACGTAGAATCATATATATTAACCCTATCACTAACAAATAACAGGTTCATATAAGAATTAGTTAAATAATCAGTAGTTAAAGGATCACTTTTTTCTTCTACTTTTGCTTTAGATAAATCTCTAACAGAGTACATACAAAAAAGACTAGATAAATACTTTTTAACTATGGTATAATTAGAAAATGGTACAAACGTAGGTTTTATATCATAATCACTCATGTTTATTTCTACATCTTTTATAGTAAACATAGGTCTAGATTTACCTTCTACAGCTTTAATGTATTTTAATAAATCTTCAAATCTTAACTGTTCATTATATTTTTCAAGTAAATCATCTGTAACTAAATCAATTTTATCAATAATAGCTTTAATAGAAGAATCAGTATAATTAATTGCTTCTCTATTTAAAATAACATCAAGATCACCTGTTTCAAATCTTAAAGCTACTGGTATTCTAATAGGTGCTAAACCCATTACATTCCAATCAATAGGATAAGTAACTTGTCCTAATGATATATGCATATACTCACCATAAGGTCTTGAAGTATTTTTTAATCGGTAATGTTCAGAATCATATATTTTAAAATTATTATTAAAATAACTTATATCATTTTTTACATATACTTTATTAAAATAACTTAGTTGAATATTTAATTCTTCACTTACTTTATAAATATCATCTAATTTAACTTCTACTCTAATAGTAGTACCATTACATTCAGTTGTTTCTTTTGAAAATATAAGATCAGAAGTAGGTAAATTATTTCCTACTCCTTCTGAATATATATAGTGGTATTCCATACCTTCCGATCTAGTAGTAATTTCAAAATTAGGTTGATAAGATAATGGAGATTTTGAACCTAATCCCCACCCACCAATACCTTGATTACTTCCTCTTCTAGTAGAACTAAACCATTGCATATAAATATTATTAAAAAGTTCTGGACTCATTCCTGTTCCAGTATCTTTAAATTCTATATAAGCAAAGTCCTTTTCTTTATAAAAGTGAACTATTACATTACCATCAGAATCTGCATCTATATTAGAATCAACTGCATTAGAAGTAATCTCTCTAATAAATGATCCTATAGGATTAGAATACATGTTTTTAGAAACCATTTTTAATGCTAAGCCTGTATTCTCTGCTGCAATCCCAGAAGTAAATGTAGTTGTTTCTCCTATACTTACTTTATCTTCGGGTTCATTAGATTTAATTATCATAATTTACTTTTTCAATAGTTTCATGTATTCCTTTGACTATACAAGGTAGAGTAGCAGTTGGTAATATTAAAGATATTTCTTTATCATTAACATCATGTACAATAGCAAAGTATTTGGTAGCACCTTCTGTAACTCTAACTAATTGATCTTTTTTTATATTATTTCTTTTTACTCTACTGTATGTTATCATGTTAAAAATTTTTCTATATGTTTCCAACCTTCTCTGGTATCTTCATATATGTTAAATATTAATTTTCTATTTTTATGTTCCTTAATAGGAGTAAAGTAATAACCTTCTCCACTTATGTGAAGTCTATCATCATCTATTATGATACCTTCTATACCATACTCTTGGGTCATTCCCTTAATAGCTTTTTCTACTACATAACCATTAACTAAAAAATCTACAAAAGTTTTAAGATAAGGATATACTCTATTACCTACATCCCATCTAATACCTGCACCTTCCTTAGTTCTATCATAATGATTTCTAATAGTATCTTGTATTTCCATCTCTACCAGTAACGGGTAATTAAAATCTATAAAATTTTCTAATAATTGATCAAAAGTTTTTTTATAGTAATCATACTTTAATTCATTAACCATCTTAGCACGTGTAAATTCATTAAGAGTACCACTATACATATCTTGACCTTTAATTATAGTATATCTAGGTTTACCCGCTTTAGTTTCATTAGCTATTACTTTTTTAAAATAACTATATTCACTAGGACTATTAGGAATAAAAAAATCATATTCATCTTTTTCTGTAACTGCTTCACAAAGAATATATTTAGTTTTAAGTTTATATTGTTTAGTAGTTAAATCATTTAGTTTAAATTCTATACCTATTGGCATAAAATAAGTAAATACTTTACTACCTTTAAAACCAAATATTAAATAATTATTTTTAAGATCATCAGGTTTTACTATTCTTTCTTTAGTAAGAGTTTTTTTACTTTCTTTTTTAATATACATTAAAAGCAATTTTTTAGCTTTACCTTTAATAGTATTACCATCCCAATAATAATATTTAGGTCTAGCTGCTTTAGCTGTCTGTATTTCTCTTAAATATTGAGGTACTTCTATTTGTAGTACTAATTTTTTTTGATCCATATTACACAATATTTTGAGTTAAGTTTCTTTTTTAAGGAATTTATACTTATTAGTTTATCTGTACCCATATTAATTAACCATGCTGAAGATTTTTGTCTTTCTTCTGAATGAACGTAATTTCTATAATGTACTTCTCTTATCTTAATACTAGGTTTATCGTTATCTATTACTCTGCCTGCAAAGCTACCGATAAATTCCCCTGTATTGTGAATGGAGAGATTAGCTGTTTCTCCTAGTAATTTAACAGATACGCAATCTTTATCTATTAAAAGAAAATAAGCTGCTAATAAACTTTCTTTATTTTCTGTACTCTTCGTATCTTTAATAAGATTTTTATCTTGTTCTGATATTTCTGATATGAAATAAGTTAAACTTCCTTTTTTCATTAATTCAATAGTATTGTTCATAAAATGTTTCTTAGTGATTTATAATAGTATTTATCTAATTTTCTAAAATCTTTTAAATGTTTTGCTGCTATCTTATCTAATAATTTTTGAGTATCATTTACTCCTTTTACATCTACATGTTCTGCAAAATCTTTAATACCGTAATCTACAGGTGCACCAAAATATTTATTAGTAAACATCATTGGTTGTATTCTATAAGTTTTCCATAACTTTTTAGACATTAACATACCTGCTCTATCATAATCCATACATGATATAAGAAAATCAAATTTAGTTTTCATAAACCAATAATCATCTTCTGATAATAACACACTTTCAGCAGGAGGTGCTATAGCTTGTAATCCGAAGCTTCTAAAACTTAATATATCTTTTAAAGATTTAGTTATTACACCAACTCTACCACAAGTAATCATGTGTTTACCTTGTGTAAAAGAATTATTAGAATGGAATCTTTGTTCATTTTTATTTCTAAGAGGATAATAAATTTTCCACTTATCTATACCATCTTCATCTTTACCATCATAATAACAGTAAGCAGGATCTTTAGGATTATAAGTATATATTTGAGTAGGATAAGTACCTATTCTTGATAAAGATATTTGTTGTGCTGCATATACTTTACCTAAAGTAAGTAATTTTCTATTTACATTAAATCTATTCCAATAACTATCATCATGATAATTAAAAGGTCTAGGAGCAATATGAAATATTAGTTTATCCTTTTTTTTAGGTTTAGAAAAGAAGGGATTAGTTATTTTATTGTAATTTATTACTTCATTATTATCTACATATTTATGTATTCTAAAGTCTTTAGCAATCGTATGTAGTATTAATTGAAATGATTTGGAGTTATTACTATCTATATTTAAAGCTTTAGCTACAACATCAAAACAATCTCCCCAAAAACCTCCTGGGCCAAAATCCTTAAACCTTAAACGTCCATGCATATTATATTTAAACCCACAAGTAGGACTATTATCTTTACGAATAATAGAAGGTGCAACCACCAGTTCATCAAATACTACAGATATACCTAAATATCTTTCCATTATTTGTTCTTGCGTAATTCTATCTAGTATATACTTTTTATCTAAAGTAGGTAGTATTGATATGTTCATACTAAAGTATATAAGAAAAAGCGATAACAGTTAAACCGTTATCGCTTTTTATAATTAATTTATTTTACATAGTTTATGAATAACTAGCATCAAATGCTGGAAGATCATCTGAACCATCTGGTGTACTATCCATTCCCGGTATTCCAGTTGTAGCTTTTTTAGAGGCTTCTTGATCTATAGTATCTTTTTTACCTATAGATAAAGTTTTACAGGGTTGATCTTTTTCTGTAATTCTTTCAAGAAAATTAGGAAAAGGAAACTGAAGATTTCCATTGTAATAAACTAGTTTGTAGTATGCCCAATGTTGAGTAAATACACGTACTGGTTTATCATTTTTTTGAATAGTAACTTTATTAAAGTCACTTTCTATAATGTTAAACAATAATGCAAACTGATTCTCTTCTGTTTCATCACCAGTTGGATTACCAATACCATTATCGGGAAATTCACCAATAGTTTCTTCATAAATATGTTTGATTCTAGCTTGCATCCAACCTACTTTTTTATCAAACTTATTATCTGATTCTTCTATCTCCCATTCAAAGTGAGTATATTGTCTTTTATCGCTATCTACAAATACAAATTGAAGAACAGGAACTATAGTACCATCATTCTTTTCATATTGAGTATTAGATTTAACATTTATTAATCTAGCTATAGGAAATTTAACACCTGTAGGAAACTTAGGGTCTGGTTTGTCTAATTTAATAGGAGTTAATAATGGTACATTAGCTTTAGATTGAACATCTTTATTAATACCAAAAATTCCCTTACTCTTTTTTACTTCTTCACTCATAATAATTAATTTAAATAACGTTATTTATTTAGCTAAAAAAAGGGAACTATTTACAGTTCCCTTTAGGATTTAATACTATTAAATATTACATTTCATTGAAAGACAAAGAATCATCTTCTTCTTCTTCAATAGGTTCAGTAGTGCTCATTTCAGAATCTACATCTTGTACACTTTCTTCACCTTCTTCACTAGTTTTACTTACATCTACTTTATCAGTAGTTGAGGTGGTACGTTGAATTTTTTCTTTTTTAGAATCCATAGTAAGTCTATATAAAGACTGACCTTCAAATTCAATAACATCCCCAAGAGTGAAAGATACATTATGATCTTCATCAGCTTCTCCTTTTGCTTCTAGTGCTTTCCATGCAGCACTAAGAGAAAATTGAAGAGCATTACCGGCTTCTCCTAGTTTATTACCATTATCTTCATCAGATTTTTGGATAATAAGAAAAGTTTCTCCATCATCTTCTGCTTCTTGAATGAATACAAAATCTCCTGCTTTAACATCAAGTTTTTTAGCTGCGTCATTAGACAGTTTAAATTGTCCTTTAGTACAAGTTGCTACTAGTACTTCTCCTAGATCGTTTGTTCCGCGCGTGTTTACTAATTTGTTTAATTTCATAATAAAAAATAATTAATTGATTTATATAATTGCTTACTTATGTAAGACTTGGTTAACCTTCTGTGTACTCTATTTCTTGTATATTATCTGATCCTAGTTCTTCTGGTGTCATAAGTCCTAATAGAAGATCATCTCCTATTTCTCTAGCACCTATTGAAAAAGCTCTAGCATCTAACATTCTTTTCCAATACTTCTTCCAAACTTCTTTTTCCATTAACTCTGCTTGTGTAGCATCAGAAATACTAAAACTACCATAAGCAGTTTGCATTTCAAATTTACCACTTCGCATTTTTACTTCTCTACGAAATTTATAAGTAGTACGAGTATCTACTGCTCTTTTAGTAGAACTACTAGGCTGTTCTTTTAAAGTACCTTTGCCTAATATCTCTAAAGGTATTTTTCCTTTAGTACCATTTTTAAGTGTTACTTCCTTCATTAATGTTTTACCATTTTCATCTGCTTTAACAAATTCATAAATAGTAACTGCATCCTCTGTTTTTTCAAATAAAATTTTACTTTTAAGCAAAATTCCCTTCATAATATGAACACCCAACGTAGGACGACTATTTATAGGATAAATTTGGGTTACGCTTGTTATAAACGGTAAACCTAAATCTCTGCCCGTCTGTAGCGCCACAAATACGTCCTCTGGCTTTTTAAGTGGAACAAGCTGACTTTTTACAAGTACTTCTCCTAAAGCCAGCATACGAGCCGGTGTGCTGAAATCAACATAATCTAATGTTGCAAGATCGCTTTTAGTAAGGACAGTAGGCGTATTTGAAGAAACAGAAGCTACAGAAGTACTAACACTATCTTGTTTAGTTTCTGTAGCTTCTAAAACTTCATCAGTTTTTACGTCTGTACCTTCCATATTTTCTTTTTTATCAGACATTATTAATAGTTTGTTATTAATTATACATTTATATGTATTGCCGTGTTTAATAACACTACAAATATAGGTCATTATTATAACACTACAATACATTTACTTAAATTTATTACTTAGATTTTGTTAAAATCTACATTTTCATCTTCATCTGTGTTTATGATTTCAGGATTTTTACCTTTTAAAGTGTTTATATCAGTTTCGTTTACTTGACCTTTATAAAGATCGTTTTTAAGCCATATACTACCAACACTACCATGCCTAGCCTTTAATTTTAAAAGATGCATTAAATTAGCTGTAGGTACTTTACTCGGCCCATATTCTTTAATATGTAATAATTGAGGTTGATTAATCGTAAATACATTATCACAAGCATTAAATAGTTGACCTTGTGCATAAATATCCGATTTCATTGGATATTGAAGTGCAGGGGTTAAAAGTCTTTTAGTGTCCTCTATATTATTATTAAGTTGACCTAAAAGATTTACCATACAACCTATTCTTTTTAGAAATATAGCTATTCTACCAGTATTAGCCATAAGTTCCATAGTATCTTTTTCATCAAGTTTTTCTATAAGTAAAGTATGATCAATGTTTACTACAAATTTATATTCAACACCATTTTGTTTACTTAATTCATCATACTTAGAACGATAATAAGCAATAGTAGCATAAATGTTATTAAGATTGGTAGAAGTTTCAAAGAAAAATATACTTTGTAATTTATAATAATCTAAAGCTTTGTAAATTCTATCAACTTCATCTTGTGACAAAGTATTATATTCTTTACTTTCTTTATCATATTGACTACTTAATAAGTAATTATAATTTACACCTAGATCATTACTTACACTTCTAAGTATTTCATTAGCTGCGCTCATTTCAAAACAAAACTGAAATATTACAGGTACAAATTTAATTTCACCATTAAGTGATTGGGTAGTTTTATAATCAAGAAAAGCTTTATTAATAAGATTAAGAAGATAAGATTTACCATGACCAGATAAACCTGCCCAAAGATTAACCATAGCAAATCTAAAGTATTTAGACATTGCTATATTAAGACTATTAAAATTAGTTTTAAGTCCTAATTGTTCTCCTATTCGTTCTATTCTTATTTCTTCCTTAGCTTGCTCTACCGCCATTGCAGGCGAAGTATATTTTAATACAACTCCTTTTTTCATATTTAAAAATCTTCGTAAAGTCCGTGACTTACAGTTTTATCTTCTTTATCTGCTAGTCTTACTTGTCTAATAGATTTCCAATGTTCAGAAGTTAAAAACTTATTAATACCCATTCTTAATAGATCATTTTCTATACCATATTTTATATCTTTAATTATTTCATCATGTTCTTTAGTACTACCTAATATCTTAGGTATATATATCTGTTCAAACAGATTTCTATCCATAGATTTCATAGGTATTTGTACACCTGTATCACTAGTTACAAAAGAAGGATAAACATTAAATATTTGTTCTGTTGCTTTAGTACCATCTACAAAAATTTTTAAAAACTCATCTCCAATAGATAAAGAATTTTTAGATTTTATTATAAAACCCTTATATACTAAATCATTTAATAAATAACTGCTTATCATAGCACCTTCTTCTGTAGGGTATTTCTTTTTATATTTTATTATTAAATCTGCTCTATCATAATAAAGTAGATGTAATAATAATACCTGTTCTTGTGTAAGGTTATTATCCACTATAAAATTTACATATTCATCTACTGCTATCATAATATCTCACATTTATACGTATAAGCATAATTAAGACCTAAACGTTTTTTTATTTTATTTATTAAAGTTAACTTTGGTTTTTCTAATACTTTAATACGTTTCCTTAAAGGGTCTGTATCATCTTTCCAGTCTGAACTAAACTTTAACGTAAAAGTTCTACCTGTAAAATTATCTACTTTATCAGCTTCATCCATACTTAAATAATATTTAATTTAATTTTTCTTTTATTAGAAGGTGTAAATGATATTTCATCTATTGAATCTACCCAGTATATTCTATGGGTAGATTTAGATTGTCTACTTTTTAACCATGCTTCTTCTCTAGTTCCTCTAATATATAGATTAACCAATAGAGCCACTTTATCATTAAATACTCGCTTTACACGCCCTCCCCTCTGTTTATACTGGGTAAAGTTACTTTTACCACTAGCTGTAATACCTAATTTTAATGAAGGAATATCTAATCCTTTATCTACACTAGAAGCTACACATAATGCTCTTGCTTTACCGGTAGTTATATCCTGCATAGCTTTACGTTTTAATCTAACACTACCAAACTTTATAAGTTTACCAGTATCAGGACTAGGAGCATATATAGTATCTAATTGTGAATGATAAACAACACTAATACCATCTTCTTTTTCATTAAGTTCTTTATTAAGTTTATCTGCATAAGACGTAGATTCACTAAATACTATAGCTTTTAGTTCTGGAAATTTAAATATAATATCAGAACATATTTTTGATTTATTACTACAATGATAAAGTAAATCTTTTCTTTTACGTACAGCAGTCATTAGATTTTTAGCATATCCAAATATTAGATTAGGATTCCATAAAGCGTTTATTTCTTTATTAGTTTCTAAACTAAAATCTAAATTCTTATTCCAACCTTTACTAGCTGCCCAACCCATTACAAATTGTTTAGCTTCATAATGCTTACCATTACTATGTTGACCACCTGATAAACATTTACTAGCTAGTTCTAACTGATTATTATTACCAAATTTATTAAGGTTATCAGTTATAACTTCACTATAAACATCATATTGTATTCTTTCTTCTTTACTAAGTTTTACATTAAGATTAAATTCTACAAATCTACTAATAAAACCACTTTTAACTGCTTCCCCTTCTCCTATAGTATCTATTACAGGGAATTTACTTGTAATAGCTAAATGACGTTTACGAAAATCTTCATACGTAGCAGTAAGACCAAGATTATTCTTATATCTAATATAAGTACCATCTATAGTTTTAACATACTCTGTACTATAAAAATCATGAAGTTCATCTACTATTACAGTATCTGTATTAATTTTAATCTTGTTAGTTACAATTTGATTAGGTGTAAATACTGATATAGTTATAAGTTCTTTTTTAGTAAAATTTTCACTTAATACTTTATTCCATTGTACATATAGAGTTTCAGAAGGAACTAGAATAACAATAGAATGATTATTAAATAATCTAAAAAGTCTTTTAATAACAAGTATAGATGCAAATGTTTTACCTACACCTGTGTACCAATCCAATACTCCGGACATACCTTCATTATTATTACCACTATCAAACCATTTATCAACACCTTCTTGTTGTCTTTCTAGTTTCTTCTTATCTATTTGCATAATTAATAACTAAAATGAATACTAAGTTTATATTTAACGCATATATCTAAAAAATATCTAGCATTATAATACGCCCATAAATTTTCTTCTTTTACAGAAAAATTCCAATTAGCTTTAGCAGCATATTCTTGTATCTCTTCTTTAGTCCACATAGGAACATATACTGATCTACCAGTAGCTTTTTGTAACATTTCAGCACAAATAGAAACATCAAGTCCTCCTATAGGAAAGAAACCATCTACTGTACCATACAAAGCAGATACAGTACTAGCAGTTTCTTTAAATTCAATATCAGCTTCTTTTGATTTCTCTTCTTTTAATGTAAATGCATCCCAACCCATTAGTTTGTTATTTTATAAATATGATATACTAAATTACCTTGTGCAATAAATACAGTATCTAAATACTCTGCACTACTAGGTAGTTCAAATTCGTGACCTGTACCCACTATAAGTAAACCTACGGAACTAAATTCTGTTTGATCAGTATCTATTTCTGCCCATAAATTAATAGATTGCCTTTGTTCTGCTATTTTTAAAATTTTATAGTTTATAGGTAATGTAATAGCAGTATAACCTAAAGTATTAATAGGGTATTTATATATTATTTTCATAATTTTATTTTTAATTAACTTCTATTATACCTCTATCAAAACGTCTCATAAAATCATTATCTACTTTATCTTCTGAATAAGTAGTAGCAAATTTATCTCCAAAATTCTCAAAAGCTATTTCTCTTCCATGACTATAATTGTTACAATGTATCACACCTACACAATCTTTATCAAATACAACACCGTTTATATTATGTACGTGTTCTTGTCCAAAAGTAATAAATAATATATCCATTATATTTTTTTAAAATGTTTAGCAAGATAAGGATTTTTAACTCCATTAGTTTGCTTTAAATACATTATTTCTTCTACAATACCTTCCCCTAAATCTGTAAATTTAGAGGATCGTACAGTAAGTGTTTTACCTACTATATTTCTTAAATCACTAGAATATTTACTAGATTTAGTTAATAAGATTACAGTATCACCTTCATCAAATAGAGTTTTATAACATACTTCTGGTGCAAGAGGATAAGCATCTAAATCTTTAGGTACATTTTCTGTTTTGTTTAATTGTTTTATTTTCATTTCATATTTTATTTATTTCGTCCAATAAGGTTCAATGTTAGATTCTACTCCCATTTGTACATTCTCTAAATATCTGTTACATACATTCATCATTATATGCTCTTTTAATAATTTATAACTATTAAACACATTTACAGAAGAATCTTTGTTTACATATTTAAGTTGTACTTCTTTTATAATAGGAGAATAAGGGTAATTCTGTCTTCTAGCACTCCAATTAGCACTTCTTCCATCAAGATAATCAGGTAGATCAGTTACAATTTCATCGTGCACCCATGATAGCATAGTAATATCGTTATTGATAATAGGTACATAATTTTTAGATATTTCATCATATACACATTCAAATGTATTATGACCACTACTATCTATCCAATTTTGTAATTCTACTGTACATTCTTTAATCATATCAGCTTGTGTACCTTGAATACGAATATTTCTAGCTTCACTTTTTTCTTTACTTATAAGACCAAAGTGAGTACGTTCATTAATTTCATTATTTTTTAATGCGATAAGATTAGGAAACCATGCCCTACTATTAGTTCTAGTATTAAGAATAAGATAACCATCTCTAGTAGCATTTACCATAGCTTGTTTAACCATAGCAATTACTTGTGGAAATTCATCTTCAATCATTTTAATAACTAATCCAGCTTCTTCTACACTAATATTTAATACACTAGCAATTTTTTTAGGATAAGCACCATAAATAACACCAAACCCTACAGGCTTAATATCTACTCTTAATTTTTTATTTTCTATTTTACTAACAATAAAATCTATAGATAGTTTAATAAATTGATTAATCTTATCTACTATTCTTTTATCAGTATATTGTTTACCATGTATAGCTCTTAAACTTTCATGATAAGCTATAAGTTTATGTCCTCTTAACCTATAAATAAGTTGCCAAGCTTTAGTAGCAATATAGCTATGCATATCATCAGTAGCTATTTCTAATAACTTTAAGTCTTGTGACAAAGAACACATAATAATAAGTTCAGCACCACTTAAATCAGAAGTAATCATACTATGACCTTTTTTAGCCATAAAACAATTTCTCATTCTAACTGCATAACTAGCTTTACTAGGTATATTTTGTGCATTGTATTTATCAGCTTGTTTCTTATCACCAGAACTATATCTTGCTGTAGCTGTAGAACAAGTTCTAAATATAGTATGTATATTACCAGTAATTTTATTAACTTTGTCTTTAAATTTATTACCAAAGTTATTACAAGCAGTAGATAAAGCACGATGTTCTAAAAGCAACATTATAAAATCCCTCATTATTGTACCGGGAATTGTACTAAGATACTCTTGCAATTCAGGTTCTCCTGTTTTGTAATTACCTTTAAGTCTATTTATCTTACCATTTTTGTTAAATTTTGGTATAGTTAATTTCCCTGTACTATTAAAGAGTGGTTGTTTTAATCTACCAAATATCTCTACAATTTGAGTATCACTACCATAATTAATATTATTAATATTCTTTTTAATCTTAACAGGATTCTTAGCTTTACTACCTAAGTATGTATTAGTTTTCATTGGTTCCCCAAACAAATCTAATATATTGGTAGTACCATCACTATTAAACATTTTAGATGCTTCACTTACTTTTCTAGGGTTATCCCATTTACCACCTTTAATATAAATTAATTGATCTTCTAGTAAATGACAAACCTCATCTCTTAATTTTAAAAATTCTTTATCTAGTTTAAGCTCTACCTCATGTTTTAGTTCTAAGTTAGTATCATAGATAGCCATCCATTTATCTACATCAAAAGGAAAACCTGTAAGTTCTGCTTTAACTACAATAGATAATAAAGGAAACTCTATATCATAAATAAGAAAATTCATATTAGCTCTATCTATAAGCTTCATTTGTTTTTCCCTAATAGGAAATAAAGTAGTACCATCACCTGCAACATAATAAATATGTCTAGGTAATACTTTAAATGTTTTAGGATTACAACCTATGAACTCATTTCTAATAGATTTATCCATTTGATCTGGATATACATCACAATATTTTTGTGCTAGTGCTTCCAATCCTTTGCTAGTATCTAACTTTTGAAATAGACGTTGTTCGGCTATCATAGTATCATATACCTTCCTAAAATATAGGTTATGCTTCGTTTTGAAGAACTTTAAATCAAATTTGATATTCTGCCCCAGCAATGTAAATTCTTTGTCTAATAGCAGTTTAAAATACTTAGTTTCTTCTGAAAATGCACAATGAAACACAAAAGAATCATTAGGATCAGATACAGTAGAAAGTACAGTTTTATTATAATAAGCATCAAGACCATTAGTTTCAAAATCTACTGCAATTACATCTTCTAAATCTTCTCTAGTATATCTTTCTAGTATCCAGTTTCTGTATATTTGATAAGTATCTTCATTATCAAATAAAGGAGTTATATCATTATACAGTTTTACCTGATAATGATTAAATAACTCCTTATTATTAGTTACAAAATAGATCATAATCTAGATTTAACTAAAGCTTTAAGAGCGTCATGTAAATGATAATAACTGTCTTTATAAAATATATCAGCTACATCTTCAATAGAAAGTACCTTAGCATTACGTAATAAATATTTTTTAGCTTCTCCTTTATCTTTAAAACAAGTAGCAAAATTAATAATAGAAGAATCACTATCAGCTGTATGAACTATAAGACCAACTACTTCATTATTCATGACAACAAATAAATCATCCCCTTTATAAATAGGGTGACCATCTCCTGTAGTACCTATAGATTTTTTTTCTATAATGTGAGCAGCGTATAAAGATATGCTCGCTTCATCTAAAACAATTTTAATACCTCCTGTAAAACTTTTATCTATTACAATAGCTATTATTTTTTCTCCACCACATCCACCATGATAATTACCTAGAGTAATTATTTGATTATCAATTAATCTTTTAACAGAGTTGATAACCCATTCGCTATCTCCTTTAAATCCTTTTTTAAAAAATGAAGGCTTTTCTATTTGATCATTATATTTAAAATTTAATATCTCATATTCCATTAATTGCCAAAATTCTGGATTAAGCTCTATTGTAAACATATTAAAAGGAGTATTAACATCAGTAATATAATTATCACCATTTTTTGTTACAACAGTACCAAGTTTAGGACTAGCAGGATATTCTTTTATTAGTTCGTATTTTTTCATAGGTCTAAATTTTATTTTTGACATACTAAATATTAATTTTTTAAGATTAGTTTCATCATATACTATTCTATTTATATTCATAATTAAAAAGGTATATAATTAATTGTTTCGTTTTTTTCTAAGGCTTCAAATTCACATTTAACAGTAAAAGCTAGTAATTGTTCAAAACTACTAGCATTATTACTACTAACAAGATCATGATATACAATAGATTCAACTATAGGTATATCTTTACTTTCTAAATATTTAATAAGTAAAGGTAATTTCAAAGAAGTAGGGTACTTTCCATAATTAGTAAAAGTTTGTTTATTGTTTTTTAGTTCAACAAATAACCACTTTCTAAAATCTTCAAAAGCTCTAGTGTTTTTACTTATTAAGGAAAATATATCTATCATATCTCTTTTATTTCAATAGTTCTTATATCAAAATTTTTACTTAATAACAAAGGAATTATATTAGATTCTAAATATTTACAAGCTTCAACATAATTTTTTACTTTAATATTATAGTAATAAGAAGAAACAGTTACAGAAGTTTTAGGTCTATATAATACACTAATTTTAAAATCTTTAAGATTCTCTTTATTATTATTTTTTCTTTTACTAGAAAAAGGAATTACTGTAGCTATTAAAATAAATAAAAATATTAAATCATCATAATCAAGAACAAAAGAACTTATAAGAATCATAAAAGCAAAAAAGTAACCTGTAAACATATCTTTCATATATTATCGGCTTTAATAGATTGTATAAATATTTCTCCTATCACAAGAGATTCAAATTGAAGTTCTAAATCTACTTTTTCTACAGCAGCTAAAGCATCTCTTTCTTTTACAATCTTTATATATGTATAAAGAAAAGGATTTTTATCTAATGTATAAGTTAATTTTATTTGATATTTCATTTTACAAGTATTAAATTAATATCAGTTGATCTACTAAGAGCTACATATATTAATCTATTTCTAACAGAAATATCAGGATTAATATAAGCATTACTTAGATTTAAAGCTACATTAGTAAATGTTGCACCTTGTGATTTATGTATTGTACTACCATAAGAATAATATAAATCTTTTTTACAAGGTCTTTCTCCCGGTATTTCTAAATCCTTCATTATTAAATGAAAGTTCTTAAATGCGTAATACTTCTTCCAAGGAATACTACGAACTTTAGCAGCAGTTAATACCTTCATGTACTGTTCTTGAAATTTATCCATGTGGTTATTATCTACTATAAATACTACATTAGTAGAACCATTAGCTAGAGCTAGTTTAACAAAATAACCTGGTATATGTTGTGGAGATTCTCCATATTGAATATTTACTATTTGATATGTTTCTCCATTCTCTAATACTATGTCATTGTTTTCATCGGTAATAGTTTTATATCCTATAAGATATTCATCGTTAGTAACTTGTTTAGTAGCTTCTTCTTTAAGCAAACCTCTACGTAATCCTTCTGACCATAATTCTACATTTCTATTGGTATAAGAAAGAAAACGTATGTGATCTGGATTATATTTAAATTCAGTACTACGATATAGATTAAGCATATCTAGTGCAAAATCATTTTTTAAGCTGCATTTAAAACCTTCTGTACCTTCTACATTAGAAAAAGATTTAACCATCTCTTTTACACCATTGTTAGTATTATATTGTATATCTACTCTAAGCATTTTTAATATCCTAGTCATAGGATTATGTTCTGCTTGTCTTACTATTTCAGTAAGAGTACTAATATTAGTAGCACTACTGAATACTAAACTAATCTTTTCATTAACTGGTGGTAATTGATATTCATCACCTAAATACAATATACGTACATTATATTTTTTTGCTTTAGCTTTAAGAAGTGTAAATGCAGCTTTATTAATCATACTACTCTCATCTACTATCGCTATTTTATAATATTTGAGCATATCTTCTGATATAGGAGCAAATATAGGTAGATTAGGATTAAAGTTATCCATATTAACATCAGGTTTCAATCCTAGTAACTTTTGAGTAGTTTCCGCAGGAAAACCTGTAGCTTCATTTATAACTCTTTTTGCTTGATGTGTAGGTGCTGTAACTACAACTCTATTTTTACCTATTGCTTCAATAAATTGTTTTACGATGGTAGTTTTACCTGATCCAGCAGGCCCATTGAGCGTGTACAGTAAGTCCAGATCGTTTGTTATTGGGCGATTGAACCATTTTACCATATTGTCAAGAGCCTTGTCCTGTCCTTCTGTATTCGTCATAATTTTGTGTTTTAGGTAATGATTTTAAAAGGTTTTTTTAATGTAATTAGAAATAATTTCTTGATTATCGTCTGCAATCATTTTAAGAACTCTTGTTTTTAATAACCGTTTAGCTAAATCTACACTAATTTCATGTAATCTACTAGTACTATTTTTTTTAAGGTTATCTATCGTATAAGCATAAACAGTTCTCGTACCATTTAAACAGTATTCTAAACAACATACTTTATCAGTATGGTATAAAGTAGTAATACTAGCTTCTTCTAATAATGCTTCTTCTATATTATTACTAGCTAAAATTATTTTTCCTTTTATAGTATATGGTGTTTTCATAATTTAATCTTTTAAAAAATGAGAATAATTTTTTTTGACGTAATCGTTAATAATATCTTTATGCTCTTTAGAAATAAGTCTTACAGTTCTTGCTCTTAATATAAATTCAGAAATTTCTTTACTTATACCATATAAATTAATACTATTATTTATATTCTCTTTATAATCTTCAAAACTAAAAATATATTCAAATACTTTTGTTCTATGTCTTATTCTTCTAGTATAATTAATTATACATAAAATATCAGTAGATGTTACAATATCAATAGTACCTTTTTCTGATAAAGCTTTTTCTAATTCTAATGCAGAAAGATATAATTCTCCTTCTATTATATAAGGTAGATTCATAATTATTTTTGTTTAATGAATTTATCTATCATAAAGTTACCTTTATAATATTTGTTGTGGTTTATCCAATAGACTTCTTTAGTTCTAGTCTTAGCTATATAATTAGCTTTAACTAGTTCTCTTAATGCTTTATGTACATAAGATTCACTATATTCTAATATAGCTAGAAAGCTTTCTACTTTAAATCTAAATGTAGGTGTGTTATATTCAAGACATTCATAGAGTATGTATTGTAATACAGTCTTTGATAAAGGTGATAGTTTATCGTACTCTTTAATATCATATTCAGTATTTACTATGAATTTGATATACTCATCTCTTTTAAAGTATCTTTTACGCGCTAGAACTATTTCTTCTCCTTTATTAGCTTTGAGTTCTTTTAGTGTAGCACGAGTACGCATACCTAATGAGTAGAAAGGAGACTGTTCAATATCATATTCTACTTTTTTCATAAGTCTAAATTTCTTAAAATTAAAGCTTCAAATCTATATTTGGATATAGCTTTAAAATATTTTGTAATATCTCCTATATTTCTTATAATAAAACATTTACCAGTTCTAAGATCAAATACATATACTAACAAATCTTCTATTCTATAAAGTAATTTCCTATTTGCATTATACCAATAATGTTTGAATGGTTTTTGTGTATTTCTAGTAGTATAAAAATCATTAAGTTTTATATCATACTGTTCTTTACTGATTTGTTGTTTAATAGAATAAATTCTATTAAGAAAACTATCTTTACCAATACTAGATTCTCCTTCTACAATATGTCCTTTACCTTTATTTATAGTAAATCTATGAGCTGTTTCTTTTTTTAGTATAAATAGTTGTTCACAACCGTTAATTTTTTTAGCGTAGTAGTATTTTTCATTCATAATTAAGTTAATTAACCCGATACATATATTGTACCGGGTTATTTATATTAGTAATATTATCCGTTACGAGGTACTTTAATACCTTTTGGAGTTTTACCTACAAAACCATCCCACCAATCACTCCAAAATCCTGCTGTTTTAGAAGTTGGTATAAATAGTGATTTATCGGTATTGATAATATTAGTATCAACAATTACTGTTTGATCTACAGTACTATTTTGAATAGTTATTGTAGATAATCCTATTGATAATAATAGTAAAAAACATAAATTTTTCATAAGTAATAAGTATTTAAAATTAATAATTAATTAAAACAATTCAGCTATTAGTTCTTTAATAGCTTTTTCTCCTGCTTCAAGACCTGCAATTTCATTCATTTTCTCTATAACATCAAATAGAGATAGAACAGAAGCCGATTTCAGATTTTCTAACTGTTGTTTTGTTATACTTAGCTGCCCTTGTGTTTCCAACAAGTCTGCTTGCGCTTGTAATTTGTCTCTTTGGATTTGATGTAATACAGCAGCCTGTTGTTTGTCCTCTGGATTCTGTTGAAGTCTCTCTGATCGTGTCATTGTTTTCATTTTTGTAGTGTTTGTTTGCTTTTTCATTTTTCTTTATTTTATTAATTAAATCTTCAAATTTTATTTCTTTATTATGATTGAGAGCAAAACTTTCTAAATTACTACCAAACATTATAGTTTTACCACTAAAGTAAATATAAGGAGCATAAAGATTCCTATACTCTAAAGAAAGCTCATTATTAAGCCAACGAAATCCTTGACTAAAAGCAAGTTGTTGTACTAAACGAGATTGATCAGCGTCTAATACTTCAATTTTAGTATTTTGAAGAATTAAAGGTATATATGTAGGTTCACCATTGTGTCTTTTAAAATTATTATAAGTACCATTTTTAATGCTACCATGAACAACGTTTTTACATAAATCATAACAATTACCTGTTTCAGATTTAAACCTATAAGAATTATCACTAACTTTTATTACCCAAGTATTATTACCTTGTGTATTAGTATAACTATCTCCTTTTTCTAAATCTTTAAATTCCATAGTCTTATATTTATTTAGCTAGTTCTTTAGCATGAGGATAATCAAACCATTGAAATGATCTACCATTTGTATTAAGAAGTTTATTCATTTCTTGTTCTGAATAAGCATAACCTGCTGCTGCAAAGAAACGGTTATCTACAAGACATACTAAATTCTCTTCAAATTTAGTAGGTGGAGGAATCATAATAGCATTATCTTGTATTAAAGCTGCTCTTTTTTGAGAAAAAGTTGATCCTATAAATTCTCCTTTACTATCTTTATTAATATATCTTCCCATAACATTTAATTTTTAGTTATTGTTTTTGTTTCAAATATAATATTAATGATTCTTTCATTATATTAGAATTAATTTTTAATATAAGTTTATCATCATTATAAATTAAAGCATAATCAATTAATTTTATAGCAATAGATAAACTCATTATTGAATTTTCTTTAGTATTTTTTAGTTCATTTACTGTTATACCTAATCCCATAACATTTAATTGTTTAATTAATAAAAAATAGTTTACCTTACTATTAATAAATATTGTGTATCGTTTAATTGTTGATTAAATATTTATTCCTCTATGAGCCAGTTAAAATAGCAATTTTTGCTGATTTGTATTAGCACCATCTATAATAGCTGAAATTGCAGTATCATTTAAACAAATTGCGGTATGTACTATTATAAATGGTCACAAGATAATTAGATTACCTAATATGTAGAACTTTAATCAACTTATATGTTTAGGAATTGCGCCTAATTGCATACTAGGGTTCTATACTATCTCTTGCTGGAAACTCCTAAGTGCTATCCATATATCTAGGTATTTCTACCACCTACTCGGAAGTTGTAGGGTTTAAATATATATTCCAACGATTACCATTACAGTTGGTACACTTGATAACTTTAATATGTTATGTTACTCCGTTAGCATGACAGGCTAACAAGAATCAATTTATATGTTATCTTTCTTTAGTGAGGGAATTAAGTAGTTATACTACACTCACAACGTTTCAAGGTTTAGACGTTTATTATAAACAATAAGTTTACTTTATATTACTAATAATTCTATTTATACAATTTATATAATAGTTGTTATTTTCATCAATTTCAAAATCTTGTTATATTAAAAACTCTTTGCTTAAATATCAGTTAAGATTATAATTCTATTCTAGGTGGCGCTCAAACCACAATGCTTCTGTTATAACATCTTGAATAAACACAACTGCTGATACAGTTTAACAAAATAGTTTACTAGAGCCATTTAGCATAAACTAAATATTTAAATTGGTCTGTTGTTTATCTTCAATCAAAGAGTTTAGTTTTATATATTTACAAATTGTTCATTATTAATATTTATTATATTTTGCATTGAATGCCATCCATTTCCTTCATCATATTTATATAATGATTTATCTACAGTATATTCAATACCAAAATCATTTATTGATTTATGAACTTTATAATACATATTATCAAATACAAAATCTATAGGTAATGTTTTAATCTCTGTATTACACTGATTTAAAGTATAAGCTGGTATGTTACCTTTTAAATATCTTTTACCTAGTTTATACTCTTCATTATCTATAGTAGTATATTTTAATTGATATGTATCTGAAAAAGAATTAATAAATATTTTATCAATTATATCTAATCCAGATAATTCACTTAAATATTTAAATAATTCTTTTTTAAATTTCATAATAGTTTATTTATTAATAATGTTTGTATTTACTTAACCATTCTTTTGGAGTAACATAATCATTACTTTTACAATATTCCATATAATATTGCATATCTGTACAATGCTCTTCTTTAGTCCAACTATCTTTAATAGGATGAATAGTAATAGTATTATGAGAATCTATTTTGATTTTATAAGGAAATAAACCGTCTATTTCATATTCAATCAATACTTCATCAATACCACCTAGTTCACAATACTTCTCAATAAATGCTTGTGACGGTTGAGGTAAAAATAAACCTATTTCAATACCTGCTTTGTATAAGGGTAGTACATCAGTAGTAGCTACTATTTTTTTACAGCTTTTTAATTTATTAGCAGTTTTACTATTGTTTTTACATTGTTTTATTATTTTGTTATGTAAAAACCAATCACCTTCTTTAATTACTTCCTCTGTTATGAAGTATAGGTGTTGAGGTATCCAAGAATTAAATGATTTAGAAAATTCTTTAATATTAGCATCTTCTAAAACTGTTTGGTATCTAAAACCATTATTAGTCTTAAATATATTAGAACCTCTTGTTGCTTTATCTGTAGGTAACATTATTACCTTTGCTCTTTTAGTTTCCATATGTTTAACTGTAAGATTGTTAATATTATTTTTTATTTCTTTTTGATATTCTTATAAATGTATTATAAACTTTTACTTGTTCTTCTTTAGAGCAAGCTTCTATCATTCTCAGCTCTTTATCTACATGATCTTTTATAGATTTTGTAGCATCTTCTAGTCTATAAGCTATTATATCCTCTTTAACAGCATCAGTTATAATAAAATCATCTACTATTGTACTGAATACAGAATATTTACCATCAAATTGTTTACATATAACGTGTCCCATAATACTATACTTTTAATATGTAGTAACGATTATTATCTAAGTGTACTACTTCCTTAATACTGTCATTGGCTATCTCTATATTTCTTTTATAAAGAGTATCTATAGTAATTTGCATTACTATTACTGGTATTACTTTAGGTTCTTCCATTATAAGATTATTATAAATATTACAACTAAAAACATTATTATAGCTATAACTGTTAGTAACAATACCATTAATAATAAGATTGGTATTACTTTGTTTAGTGCGTAGTATATTGTATTTCTAGTTGTTTTCATAATTATTTATTTATATGATCACTATTTTTTTCTAATGCTTTAAAAGCATACATATTGATGAATGGATAATATACTATTGATAATAGGTGCAATAGTATGTAAGCTGTTAGTTTATTAAATTTCTTTTTCATTGTGAATAAGTTTATATCTATAATTAAATGTTTTAACAATATACTCTCTTTGTTTACGAGATAGTTTAGATTTTTTAGCTATTATAAGTCTATACTCTTTTATTACTTGATCATCTTCTAATTTTTCTGAATCGTTTCTAGCTCCATAACCTTCAATACCTGTATACATCATTATTAATGTCTTAGCTATTGAACTAGTATGTTTAGATGATACTTGTATTTTCTGGTATTGTTTATTATCTATTACTAAATCAGCAGGTATAAAAGGTATAAGAATATCAGGTTCTAATCCTTCATTCATAAATTTCTCTTTAATAATTATAGTAAGATCATGATTACTATGACCTATTGTTGTTATCTTTTTCATTATTAAAGTATTTAATAAGTTTATGATTTATATACATGTGAACTAAATATATTACTACAGCTGCTACATATAATTCTCTTGAATCTTTAATATCTATAACAGCTTGTCTGTATAGTATTATGAATAGCGTACCTACAACTAGTATTATTATAATCATTATGATATTATTCTTCATGATTATTTATCTTTACTACCAAAGTATATACCTACAAATGCAGCTAGAGTACTATGTATTATTAATGATAAGATTATTAATAACATTTTATAAGGTAGAGGAATATTATTAATATCTGATATTAAGAGTACTGTAATTATATAACAAGCTATTAGTATTAATGTTGATAGTATGAGTTTTAAATGTATCATTAGTTATAATTTAGTTGATTAGAATACCTCTATCATTGTACAGGGTAATTTACTTAATATTATCAGCATCTGATACTATTCTATATAAAGAATACACCCATAATAAAAGTATGATTATTAGTAGTATTATTTGTACTAAATTATTAGATATATAGTAGTCTAATGTATTTATTAATATTAATGCTATTATACCTGCTACTATTACTAGAATTACATGTTTGATCATGATGTTGATTGAATTAAATGATTGAAACGCGTATGAATATGCGTCCTACTGTCCTCACAGTTCACTCTACTGTCCTCACAGTTCACTAGGATTGATTTAATGCATTGATAATTAGATTATTAGTATGTTACTCTTTAATAATAATACCTACATAGGTTATTTGTATGACCTGTGCAAGATAAATGTGTGATTATTTAATGAGTAAATAGGGTACAAATATAAGGATAATAGTGTTATCTAATATAGTTAAAATGATAAACTAATACAATGTTTAAATTGAATGACAAGTTGATGGTTAAATGTGAAATAGGATATTTGTATGATGAGGTGATGTTAGTGAATTGGTGTGATTTGGTTATATTATATGAATACATGATAATAAATGTTGGTGATTGTGATATAATAATGGAATTGAAATAATTGTGGTGATAGTGATAAGAATAATGGTATTAGGAGTACAGCTACAGTCACCTTAACTCTAACAGTTAATAATAACTCTAAATCCTGCTTAATTACATCAATTATAGTAATTTCTATAACTAATTTAATTAATCTTATCAATACTATGACTACAACCAACAAATAGTTATAAATAATTGATAGAATATCTGTACTCCCTAAGTAATACCACTAAATACTAACCACTACGAAAGTGTCTTAATGTAATTGTAGATATGAATACTATGTCTAATAATAGTAATAATGATTTGGTAAATTTCCCGGTATTATGATTGAGGATTTAGTAATAAGTAACGAATACTATGTCTACAGCAGCCAAAGTTAATAGACTACCAGAGTATTCCAGTAGTCCATTAGTTTAAGCACGCTCACGAAATAGCATCAGATAGAATTGGTAAGAAATCATACCAAATATTAACCCTACTGATTTAATAGCGATGAACATAAGATTATCAGGTGTTGTTAGTTCTCCAAACACCATAATAGCTGCTACTGTAAATGATAGTACAGTAAGTATAAATAAAGTAACTTGTCCTAGTATTTTCATAATAATGGTTATTTGAATGAGTATTTAACTGTAGTAATAGCACATCTTAATTTAGTGTTACGTACAGTTATTATTTCATTTAGGTTAATGTGATTGAATATACCTTGATTAACAAGATCATTCTTAATGTTGTTACCAATGTTAACACCTCGTGGTGTAGCAATGGTTACTGTAGTGGCTTGTGGTTTCATAATGATAGTAAATAAAAAGCTGCTGCTATTAACAGCAGCTTTAGTTAATAATTAATTAGTGATTAAGATTCTTTCTCTTCAGTTGCCATTGCAGCCTTAGCAGCATCAGTTTCTGGGAAATCATCTTCATCATTACCTTCTACAGCTGGTGCTGGTTCAGGTTGAGTTGCAGTTGCATTAGGTTCAACAGAAGAACCACCATTAAAGTCAAATGCATCAGCCATAGCTACACGCTCTCTAGCGTAAGCATTAGCATTAGCAGTTTCTTCATAAGCTCTACGATTAAGATCAAGAGTAAGGAAACCGTCATTAATGATAGTTGCATCCTTTTCATACTCTTTCTGATCTCCTACCTGATACTGTCCAAAGCCTTTAGCTTTAGGCTCTCTCATAACTCTACTCTCTGCGGTTACTGTCCATTTGTCACCTGCTTTAACATGAGTAATGTCACCCATAAGAGTACCACCTCGTAATGTACGTAATACATCACGTACTTGTGGATCATTCATACTAGTTACTTCACGTGGTGTGATAAATGAGCCATTAATATCAGCAAGGAGTTGTTCATCAGTACGCAATACATTTGGTTTGTTACCAATGTGTAGTACAGTTAAACCCATTGACGCGATACGCTCTACTTTTGTGATTTGTACGGTTTTCATAAGAAATACGTTTAAAAATAATTATTGACCGTCTTGATTAAGTATATAGAGATAAAAGTGACGGGGTACTTTCATTTCCAAAACTTAGCCGGGGGTAAAAGATAAGGTGGTTCAACGATCAATTCACCGACATTTATTTTTTCACCACAAAATTTTTTATACAACTTTTATTTTTCCACCAAAAAAATTTTTATACCAATATTTTATTGTATATTTGTTTCTCAATCAGTTGTCATTTTTTTAATTGCCGGTAGTTACATACCGGCTTTTTTATTACCAATATCATTTTAATTCTTATCTACAATTTCATATTGATTTAAATCACTCCTAAGGCACTCATAATAATGGTATATATAATGACCTTTATTAAATATTAATGAAATCTGAACGATCTGTAATAGAAATGACGTATGTTTGTAAGGTCAATTTAATATTTTTTGAGTTCCCGCTCTACTTTTGTGTCTAATTAAAGCCTAACTATCAAGTTAGGCTTTTTTTGTTGATGATTATTAGGTAATTATGATTATATTTGAACAGTATTAATATTAATGTATAGACATGGAAAAATTAGTAGATTATTTAAAAGAAACAAGAGTTAAATATGATTTAGTTCTTAAACTTATTGATAAGTTACCTAATAGTAGAGGAAAGGCATTAGCTTATACTTCTTTACAGAAAGGTAGAATGTATCTAGGTGAAGTATCTAGGGATTTGGGTACAGTTTATCCTTATGAAAAAACTAAAACTGCAACTACAGCAGAAGGTATTCAAAAAGCAGTAGATACTTCTAGTGAGAATCCTACTATATCAGGTAATGAGATTGAACAATTAAATAAACTAAGAGATGTTCTTCAAGAAGGATTAGATTCTTTGTTAAAAGAGTTTTTTACTCTTGTAAAAACTAGAAAGACTACTGATCTTAAAAGTAGATTTGAACTAGATGCAGATTTTGCAGAAGCTTATAGAAGTATTAAAGAAAGTAGAATTTGGTTAGGTGTAAGATTAGGGGAAATTAAAGATCAAAGTAATGGATGATAAAAGAAAAGACAAACCTATAAATACTTTTGAGCTACCTTGGATGAGTCCACAAGGTCTTGTAGAATTTGATAAAGCAGTAAGAGTAGAATATGAAAAATCTTATCCTAAAAAAGAAGATAAAGAAGTTATAGATAATCCTTATGGTAAACTCACTAAAACAGAATTAACTAAAGTTATAGAAGATGTATTTAGAAAACAAAAAAATAAAGATAAGTAAAGAGGAATCACTAGTAGTAGAAATGGTAGGTCAGAAAGAGACAATGTTAAAGAGCCTTGGTGTACCAGAAAGTAGACATATAACTACAAATGAACTTGCAGATAAAGCATTTCCTTACTTTATATTATATACTATGATGTTTCATAAGATAGAAAGAATATTAGAAAGAAATACTAACAAAATACGTAATAATGATTAAACGTGTAATAGGTAAAACTAAAAACAAAGATAGAGAAATTGCTTTTTATGGTTCTCCTGCTATGTTTGAAGAGTTTGATGAAGCCTGTATAGATTTAATTAATAAAAATAATAAAAAAAATAATAAATAGACATGGCAGTTAAAGTAGATATAAAAGAATTAGTAAAAGATTTTATTGACAAGTTAAACATACAATGTGTAGAGCAAGAATTAAATAAGAATTATGATCTTAAAGTTGTAACTAGAGGTAAAGAAAAGATAGCTACATTATATGTATCTGATCTTACTACTCATGCTAGAATTAAAGTAACTGAAAAAGTGTGGAAAGTAAGTAACTCTGGTGAGTTTTTAAGAAAGGATTATACCTCTATATTATACAGGGAAATTTTATATCACTTCTTTGTATTTAGTGCAATTAATTTAGAAGCTGATGCAAGTGTAGATAACTTTGAAGATAAGATAGATGAATCTAAGTGATAATAATAAAGCAGCATTTAAACATATTCAAGAATTAGTTAAGCAAGAAAAGGGAGTAGATTTATCTATTGCTGAAATAGCTACTATTTGTAATGTACAGTTTGATGCTGCTAACTTTGCTTTTAAGAAAGGTATTGAAGTAAGACTTCCCGTTATAGGATCATTTATACGTAAACATAAATATTCAACTAATAAAGAGTTCTTAGAGTTAAAAGAATTAGAACCTGTATTAGATAAAGAAGAGTACAAGAAAAGACTTAAAGCACTTACTATTGAAATTAGTAAAAGAAAAAAACTAAGACCAGCTAAGGTAAGTTTTAAAGAACTTATAAATACAGTAGATATGGTAAAAATTAAAAGTAGATTTGACAATGCGGAAATTTAATGTTGACTTATTTGTTATTAATAGCGATGGTGTATTAGAGATTAATAAACCAGAAGCAAGAGAGATACCAGCATTTAAAGAAATGCTTGCTAGAGATAAAGGAAGTCCTGGAGATCATGATGGTAGAAAGAAGTTAGTAGCTTTTAAAGAGTTTATGTTTATTCATTTATATTATCATCCTCTTTCTACACTTAGAGATTTAGAAGATAAAGAAAGGTTTAAAACAGCTAGAGGTCTTAGTAATTTAAATAGTGATTGGGAAATAGATAGTTTAATAGAAGATGGTGGTAAAGAACTTAAAAAATATTTAGAATTAACTAGTCTTTATTATACTTATATTAATATAAGTAAATCTATTTATTCTTTAGGTACTGATGTAGAATTTTTCAATAAAAGAAAAGAAACTCTTAGAATTAAACTACAACAAAAAATAAAAGAATTAGATGAAACTATTGAAGAAGAGGATATTGAAAGATTAGAAAGAGAAGTAAATTATGCAAGTGATAGCTTAATGAAAATAGCTGATAAAATAACTAGTATTAATAATAGTTTGCCACAAGCTTATGAAACTTTAGAAAAATTAAAAGATAAGATTATGAAAGAAGAATCTGATGATTTTAATATAACAGGTGGAGGTAGACTAGGTAATAGAGAATCTTAATATGACTTTACAAAATCCAGTATATGTAAACCTAGAAGCCTTTGATGAAAAAGGAGCTAGGACAATAGGTACTGCTATCATAGATATTCATCCTAATAATATACAAGGTGGTATAATAAGACGTGAAGATAATTGTGTTAGCTTTGTAGATCAATTTGGTAGAATAGTAAATGTACTGATACCGTTTGAGGACTTTATGGAAATATTATCCCAGTTTATAGATATAGATATGAGGTTTGAAGATCAAGTTAACTCTTATATTAAAAATATCTTTATAAACCATGTAATTACAAATAAACAAGATAATAATGATGATGAATCTGAATGTACCTCTTGAAACACAGACTACTTTAATATTTGATCCAATAGAACATAAATATACTAATAGTAATGGTGCAGTATATACAAGTGTTACAACTCTTATAGATAAGTATGATGAACCTTTTAATAAGAAGTATTGGAGCATGTACACAGCCCTTAGAGATACCGGGTATAGTGTCCGACCAGATCAAGACTTAAAAGGTATTACTGTTAATGGAGTTTTTAATACTATAGATAGCTTATATAATAACCCTGTCAATAATGTTAAAGTAAGAGAGATTATTGAAAAGTGGACTAAGATTAATAAGACCTCAACTGATAGAGGTAATCAAATACATGACTTTCTTGAAGATAGTATTAATGAAAGTAAAGATGATAAAGATGCTATTAGTAATGGTTTTATAAAACCTATACATTCTTTAGAAGGAGAATTAGCAGTATTTAAAACTATACACGATCTTGATAGTACAGAAATAAAAGTTAGATACCCTGCTATATATAAAAGACTTAAACACTTTATTGATCTTGGTTGTATTATATATGCAGAGAAAAAGATATATAGTACCTCTTATCATATTGCAGGTACAATAGATGTTCTTATAGTTAAAGGTAAACAGTTCGCTATTATGGATTGGAAAACTAATAAAGATGAAATGATGTTTACCGCTGGGTATTATAAAAAAGAAAAAATAGGTAGTGAATATGTTAAAACTGATAATTACATTAGGACTTTTAAAAAATTAAAAGCACCTTTGAACACCTTAGAAAAGTGTAAAGGAATAAAATACAGTTTGCAATTAAGTTTGTACGCGTATATAATGATTCGATGGGGATATAAATTGGTGGAGAACGGTTTAGAAATCTGGCACTTACGACCGGGATTAGAACCTAGATCATTAAAAATAAAGTATTATGGTAATGAAATACAGAGTATGGTAGATCATCACTATTTTCATAATGTAATTAATAACTCTAAAAAATTATATAACTTAGCTATAAAGTAATGAGAAACACAAACAAAGATAAAGCCTTATTCATTGATCTTGATAATGTATTAGTAACTACTCAAACAGGTAGAGAATACCCAATACATAGTAAGGACTGGAAATTTGTAATACCTGCTTTAGATGCTGTTAAAAGTTTTTACAATAAAGGATTTTTAATATGTATAATAAGTAATCAATCTTTAATAGAAGAAGGATTACTAAATGAAACTGTATTTATAAATAGAATTGAAAGTATATGTAGAGTAATAGAATCTCAACTTAATATTCAACCTCAATCTATAATGTATAGCTATTGCAGTAAAATAAATAACTTTCACAAAATGCCTAATCCCGGTATGATATATGAAATGGCAGTAGATTTTGAACTTCATTTAAAAGATAGTGTATTACTATCTTCTCATTTATTAGGTAAAGCTTTAGGTATAAATACAGGAATAGATACAGTTTATAATTTAACTGATCTTCATAGTATAAACTGGTTGAATAAATAATGCATAAGGATTACAGAAGCTACGATATATTAAAATCATTTGATCAAACTTTACTAAAGTCTTTGAAGGTAGATGATACCTTACCTACAATAACTCATCCTTTTACAATTAGTAAAGGAGATAATGGTCAAGACCTTTACGAACCTATTGATTTAGTATTTTACAATACTTCTGCATTTAGTGCTACAGGTAAAGAATTTACAGAAACAGGATTATATACTTCGTATCATCCTATATATAATAAGAAAGAATTTGATGCTTTCTGGGATAGAGAAGAAGAAAGAAGAAGAAAAGGATTTACATTACCTGCTGTCATTACCGAAAGGGAGGATGGCAGTTTTTGTTTACAGAACTTACATATAAGTAAAGAACATTATGGTTACTTAAACTTCGCACCTATAAAGAGATTAGGTAAAGAAGATTTAAAGAGTATGACTGATCTTGTTCATTCTGATGAAAATTCAGATGATATAGCAGCTAAAAAAGTTACAGACTTTCCACAGTTCTTTGATAGTGATTATTACTATTTTAAGATATTAGAAATAGCAGAAAAAAAAGGTAAACATGTAGTAGTAGGTAAAGCACGTCGTAAAGGTTACTCTTTTAAGAATGGTTGGCTAGGTGCTGATAAAGTCGATCTTTACAAAAACAGTACTACCGTACTCGGGGCATTTAACTCTGATAGTTTATATCCTGATGGTACTATGAATATGTGCGATAACTATTTACAGCACATAGCACAACATACAGATTGGAGTAAACGTAGACTATCTGATAGAAGTAGTTTTATCAAGATGGGTTATAAAGTCAATGATGGTCTTGGTATTGAATATGGATTTAAATCTAAAATAATAGCTGTTAGTTTCGCACCTAACAATACTGGTGCTGCTAGGGGAAAAGATGCTGATAGAGTTATATTAGAAGAGAGTGGTAAAAATCCTATACTTACAGGTGTACTTAACAGTACATTACCTACTCTTGGTGCAGGTGTAGCTATGACAGGACAAATGATTGTATTTGGAACTGGTGGTGGTGGAGAGAAACAATGGGAAGGTTTTGAGAACTTATTCTATAGTCCTAGTGCAGACGATTTTATAGCTTTAAACAATATATGGGATGATCATACAAGAGGTAGCGAATGTGGCTTCTTTGTAGCTTCTTATATGGGTAAAGAAGGTTATGTAGATGAACATGGTAATAGTGATGTTGTAGGTGCTATTGCTTATGAAGAGAAGGAAAGAGAGAAGAAAAAGAAATCCAAAGATCCTTCTAAGTTATCTAACTATAAGATGGAAGAACCCTTTACACCATCAGAGGCTTTCTCTAGGAGTAGTAGTGGTATATTTCAACAAGAAGAGTTCACAGAACAGTTACGTAGAATACAACATGACGATGATATAAAATCTTTAATAAGAACTGGTAATTTAGTAAGAACTACTAAAGGTGTTTCTTTTAGAGATAAGATGTTTATGACAGATGCAGAATTAGATAATTTTCATCCACCAGTTGTAAATTTTCCATTAGGTAAAGATGATGATCCTCATGGTTGTTTTTGTATGGTAGAACCTCCTTATAGAGATAGACGTACAGGATTAATTCCAGAAGGTATGTATAGAATTTGGCATGATCCATTTGCTATAGATAAAGATAGCTCTGCTGTTAGTTCAAGAGATTCTTTAGCTGTGTTTTATGTATATAAAAAAACTAATAATATAACTCCTGATAAAGGAGATAGAATAGTAGGTTGGTTTAGAGGTAGACCTTCTAGTACAGATGAAGTAAATGATATAATGTTTAAAGCTGCTGATTATTATAGCAATGGAGATACAGATGTTATACTTTTTGAAAATGATAGGGGAGATGTAAAAAACTATGCTAGGAGACATAAAAGATTACACCAACTTTCAGATGAGCCAGATGTAGTATGGAAAACTGGTGATAATGTAAAGAAAACCGGTAGAAATAAAGGTATCAGTATAAATACTAATAGAAAGTTCGATGGTGTTATATACGCTAAAGACTGGTTTGGTATGAAAAGAAGTACAGACGAATTTGGTAAAGAATTGCTAAATTTACATTATTATTTTGATGAAGCTGGTTGTAAGGAAATACTACGTTTCAGATTAGACAAAGGTAACTTTGATGCTGTTTCTACTATCATTGTAGGTCAATTTGATATTAAGGAACAATTCTTTCGTAAGATAGAAAACCCACATGATAGTTTTGCTGATGCTGATAATATTTTTAATCGTGAATTATTTTAACCTATGAATATATTACCTAGACATAAAATAAGTACAGCAGCAAAATACAAAAGAAGTAAGCAAGATGATAATCTTAATTACTTTGAAAAGTGTATTAACTATAATATAGATCAAGCTGGTTTTAGTGAGGATAGAGAAGAAGTTCTTCGTATAGCTAGAATGATTAATGGAGAAACTAATGATGCTGATTATAACTATGTACTTAACCCACTTAATACTACAGTAGATAAGTATAAAAGATTTGGTACTAAGTTAAGAAACTTTGATATTATTACTCCTGTACGAGATTTGTATATTGGAGAATTTGGTGGTAGATTTAAATCTGCACAAGTATTAGATAGTAATGGAGATGATGATAATTCTTATAAAGAAAATTTAAAATCTTTAGTTAAAAATTTCTATGCACAAGATGTAATAAATAATCTAAATAAATTAGGTGTTAGTACAGGCAAAGAATCACAAGAACAAGAAGCTTTAAAGGATAAGGTAAATAATTTTAATATATCTTATGATGATAATAAAGCTGTAACAGGTCAACAAGTTCTTGATTATATTTACTACGATCAAGATATAGATGACAAACAGCAAGACGCTTATAATGATTGGATAAGTTATGGTAGAACTTATACTTATAAAGGAATTTACTTTGATGATATAGATTATGAAGTTGTACCCCCTTGGGAATTATGGTTTCCAGATAACAATAGAAGTAACTTCTTAGAAGATTCTAATTTAGTAGTAAGGCGCGTAGTTAAACCTGTTAATCAATGGTTAGATCAATTTCATGATAAATTAAGTAAAGAAGATTTTAATACACTTGAACAGTTAGCAGTAGACGAAGATGCGGGTAAAGCTACTGGTTATGTAAGAATGAGAACTCAATACATAACTACTAAAGAAGAATATGATGCTGTATCACTTGTAAATAAAATTGAAGGTATTGAAGGATTTCATACTCAATGGAGAGGATGGAGAAAAGTCGGCTTATTACTATACCTCAATTTCAATACAGGGCAAGAAGAAGAGTTAGAAGTAGATGATACTTATAAATTTGATAAAGATAATGGAGATATAAGTATTGAATGGGATTGGGAAAGTGTAGTTAATGAAGGTTGGAGAATAGGTTCAGAAAATAATTATATATATCTTAATGCAGGAGAACTTGATTATAACAGAATGGAGCTTAATAATAGTTCTACTCAAAAATTAAGTTACAATGGTAGATTAAATAAAGTAGGTACAGGAGAAATAAGAAGTCTTGTAAAATCAGGAGAACCTTATCAGATTATCTATAATATACTTCACTATCAATTTGAGAAAATTATAAATAAGAATAAAGATAAAGTAATGGTGTTACCTCAATCCTTAATACCTAAAGGTAGAGGTGGTTGGGATGAAGAAAAATTTATGTATTATGCCAATGCTGGTAGTTATATGGTTATAGATGATACTAAACCAAATGCAAGTATTGCTATGTCGGGTATTAAAATGCTAGATATGAGTTTGGCAAATTATGCTAAAGAAAGTATAGAATTAATGCAAGCTGTTAAATCCGAATGGTGGGAAGCTATTGGAATGAATAGACAGCGTTATGGAGATGTTAAAGCTTCTGATGGTAAATCTGTAAATGAACAAGCGATAGCTAGAAGTGCTATAATAAGCGATGAACTTAATAGAAAGTTTGAGAAGTTTATGGAAAAAGATTATCAAGGTTTATTAGATTTGTCTAAATTAGCATATCTAAACGGCAAGAAAGGTAATTATATAAATTCAGATGGACGTAAAGCTTATTTAAACCTTAATGCAGATGATGCCGTTAATAGATTAGGTACTGATTTTAATTTATTTGTAAGTAATAGTAAGAGAGAAAGCCAGAAAATGGAAGATGCTCGTCAGTACGGATTTAGTGTTGCTCAAAATGGTAACACTTCTGAAATGCTTGAGATGATAGATGGTAATAACTTTGCTAGTATTAAAGCCGCGATTACTAAAATGGATGGTATAAATAAAGCTAGAGAAGAAGCAATGGCTAAAGCAGAGCAAGAAAGTAATCAAGCTATTGAAACAGCTAAAAGAGAAAGTGAACAAGCTACCAGAGATGTAGATAAATATAAAGCTGATAAAGAATATGATAAAGCCATTGATGTTAAATATCTAGAAATGGGTATGAGTATCGAAGGAGAAGAAGAAAGTGATCTTGATAATAATGGTGTTAACGAAACCAATAGTGAAGAGATTAGAATGAACGATCATAAAATAAATATGGATCAACAAGATTTAAAAATGAGTAATAAAGAACTTGCTCTTAAATCTAAAGAAGTTGATGCAAGAATTAAAGCAGCAAGAAGTAAACCTAAGCCTAAACAATAAACTAATAAATAATAGTAAGTATGAAGGATTTAAGTACAGTAAGTAGCAATGATGATTCTACTGACGACGTTACACTAGATAATGTATTGCATACAGGGGAAAATAACGATAGAGAACCTGATGTAGAAGAAGAAGAAGAAGAAGAAGAAAAAGATGATGATAAAAAATCTGAAAAAAGTATAGTAGATCAACTAGAAGAAGAAGATGATGATGAAGATGATAATTTAGATGATGAGACTAAACTTAAAAATTTTATTACAGGTCTTAGCGGAGATGATCTTTCAGATGATAATAAAGAACTAAAGTCTCAACTACTTGCAAAATTTAAAGGTACGGCTATAAATGATCAAGGTCAAATTGTAGATGCCAATGGGAATGTAGTTGCAAGTGGTAAAGAAATTACAGAGTTTGTTAATAGCGAAGAAGAAGTAAAACTTAATGACAAAGGTGATCAAGTAGATGAACGTGGTAATGTTATTAAAACTAAGTTTCAACTTGCTGCTGAAAACTCTTTAGTAAATGAATTACATTCAGAATCTGAATATGAATTTATAGATGAAGAAGGTAATCCTAAGATATATGAAGATAGTAAAGAAGGTATAAAACAATATACCAATGATGTAGCAGAACAAATTGCTTTAGAAAACAACCAAAGGTTTTTTAGTCAGAATGATGAACTAATGGAAATATCTAAACATCTACTATCTGGTGGTACTGTAGAAGATTTTAAAAAGCCTACAGATTATAATAAGATTAAAGTAGATGATCTTTCAAGAGATCAAAAAATAAAACACATTAAAGATTCTTTTAAAATAAGCGGTATGTCCGATAAAAGAATTGTTTCTATGATGAAAAAAATAGAAGATAGTAATGATGTTGATGAAGAAGCTAAACTAGCTCTTGAAGATTTAGCTCTTAGAGATAAAGATCAAAAAGTAATTAGAGATCAAAAATTTCAAGAATCGGAAAAACAAAGGCAAGAAAAAGTAGATAACTACTGGAAATCTGTAAATGATACAGTAGCTAGTGGTAAGATTAAAAATTTAAGTATTCCCGATAAAGACAAAGGTGGGTTTCTATCTTACGTATCTGAACCTGTAGATAAGAATGGTAATACCAAAGAAATATTAGATGCAAGTAAAGAAGAAGTAGATACTAAACTATTAATATCATATATAAGATATAAAGGTTTTAAAATGGACGACTTTATTAATTCTAAAGCTGCAACTCAAAAAGCAATATCACTTAGAGAAAGAATGAAAAGAAATGCAAAATTAAAAGATACTCCTATAAATGACGCCAAAGGTATAACATCAAAAGGAAATCAAAAAGATGTCACATTAGATGATGTGCTATAATAAATACCTTAAAAATTAAAAATCAATTATAATGGAGAACACATTAGCAAAACAACGTCAGAGCCAAATTCTGATTCATGAACAATTTGATCATACAGGTTATACGACTAATCAGTCGCTAGCTAAGATGCGTATGACTAAAAGTGAAACCCTAAATCCGGTTATTACTCACCTAATGGGTAGAGATAGTAATAAGTTTCCTCTTACCTTTCTTACAGAAGGTCAAAAAGGCGGACTTAAAAAAGTGGATATAGAGGATATTGAATATAAGTGGCCTGTAATGAGCCGACTTAAAAAATCAGATTCTATTGTATCTACAGAGTATAGTGGAGATGATAAACCGGGTCTTGGTGGTAGTACTTTTAAAGTAACCTTTAAGACAGAGTTTATTAAGCAGCAACATAACATCTTTTCTCCAAATGGCTTACAAGCTAGGGTAGAAGGTCGTCCTGTAGCTACAACTAAAGGATTTGAATACACACTACAACTTATTATACGTAGTCGTGATGAATTTTGTGCATTGAGTGAACTACGTCCTAACACACGTTGGGCAATGGTCGGTAGTGCTAACGTAAGTGAAGCTTACTCTAGTGGTAATGAAAGTAATAAACAAGCTCCTGCTTGGATAAAGAATCAAATTGGTATTATACGTAAGTCTTACGAATTTGGTGGTAATGTATCTAATAGAACAGTAGAGTTTCAACTACCTACTAAAGGTGGTACTACTAAGTACTGGATGCCTTATGAAGAGTATCAGCATGAGATGGACTTTAAAGAAGCTGCCGAAGAAAACCTTTGGTGGAGTATTTACAACAGAGATAATCAAGGTAATATTACTACCATTGATTCTGAAACTGGATTTCCTATCCCTATGGGTGGAGGTATTAATGATCAAATTCCTAATAAAGATACTTACGGTAGGTTGACTATTAAGAAATTGCATGATACTATTGGAGATATTTTTTACGGTGCTTCTGATACCGAAAATATGGAAGTAGTACTATTTACTGGTACTGGTGGTTTCCGTGAATTTGATGATGCTATTAAGCGCGGAGAAGGTGGCGGTGGATGGAGATTGCTTGAAGGTAATGTTGCAGATAAGTTTGTTACAGGTACTGGACGTAATCTTGCCTATGGTGCTTACTTTAATAAGTATCAACACGTAGATGGTCATGTAGTAACGCTTAAAAAACTTAATCTACTTGATCAAGGTGGTAGAGCAGACAACTCTCCTAAGCACCCAGTATCAGGTTTACCTTTAAGTTCTTATGAAATGTACTTCTTGGATATGACTAACTATGATGGAGAACGTAATATCCAAATGGTAACTCAAACAGGACGTTCAATGATTCGTGGTGTAGAACAAGGTATGACCCTTGTTAAAGGTAATAGCTACGGAGATTACAAAGGTAATGGAACAGATATGCTTATATCAACTGATGTTGACAAACGTGCTGTTCACTTCCTTAAAACTTTAGGTGTTTGTATTCGTAGAAATACCCATTGCTTTAAACTAAGCTGTGAATTTGAAGCAGCATAATTAATTATTTAATAATGTATTAACAGGGATAGCAATTAAGCTATCCTTGTTTTTTAAACAACTAAATTAACATGAGTAACTTTCAATTTTTAAGTAAAGTAGAACTATCAGTAAGACGTAAACGTGTAATTGGGCTTCCCGGAGACGATGTAATGTTTCATAAATCAAAGATAGGTTCTAGTCTAAAAGGAGTATCTGCTTTAAGAGGTATGTCTCACCTAGAAGAGATAAAGTATCTTCCAGATGTAATTGGTATATCACCACAAGATAACGAATGGCGTATGCGCGCACAGGAGTATTGGAATAATATTTCTGTAATAGTTCCCTCTGACGGTCTTAGTACCTCTAAATTACAGGGTAGAGAAATGAGGTTTACAGTAGCATTTAAAAACGAAGCTGATAAACTTAATTTTGATAAAGTAATTGATTTTGAAGAAAAAGTAAAACTTCTAAAAGAATTACATAGTAAAGAAATTACCGTAATTGTAAATGACGAAAAGAAAACAATTATAGGAGCTTGTGAAATTGTAGAAGGTGTAAGTGATTACATTCTTTTTAGATACTGTTTAGTTTATAGTAAAGTAGCTAATAGAGTACAAGATATTCATAAGTCACCTAAGATTGATTTTTATCTTTATAGTAAAGATACAGAGATTAAGACTAGTCATGCTAATCTTAAGAACCGTATTATGGCTAATAATGCTTTTGCAGAGATTATGGAAAAAGAATCTATTGTAGATGCTGTACTTATTATGTTTAATCAAAATCTTACTTCTTTTGAAAACTTAGCTGATAAACACCTTGCTTTAGAAGCACTTATAAAAGAAAGTCCAGAAGTGTTCCTAGAATATATGAAAGATAAAAACCTTTCTATTAAATCTAGTATTAAAAAAGCTGTAGAAGCAGGTATTATTCATAATCCTGTTAACTCTACTAATTATTACTTTGGAGAGAACAATGAAATAAAAATGGGAGATTCAGTAATGGATGTAGTACTATTTTTACAAGATGAAAAAAACAAAGTAACAAAAGATATTATTTCAACAAGACTTAAAAACTTTAGTTAATGACACCAAAAGAAATTCACATTGCCTTAGACTTAGAATTACAAGAAATTAATTCTTTTAGAACTAAAGCAATTAAACCACAAGAAAAAGATTGGTTTTTAAATAGTGAAGTTTTAAAGTTTTTTAAAACTAGAACTAATAATCAATCTAACTCTAAAGGTACAGGATTTCAAGATACAGTTAAAAGAGCTGATGATTTAAAAGCTTTTGTTAAGAGTAGTAAAGAAATAGTAAAAGATGATGAAGGGGAAAGTTATATAGACTTTCCCCCTTATTATTTAAACTATATATCTTCTTCCCTTTACATGAAACGTAACTGCTTGGATGAACGTATAAGAGATAGTGCTTACAGTACTTATATTAATAAGGCTGATCTTAATCTTAATAATGAATTTAGTAAAGGTTATAAAATAAGTATTAACATAAATGGCAAAGTTACTGATCTTTTCAATTTGTCAGATTTACCTGTTAATTACATTAGCAAGTCCCTTAACTATGTTAATCAAGATTTTATAATTATAGAAGCTATTAAAGTAATAGTTGCAAAAAACATTAAGACTAAAGTACAAACGCCATTATCTCTATACTGGGAAAATGAATCTAGTATTTCGGATATAGTTCTTGTAGTATCTTCTAAAACTAAGGATATTACAGTTACCGTAACAAGTGGTAAAATTATGATGGTGCATACTGCTTCAGAAGAAGTATCACAGGCTGTCAGCTTATCACAGCACCCGATAAAAAAACCATTGAGGTTAATTGACTTTGAATTTTATCAAGAGTGTTTAAACTCTTCTTTATCAGGTTCCACAATAGATTCTCCGGTTGCTACGCTTAAAAATGATAGATTGTACTTTGTTGTTCCTAATAATGTTATAGGAGATTGGGTAGAAATCAATTATTTTTTGCAGCCTACACCCATTAATTTACTTTTGAATAGTAATGTAGATTTAAGTAGATCAGTAATGTTAGAGATAATTTCAAATACTGTTCGATATATAAAAGCTATCATTAAAGATGATAACTATCAAGTTTACGCACAAGAAAATTTAATAACCGAATAAAACTAATATTATGAATAGAGTATTTGTACTTAAAGACGTAGCATACGCTACAAGTAAAGAAGGAGGAACTATTTCTGGCATTAATGAAGTAACTAGTCTTGCTCCAGGTGCTCTAGCTTTTTTTACTGGAAGAGGAAAACTGATTACTGCAACAACAGGTGTAGTAAATGTTGCTGATCTTGCAGATGTAAAAGAATTTGCAATTGCAATAGGTCGAGCCGAAGATATACAAATTATAAATTGTATTCCTCGTCAAGATATATGGAATGTGAATTTAGCTAAATACCAAGAACCTGTAGCTGTTGTTAAACGACTAGGTGCTGCTGATGATGGGTTTACTTTTGAACCTAATTCTAGTGTAAGTATTAAAGCTTATGATACATCTTATACGTCTCATACTAATGTACAGGAAACAATAGCCAGTACTTATGTAGGTCGTAATGTAAATAACGAAGCGATTCTTAATAAACTGGCGGATCGGTTTAATAAGCCTGATAGTTTTGTAACAGCAACAGTAGGTGGTACTGCTCCTAACTTTTATATTGATATTACTCCTAAAGATGCTAGAGTATATCTTGAACTATCCGTTAATACTGATAGTGACTTTCCAGTAATGAGTACTGTAACAGAATCTGTATACGGTGCTGGTTTAGGAAAAGATATGTTACAAATGGAGCGTGATGCTAGTGTAGAAGAAGGTAATGGAAATTACATTGATTTTACAGCAGAGTTTTATAAAAGAGCAATGGAAGTAGATGCTTCTGCTAATTATGATGGTATTACTATTCTATGGGAAGGTAAACATAGTTCTCCTACTCGTACTCATAACGTAATGAAAAATCGTATTAGTATTATAAATGTAGAAGGCTCTACTGCCCAAAATGCTACTGAAGTAATGACTTACCTAAACGCTATTGTAGGTATGGCTTATGATGATGCTGTAGGTGAAGAACCAGCAGAAGATGATGGTACTGATATAGATGGTGTAGCAGGTAACTAATATAATTCAAACATTTTAAAGGATTTAATCCTAATGTATTAAACCCTTACAAACAGTAAGGGTTTTTTAATAAATAACACTATGGCTATAAAATATAATTTCTATCCAGTAAATGATAGTTATACTGTTGAAGTAGATCAACGATCTACTGTAGTAATTAGTATCGATAATTTAACAAATATAAATGAACTTTATAGAGTAGAATTATTTGAAGGTGAATATGAAAATATAAAAGCTACTAAAGATGGTAGGTACATTGTAGAAATATATCATAGTGACGAAAAAGAAACATTTTCATTTGATGTTACTCATAATCTAGAGTACTCCATTATAAATGATATGTACTTTCTTCTATGCGGAGGTTGTGGTTGCGATTCTACTTGTAGTTGTGGTTCTAGTAAAGAGGTAATATCTACTAAAAATATATTTATAAAAATAATGCTTTTTCAAGCTAAATATATTCCTACTTATGGTAAAGATTTTAATCTTATATTCAATGATTACTTAGTACAAGCTACTAATAAATATAACTGTAATATACAAACAAAAATAAATGAGTTTCTTAAAGATGAGTGTGATGCTTTAAGTTCTTCTACTAAAGATTTAATGGTTCTTTATTTAGCTATATTCTGGACTGCAATGTACTTTCATTTTGAAGAGATGTACAAGAATAGTATTACAAGTTTAGATTATATAAAGACTAAGTTTAAAGTAAAGTATATAAAGAATTGTTTATGCAGTAATACTTGTGTAGATTTTGATAGTTTAAGAGATTTATTTGAGCAGTCTAAGAAGATAATAAATAATCCTCCTTATGTTGCAGATAGTATTCTTGCTATTCAACCGTTCTTTTTTCCAGAAACTCTATATACTAAAATACTTACAAGAGATAAATTTACTAATAAATTTCAGGATAATCAAAATGATATACCTAATAATGTAGTAATTAAAACTTTACCTTCTATTGGTTATCTTAAATATGAGGGTAGTCTTATAGGTACGAATTTTATATTTAATATAAAAGATGTTGAAAAATTAAGTTATAATATAGATTCTAATTATTCTTTTACTGATAGTAAAATATTTAAATTTGCATCTTCTATAGGATCTATTATAGAACAAAAAGCTAATTTAGGATATAAATTTTCTACTTATGAAAATGGTGTACTTAATTTCGCCAAGACTGAAAAAGTAACAATAAGTAATACTACAAATATTTATGCTTTTTTAGATACTACTTCTATGCTAGTAGAAGATGGTGAAGCAGCTACTAATGCACTTGATGATTGGTATAATGAATTTAAAAGTAATAATCTTAGTTATAAAGGTAAACTTTATATAATACCTTGTGAAGTAGAAAATTGGCTAAGTAATGGTAGCAAACCAATTACAGGGAAATTTCCTAATATAGAAACTGATGTTAACTGGAATAAATTAAAAAGATTTCCTGATAACATGAATACTAGTAGTTGGGTAAAAGATAGAGAAGCTATTGTACTTAATTTTGTAGATGAAGCACACCCTGAATATCATGGGTTACTTGTAGATAAATTCGCAGGTCAACCTAAAAGTACTTTTATGAATGATTATAAAGAATTTATGGTCAATTATAAAGAGTATGAATTTTTTAAAGCTTTAGTATATCCTATTGTTAGAATAGATAATAGTAGAGCACTTGTAAAACAAATGATAGCTGCTTTAGAAGGTAGAAAACTTACACAAGAAGATATTGATCTTATTGATACTGACGTTGATTTAACTGATTTAAAAACTTTTAACCCTTATGAAAATGCTAGTATTAGTGGACAAAAATTAAAACCTTTAAAAGACTTTAATTGGAGTGGAGTATATAATAAAAAAAGTCCTGCTGTAAATGTATTCAATTCTGAAACATTTAAAGATGATTTAAATTATTTACTTACTAGTAAATTAGTAACTATAGTAAGTAAACAAAATGTAAGAGGTGTTGATGTAACTACTGATATATCTTTTAATTTTCAAACAAGTGATAATAACATAAACGAACTATATAGCAACATGGCAAAAGTAATAATAAGTATTGAAGCGTATAACAACCTTCCAATATCACAACTCGGAGATAGAACAATAAGCTTAGATAACAGAGAAACATTCACTTATACAGTTAATGATTTTACAGTTCTTCTTGTTCCAGAATATTTAGACCCTGAAGGAGATCCTTTAGATGCAATACGTGTAGATAGTTTACCTTCTACTGGTACTCTTTTATATAATGGTAATGCAGCAACTATAGGTCAAGTAGTTACAGTAGCAGATTTAGCAGCAGATAAGCTTACTTATGTTTCTCCTGATTCTAATACATCAGCAGCTACTGAATTTGATTTCTCTGCTAGAGATACAGGTTCATTAACATGGATAAATTAAGATATGGCTAAAGTAAAAATAGTAATAAAACCTAGAAGATAATGGCTACAGTATTTTTAAATATAGGAGAAGGTCTTATTATACCTGAATTATTTTTAGAATTTTCAGATAATACTAGAGCAACTAAAACTATAACATCAGCTTCTTATGATGTTAATATTAAAACAGAAGTAGATGAACAAAATCCACAAAATAAGCAATTTGCTACTTTTTACTGGCAAAAGAAAATAGGTACTGGTGCATGGGTAGATTTTAATTCTACTACTGTAAAAACTAATACTGATAAACTTGAAGTTACTAATACTGTATCTTATAGAGTAAGAGGAAGATTATCTACAGGAGAGTATTCAAATTATAGTAATGAATTAAAAGTAATTTTTACTAAATCTATAGGTGCTCCTAAAGCAGTAATAACTATTACAACTGCTCCAGAAGATACTAGATATTTCAAAGGTATTAAATTAGATTTTAATAGTAATTCTAGTACTGCTGATCCTTCTGATCCTATAGTAAGTAGAAGTTGGAGAGCAAGTGTAACTAATGAACAAGGTACAAATACAAATGTACCTGTTACTACACCTACTACAGCTACTTGTGCTATTAATAGTATTCCTGTAGGTGATATTACTTTATTTTTAACAGTAGTAACTCAATCAGGACAAACTAACAGTACATCTAAGCTTATAAAGGCTTACACTAAAACTGGTATAGGACTTAGTTATTTTGCTAAAATACCTTATTGTGCTACACTAGCTTTTGTTAATGGAAAAGGTACTGGTTTATATACAGCAGAATTAACAGATTTAGTTCAAGGTAACAAATATAAATTTAGTATAGTACTTGAAAGTGATGCTTTAACTGAAGTAGTAGTAGTATCAGGCCCTAGAGAGTTTATTGCTGGTTCTCAACCTGATGTTAATTTAAATTTTACTTTAAAATTTAACACAGGCCCAACAGGTAGTAAAATATTTAGAATAAGTACTAGATTAGAAGATATATCAGAAAATGCTTATCCCGGTAATAGTTCTAACTTTAGACAAAACTATGATAATACTGATCTAGGTGATTTAGATGCAGTACCTGTTTGTGAATAATATAAACCAACCCCCAAAATGAATCAAGAAATAGAAAACCAAGATGATACAAAAAAACGACCTAAACTAGTAATGGGTTTGAGTTTTAAAATAATAGCTTTAATATTTACTATAATATCTTTACCTCCTTTTTGGGAAGTAGTTAGTAAACTTCTTACTAGTGAAGAAACTAAACAATTACAAAAGTTTAAATCAGATACTAAAGCTGTTAGATTTAAAGATAGTATAATAAATATAGAAAGAGTAAATTTTACAAGACAATCGTTTATAGATCAAAAAAAGATAGCCCATGAATTAAGTAAATTATTTAAAGAATTAAAAGATGTAAATCATGTTACTATATGGAAGGCTCATGATGGTGGTGATCCTGTAAGTACTTCAAGTTTTAAATATCTTACAGCTATGTATAGCGTTAGCAGAGATAATATTGATATACTTGCAGACTTTAGAAGAAGAGATATATCATCAGGTTACAATTGGTTAATAGGTAGTACAGTAGAGAATAAATATGTTTACATTAATGATGTTCTTACTAGTAAGAGTTATATAGGAGAAGCAGCAGATTATGCTAGTGCTACAGGAACTAAATCTATTATAACATTATATATAAAATCTTTAAGTTCTATATATTATATGAGTATAGCTTTTACTGTAACTAATCCTTTACTTGAAAATCCCTTTATGTATATTAAAAGTAAAAATACAAAAGAAAGAGTTAAAAATCTTATATACGAAACTCCTTCTCATTTAAGAAATAATGCAAATTATGAAGAATAAGGAAGATGTGATTGTTATTATAGATTGTGGTCATGGTGGTGTAGATGATAAAAATCACTACACTACTGCACCTAATAAAATGTTTACTTTTAATGATGGTACAATAGCTTATGAAGGTTATTATAATAGACTTATAGGAAGTAAATTAAATACTGCTTTACGTAATACAGGTATTAAAAGTATTTATACTGTAAAACCAGAAGATACTAGAGATATAAGTTTGTATCAAAGAAGCCAATTAGAAAATATGCTTTATGATATAGGTTATCATACTATTTTTATATCTTTACATAGTAATGCAGGTAAAGGAAATGGATTTGAAATCTTTACAAGTAAAGAAAATAATGATAGCGATAACCTTGCTACGTATATCGGGAAAAGTATAATGTACATGTATCCTGAAATACCTTTTAGAAAAGATTATTCTGATGGGGATTTAGATAAAGAAGCTAATTTTTCAGTTCTTAGAAACGCCAAAGGAGCCGCTGTATTGATCGAAAATCTTTTCTTTGACAATAGAGTTGACTTTGAAATTTTAAGGACTGAGCGCTTCCAGCATTGCGTTGCTACGGCAATTAAAGACGGTATAATTCAATTTATAAATTATGAAAAACCTAAGCAAGAATTTTAAAACAGTAATATATATAATCATAATAATACTTTTGATTATACTATTAAAAGATTGGTGGAAACCTAAAGTAATAACATTGTTAGGTGGTTATGTACATAAAATAGAAAGACCTATTACTGTAACAGATACAATTATAGGTAGAGTAGATACTTTAGAAGTATTTGCAAGATATGTACATGCTCATGGTATTATATTAAATCCAAAACCAGTTATAATAGAAAAACAGATTACTGTTCCCGGTATTACAAAAGGGGAGCTTGCAACTACTTTAAAAGAATATAAAGTAGCTATTGAAGATAGTATTATAAAAGGAACTATAACTGTTAGTAACAGACTTAATGGAGATTTAGATAATGTAGATTTTTATTATAAACCTTTAGTACCTTATTTATTAAGTAGAACAGATACTATATATAAAACTACAACTAATGAAATTACTTTAAGTAATGAAAGAAGTAAATTAGGTATAGGTGTAGGTTATAACAATTTAAATTATGCATCTGGTTTAGTAAGTTACACTACTAAAAAAGGTTGGCAAGTAATAGGAGAGTATGGTAAAAATATAAATAATACTTCCTTAAAAGATTTACAAGGTGTACATACATTTTTCACTCCTTCTAAAGATTTTATTTCACTAAAATTAATAAAGAATTTTTAATGGCTTCACTAAATAATATAGCAGAAAATATAGCTTTATCTATAGGAGAACAGTTTAATATGACCCTTAGAAAAAGTATTAAGGATAGTGTAGTAGATTGGAGAGCAGAACTTATTAAACAAGATTTGCAAAGGAATCCAATGAGTTATACTGATTATCTTCAAGAAATAGAAGTAGAGTTTATTGAAGTAGATTATAATGGTCGTCCTATATTAAAGAGTAAACAATCGATACCTAAGCCTATAAGACAATATTACAATGGTAGGATAAATTATAATTATGTAGGTAACAAAAACAGAGATAAAACGTTTACTTTTGCTACATTACAAGAGTTTAATTATTTAAGTGCTTTACCTTTTCAAAATAATGTATTGTATTATACGGTATTAGGTCAAGATATTTATTTATTAAATTCTTTAAAACCTTGCAAATTAATAGTAGAAGAAGTAATCGCTGATCCTAGACTTGTTGAAGATTGTAGATTTTTAGATAAGGCGCCAGATGATTTAGAGTTTCCTGTTCCTGTAGATATGTTAAGTAATATTAAAAAAATTATCAAAGGGGAATATCAAACTCCTGCTAAAGATGGAGCAGAGATAAATATAGATAAAGATGATAGACCTTAGAGTTATTTATGAATTATATACTAACCCTATTAAAAAAGAACTTGTAATTCTTAAACAAGAATACAAGAATAATTTAAAGTATAAACGAACTTATTTCAAGTACTTAAAAGATTATAAAAATGTACTAAACAAATACTCTAATAGTAGTTTAGATAAAATAAAGAAATTTAATAGTAATGAGCAGTTAAATACTTTATCTTTTAAAAAACAAATGTATGTTAACGGTAAAGAAATTAATACAAAAGCTTTAAAGCTTTATCTTGTTAAATACACATATCATAAATGTATAGCTAACTTACAGAAAAAAGAAATAGATCGATTAAAAAATACTTTACCTTCTTACATAATGTTTAATTTTATAATAAGTAATTATAATGATTATATAATTAATATTATGATAGAAGAAAATGCAAAGTTTGAACTTAATACTAATTTTGGTTATATAGGTGTTGAAAAAGTAATTATAAAAGACAATAAAACTATAAATTGGGGAGCAAGTAATAAAAAGAAAAAACAGTTACTTGCACAAAATAAAGAAGTTTATAGTAAAGAAAACCCAGAAGGAGAACACTGGTTTGTAACTTTTCCAGATGTAGATTACTTCTTATACTGGAAACATAGTTATAGTACTATTAAATATAATCCTATACTTAAAGATTATAAGTATAAACCAGCTAGAGGTAGTAATTCTATAGTAACAAAGTTAAGTACAGTTAAGAAAGATACTAACAAAGCAGCAGCTTTATATAAAGAATTAAAATGAGCAAATTTAACTTAATATCAAGTAAACAGATAATAGCAAGTTTATTTACTGACTTTAATGTTGTTGGTACTGATTGGGTTAATAAAGCTCAAAGGCATATAGCATCAGGAGTAGAGATAATGGAAATAGATGGTTATTATGAATTAAAAGTAAAAACTGAAAAAATATATAATGATAGTGTTTCTTTACCTGTTGAATCTAAATATCTAATAGGTGCTTTTGTAAAGACTGGTAATAACATAGTTAGATTACCTATTACTAATGAAATTATAAATAAAGATATACCGGGAATAGCTTATCATAGTGATTACAAAGCTTACATAAATGGTAATAGACTTATTACTAATTTTAGTAAAGGAGAACTTAGGCTTATTTACTTTGGAATACCTACAGATGATTGTGGTGACGTAATGATACCTAATGATGCTAAAGTAATAGAATGTTTACCTTATTATGTGATTTTTAAATTGAGTTTTAGTGGTTATAAACACCCTATACTTAACTTTCAAGATTCTATGGCTATGTGGGAGAAACATTATCCTATGGCAGCTAATAGAGTTAATTACCCTTCTATAGAAGAAGCACAAAGTATGTTGGAAGCTATAACTAATCCTTTTTATACAAATATGGTTAACTTGTTACATTCAGATACAGCAATACCAAATAACCAAATACATAACCTTTTAAACAACGATAACTATGTGCACTAGATCATCTACAAGTATTGTAAACAATACAGTAATAAATAAAACTGACCCAGAAGTTCCGGGAAATCTAACACCTTTTATTCCTAACTCTATATTACTTTCTAATACAGATTATATAGAAAGTGAACCTTATAATGGTCTCGCTAACAGCCTTTTTATCTTTCCCATTAGCAATAATGTTATAAACGATAATCAAGCGTCTCTTGATCTTAAAAAATTGATTAATCAGGACGGAAGTATTAAATTAGCCGATATTAGTAAAAACTATATGGGTAATCTTTTGTTTAAGATTATTTGTAATGCCCCTTCTGAAAGAGGTAGAGTATCTTTAAAACTATATAATGAAGGTACACCGGAAACAGCTTTTATAGATTTAATTAGTACTGATTTTATAACAGCAAAAAGTGCGGGAGAAGTTAAAGATATAAACATACCTATACCTTTATATGTTCTTAATGATAAAAGTATTAATTATAGTACAGCTTCTCTTATAGGTTTAATTGCAGCTTCTTTTGAAATATATGACATAAAACTCTTTATAAATAATATCTACAATGGCAAAAATTAAAATATACAAAGATAGTAAATTACAACAAATAGTTATCTTTGGAATTTCAAAAGAGTTTCCTAATAACTATAGAATAGCTTATACACCTAATACTGTAACAGTAGAAAATTTAGCAGATTTTAGAACTGATCTAGTAGAGAGTTGGCAAAATATTACTGATGATGATAATAGAGAATTTGTTAGTTTTGCCGAATTAAAAAGTTATTTGAATGATCTTTTTATACCTATTTCTTTATCTGATTTAGGAGAAGGAGAATCTGGTGCAAATTCTAGTATAGCTACTATTTTAATAAATGGTAATCCATTTAGATTAATTAAACATCCTAGTAATGCTGTACCTGAAAATAGTAAAATACTAGAAGTTAATGATAGTGTTTCAAATGGTTACTATGATTCTACAACTTATATACGTTCAATGGTATATAAAACAATTGGAAACTTAAATGATTTAAATAATTGGAATTACATTTTTACAACTAAAGATTTAGAATTAAATTAAAAACAAGCGATGAAAAAACAAATCAACTTTTTACTTTATTTGATGCTACTGGTAAACTTATCATGTATAGCACAAGCCATAACTGAAATACCGGGTCAAGCTAGGATAGAAAATTATCCTGCTGGAAGTACAGATGCTTTATTACTTGCTAAAGAGAGTAATGGTAATGTAGTAACTATAGGTAAAACAGCTACTCAATTAGGAGCAGAATATACTTTAACTCCTTTAACAGCTAATCAATTTTCTATTACTAAAAATGGAACAGCTGTTCAAACTATTGATTTAACTTCTTATGTAAATGAAAATGTAATTAAACTTGCTACTTTTGATTCTATTACTAAAAATTTAAATTTTACTTTAACAGATAATTCTGCTATTGTAGTAGATTTAAGTTCTTTAATTACAGCAGGTACAAAAGGAGATAAAGGAGATGCTTTTGTTTATAGTGATTTTACTCCTGCTCAAATAACAGCTCTAAAAGGTGCTACAGGTGCTACAGGAAGTGTAGGAGGTATCGGGCCTAAAGGAGAACCTTTTATATATTCAGATTTTACTACTACTCAATTAGCAGCTTTGAAAGGAGCAGCTTTTACCTACAGTGATTTTACTGCTCCACAATTAGCTTTATTGAAAGGTGCTGTTGGGGATAAAGGAGATACAGGAGATAAAGGAGATAAAGGAGATAAAGGAGATACTGGTGCTACTGGTATAGCAGGTAGTGATGCTAGTGCTACTACAGATGCTGCTGCTTTAGCTACAGGTACATTAAATGTAGCT
>Ga0314855_100001_pt1 | contig 228887 bp, 252 predicted proteins | sample 2018CB1WmetaG_FD_203636 | JGI IMG/M metagenome (GOLD analysis project Ga0314855, IMG submission 203636) | Cryopeg brine viral communities from Beaufort Sea near Barrow, Alaska, United States - 2018 CB1W | ecosystem: Environmental > Aquatic > Marine > Coastal | place: USA: Alaska | collected... | reverse complement strand
GGCAAGGTTGGCGCTGGCCTTGGTAAACAAATCTGCCAAGCGCTCGATTGTAGGCAACACGGCGCGTTGGTAACTTTCCTGCCAGCTGCTGTATTGCTCGCCCAACTGAAGGCCTTTCATCACGTCGTCGGTGTGGTTGGGATTCAGTTGTTTGGGTATCTGTTTCCGGATGTCGTCGAGTTCGTTCCGGAGTTGCATGATGTCTTTACTAAGGATGGAGGCGTTGTTATTGATCTGCTCATAATCTCCAGCCGCGACAAGTTCACGGTTGGTCAGGTACGGTGAGAAGCGCGCTGTCTCCTTCAACATATTCTGACATTCGGTGTCCATGTGTTTTAGATCGTTCATGATCCCAGACTTGGTCGGCTTTCGCTGAACACCAGGTGACGATTTCTTACGGGGGGGTTGACTCTTGGGCACGTTGCCTCTCCTTTAAACAGAGTTAAAAATAATAGGTTAGTTCCGACAGATGAAACCGATGGTATGGTTGACACATAGGCCCTTTCAATACTTTAACGGGTCCATGTACTCTTTGATTTCAAGTGAGGGTTAACATGAGTAATGTACTGGCGAATTTTATCGATACTGTAGTGCCAGAATCCAGGCGCGGCATCCTACATCATGCCGATAATGTATTGATCAGTGTGGGGCATCGTACTCATCACATCGCGGTGGAGAACTTAATCTCACAAGCCGACGAGATGGAGACGGTGGATCTGATTGACCAAGCCGAAGGTGCGATCGTGAATTCCATGATCGATCAGATCAGCGAATACGGTATCGGTATTAAAGAACGGAATTTAGGCACCATCACTGCCATCTTCACTGGACTCACCGACATCATCGGTTACTCCGACCAACAGGCCATCCTGGACATCTGCGATCAAGACGACCTACCGGAAGAGTCCTTGTCGGACATTTTGGCACTGGTCTATAACGACGACAGCGAGCGGTATGTCCAAGTACTGGATTATGTGCTCCCTTCGTTGATTCAGAGGGTCATCGCCAACGCCAGTCAGTTCGTTGATGAGATGGATTTGGAGAGCGATGAAGACGAAGTTCAGATGGTGGACGACCAATCCAACGACATCCTACCCGGGGAAACGGGTGTGGGCGAACAGACTCGTGCCATTGTAAAAGACTTTGTCAATCGACATCACCCAGAGAAGTTCATTGGGATGGTGCACAACGGCGCCCAGTTGGGATACTCATTGGCCACGTATCTGAACCAAACTATCTTAGGTGATGAGACCAACCCAGAGACGATTGCAAAGGAATACTTTGCCTCTGCTCTAGCGTCTGGAGAGTCGCCCATGACCGCGGTTCAGAAAGCCAGTGATCGATTAGAGGTCCGGGTGGCAGACATTCATTTATTGCAGCGGGTCCTCCAGGTCCTGCGCAGTTATCTCAGTGAAGGGAAGGCGGGATGAACAAACGCGACTTTTTCATCAAGGCGATGAACAGTGGGCGGTTCGCTCAAAAGCGATGGCTGTTCGCGGCGTTCAGTGTCATGCGTCCTAGGCGAGACGCCTTGGCTGACATGCGGCCTTGGGACATACTGTACGTCGATCGCAACGACTCCGCCGAGGACAGTAAAGAAAACACCGTGGTGACGTTTATCGACGAGTATGGGAATCCCATTGAGTTGAGCGACTACGAGTTCGACGTCAAGGACCCAAAACCGCCGTTTGAGTTTCACGACCCGATTACTCTGACGGCCGAGGATATGGGGAACCTTACAAAGAAGGAGGTTGAAACCACCTACGGTAACGTCTTGGCCAATTGGCTGTTGTGCGTTTACCCCTTTGGCGACAAGATCCCATACATCGAAGGACGGTTTGGCGTGAAGGACGTCGAGAAACACATCGATAAGCGGATGGTTGATACCCCGGCCGAGGGACAAGACCGAGAGGCCGATAAGATCTACGTGGATGAGTACTTTAAGTACCGCCGCTCGGCGTCTCTGATCGACGGTCTCACGCAGTTGTGCGTACCCTCAGCCACCGCTAAGTCCATGACACGACACCCAGACACAGTCAAACGCCGGGAAGAGTTACTCGAACAATACAAAGACCGTTTGCACGACCCTGCGATCATTGCAAAGATCGAAGAGGAAATGGGCAAGTTGGATCGAGAGTGGTTGGCGGGCGATCGCTCCATGGGCTTCTACATCAAGAGTAAGTCGTTGGACGTGGTGCGAAAGAAAGCCCACTTGATGTTCGGGTATGAGACGGCCTTTGGCGACGGGCAGAACGGCGTACTCATCCAGAGGGCCTTGGCGGAAGGTTGGGACGTTGATAAGTTGCCTGAAATGGCATCGTCTCTGCGAGAAGGTTCCTACGACCGAGGTGCGTCGACCGCCCTGGGTGGTGAGGCTGTTAAGTTCATTCTACGGGTCATGCAAAACACCCTGGTGGAAGAGGAGGACTGTAAGTCCAAGTTGGGCATTCCAATCACCATCGACAAGGCCAATACCGGACAGTATCTAGGTAACTGGATATTCTCTGGTAAAGACCTCATACAACTGTCGGATGAAAACATTACTGCGTACATCGGTAAAGAATCGATCATGCGGTCGCCGTTGTTCTGCCTTACTGAACGAGCCAACTTCTGCGCTACGTGTATCGGCGGGCGATACGGGGAACACCCCACAGGACTGGCCACGGCGGCGTCCAACATCGGGTCTACCTTCATGTCGGTGTTCATGTCGTCCATGCACGGCAAGGCACTGAAGACCGCGAAGTACGATTACAAGACGTCCCTGACATAAGGGAATTATTGAATAGTATGCTTTAGGGACACGTGCGTCCCTTACTTCTTCGAAACAATATCCATTTCAGGAGATTTCCAATGGCTAAGAATCGTGGCACCACTAAAGGCCAAACCCAAACCAACCTCCCAGACGAGGAAGCGTCCATGTCAGTTCAGACCAGTAACCAATCCGGAACTGAAGAACCCACAGTTCCCGAAACTACCGAAGACGGTGGGACGATTGAAGGAACTGCCGAGTCCACCAATGCCGACGTCTCTGCTCAAGACACCGCGGCCAAAGAATCGGAAGAACAAGTCGGCGTTGATGTGGCCAAAGAAGACGTCAGCGACGGTAGCGAAGAAACCATCGAAGTCGAACAGGATGCTATCGAGTCAGTACAAGACGTCGCCCCAGAAGGCATGGGGTCTCTCGCCTATCAATTGGGTCAGTACATCGACGCCATGAAACCGGGTAAGGCTCAAACTGGCGACAGTCTGCAGAAGAACCAATTGAAGCTGCGCAGCGTTATCAACGCCATTCTTCAACTGCCGGATGAGAAGTTCAGCGATGGCATGAAATTCTTAACGGCCGTTATTCGTGAGCACCGTGATGGTGTCTTCAACGAACGTTACGTGTTCCGGGGTTTCCCTCAGATCCGTGTGGCTCGTACCGAACGTCAGAAACTGGAAACGTTGATCACTCTGTTCTTGGCTACGGCTGACTCCAAGTCACCTAAGTCAGTTAGTAAGAACGTTGATATGACTGTGGTGATGCGGTTCGTGACAAACAACGATCAGCAACAGAAGCTTCAATCGTTCTACGGCGAGTAAGTGATCAATTGAGAGGGACGACGTGAGTCGTCCCTCTTATTTCCATTCATAGAAATTTGAGGTCAGGATATGTCATTAGTTGACGTGCAGAACAAGCTGGTCGTTTTGAATCAGAAGATCGGGACATACAAGACCACACTACAGGGGGGAGACCCCACTGCCATATCCGCTGCTAAAGAAGATGCCCAACAGGCCGGATACGACCTAGCCAAACAAATGGGTACCACTAAGGCAAATAACCCGAACATTCCAGAGGCCGACTTCTTCAGCAACCCTGGGGTGCAAACCGATTTGGTGCGCCTCGATGTACGTAACATCATGACCACGGGCCAGCACTTAGGCGACGCCATGAAATTGTTGATGGACACGGAAGGCACCACACCCGGGGCCACCAACGTCATTCTGTCGTTTGCTGTTGGTAGCGATATCACCATCGATTGGGGAGACGGCAGCAGCATCCAGTCGTATACGGGGGCGGCTTCTCACAACTACGTGTCACCCGGGCAGTATACGGTGGAGGTGAGGGGTACCGTGAGCAATTTCACTACCCCCTTAGTTGAGAGCCGTAAACAACTGAAGGATGTGCTCCAATGGGGAGCGGTTGAATTTGCAGGCATGATGCGGATGTTCGCGCGGCGGACCGGCTTCACCATCAGTGCCACCGACGGCCCAATCTTCCTTCCTGGGGCGAGGATGGACAGTACGTTCGAGTTTACTACTGATTTTAACAGTCCCATTGGACATTGGGATGTATCGAACGTGATTATGTTGTACGCTACGTTCCACGGCGCCGGGGCTTTCAATCAGCCGCTCGGTGACTGGGACGTCGGTAACGTGACGAACATGACCTTTGTGTTCAGAAATACTCTTAACTTCAACCAACCGCTGAATAATTGGAATGTCTCCAGTGTAACCACGTTGTCTGGGGCATTTGAGCGCTCAGAGTCATTTAACCAGGCGTTAAATCTGTGGGACACTTCAAGCGTTACTAGCATGTACGGCATGATTTACAAGGCTTTGGCGTTTAACCAAGACATCTCCATGTGGAACGTCGCTAACGTTACCGACACTGGATTCTTTTCTGGCGGTGAAGGCGCTGTCTTTAATAATAACTTTAGACCCAACTTCTAACGTCTCGGAGATGATTTACGAATGTCTCCCCATCATCTAAGACAAAAAATAAAGGGCCTCCTTCGTGGGGGCCCTTTATGCCGATTCGATAGAAGCGGTTACTTCTTAATGCACATGGTCCCATCGTAAAAGGGCAGTCGTTTATACGCTGGTTTCACGTTATGTCGGTGACTGCCGTACCCGATAAGGAGATCGTATTTCTCGTCTCCTCGAGTAACGTCTACCATCAATTCAGCGTCCACAATCATACCGCCGTTACGACGGGTCATGTCGAACACTTCGTCCAAAAGGTCTTCACCCACAACCCCCGAGCGTCTTGCCTGCATGGCCGCCAAGGGTAGTTGTCGGGTTGCTACAAACAGAATATTCCGAGAGGCCATGTATGCCTGTAGGGTTTTGAGGGCATCTAGACGATCTGAATCTTCAAACGTCTCATACGAGAGAGACTCCATGCTATCGAAGAGTACGACTTGGAGGTCGTGACCAGAGGCGGCGTACTCGTCCAGATGTTCGCAGAAGTCCTGAGCCGACCACTTGGCCACCGGAATTGTTATAATAGCTGCATTCCACCCATTAGCCTGCAGCTTTTTATTGACGTAGCCGATCATTTCAACCACAGGCGTGCCGGCGATAGGAACCTGCCCACCGGTTTCTTCAAGTTTTAAAATGTCGTAGATTCGAGTCAACCACGATGACGGCGAAGTTTCCCCATTGATCAGTAAGACGGTGGGTTTACTTGAAGTGTCTTCAGGGACGTTCAGGGTACATATAGCTAAGTACAGATCCAGCAGCATCCCAGACTTGTATGAGTGAGTCAAACCTTCAATCAATACGGTATTGCCGCGTTGTAACGCGATGTCTCCAGTGGCCAGATCGTTTAATTCACTCCACGCTGTGCGAAATGTCGGTTGTGTTTTTGTCACAATAAGTCCTCACTAAATAGCGTTTAGGGAAAAAGAGGGGCCCCCGAAGGGGCCCCTAAACGCCAGCGATGCAAACGCTGGCGGTGGAGAAACTCATGAACATCAATGCAGTTACTTGATTTTCTGGGTTAGGTGCAGTTGGGTTAATCGAAGGAAAAAGTCTTTTGGCGCGGGGATGGCCGCTTTTACCAATTGTGGTTCGGGATGCAGTCGATTACTGTTCATTAAGTCAAGGTAGCTTTCGATCGATCGATCTGTATGTTTGGGACAGCGGGCTATCCCGATGGGCGCGCGTTCAATCCCCTCAGTTTTGTGGTTAGCTCGATGATGGTCCAGACAACAGTCTGGGTACCCTAGATAACGACCTCGGGCATAGAAATACGCTGGTCTCTCAAGCCAAGCAACGACGATCGTTTGTGTGGGTCGGTTTGAGTCAACCAGGTTGGCGGTCATGGTCGATGGGCTGTATGAAAACTTTACGGTCGATGCAAACCCGGGAATCAGATCCTTTCGGTTCAGGTGTGTTAATATCGTTTTTAGACTATTTCGGTCGTCGTCGGACAGATAGCGTTTATGGTGTCGATACTTAAGTGTCCGACGGGCATTCACGGCGTCTTGCGATTGAGTTGTAGGGGTCATTTCACCGACTAAATCTCCACCAACGATGCTGACAAACATTGTCGAGGGTTTCGATCTGAGGATGGATGTCATGGGGAGTCTCCTATTTTTTATTGGACTTGGGTCAAAAAAGAAGGACCCGAAGGTCCCCTTAGGAGCAAAGTTTGTAGCTCTACTTAAATCGGTTCATTGTATCTACGTTTTATCTTAGTCATTGCTTCTTCCATAGCAATGCGTTTTTCGGTTAACGTTGCGACCATATCTTCACTTGGAAGGTATTTGAACGGTTCTAGTATTTCACGCATCGTCTCCACATCGGCGATCTCATCGACTGGAGCCTGTTCAAAATACTTTGTTGCGTGTCGTATTTGTTCTATCAAAATCCGTATACCGGCACTGACATTGCCGCTGCCAATCGCGGATAAATAATCGTGGGTGTGGTCGGACATGGAAACGGTTCTGTTCTTGGCTTTATGGTTTTTGTCTCTAGACGAAGTCATGGTCGTTTCCTTAAAGGTTAGATTTTCGTATCAACGACATTCACTTTTGGGATGTAGTCAAACTTCGCATTCATATCTCTGGCTAAAGAGACAGCCACTGCTATACCAGCATTCACGTTGTTACCGCCATATTCAAACAAGAATTCCCTGTCATGATCTGTCAGTTTGACGGAGCTTCTGATGCTATTTTCTTTCAGGAACTTTTGGAAGTACTCGGGCTGCCCGCCTATTGTTTTAGCTAGAACGACCGCTATCCGTATTCCGGAAGACACGTTATTCCCACCTAACGCGTATAGAAATTTCCAGTCACGCTCTGTCATAGTGACGGAGCGGCTGCGGGTATTTTCGTTCAAAGGCTTTGACATATATTTTTTCCTTTTAAAGGTTGAGGGGCATGTCTCACCTTCGTGATATAGGTTTCAAATAAGTTTAGATCAGAATCATACGAAGGCAAAAAAAGGGAAGGACCGAAGTCCTTCCTAGGAGCAGCAATTGCATTGCTGTGTGGAGTTAACTCTCTTTCACGATTTTAGCGCCCAAACGGTCGCTGTATATGTCGATATTATCGCCTGGTGGATTGAGTCCGACTTCTCGGATGATTCTGGCCATGACTTGATACTTCGTGGCTAGGCGGGCATGGCGTCGTGCTTGTCGATCACTCACGCTAGTACCTAGTTTGTTCAGTACCCTGTACTCGTTGGTATACCGCACGATCGACGTCGTAGACATGGCGTCGTTCTCTACGCGATAGACAAACAATTCCCAAACCTCACAATCGTCATATTCGGGGTGGGGTGACTTAACACGCTGGGTTGGATCGACGTTAAACTCAAACGGGTAGGTTGGTACATCTATGTAGTGCTTCTCTTGCGCGCTCCAGATATTGTCACTAATATCTGATAACTTGGCTACCCACCGTACTCGCATCTCGTCCAGTAGCGCCTGCGTAGACAGGGTGCCCATGGCGGTGATCAGTTGATTCGTCTGAATAGCCAACGACTTAATCTCCGGGCCACGTCGGCTCGTTGCCTGACCAAACCCATAGTTAAGGTAGGATATGCACGCCAACTTAACGCCCTCGAGTGGGGGGTAATACTTCGATTCCCCCGGGGGTGGAAGGTAACTGTCCAGTCGTTCCGGCGTTACGCTGTTGAAGGTTTCAATCTCCCAACGGACGTTATCTGTTTTACGGTCTGGGTAAATGTAGTAATGACAAACTACATATATGGGGGTTGTCGACTTAGCCTTCTGAGTAGGATGGGGTCGGCGATCTGCCACGATCATGTGCAATCTCGATTCGCCATCGATTGTCTCAGAGTGAAACGTAGATTGGAGTCGGTCATGGCCGTTTATCGAGATTGGGGATCGAGAATGATGTAACGCAACGAACCCCTTAACGGTCAGATGACGAACGATGTTCAGTACTACCGTGGGGATCGGTGGATGGTAATCTGAAAGAAATCGGCGGTCACGACCTTCATTGGGTGGGAGTGGGTTGGTCAGCTGCCGATCATTTAGATTAGGATGATGATCCGGTGCGGGCAACGGGTGACTGCGTGCCACATACTTCATCACGGTGCGAACGTTACTGAAGAGTGCCCAGCTTACGCTGTGGGTGAGCACTTCACCCACGCTACGGACGTTGGGGTTAAACTTAGCGATTTTCTTCATGGTTATCTCTCTTTGGAGGTTGAGTTAATAAAGCGTCCATGCAGAAGTCCCCCATTCCGTTGTTGGGGGCGGTTGTTTACAGACTAAAAAAGGGGAGGACCGAAGGTCTCCCTAGGAGAAGATTAGAAAGACCGTAAAGGTTGGGGTATCAAGTCTACCAATGCGGAAAAGTAATGGTAAATAGACAGTCGTCTGAAGGAACATCGATGCCTTGGTTATGGCTGCCGCAAAGTATGGCCACAGTGGGGTTTTGCCTATGCAGATCCACAAAGATCTCCACGTCTACAAGGTTGGCGATCTGCTCACCGCCAAACGCCCAATGCGAGTGACCGTAGGCAAGCTTCAACAACTCGATGCCGGTGAAGCCCTCGCGTCGATCCGCCATTGATTTAAACGACAGTTGATGGGTTCCTACCAGAAGGATGTTTTGTTTAGCGGCGTAGGCCTTCAATGTCTTCAACGCCACAACGTGATCGCTGAGCGGTTCTTGATTGAATTTATCAAGGCCATCGATGAACACCGCGTGGACTTCCGACTCATCGGTGATGAAGTCGTTAATGAGACCGCACAGATCGTCCACTGTCTGAGGGGGCGTGGAAGGCATGAGTAGCAGTTCCGTTTCGTACCCTTTTTCATTCAACGTGTTCCTTAGGAACTCCAGGTCGTCTTCTGCCAGATCCCGATCGCCATTCGATCTAGTAAGGTCATTCTGTATGCGGGCAAAATCAATAAATCCTTCTACCATTGATGTGTCCGATTCGTCGGCGGTGATGTACAATATCTTTGGTGTCCTTTGAGGTGACACTGGCGCCGCGGACTTCCCTGTGCACATTTGATAAAACAGTTCTTTAAGTAGACCTGTCTTATATGAGTTGGTAATGCCGCCAATCAGACCGAACTTACCTCGGGTTAGGGGACCGGCGATCTCGAGCGCTTTGTTCATCTCAGGCCATTTGGTTTCAAATTCGTTGGGGTTAGACACACACGTCTCCATCGGGGTTAGGGAAAAAGAGGGGACCCGAAGGTCCCCTTAAAAGAAGCGATGCACTCGCCTATAAACTCGGTGTCATTTGACGTTGTTAATCGGTGTTACAATCGGTGGGGCATGCCTTCCGATCGTTGGGTGAGCGTGACTGTTCGAAAGATCTCCTTCTTAGCCTCATGGTACTTCATGTGGGCAGGTACCGCAGAATTGCTTAAGTACACGAACACCGGTGTCACCTCTGGCCAGCGCTTAAGCTTGCGCAAGCGCCCTAGGGTCTGAATGTTGGCTTCCTTCTTTCGCACGGCTTGCGTTAAGATGGCCACTTTCAGATCGGGGATGTCTTGCGCTGTGCCTGCGGACTTGATGGTGCTGACGATAATGTCCGCCGTCTTCAAGACCCCCGCATCGGTCTCTGCCACGTACTCTTCCACCGACAGTTCCGGGTAGAGCTTACGGTAGTGGTCTCTAAGCACCTCGCAGAACTCCACCAGGTAACAGAACACAATGCACTTCTGTCCCCCCTGCCAGTCGTCCTCTATGTAGAAGCGTTGCACCGGGTAGGTACAGACGTCTAAATACACTTCCTTAAGATCGCGGTGTCTTAGGATGGACTTCTCGTAAGCGCCGTGAGAGTAGTTGTCTTGCCCTTTCTCGCTGAGTCTAAGCTTCTGCATGGCCTCGGGGCTTGCCGTGTAAAACAAGGCGTACGAGATGATGTACTTGTCGTACTCCACCCCTTTATACCAACAATCCTGAGGCAACGCGATGTCGTACATCTGACGCCGGAACGGATCTTCTGTGTCCAGGGTGGCAGATAAGTGAATAGAAGATTGGATGTTACAATAGATATCGGTACGAAAACTGAGATGGTAATCTTCATGCACCTCATCAACGATTCTCAGACCGGCTCTTAGAAGCCCGTAGAGCTCCTCTGGCCGACAGCCGTAGTAGTTGTCATGTGGGTTCTTCTCGAACTCTTCAAAGAACTTGTAGAGCGTCTTGTTGGTGATGATGATCACCTTAGCGTCCAGATCGTCCGCTTTGGCCATGTTGATCACCGACATGAGCGCGTCTCGACCTCGGATGACCAGGATGTCGCCCTTCTTGTACGTGAACAATCCTTCCAGATCGTCAATCCAACGGGCGACGTAGCCGCCTCGCAACTGAATCACAGTCCTTAACCCCATGCGCACCATTGCCATCAGTGAGATGGCAGTTTTGCCTTTACCTGTTTGAAGGTTGGTAACCTTGATCTTTTGCTGTGGATTGGCCATGTAATCTACCATCGGGACCTGATAGTCCCGGGCTTTCATGGAGTCGATCATGGGGTGGGTGACCCGAAGGGGTTTCGGGACGGGTAGGTCAATGATTTTAATCCCACTACGGCGAACGCCATAGCTGTCCAATTGCTGGAGGAGTTCTTGTTCCAACGCCCGATGGAAGCGGAACTCCCGGCGGTCTCGTGTGGCTCCGGCGTAGACTTTCTTCATAGTGCGAATCGGTCGCCAACTCGGAGGTTTCTTAGTGAACTCCCATTGAATCAGCTTTTGGCAGTAATTCACCAGGGCCTCTCGGGCGCGCTGACTCCCGGGCTCTACAATGAGCCCGTGGGAGTAGAGAGTGATCGTCGTTCGTGAGGCCATGGCTCCTGATCCTAACCGATAAGTAGTGAATCCATCGGGTGTCTGGGTCGATTACGGATGATGTACGTCTCTGGGTTAGTGAACGGAGATTCCTGACGCTCGTAGGCCATCATTGCACCCATGGATCGGTTGGACATCAGCTCGCCAATAGGAGCGAACTTGAAGTCTTCACCACCGCGAGGCAGTCGATAATCTGCGTTCTTAGGATCAACCGCACTGACCGCGTAGGCGATGGTCATCACGTGTGAGAGGTTGATGCTCAACTTCGAGCTGATCAGCGCCAACAGGTACTTGATCGCTTCCATTGGGTCATCAAACTTTGCTAGCCCAAACTTCTTGTCTGCCGACAGAATTACCGACTCCACGCTGTCTTGATAATCCAGCATGTTCAAATGCTTGAGTGGCAATTCAAACAACGCTAGGCTGTGATCCCATTCGGTGAGATCGATCACGTAGTCGTTGTTGTCAGCTTGACTGTACCGACGGTCTTTGATGTAATACAAGGCCTCGGCCGTTAACGAACCCAGCCGAGAACCCATGGACACCGGAACAGTGATCTCATGCATCCCACCTTCGTCGTCGTCGTGACCGATCTGAAACTTAGCATCCGACATCTCAGTGATGCGTGCTACGTTGATGTCGTCTAGATTGTTGAGCATGTCGATGTCTGGAAGGCTCTTTGCGGAGTCTTCTCGAATCACAATGCGCACCGGCAGTCCTTTGAGCTCTGGACTTAACCGCAAGGTGTTGTCCTCAGCCCCAGGCACCAGATAGGCCGCGTAGGCTTCTCCTAAGTCGATGTCGTCCACCGAACTGGACCCGTCAACGTGTTTGGTCGACAACACCAGCTGGGAGGTCTTCTCGCCGATACTGATGGCCGCCAGATGCCCTGGTACTGTACCGTCCGGGATGGAGTGAGCCAGTTGTCCGTAACAGACTTCACACACCGTCTGACGATCTGGGTCTATGCACCCGAATGGTGTGCGTAGCTGCAAGATCTGTCCCTCCAAGGACCGATCGGTGGGGCTGATGGTTTTCACTTCACCGTTCTCGACGTAATGAATGCCTGCCATCACCTTCAACTCAGACGGCTCCACCTTCCACGACATGTAGTGCTGAGACCCACAGTCGCCTGGGGCGATGGTTTCCACCACTTGGGCCACCAACTGCAATTTACGGTTAAAGTACTCGCACTGCGCCAGTGGGTCCTTGGCAAACATCAAGGCTTTGGCTGCCGACCGAGACTCGATCATAGAGTCGTACAGTGACCGCATGCCTTGAGCGTAACCCACGGTGATGGGTTGTGGCCAGATGGTGGAGTTGATCTCGGTGAGAAATCCCCGAGGACCCACACACTGCAGCACCTGTTTGATGTCCACCAGCGACGAACGCACCGCTTGCGCAATGGCGTTGTGGTTCAACGCCTGATCGTCCATCAAGGACTTGGTGATCGAGTCGTACGTGTCGTTGATGGATTTCTGAGTAGGCACCACTGTGCTGTTGGCTTCACGGATGGCGGGGGTATCCAGCACCTGGACAAAGTCCAAGATACTCAAGGTTGCCACGTGATCGTCGATGCGTTGAGTGAAATCGTTGTAGATCTCATTCACCGTCTCGTACAACAGCTTCCAGCAGGCCTCACGGTCGTAGTCTGGGTCTTGGCAGTACGTAGTGTACCAGTCACGGTAGATGGTCTCCAGCAGCGTGTTGTGGACCTTACTGGAGATGCGGTCCATCCCCATGTGATGACGCGTCAGCAGAGGGGTCTTTGGGTAGACCCGGTGGATATTCCACAAGTAGGTGCAGTAGATGGTGCGTTTGGTGGTGGTCACCACTTCCCCATCGTCGAACACCACGGTGAGGTGGGTGCTGTGAGGCAAGGCCCACAACTCATCTTTACTCAACGCCAGTATATCACGGGCTTTCATGGTTACGGGTTTGGTCATGATCTGTCTGCTCCATATAACAGAATGGGGTAAGGGCGCTTACAAGGAGTGCCTGTAAGCGCACTGAGTTTCTGTTAATCGTTGTACGTTTCTTCGCGCGTGAATCGCCAACCCGCACATTCACCAAAGTGTCGGATCAAAGACAAGATACGGCCATTGCCGCTGGGGTACTTGCTTCGATCAATCACTTCTTCTAAGGCCGTGGGTTTCTCTTCACGCAGAATGCGTTCTTGCACCGCTTTACGCACCATGGGGTTGTTGGTCCGATCAAACAGATTCGCCGTTTCCTGACCACCGACCATAGCAACGAACAACCGAGCCTCCGACTCACCGAAACGGATCGGTTGAGGACGGCCTGGAGCGCTGTGTCTATCTGCGCTGGTCAACTTGGCAGGGGTACCAAAATGACTGAGCTTAGATGAAGCCACGCCGGCCCAGTTGCGTCCGGTCTTCTCCAGGAGCATGATGTACATGCTGCCAATGAGTACGGGAGTTGAGGTGCGTTTTACCTCACCGCTCATGCCCCGATAGGTCACTGGTCCGAAGGTAGGTGGATATTGCTCATTTAAGGTGGCGATAGCGTCCATGATGTCCACTTCGTTATCCGTAGGTTGCCACAGATAAATACCGTCGTCCAACACCGCCTGTAAGTGCTCATCCGTAAGCTTGCCGTCTTTGTCCGTCACCAACTCGATCATCCGAGGGCTCACCAGTCGATAGTACGGCAATAGGTAGTTGTCGATATCTTCTCGGGTATGCTCCTTAGGATTGGCGGCCATGGTGCGAATCCGGTTAGCAATGTCGCGTCCGGTGGCGTTCAGGTACTGTTCGGTCAATCGAGAGACGTTCATCCGTTTCACTGTGGACAGTCCATCCATGATCAGCTCCGCCCGGTTGCCGTCCGCGTCCAACGGCATTTCTGAATCGGGCTTGATGTCACAAATGACGCCTTTCCCCCCATGGCAATCTGTAAGCTTGAATCCGATGTTCGGCACAATGGGGTATTCGATGGTGATCTCAACCCGCCATTCGTCGATCGGCACGCCGCGATAGGTTCTCAACATCCGACGTTTGTCGCCAGTGGCGGTTGAGGCATGGGCCCGAACCAACAGGTTGTGAAACTTCGGAGTGATGCGCAACGCTTCTTTTCGTGAGGCGTACAGCCGTTTGTACTCATTGAGTACGGAGCTGTAGAACACTTGCTCGGCGGTCAGGTACTTATCCGTCTGAGTGTGCATACCCACTGGGGTGTTCATGTTCTTACCCCGAATGGCGCCCCGCAAGCGATCGTCGTGCTGTACCTTGATGTCGATGATCTTAGCGCCCGGCTCCACGTGGACCCGTTCGTCGTATTTAAAGTCAGGTCGTTGCAAGGCAGCACGCGACATAGTCACCGGAGACAGTTCGTCGTCGTAACGGCGCATGGTCATTAAGATACCACTCTCAGCGACGTGTTCGCCGATGTCTGGGAATATCTTGTAGTTGTCGTTGTCGCCGTACATGTTCAACGGGAAGCGGTTCTTACCGAAGTTGATGACAAAGGTCTCAATGCCGGTGGTCGTCATGCGTTTACAGAAAGACTCACTGGCCACGACGCCATCCTCAATGATCTGAGGGACTGACATCATCGCTACATTGGCTTCCAAGCCGAATTTGTAGTTGCCGTTCTTAGCAATGGCTGGACTTTGAGCCAACACCGTACCTTTACCCATAAACTCGGTCGTCGACTGATCGTAGTTGTACTTAAAGCCGAACGACTGGTGAATGGCGTGATGCGACGGGCAACTGATGTAATCCACTTCTTTTACCATACGCCCGTTCGGTAAAGTGCGGTCGTACTCGTAAATCAAAATGGTCTCGGGGTTGTCTTTGATGGCATGCGCGCCCATGGTGCGAGGGTAGCGTTGAATGCTCTTTAATATCCGGGCGTCGTGTTCCATCCGAATACCGAACGTGTATTCACCGAACTTGGGTTCCAGTCCGGTAAAGCAACGTCGCTCGCTGGCGTCGGCGGTGGTTAAACTCTGACTGATGTGACTGCCAAACATCTGCAGGCGCGGGGACGAGATCTGACCGGGCCAGGGGTGTAGACAATTGACGGACAAGAGGTCGGGACGAAGCTCGTTACGTCGAGTTTCTTTTACAGGTGCATCGATCACTGGTAACTCCTTTATGCGGATTATAATGAAGTGCGGTTTTTATTGTTGGGTGGGACGACGACATAGTGCCCGTGTTACGGGAACCGGGCTCATACACAAGATGAGACCTCGGTGTATCGTTTGATACGAAGATATCCTTCTAATGATATATTCTTGAAATTATCTTGATGCCGAATAGTATCGACACGACCACCAGCGCCCAGGGGGCACCATGGCAATCACTTTGAACGGACTGATGATCAACGAAGGTTCTGCGGTCTACTACGACTCGGGGTTTCGACAGATGTTGGAAGACCATCTCAGCTACTTAAAGGACCACCCCCAGACCGAGTCGGTGGAGATCAACCCAAGTTCGGCCCATAAAGGACACGGGGACCTGGTCAGCGTGTTGCAGGACTACGCCATAGAACCCAGATTTCATTGGATCATCATGCGATTGAATGGGTACACCAGTCCGATGGAGTATCAGTCCGATCGACTGGTCTTAAAGATACCGCAAGCGAGCTTGATTGATGGGTTGACCCGTGTCTATCGGGTTAATCGGAAGTTGGCCAACAAAAGTCGCGTAGCTTGACGACAAAAAATAAGGGGAGGCAAGTGCCTCCCCTCTATGCCGGATTAACGTTTAGATAGACGTACCGCCACCGTAACCTGGGTTACCACCACCCCAGGGTTGGGGTTGTTGCGGTTGTGGTTGACCCGAGTATCCCATAGGGAATGTGGTGTGGCTAGGCGGGGCAGGTTGCTGGTACTGTGGTCCACCCCACGCTGGCGCCTGAGGTGTGTGCGCTTGTTGTTGTTGTCTCGCTGCACGCCAGTCGACCTTACCGCTCGCGGCAATGGGCTGTGGAGGCGTCGTAGGTGGGTAAGCCACGGGCTGCTCTTCCCACGGTGGCACGGTGTTCTCAGGGGCCTCGGTAGTGGTTTGTTGCGCCACGGCGCTGTAGTTGGGTTTGAAGGTAGGGCTGGTGGCAGGTTGTTTTGCCGGAGCCGGTTCCTTCTCTCCTTTCTTACCCGCACCTTCGTTGCCCGGTAGCGGTGGAATCAACGTCTTCCACTTCTCCAGGTTATCCAGGCCCTCATCCCAGTCCAGATTGCCGCGCAACAAGTCCGGGTAGTCCAGGTACTTACGGTACTTGTACACCAATCGAGCCAAGTGCCGTCCCATCTGCGAGTAACACCGCATCAGAGCGTCGAAGTAAGGCGCTACGCCGCTGTTGCTACCCACAGACCAAGCTTCGGGGTGATCGATGTCCGGAAACACAAACTCAAACAAAGACGCAATGGTCTTCTTGTTCTTGGCGCTGCCGGTTTCGATTTCATACACCTTGGACCCGGGACTATTGAGCTGATCCCAGATCGGGAAACTGACCGACGCTAGGCGACGGTAAGTCTCATCCCCACGCCCGCCTTCGCGCTTCAGGTAGATGTTGATGATGTCGTCTGAGTGTTGCTCGATGATCTTACTCAACGCTTTCAGTGTCTTGGTGTTGGCGTTGGGGACGTGGCGTAAGTACTCACCTTGTCGGGGACTGAGGTCCTCATGTCGCTCAGGGTCAGACGCTATGTCCATCAGCTCGATCAACAGCTGGGAGGCCACGCTGCTCAGACGGAACTTCACCATCTTGCGCAGGAACTTGATGATCTCGCTCTCCCCGCGCAACAAGTTCTCCGACAGAGGGTGGATGGCGATCATGCCGTCCAAGGAACCTCCTCGAAGAATGGCGTCGGTGGGCAACACCACCCGCCGGTCGTTGGACAAGCAAGGCAAGTCGCTGTACTCGCCGTCTTCGTTGGGGACCTTCAGCGACAAACGTCCATCGGAGGCGTCGACGATGTTCATCGACGCTAACATATCCGTGTAGAAGTCCAACAACGGTTGGGTCTTACTCATAAGCCTTCTCCTAACTTAAATGGACGTATCGCCCGTGTATGGTTGCATTGCAACGGCTGGGAGATTGCTCCGCACGTTGCTTGGATCGCCCCCGTAGATGGGCGTGTTGGTCTGACGTCCGACGTACAGTTCGCTATTGATGGTGTTCAACATGGTGGAGACGTCCTGTGCCATGTTCTCCAATGAGTGGTGATCGCCACTGACGACCGGTGAGTAAAGTCCATCGCAGAAGGATGGGGCGCTGTGATAGACGAACGGACCGCCATCGTGACTGATCCGATAGTAGCTGTCGCGCAACAGGTTGATGCTGACTTCTACCGAGTACCGCACTTGACCGTTGTGACTCAGATCCTGAAGGACCTCACGTTGCAACCGTCCGATGAAGTGATCGATGTACCGAGAATAGTCGATGCCGTGGGTAAAGCCCTTAGCATCCACCACACGCACGTCGTCTATGCCACCGATGGTGTCGTTGGTCGCCACAAACCCTACCCGGGTCAACAAACAATCCGACATGATGGCCGGGGTCATTTGCTGAAGGATAGAGGCCATAATGGTCTCATGGGCCATGGACGCCCAACTCTCACCTTGGCCAGGTTGGTACTCGCTGGCTTTAGCCGTAGCACCCGCCAAGATCACTTCGTTCTTAGGATCTAGGTCGGGCAGCAACCGACACAGTTCAGCGTAACTCACCGCGCCAGTCTGTCCGTATTGGGTTTGGTTCATTACCGTCATTAGGAACTTGTTCGAGGACAGGGGCTTATCCCGCACTTTATCACGAGCGTGACTCCACACGTTGTTGCCATCGATGGCGTGATCGTCTCCCGACATGTCGCCGTAAGTATCGCTCTCAATGGAGGCCTGATTGAACGATTTGATGGTCTTAGCCAGGTACGTAGGACGGCTCTCGTTAGACCGATCGCTTAACCGCACGCCTGACAAGACCCCTAATCCATTCACCACTTCGTCGCTGCCTGAGAAGGCCCGATCGCTGTATTCCAACTCTCCCATCACATCCTCAGGACGAAGGGTGTATTGTGGGGGGGCCGATTGCATGTAGTCCATGGACGCCGAGTTGTGTAGAACGTGACGACTGCCGGCTACGTTGACTTGGTGCTCTTGACCGTGGGGGGTAGGTACGTAGGTATCACGCAACTCAAACACGTTGTTGAAGAACAACTGCATGTTAGGATCAAGATGCATGCCACCAGCGGCATTTGCCACCCCTAGGTGGTTGGTGTATCCGGTGATGATGTAGCGCATGCCACCGCCGAATTGACCCAGGGTAGGTAGGGTGATTTCCATCATGAAGCTGAATCGCTTCTCACCAAACCCATTGGACAGATTCGCTCGCACCGACGCTTCGGTGGAGGGTCTGAGGAAACTGCTGGCCGCTGAGGCGAGCGAACTTGGGGTGTAATTGCGCCCGCCCTCACTGGATTCGTACAGGATATTAGAGACCTGTTGGTCAAATTGCGTTTGATACGGACGTAAGTACACGTCGTCGTACCGGGCTGTTTCAAACATCAGCATTCTGGACACAGTAAAAGTATACATCAACGTTGCTCCTGGAGTAGCTCTTGCGCTTCGGCAAGTCTGAGGACTAGGACGGACAATTGTGTTTTGATATCAGAAGGTGCAGTCATCACCTTGCTGTCATCGATCGCGGTACCCATGTTAATGAGTTCCTTAGGGGCGTGGACGACCCAGTTGCATTTAACAAAGTCCTTAGTAATGTTGTCGATGGCTCGACAGGCGACATTCGTTTGCCGCTCTCGTTCTTTGGCCCCCTTCTCCTGATAATGGGGGTAGAGTTCTACAAACCGATCCACAAACTCTTTTGGGATACGACTTCGAGATTCGATACCGCCGATCAAGTAACCTTGGGAATCTCGGGTCTCATGAGCGGTCAACAACAAAGCCAGATCAGGTTGTTGATGGTACCATAGGGTGGCTTGAGCTGCGGCGAAACACGACATCAACGAGGGCTTACTGATGTTGTCGATCGACCGTGGGGGAATCACCGAAGACAGTATCCAACGTAGGAGCGTCAGTTGCCCTTCTGTGGGCTGCTGATGCTCAATCTCACGGATGGTACTTAAACACCGATCCACCAACTTCTCGGGGATGTCGGGAGACAACTGCCGAGTCATGGCCAGCGTCTGCTCGGTATAGATGGACAGTACCATCAAATCGCCGTCGCTGATCTCTTGTTTGATTTTGTACGTTTCGATGATCGACTTGTTTTCATCGTCGTCTTCGTTCCGAGGCCGGGGTTTATCTCGGATGCGCCCTGAAAACTTACGGTCCACCGATTTAATGGTGTTGCGTACGTGATGATACACCACACTGACGATGTTGTTGCTGTCCTCATACGACGACAACTCAATGATCACCAACTTACGGATGATCACCATGGACATTAACCAGTCTGGCAACTCTGAAGACCCTATGCCCCCTAACGCTGCACTCATGGCGGTGCGTGCATCCAACGAGGCCGTTTCCACGTAGCGCCGTAACCGCTCCATAGGCTCAGTGCCCACGGCTTTGGAGTTGTTCAGCAACGACATGGCTCGGTACTCACGGAAACTGTTGGTGTTAGACACCTGTTCCAGCAAACGCCCGTACTCAGCCCAGATTGGAATCATTGGCTTCATTAACAGCGCCATGTTCACCAATTCCAAGTAGTCGTCCCGAAGGTACGTCTTAGCTTGGTAGTTTTGCCCCACCTGATTGCGGTCGGAGATTTCAAGTTCGGAGTAGTTACTCTTAATGGACGGCGGTACACGAATGTTACCGTGGGTGCGGGCCCAGTACTGAATTTCATCAAACGGCATTTCGTCGTACAGCGCTTTCACCACACTCGTCAATGCGATGTGTTGTTGATTAGGATCAATGATGTCGTCCAGACACTGACGGGCTTTACCGTAAATACGGAAGATCTTGTCTTGACGGCTGCTGGGTAGACTGGACCAGTAACCATTGATCAGTTCAAATACGCCGGCGACTGTGGCATTGGTGGGTTTACCGTAGAACTTTTGTAGATCCCACGCCATCTTCTCGCCGTTGTGTTCGGTGTAAATCCGTGAAAACGGTTCGCCTTGAGCGCCTGCATCGATAATCTGCATTCGTTAACTCTCCTAAAGTGCGTTTCGTTGTTGGCCAACAACTGCAACACTTGGATGATATATGACTCTATTTTTTTAGAAAACCAACGGACCATTGGGACATTAACCAAGACCCAAGGCCCAAACGGACCTGGGTCTTGGAGAGACACTTAGAGAGGCAGGTCGTCTTCGAAGCCGCCGGTACTTTGAGGTGCCGGTTGACTGCCGCCTTGAGGTGCTGGTTGTCCGCCGCCGTAACTGCCGCGTTGTCCGCCGCCTTGTTGTCCGCCGCCTTGTTGTCCGCCGCCTTGTCCGCCGCCACCGTAACCACCACGGTTACCGGCTGCTGCACCCTGAGGGGGCTGTGCGGGTTCGTACGTCTCACGCATGAACGCTTGCATCTGAGCATCCAACGTTTTCGCCAAACCCAAAGCAAACACACGAGACTTCTCAGCGTCTGGAATGGGGTTGCCTTGATCGTCTGCTAAGTCAGCGTAGATGCCAGGTAAGAGTGGGATTTTCTTGGTAGGACGGTTTTGGGTTTGAATGGCAAGGTACACCACACCTTCCCCGTCCTTACCAATGATGGTCATGCTGTCGACAAAGGTCTTCTGCGGGGGACCTTTGCGGTTAAGCAGTCGACGTTGGAAGTTCGGTTCCGCCGTAGCGGCATCAATCAACGTCTGAATGAAGCCACCCCAGATGATCGGGTCCATCGCCGCGCGGATGGGTTTCTTCTCAGGATCGGCAGGATCGTTGGTGAACACCGAGATGTTCGGGTTGCCGCGGAACACACCGAATTGCATCTTTGGGGACCCACGTCCACCTTCAGTGGGTTTACCGTACAGTGCAAACTTCTTGTCGTCGAGTAAAATGGGCTTCTGATTCTGATCCATGGGACGTCCTCCTAGAGGATTAGGTAGTTATGTAGGAAATGACGTGTCGTCCATCAGGGTTATCAGATCGTCTTTTATCTGAGGGTCCTTAATGGTGTTCACGCCCATTCTGATTTTCGCCAAGGTAGTGACACTAACCCAACGATCTTTCTTTGCGACCTCTAGGACCGCGCGTCGATATTTAATCGACATCGGTGAAAAGTGCGTTGACCCATCACCGAAGACTTGCAGCGTAAACGCATTGAACGGCATGGTCTCATCTTTAGCCCCGAGCTTAGTGCCCCATTGCGACTTAGGTTTCAATTTACCGGTGTGCGATTCCAACAACACTAACTCATCAAACCGATAGGTTGAGAGCAAATCAACCGCGCTGTGCGTGAGGATCAGCGCCCGACCGTCGCCCTCCAATGGCCCATCGGCGTAACGGTAATCTATGTCTTCCAGGTAGTTGGGTAATAAAGACAAGGTCTCAGCCATCAGCCCAGCAAAGATCCGTTGCTTGGGGGTGGTGGGCTTCTTTAAGTTGGCCTTAGGAAACCACACCGCCATTCGAGTGAGTTGGTTCAGGTAGAAGGTCACCTTGACCTTACGTCCCGCCACATCCGCTACCGCAGCGTCTATAGGACCCAACTCAGATGCCAGGGCAATGCTCAGATCTCTGGCGATCACTCGATCCTGCTCTTCAGCGGTCATGCTGTTGAAGAGGTTACGGAACAGAGTGGCCACATTAACCCACAGGCGGTTGTACTGTAAGATCGGGGGTGGGGTTTCTTCACGGTCTGGGTAAACGCCGTTAGCTCCCTCAAGAGCTAACGACGTTCCTATCGAGATCGGATACTGACCCATTTCCCGTTCGGCTAAGATATCTTCCGATTGTCTCATTAGTGGACCTCAGTCAGCGCAGTCATGCACTGATGTATAGTCGACTCATCGCAGTCCATTCGTTTCAGCCGATCCGCCACCATCTCATTGATCGTTCGAGCGGTGATGGGTTTGGTCTGATACTTGGCCCGCATATCCTGCAACATCTCTTTTCCTGACTTGCTTTTGTTCTGCAATTTACTGGTCCAACGAAACTCCGGGTGCTTACGCTGAAGTACCGTTAAGGAAGCGGCCACTGGGTCATTGCGATCGGCTACAATGCGAGTATGAGCTCCGTCCGGTAAGGCGACCAATTCACGCTCAATCATCGCCAAGGCCGCATCCATCTCTAACCCAGTGCAGTCAATGCTTCGGTACAGAGTAGCGCCGGTGTTCTCGTGGAACACAACGCTGTCGTCGCCGTTCGGATCGACCCGAAGACGCCAGTGTCCCTTAGCGTGCTCTTCCCCATGAGTAAGACGGTCGTACGAGCCAGGCACCAGAATGTTCCGGTAGCGACTGGGGATGTGTACGTGTCCGCAAAACACATAGTGACGAGCAAGATCTGCATACCGATCGGGGTCGTGTGTCGGAACGTTGACGTGGGGAGGTAGCTGATACGGGAATTGCCCGTGCATCATCACAAAGTCCACTTGGTCTAAGCGGTGCTCGGCCATCAGTTGGCGCACTTGCTTCCAGGTATCGTCGTTGTCGCTTGACCACTCGTCGGGTAGGTACAGAATGTCCATACCAAACCGTTCGTGGTGCTCAATGGACAACTCCGGCACGTGCCGTGCGTCTGCCCCAATCCCTACGTCTACATTGATGCTTTCCACCAAACGACTCTGTTTCCAGTCATGAGACGGCGTGCCTTCTAATACCCGCAGCACTATGTCTCGGCGTTTGCAGATCTTCAACAAGCGAGCTATCCAAGCGTGGATCTCGTAGACGGTGTTGTCTGGCAAATTCAACAGGCGGTCAAACAGATCGCCTGGAATGAACAGAACGTCTAAGTCCGCGGTGGCAGCGGTGTCAGGAATATCGCGTTTCAGGTTTTCGATGATCGACTCGGTTGGTGTTCGTCTATGTCCTAAGTGGACATCGGAGAACACGGCGATGTTAAGCGCTTGATTGAGCATCAGGCCTCGTCGTATCCAGAGAAAGCGGAGTTGCTGCCATTGTCGACAACTTCGTCTTCCGAATGCGCCTCCGGCATCAGCAAATCCGTATAGCCGTAGCGGCGATAGATGTAGTTCCACACCTTAATGGCCTCGGCACGGTCGCCATCGATGCTGACGCGCTCTCTGAGGCCGTTGATGAGCATTTCATCGCCTGCCCTTGGGACAACCCGCATCTTACGCTGAGCATTCTCTATAAGCTCGTAGGCCGAGTTATCGCCACGTTGCAATACCGGTTTCCCTGTTCCGCCAATCAACGCCGGTACAATAAACAACACATCTTTACCCGTGGGGTCGGTGACGGCGATGGATCTCTGCCAAGAACCCGCTGTGTCCAGCCACGCTTCCAGGTTGGCGCTTTCGCCAGTGTTGGTGAGTATCGGCAACAGTTTGGCCGTGAACTCTTTCTCAGTGATCTTGGCCAGGTCCTTTTTAGCGCTCTCTAAGATCGCATCCAGCGACTTCTCATCTGTCTGTGACATGAGTTTACTCCCGTGTCAAAATGGTGTCTTTTCTCAATATATCAAGCACATCCGTCCGCTTTAACTGAGGTTAGACTCGACCAGATGCACCCAACACACGACGCCCGGAGCCATTTTCTCACGCAGCTCTGCGATCTGTTCTTCAAAGACGATGCGCGACGTACCACACATCTCCAGATGTTGTTCCAGAGTCTCACCGTCGACCTTCTGACGCACAACCCGGTTAGGTCCGATCTTAAGGATAGGGTTGGCTGGTTCTTCGTCAGTAACCGTGATTTCCCACAACGCCTTGAGTTCTTTGTCTTTAGGTTCTTCATCGACCACAGCCTTAGCCACGGTCGAGTTGTCCTTGGGCGGTTCCACTGCGGCCTTACCGTTGACAATTCGAATACAGAACGCCTCTGCAGCCTCATCGCCGTCCGGCATCACGTACTGCCCAGTTTCAATCAGCCGTTCAAAGACGGTAAGTGTCTGATCGTCGATTTGCGAGTTGTAAGCTCTCACTTTGTTGGCTGGGGCGCGTGGGTGATACGTGGCCAACACGCTGTCGTCCATGCCGACCTTCAACTGATATTCCAGACTGGAAAGTTGCATAACCGCGCCGTTCTTCAATATGGACTCGGCTACTTTATCCAACTCTGACTCGCTCAACGGACAGGGGTTATCGATCAAGGTTTGGGTGACGTTGGCAATTTCTTGCTGCAACACTTGCAATCGGTTGATCAGGGTCATGCGTTGGGTGTTCGTCAACATAAAAGACTTCCTTTTAACGGTAGGCTGAGTCGGTCACGCCTAAGATACGGGAATCGCCAATTTCTAATAGGCGTCCTAAACTGTGTTGTTGTCCGTCTTTGGTCAACATCACGTCGATACGCAGATTGTATCGTCCATTCGCCGAATCTAAGTTGTCAGCGTCGGTGTTGACCTGGACTTCGTCAAAGTAGTGACTCAGGTAGTTGTATAATTGCGAGCGGGTGTGATCGGCCAAGGCCGAAGGTTCGCTGCCATATCGCTGAACCAGGTACGTCATCGAGGTGATATTCCCCCGATAGAGTTGAGTTTGACTGTGTTCGCTGACCAAAAAGTAATCGATCAACTTTGCAGACATGGTGACGACGTCGTCGACCCAGCCTGCGGTGGTGAGAGTTGGAAGTCGAGTCATTTTGTCCGATCCTTCTTTTCGTCTAGAGCTGCGTTGTATACACGCAGAGCCAACTCATTGGCTACCGTTAAACCGGTCTTACCTTTGATCACACACCGAGTCAGTAACCCGATGGTCACCAGTCCGGACTGATACCCCTCCATCTCGTAATTCGCATTGATGATGGGACCGTTGGTCAAATGATCAACCAACACCGCGCGACCAGAATCGCCCAGCATTTGATAGAGTTTTATTGCTAACTTAGGGTCAAAGGTATCGCCAGCACTGTCGGCAGCTAACTGCTTCATTCGGTTAACCAACAGACCACTGTAAGCCATCGGGATTCTCCTACGGGTAATCGGACGGGCCCGATAAATCAGACGTCCATTCAAATGGGTATAAGTAAGATTCATGGCGTGCAAAGATGCCTTTATCTCACGATAGATGTACTGTGGGTCCTGGGTACCGATCATCCACTGGGGTATGCCCTCTATTACTTCACAAAATGGCAGGCCGTAAGTCAACTCTCGGTCGGGTTCGGTCAAGGCGACCAGAACGTCCTTCATCAAATACACAGGCGCGGGTTTGACCACCGGCAGCGGCGTTTCTTTAAACGACTCTATGTTGCCTAACATACCTTTGCTGTCCATTGAACAAAAAATGTAGGTGAGGTTTTAGCCCCACCTACAATGGTTACAGTTCAGCGTTCCACGGTGAGGTAGGATCGTCCTTCTTGGCCATAACAGCTGCAGCCATGGTGTGCCAACTGCGCAGAAGATCGAATTGCTCCTCAAACAAGAACTCTTTCTCGTTCTCTGGGAGCTCGTCCAGATATTCCGTAGACGACCAACCGCCGTCTTCGTCCATCTCAACAATACCGTCCATCACACGACGATAGTCGCTGTGGTCTACGCCCCGACGTCCGGGTTCGGCGTCTACGTAAGTATCGCTGTACCCATCGCATTGCTGCTCGTGGTACAAAGCCCGCACCGTTGGTTCCGCCATCAGCCATCGATGCATAGACATAGGTGCCGTCTGGAGTTGTGCGGGGGTCGTTATTGGCATGATGGTGTCGCGTTGCCAATGACTGGCAATCTGACGACCGGCGGCACGAATGCGACGCATGGCGGTGGAACCCATGAACCGATCGTATAGCTCTGCCGATTGACTCATCAGTGCTTGACTGGCTGCGCCTATAGCTTGGGTGGGTTGTTGTATCATGTTCTCTAGGTAGCGGGCGGTTTCGGGGTGAACCTCACCGTGCGCAAACGCATCGAACGTGTCGTTGTCACCGGTATAGAATTGAGGCATTCGCACGGTCCTCCTTTATCAAACGGTACGGGTTGTTCGGGGTCATTGATGTGTTTATTCCTCGCCATGGTGCATCCACGACACCACGGTAGACATCACAGGTCCAGGAAGCTTGATGTTGCCTGAAATCTTGAACGGTGCGTGGGTATCCAGTACGCCCATGTGAGGAGCCAGACGACTGAACGCTTTTAGTTCTACCTGGTCGAGCAAAAGCTCAACATTCATTTCGTCGCCGTCAAACAAAAATCTTCAGGTGGATACGTTAAATCCACCCCGCAGCACGATCTGCAGCTCCAGCTTTCACTGGACGTCGAGACTATATCTTGATCCTTCTCGTTTAGAGTTAGGACCCTCCCTATTTCGAACCCACTCGGGTTCTACTCGCCCGCCGGCGATAGTCGTTGAACGTTCTCCATTTTACAGGAGCTTCGCTGCTGATTGCCCAATCCTCATCGTTTTTGAACCGTCACGCTCGCCGTTTCCAGCCACGTTGTGGTCGATGAAGCTCTCAGGGGTTTCCAGCAATTAAAGGAGTATACACACGACATTACTGCCGTGTAGGACTTTGACTGTCGATATACTTAATGCAATAGTGTTTCCACATACCGTCGTTCTTCAACATCGAGCGTTGAATCGTATTTTTCTTAGCAGTGACGCTAAACGCAAACTCGCTTACCGAATTCCATTCCTTGGACGTATCAGCAACCGTATCGGCTACAATGATCCGTTCTGGCTTTCGGGTGGGCGCAGTCGGTGGTATTCGTTCCTTCCTACAATCTACTGCTTCGACCAACTCGTCCGGGTAATCGCTGACGATATATACAAGGTGTCCTTTGAGGGGGACCTTAGCATACTCATTGGCGTACTTAGACACAGTAGTGCTGGTGGTTCCAAGCATCTCTGCCCCTTGGGCAAAGCTACCTACAAGGATAGCGCACTGATCGTCCAGTCGATATAACACCACATCACTGGGATGCGATCTTGGATGCTGTCCAATGTGCGACTTATCCAACGGTTTCCACTGACTTCCTTTGTAACACAAGTTCCAGTGGTGGTTGAACGGATACAGTTCTTTACTGTTCAACCAACGGTGGAGCTTCTCAGGGTTTACGTTAAACGATCGGGCTGCCTCATTTAACGAGTAGAACGAACGTTCCTCACCAGTGTTGAGATTAATTGCTAAGACCTCGCGGTTATCGCTTCTTAACCCACTGGTGTATGCGTGAATGGCATTCTCTTGTGGCGTAACCCACTCAAGATTATCAGCCTGGTTTTTGGCTTTATCACCGTCCTTATGGTTAACGTGTAATTTCTCGATGGGGCGATCTTCTTCAATGAAGGTCTCCGCTACGAGTCGGTGCATTGTGTGTGTACCGTATTTAGGGACGTTAACTGTGTAGTACTCCATGTACCCGTTGAACGACTGGGTCAGACTTTCCTTCGTCTTTAGATCCACAACGTCGCTATCTCGAGAAATTGCTATGGTCTCGAATCGGGGGTGGTGATAATAACCTGATACACTTAAGCATTCTTCTAAGTACATAAATCACCTCGCATCTAATGTACGTGGATGATATATATTTAGAAACTTATCGAAAGACTTTAATCCGCGTTCGGTGCGGCCAAGGCCAGAACGGAGAAACTGATGGTGTTGATGGTAGGGTCGGTCTTGATCTTACTGATGTACAGTTGCTGGGCTGAGCCACGCACCAGAGACGGGTTCCGTTGGAACAACACGGGAAGGCGTTTCTGCGGGCTTTCCTCTAACAACTCGTCGAACAACGTCTCTAACAGTGGGTGGTATTTGGTGGTGTGCAGCATCAGAAACTCTTCCGCTGAACTGGGCGTCATACCGCGTCGCATCAATTTACTGGTGATGTGACTCTTGAGTATCATCACCGCCAACCCCCAAGGGAAATGCAGCTCATCGTACGCATGGGGGTGCGACAACGAACTGATCACCGCCCGCCCAGAGAAGTCCAGTCGAGACCCATACACCTGCCGCCGGAACATGCCGGGTTTCTTAGACAGGTTGTTCTTGGTGTACTCCAGATAGTAACTGGACAGTTGCTGGATGACCTTCACCGTCCGGTTTTCTTTAATCCGTTGAGTGGCCGGCCCAATCCCCGAATCCAGCGACGTCATGGTGCGCACGGCGTCGATCGCCGAGTACATCACGTTGTCGGCGTAAGTGCCCATAGCGGTCTTCTCAGTGATGAAGATGGCGCGGTTGGGGATCGGTAGGTATTGAGGGAAGAAGCGGTCTCGGTTCTCCTCGATGAACTGCTCCATCCGGCGGCGTCTGGGAATGGGGTTCACAACTTTCCCATCGAAGATCATCTGGCAGGCTTGATCAAAGTTGTCGATGAAGTGGTTGATGGACCGTTTCCAACTCGCCTGACGGAAGCGTTCGAACAGGGGGTCGGTGCGGTCTACGTTCTTGTTGGGGGTGTAGGTTGGGTCAGTCAACCAACGCACCAATTGAACGCCTCGGTAGGTGAACATGGAGTTTAGTACGTTCCAAGCAGCCGGAGAGATAAAGGAACGCACTCCGTCCGGGGCCTTGATCCAAAGCAGGGACTCCATTGGACGTTCGGTGATGGCCACCACCGCGGTACCGCAGTTGCTGCACTTAATGCCTTTGTTGTACTCACCCGCCAACTTACCACAGTCGCAGGTAGGTTTGCTATCTAAGGTATCGCCTTCGTATTCGGTGTACAGTAACCGGTTCAGACGTTCCTTTTCATCGTCGTTGCGGGTGTTGAACGTATTGACCAGCATGGCGTGGTCGGACACTGACTCATAGAGTCGATCGTAATCAATCAACTCACAGAACACTCCAGATTGGCTTTTGGTGGCCACGTGTGAAGTTGGTAATTGCATCGATATACTCCCTAGTAGAGAACGTCTTTTCTCGTACCATAACGAATCTAGGTTGGCTTTAACCAGTTCCAATGTCGTTTAAGGTACCTTAGTTCAGGTCGTGCGGAGTAAGAACGACTTGAAAAAATAAAATAAGAGGAGGCCCGAAGGCCTCCTCTGTATTCACGTCTACTAAGGCGATTAGCCCCAGCGGGACATCGGCCGACGGAACGCGTGGTGACCGACAGGGCCACTTTGGTTCATCATGCCGTTGGCGCCGGTGTGCGCAGCGTAGTTCTGCAGGAAGTTGTTGCCAACTTGCACATTCTGACCGTACAGAGACTGTAGGCCATCTTGATCTACTGCCAAGCCAGCACGCACGACTGATTGTACCAGCGCATCCAGGAATTCTGGAACGAAGGTTACGCGCTCAGCGAAGCCACGGATCTTGAGTTTACCTGCCAGCTGACGGATCATCTGGAGACGCTTCTCAAGGCGCAGTTCGATGGGTGCTTGCATGTCGTTAAACGTGCTTTCCCACAGGTTAACCGCAGTCATGTCGTTATGACCGAAGTGATTCAGGATCGCCAGGCTGTCGATTTCCCGCAGATCGCGGATCTGACCCTGAGCATCCACGTAGGTACCCAAATGTACCTTGTTGTTTTCAGACGCTGTGATGGAACCGCCCTGCCACACTTGACTGAACTGACCATTGGTCAAGTTGTTGGCTGCTTGCACGATGAAGTCCATCGCTTGGGCATTGTTGTGTGCGGCATCTACCAGGGCACCTGTCAGCCAGGACTCGGGACCCACGTCTTCACAGTCGATGGAGAACGCAGGATCTTTCCAGCAAGTGTGTTGTACCAGGTCAAACAACTCGTTGGTGCCAAAGCTGTTGGTCTTGGTGTCGATGGCTGCCGACGCCGCGTTGGCGTCTGCTGGGTTCTTCATGCGGTAACCAACGCCGCCAATGTCGTGCACTTCTTCAGCCGAGAAGTTAGCGAACTGAGACGCCCAGTTGTAGCTTTCGCCCAACAAGCACGAGGTGGCTAGTGCCAACAGGAACGTTTCTGGAGTAAACGGCGCATCCAAAGCGGTAACCTTGGTCAGAACCACACGTGGCACGAAGGTCTGAGTCGGTGGCTGTTGGCCCGGTGCGGGCACTTGATTGCTCGGGGCGTACACCAGATCCACGTAGCTGTTCACTTCCATCAGGTCACGAGAGGTCTGGTGTTGGAAAGACGACACGTCATCCCGACCGCTGGAGTTGCGTTCGCTGGCGGCCATGACCAAAGTGATGTCACTACGTACAGGTAGACCGGTAACCGATTCGCCATCATCACCGTTGTAGGTGAAAGACGCGTTCATGCGATCGCGAGACGGATCAAACATCTCAGCCAGGTTGAAATGAGCAAAGTCTTGTGGGAAAGCGCTTTCCAGATTGGACAGTACAGCTTCCTGAGCGGCCCAAACGATCTGCCACACACGCTCTTCATCCTTGGCTTCTACTTCGGCAGGTACGACCATCGCACCGGCGTTCATGATGTTGACACCGTCGCCGTATTGCTGAGCAACCACTGACTGCACTTTCTGCCACGTCAGTTCGTCCCACGCGTCCATCGCGGTGCGGATGGATTCAACAGGTTGCCCGTACACCTGAGCAATGACCGGACGAGGGTCAGACGCAGACCCCTCGAGAATCATGGTGTACGTCGAGGCGATGCTTTGGCCACCGATGTTCATTACGCCTACCAGCATGACTGCTGAGTAGTGTAGGGAGTGACGGCTGGCGTCCAAAGGCAGAACCTTAAACTCAGCGCCTGTCTGTGCCATCAGATCGCTGAAGATTTTGTCCACAGCACGCTGATACTCAGCCAAGGCCTCGCCCATCTGGTTGCGTTTCATAGAACGCTGGATGCGTTCGCCAAGAGCACCCATGCCTTCACGTTTACCGCGGGGAGAACGAGACTGTTGGTTTTGGTTGGAACGGGGGGCAGTCTGTTCTTCGCGGGGTGGGTTGGTGTTTGGTGTGTTGTCGTCATCGATATTTACTGGCATGCGTAATACTCCTGCTTTCTTCGGTTTGTGTTTGCGCAAACACAGTTCTTAAGCGAACTATGTCACCTTGATGATGTAGGTCTCAAATGTTTTACAATCCATGGATTATACACCGACCACAGAGTAAAAACGAATAGACTGTGGGTTGACCGGATCATCCTCCGTCGAGGATGTCCAGATGCATGGTGTCTATATAGTAGGCACTACCGTGTAAGAAATTATAGATGTGTGTCTATCATTGGTTCATTAGATAGCGCCAAACCGTCCAATTTCACAGCCAAATGGGCATAACGGTATAGATGCTCCCCGACGCCCTAGAAACGCCGAAGAACGGAGGATGCGAGTACACTGCTCGCATACTATGACCTAATCTCCTACTGCTTCTAAATACCGCCACGAGACCTCGTTATGTATACGTTATTTACCGATCATAGCACGGGCGCTGCACGGGTTACCGTCCCGGCTGGGTACGAGTACGTGCGCCGTCAACTACGTAAGAACCTCATCACCGTGCTGCGCCACCTAAGAGGGGCCAGCTACGCGGTGCGCAGCAACCACATCCTGGTCAAGCTACTCACTGGCATAGCCGTTGATCCGAATCTCCCCTTGTTCGAATACCATCGATTAGTCAGCAATCGATTGGAAGGGATTACCCGAGCTAACGGGTTAACCAGCGCCGGTAAACGCGGGCAGGTGACCGACGACGATCGTTTCTACGGTAAGAACGTGTTTGAGGCCTTGCTCTCGGTCAGTACCGATTTCGATCTGTTGGATCTGGACACCCACTGGAAAAGCTTACAGTCGGTTAAAGTGTTGCGGCATCCGTTCAACCACTTGTCCATCTCGGCGTTAGACGGCAGTCAATCCAGCAAAACGCCTACCTGGGCAGTGATTCAGATCGACGTGGTGATGATGGCCATCCAGTACCGGCAATGGTACCTGGCGCAAAAACGGGCAGGGGAACCCTTCATCCGAACCGTCATGCAGTTTGTACACGAGTACCCCTTGGGTAATGCGTTGATCAGTCAGTTAGAGATCTCCCTCTTTAATCGATTGAAAACCCATCTGCAAACCACCCCTTTAGAAGAAGGGTACAACGCTTGGCCCTTCTACCTGACCGACTTGAGCGATAAGACCGACAAGTACTTAATCGATCGCATAGCACACCTTCAGCAACGTCCTATGACTTACGACGACATGCTGCAGCAGATCAAGCTGGTGGACGACCACCGTGACCTGTATGTGGTCAGCCGCGCGCCTAAGATTGCCATCACTCGACAGAACGCCTGGGCGGTGAATCTGGCCGTGTTGCCAATCTTGGAGTTTATGGTGCAGTGTGACTACGCCGCAGGCAGTGCGCGTAACTACCACGAGGCAGCGAACATCAAACGTAAATACCGAGAACTGATACAAGACCGAGACTTTGGGTCGGCCTTGGGTGAGGACTCAGCAGAAGGCGTGCTCGATCACATCGATCGAGCTATTATAGCGTACTTGTAGCGGCTAGGTGAAACGAGCTAAGGCCCGTTTCACCTAGCTCACTCCGTTTATTCCGCCACGGTGGGCAAGTACGTGTCTGAGACCAGTCGCAACTGGTTGTCATCTACTGTGTAATAACCTAGGGTTTCCAACAATACGTAATGCGGTTCCAACAAATTCGAGACGATCTTCCGAGTAGAGACGCCGTTGATGATTTCTTTAGGTATCCCTGAGGATTCCACCACAGCCTGAGGTACGTTGATGGTGGTTACCTTATCCTTGCCGTGACTGCGCAGGAAGGTCACCAGTTTCTCACGAAGCCCAGCGTCGTCAAACGAGTTCACCCACTTAAGAAAGTCGGTTTTAGAATCGGCTTCAATAGACACCTTCACCACCCGATAAGGGACAGCTTCGATGTGACCGTATTTATCCGCAAAGACCGCTTCCCAGAACAGATAGTGGAAGTAAGGGCTACTGGATTCACTGAGTTTGTACGAGTCGGCGGTTTTGATTTCCCCCCGTTTGTAGTAATAGGTTTCCCCACGCAATATCGAATCGGAGATGTCCTTCTCGATGGTGGCGATGCGGTTTAAGATTGGGTAGAGTTGGATCTTCTTATCCGAAGCCACCGTTTCCAGGATTTCATTGACCAACTTGTCAGCGTCGTCCATCACAAACTGCGGGGAGGCCGACCCTTTGAGTACCGACCCTTTGACTTCCAAATCGGGTTCGACAAAGACCTGCCCTTCTTGGGCACCGACGTGGGCGAAGTACGTCTTCGCTCGTGAGGTCAAAGCAAACACTGGGAAGTAGTATTCGGACTTCATCTGATACTGATGCAGCTGATCCTTAGCCACACCCATGTTGGCCGACATCTTTGCCAGTATGTGGGTAATCGACGCCGACGTTAAGAAAGCCACCGCGTGACCGATGTTAACGGTCTGTTCCTCGAACGAGATCTTACCCGAATACCAGCGCAGCCAGTCTTGGGCGGTAAAGATAGTAGAGTCGGTATCCGAGGTAATGGCGTTTCGACGAATGACGTTAGGTAAGTTGGCCACACTGGAGGGCATGACGTCACTGACCAGAAGGACTTTGATCAATTGACGGTAGTGCTCCAACGTCTCGGTCAACCGTTTGGCCGTCGCGCCTATGCGGTTCTGGACTTCAGGCGCAAACTCGTCGAACGAACTCAGGTTCTTACCCCCCATAGACTTACCGCACAGCAAAGACACCATGGCGCCTTGTTCGTCGGAGATGCCTTTAAGGTACTGCGCAGGGTCGGTGACCGGTTCGTCCGATAGGGTGGCTATCTCTTTCAGTAGAGCACGTACCGCATCGGGGTTGTGTTTGGCTAAGTGGTGCAAATCGCCCGTGTACACAAACGCCGCGCGTTCGACATCACTCAACCCTCCAACTACCCGACGGATCAAATCCATCCGTTTACGGTCTCGCCAGTAGAAGTCGGTGCTGTATTGAATGCATTCCATGGTCTCATCGACGGTGGGGGCTTGAAGTTTAAAGTCCTCCATGACCGAGGCAAACGCGTTTAAGTCCACGTGGTTGATGATCGAGACGATGTTGGCAATCACGATGTCCGATGACCAGTAATGACGATTGCCGCTGATGACCTTTTCATTATTGGCGTTGGCGTACCCGGCGGCGGATCGACAGGTGGACGTCAAGCTTGAGTGAATGGTGTCCAAGTACAAGATGGTGGACTCCGAACAGTGCGCCCCTGAGAGAGCGTTGTTCTTGATCTTGTGCGTCTGTTGTTCGTTCTTCTTAAACGAATGCAAGGCTTCCTGTCCGGCTTCTTTCGCAGCGAACATCTCTTTCTTGGATTTAGACCGTTTCTTAATGTTCACGTCGATGTAAATAGCGGTGACCGACTTCTCCACGTGGGGGTTCTGGTACACGGTCATGGAAGGAGCCAGTATGAGCTGGTGGTCGGTGACGGTCTTCAGATAGTTCAAGAAGGTGGTGACCTTCAACACTCGATCGCCGTTGCTCTTGCGCCCTACGTACTTCATAGGCGGGTCTTCAAAGCGTAGGCGGCCGTTGGGTCCGGTGACTTCCTTAACGTAGTCTAAGCACGTCTGAAAGGGTCTGCCGGTGGCCTTTGCCAAACCCGTGGCTGCGTCTCGGTAATACGCGGTGGCCACGTCTATGTCTCTGTGGTAGTCTTCTACGGGTCTTACAAAAAAGGACGTCATGAGCATCTCCTAGTGTGTTCATAAACATACCTCCGGGGCTTCCAAAAAAACACCCAAGGCAAAAAAATAAAAGCGACCTTTAGGCCGCTCCGGTCAGTGCGGGGTTGACTACGATGGTTACAATGACGTCCTCATTGTTATACGCTTCCTGGAAGGTGGGGATCAATGCTGCTTGACCAAGACCTGTGGGGAAGGTGCTGGTGGACAAGAACGCGTTGATCATACCACGACAGCCGGGGTGGGTGTGCATAACTCGGATGAACCGCTTGAACAGCTCGCCCAAGGCATCCACTCCGTAATCCGCGATCTGCCTAAGGGTGGCATTGTCTTCGTTGCACAACTCGATCAGTAGACAGTAAAGATCACCGCGATAGGTGTCGTGTAGAACTCGGGTCTTCAGTGCCCGATCTATGTCTTCGGAGGCGAGTAGGTTCAGTTGTTTATCACTGTCAATGTGCTCGTACACGGTGTCGGCTGAGGTTAAGATACCGAGGAACAGCCCTTTCACCACGTCGTCCGCAACCTCCAACCCAGAGACTTGTAGGGCCTCTTCTACCTTCATCTGAAGCTCTTCGATGACATCGCGCATCTCGATGATCAGGGTCAACATACTGGGGGTCTCACAGTTAAATCAGAAAAAAGGAGGGACCGAAGTCCCTCCAATGGAGTCAACGTGCAATGGTGTCCAGTCATCGCAGTATCGATGCATACCATGTACAACCGTGTGGGTATTAACACACAGGCTTTAGTTGGCTAATTCAATCTTACCCACCGTGAAGCCGTTGCTGATCAAGGCGCGTTTGATGTTCGCCATGTCCTCAGGGCCGGTGTCTTCGATTGACACGCTGATGCGGCCGCGTTCTTTCAATTGCACGCTGTCACTGACGATCCACGGTAGACCGAGGGCCGTGGTGCTGCCGTTGGTTTGTACCACCACCAAATAATAGTAGCGGGTATGGTCGTCTGGCGCGGTGTTGGCCGGTAGGCTACCATACACGTTGGCGTGACGTGCAGCAGGGTCTATGTACTGCTGTGCCCCACGGTAGTCTACAATGCCGGTGACCTTTACACTACGAAACGCCCCCAACACCGCCGGTGCGTGGGTGGTGAAATCGTACATCGCGCCCATGGTGAATTGGTTCGTTGTAGCCATTGCTGATCCTCACTGGTAATAGAGCATGAGGTCACCCAACAACCCAACCATAGCGATGTGGCGAAGGGTCTTAGGGTGACGTCTGGTGTATGGATGCCGGCGGATCTCGGTTAAGACCCGTTTAAAGAGGTACAACTCAGGCGCTAAGTACAGCATTTCATCGTCGCTGAATTCCGTCGCCTCCGAGAGTAAGTGCTCAAATTGACTGACTAAGTCCTCACTCTGAGTGCACTCGACCGCTTCATCAATCATACCATTGATCCTATCCAATACCGAGCGGGGGTCAACTGGAACGTCTTGACCCAAGTCGCTTTCCACCACAGCCACCAGAAGCTCTAAGTCTTCTACGGTAATCACGACTTTTATCATCACACACCTTTAGGTTGACGGCGGTTGGACGAACGGTTCGGTCCACAGTAAGATGTTACCGTGGTCGGTGGTAAAGTGTTCGTAATAGCAGCGTCCGTTAAGATCGTACATATGCATAGAACACAACGCCTGATAGACTCTGTCGTACAACAACCGCATCATGCTGTTGAGGATCTGGACGTCGTGAGTGCTGAGGGCATGTACGTTGTGCTGTTCGTGGAGCAAGACCACGTCGGTATCAAACGACCGTGGGTAGTTCTGAGCGTAGGTCAAAGCATCTAACACCGCACGGATGCATTCATCGATGTCGAACTCCAGCGATTGCATCTGTTGAGACATGTGGAACATATCTCGAATGGCGTCGTTGGTGGGGATTATTACAGGGGGTCTCATAACGTACCTCAAACAAAATGGATCAACACGTCGCTTGAGCGCCAGTGTATTCGACAGTGTAAGGTGTCCTGGTGAATCAAGGCGTCCCAGTAGCCGTCGTGGTCTGGTAACGCGCCTAAAACGTTCAACGCCGCCCGGCGTAACTTCCGGCGGGAAATGGGTGAAGGTTCCAGTAACAGCTTCTGATCCAGGAAATCGTCCAAGGTCTCGTACACGCTGATGTAAGACGACCCGGCACCATACACAGATTCAATGCCGTTCATTTTTACAGTTTCTAATTGGCAGTAGATCGTCATCTCGATCAACTCTTGCGCCAGATACGTCGGTAGCTGTAGGGATTCCTTTAAGAAACCCAACGACTCGTACATAGACAGGATAAGTAATGGGGATCTGCTCATATCACTCAAACCTAACGGTGACCTTTACATCACGTCGATGGGGAATCTGTTCGATGATCAAATCGGTCATGGCCAGATTCAATTTGGTGTTGTCAGGATGAAAGAACCGGCGGCCCTCAGGGAACTGTACCACTACACCCATGATCACTCGTAGGATCTCCCCCACGGCGTTACAACAGACAGAGGCGATGTCGTGGTGAACGAACTTGTTCTCGATCGCGTCGTTGTCGAAGTAGTTGGCCTCAAAGACGTAGTCGCCGATTTCATCAAAGAAGATGTCTTGCATATGCCCACTGACCATCACCCGATGAATCTTGTTGGGATCTAGGTGTCGGCGTTGGGTACCGGCGTCGTCAAAGAACTGTACCGCATCAGAAGCGCGGTGGGTGCAGATATCAAAGAAATCGTCCACAACTACCAAAGGCGCTACCGTGGTGGGGTGTGTGTGGATGATCTCCAGCATACGGTCGCGGAAGATCTGATGCACCGAATACAAATCCATCAACGTCGAATGACTGGTCATATAGATTGCCTTCTGTGAATAAAGGACGGCCAAAACCGTCCTTTACGTTTAGGGTTAAGCCTGAATCAAATGGGCGCCGTCCAGCTCTTCCACAATGACCTCAATGTCGTAGTTGCGCTGCACCCGCACCGACACCACCGATTCGCCCTCATCCAGATTGAGGAAAGGGCGGAGCTGAGACAACAGCAGGTCGTGGATGGTGTCGGCGAGCGGTTCTACACACTCCGGGGGCAGTAGGCGAGTGAGCGTGGCTTTGAGTTGAGACGCTTGATGGTAGTCGTTCATCAGCAAGAAGCGCACGTACGATTCCAGACTGTTGTGAATGGTGCCTGCAAAGGGCACGATGGCGTACTCATCAAGGTAGTCGATCAGATACGACCCTACCTCATAGAGTTTTAATTGGTGGCGATACTCGTAAACCATACGCCCTCACTTAATGGACCATTCGCCCGTTTCTATTTTTTGATTAAACATCTTGATGCGGAAATCCTCATCCGACTCCAATAAGACCACATCGCCACGACCGTGAATCGACCAGACCCACCAAGGGTTTTGCTTGACCAAGTCCGAGACGAACTCACCGATCACCACCGTAACGGGGTCCAAGGTCACAATCAGATCTTCTAAGAACAAGGTCCGTTGGGTTTTGTTCGGTTTGTCCAGGTGCAGTATCTGAGGTAAGGCCGAACCGTACTTCTCGCTCATCTGGAGCATGATCGAATCAAACGCCACATCGGTGCCATCGGCCCACGCCATCTGACGGTTGAACTCATCGTCCAACATCACGCCAACCCAGTGAGTGCTGTCTTTGATGGTCCACTTAAGACTTAACTTCTCAACCACCTCGGGGTCGGGACTGTACTCTTCGAGTTGGGTGTATAGAAAACTGTGGATCAAGGCAGTGGCGATATCGGCCCAGCCGCTCAAGGTGATGATCTGAGATTTGGTGTGTGGGTGCATGTGCTCCAATCCTGGTCGTTTCTAAGGTGACGCAGAGGTCATTGTTGATTAAGGTTAAGTGGCCATCGAACGAGCCTGTGCGGACAATGGAGGTTCCCACCAGACTCAGCTCAATTCTGAACAGGCGGTGAAACTCCGGGTAGTGCTTGATGTGTTCGACCGACAGGATTCGGTGTACGGTGTTCAAATGGTATTCCCGATACAAATGGTGGCCAACCATGTGCAACAGTAGAGACTCTGGTCGCCGAGAGCGTTGCTCCAAGCGATAGAGATGCTCGTGCACGTCAAAGATTAAGATCACAGGGGTCTCTCGCTTCTGGTCAAGGATAAGATAACACTTGGATAATATATCCCTGAAAACGTCTGGAGTGCTTTCTATGGCCCTTTACATAGGAATAGCCATCTATGTACCAATTGATAGAGTAACGCCTATTCACGTTAGTCTCAGAGCGTTGTACGGGTATTATACGCACCGTTTACTCAAGAGATAGACAAAAAATAAAGGAGGTTGAACCGCCACGTGGAACCAACACGAACGAATCGCATTGTCCACAGACGGTTCAACCTCCAACCGAATCAACGGCGAGAGCCACAAAAATGGGGCCCTATTGAGTCTATCTCAGTACGGTGGGTGCGCCAGAATCAATCCACCGACCCAAACGGTGTGAGTTGATGCTTTAAAAGCCGGAACTTTTAAAGAGGTCACTCGGATCAAACTCTCTTGCACCCGCTCATAATCACTCGATGGCGCCGGTGGAAGTTCAACGCCTATACACGACCAGAGCAATACCCCTAGGTCAGACGGTTGAACCCACGACAGTCCCATTGAGAGCACTAAACGTCGCATGGCGACTCCAGTAACCTTAGGCGGGTGTCAGACAAGTCTTACCGAACCCACAATACGGCGACTCCAGTCTGTCCCTCACATCTGCATAAGGACGTGCTTGGAGGACGTCCTTAGTGCTCGGGGTAGGGTAGGGATCGCGAGTGAGGATAAGAACTAAGAGTCCTTCTCTACACCAGGAGGGCAAGACAACAACCCCCCAGAACATCCGATACCCCAACCACAGAAGCGGTGGCATCATAGCACAACGTCTTGATCGGTGTTGTCTTCTGAGTCGAGGATGGAATCAACGTCCAACCGAGCGCCTCGTTCTTCTAACAGCTGACTTACCTGTGACTTTAAATCCCGTCCTATACGGGACAAGTCGTTCACGCCGATGACGAAGTGGATCTGATCGAAATCGGTGTTGGACAGATCGGTGTAACCCACTGACTGGTAATCCGCCGAGGTGGCCAGGTGTTCCTGATCCGGGTTGCCGTACAAGCTGGCAACCGACAAAGGTGAGGTGATGCGTTTCATGTGCTCGGCTGAAGTAGCCACGTGCATGGTTGCCAGTTGAGCGCGGCCGCCGTTGATCTTAGTGTACTGTACCCAATGCACCAGATCACGGTAGTCCATCTCAGCGTTTTGGCCAGACGACAGAATGCTCAAGCATGAAATCACTGACCACACGGAACGATCCACGTCAGAACGCCGACCAGCCAAATCGTTTTTGTGGAACGACATGATGACCGGCATGTTGGAGTTCTTAGCCACCAGTTCCAACGACTTGATGGTTTTGAGGGTGTTTTCTGCGGCGATGGTGGATTCGTCGCTGCCGATGACCATCGCGATTACAGGGATCTGTTTCTCGTTCAGGTGCTTAATGATCAGCGGACCGATGACTGACCCGGAGCCGCCTGAGGCACTGAACACCACTACGTTCATATCGCAGGGGGGGATTTGAACCAGGATCTGTTTGATGGTCTTATTGATAGAGTCGTAGTTCTCGGAGCGGATCTTACCGGAGCCATCCAAGCCTTCTACCAAGTACGTGGAGTCCTCGTCAATCTTACGGCCCATAAGGTTAGAGCGACTGGTGTCGATCAGCGCTGGGGCCATCTCGGCCATGCCCGCTTCGGCGTCTTTACCGAAGTAATGAGTCACCAGGTTAATACCCGCACCGCCACAGCCAAATACTCGTAATTTCTTAGACATGTATAACTCCTAAAGTTTCGATTGAAGTATTGCGCAATACTTGCATGTTATTGGTCATTGCCTGTTAGTAAAAACCATCAGGGTACGTTGGACACAGGGGTGTCGGATGTGTGGGTCTCAGTATAAGTCTCCGGGTGGGGTGAATACAACTACCCTTGGATGATATATCCCTAAGATTCTGAGGGTTCCAATCACAGAGCATCTTATGACCCGACTTAAGGAGCCTATCTCATGAACGCTATTACCTACGCTTTGAACAATGTCCGTCACAGCATTCCCGACTCGGTATTGCGACTGGCCTTCTCACCACAAGCCATTACCTCCTTCGGCGCACGCTGGCGCGGTAACGAGCAGAACGTGTCCATCGACGCCTCCATTCGTGACAAAGTCATTGAAGGCCGTGTCAACATCGACTGCAATCTGGTGGGGGGTACCATGATCGGTATTGACCTACGTCCTTTTTCGTACGAGCAGATCGACTACGCTACTCGCGTGGTGCGTGTACCCCATGAGGCAACCGGGGGACGTAGCATTGTCTCCATCCGCACCTTGAACTACATCAACCACCACGGCCAACCCAGTTACTACCAAGGGCAGTCGAATCAGCTTCTGGCCGCGGCGCAAGACATGTATCGGGCTTTAGCCAGCATGCCCGTCGTGTCCACCGCCAACTGTCAGTTAATTGGTGACAACACCGTGATGATCCGAGACGACATCACCCACCTGTCGGATCAGTTGGGGCTGACCTGTTTGGTGGAGAACGACCAGGGAATGATGAACCTCAACCCAGGGATCTTTCAGGTCTACGGGCGGTTGGTGGAATTGGCCACCAAAGCCTACATCTACAACAACACCAACATCGCCATGGATCAAGGGGTGTTGAGTGGTGGCGTGCCTCTGGGGCGCATTCGTGAGACGGTGGATAACTACGTCGATGCGAACGAGATGTACATGGAGTACTACCGAGAGAACTGGGGTAAAGCCAGCTTCACAAATGATAGACCACGAATGCACTCGTTCATCTCATCGATGATCGGGCGCGGTAAATAAAGCAGCTAGATGTTAAGGCAAAATACGAGGAGGGCGCAAGCCCTCCTCTATGTCGGTTAGAAGTTAGGTACGTTACCAGCGACCAATGCGCTGTTAACATTAAACCCGGTGTACGAAGTCACTTGACTCACATTCCAACCACTGAGGTTTTGGTTGAAGGAGTCAGCGTTGGCGAACATATATGGCATGCTAGTAACACTACTTACATCCCACAAGTACAACGGTTGATTGAAAGCGTCGGCTTGATTGAACATATCGCTCATGACAGTGACGTTGCTGACGTTCCAACCGTTGAGTGGTTGGTTGAAGTTCGTGGCGTCTCTGAACATGAATAACATGTTAGTAACACTACCGACGTTCCAGGCGTTCAGAGCTTGGTTGAAGGCGTTGGCTTTGTAGAACATGCGAGACATGTCAGTGACGTTGCTGACGTCCCAGTTACCGATCGGTCGATTGAACCCGAGTGTGTTAAAGAACATCCCGGCCATGTCAGTGACGTTGCTGACGTTCCAACCGTTGAGTGGTTGGTTGAAGTTCGTGGCGAAACTAAACATGTAGTACATGTTAACGACGTTGCCCATGTCCCAATGGTCGATGTTGCTGTTGAAATCATTAGCGTTGTAGAACATCTGAGCGCAACTGGCGCCTGGTAAGATCGTCGGCCCATCGGAAGCGCTGATCACAAACCCAAGGCGTTGTTGAAACATCATGGCAGTAGAAGCAAACTCTAACAAACCCCATTGCATGACGTCTTTGATCTGTTGACGGTTTTCACTTAGTGCGGTGGTGAAACCGTTGACGGTGCCGTGGACTTCCACGGTGTACTGACCTGGAGTCGCGTAGTTGTGAGATGCAGCTCCAGTGTACGCCTGATAGCCAGTACCGTCACCCCAATCGATGGTGACGTCGCTACCGGCGGCAAACGACAAGATCACATTAGTAGCACCTGATGCATTGCCTTCGGTGTCAACGAGTAACTTCATGCCAGCGCCGAACATTCGGCCTGTCGTCATAATCGTTGCCACATCTTGACGTGCTAAGGCGTTCATGGCCGCAGGGCGGCTGAACAGCTGATCGTCGTTGGTGACGGCTGGGTCGTCTTGCTTAACCTGAGAGATTAACTTGGCGTATTCATCGCCTTTGGCTTGAGCTGCGGCTTTGGTGGTGGTTATGTCGATCTGAACGCCGGCTTGTACCGCCTGAGTGTAAGCCACGATCGCTGAGTTAAGCTCGTCACGTTTGGTCTGAAGGTCTTGTAAAGTTGCCATGGGTAATTATGTCCTAATGGTGGAATGTCCGGTGGGGACATAGGATTAAGACAAAAAATAAGAGGAGGGGCGAATGCCCCTCCCCTATGCCGCTACTTGCGGAAGAAACTCACAACTGATCCGGCAAGCTTTACACCGCTTTCAATACACCCCATCACATTGACGCTGATGGTGCGGGCGGCGATAAACTTCTCTTTGTTGGTGATGAGGCCGTGTTTCAAGTACGCCGTTGCGACGGATTCAAGCAGCAGCTTGTTCCTGGTTGGGGAGTCGATCGCTTCTTTGGTGTACAGATCCAGGTTCACCAATACCTCAATCTGAGCGCTTATGGCGGCGGCGCGCCGTTTGCCCTTAAACATCGCTTCGAGAGCGATAAATTTGGGGTCAATCGTAAGGACGATCGTTGACTGTGCGTAGTGAGCGGAAACGTCTCCATGGTGTTTGGCTTTGGTGAAGCTGTCATGAATCAAGAACTCAATGCCCGACTCGCGCATCAGTTTAACATCGTCGTCTGACAACAACGCCATTAGGCTATAGATGCGTTGCTTTACTTTTGCATGATCGTCAAATATTCCCGTGCGGAACCGAATACCGTCTAAGACGAGGACCTTGGGAGTGGTGAAATCGAATCCTAGAAGGTTGTTAAACGAAGGTAGGGTTACGGTAGACATAATAGAATCCTAAAGGTAGTGGGGTTCGTGGAGTAAAGATCGTCGGGTTTAGCTTAAACTTGGAACGCTTTGGATCAACTGCCCCCGGGGAAGGAGGACGTAACTGTAAGTCTCTTCGGTGGTGGCCAGTACCAGATAGTAATCTGTGGCTTCTACAGGGCCTATGGGTAAGACGCTGTTGGCGTACGCATTGACATCCAGTATCGTGTCGGCGATCCAGACGTCGATGCGCTTAGGGGCCACCGCCGACGCAAACTGAGTCGCCACCGACGCCAAGGAAAACATCACAGTCACCAGCTGAGCTTCGCGTTCAACGTAGGCCGGTAGGTTAGTCAACGTCAGTTCGTGCATGGTCTTGTCCTTAACGTGTACGTTCTTTGGCGTACTCATCGGTAGTGGTGTCTGGTTTGGGGGTGTGTGTTGCGGTGGTCTTCTTGTTGCGCTGATCGTACTTAGTCTTCAGCTTACGGCCAACGGCGAACGCGCCATTGACAGAAACACTCACAGCAACACTTATAGCAACGCTCTTTATAAACGACATAATGGACTTCCTTCTAAAGGTTCGTATGGGTAACTCACCTTTGTTATATAGGTCTGTCTTTTGTTGGAATCGGCATAAGAGGAGGCCTGAGCCTCCTCATGCGACTTACTAAGCCCCGTCCAGAGAACCCCGTAGGTAACGGCCATCGCGAACCAACGCAAGGCAAACACAACCTGTAACCGCCGTAATTTACCCAAACACAAGTAACCCGTACAAACTTGTGTTTATTCAACAAAGGGTTCTCTGGACACCAGCACACTTAAGGTCATCGCAAACCCGTTACCCCAACGATAACCTTAAGCACGAGCGCGCTTAACGCGCTATACCATAGGAGGAACTTGGGGTCGTGGTGCACGCTTTAGCAATAACCCCATATTGCGTAGACGCACACTATCGCTACCCCTCCTTACTACGTTGCCACCTACGCCCTACGTAAACGTAGGGCTCGAAAGGCTGGTCGCTTACGCTCCTCTTTCTAGCAAATAATAAATCCGTCCTGTAAAGAATAATAGATGAGTTGGGTTTTTGTATGGATGAGGGTAACAGAACGGATGCATCGATCACAGAAGAAACAACCCATACAGAACAGACCAAAGATCTACACCCCCCCGTGATACCTTTGATACCCTCACAAGGGGATCAGCTGGCCGGTCCCCCCGCGGGGCCGTTGACGCCCGATCATATAGACAACAAACCCAGAGACGAGGCCCCGTATGGCAAGTACCATCCGTGAGGTTTTCGAGCAAGAGATGAAACACCTGAAGATCGATCTCAAGCTTGTGAAGACCATCAGTCAGTTTGAACGCCACTTCGTGAACAAAAACGAAAACCACATCGCCTTCTTAGGCGGCAACCTTTTAGGAACCCCAGCGTTACGATTCCACAACTCCGAGCGGAACCTGTGGTTCGATGAGATCATGCAAGTTGACGACGTGGCTCTGAAGACCGAGTTGCACTCGCTGCCAAGCATCCACCCTGAACGAAACGTGCAGAGCGATGTGTTCTCCCACTCGATTGTGTGGATGTTGCACGCGTTGATGACCAGCAGCTCCCTGTCTGCCCGACAACGGGAGCAGGGGATGATGGACACTCTAAGGATTCTGCATTACCGGTACTTGAGTTCATTGATGGCACACAACTTCCCATACGAGCCCGATCGCTCGATAGTCGAGGCCACTTACGCAGCTTTGAGTTACAAGTTTGCACTGAAACAAAAAGGCAGCTGGACAGCCTTGATCACCGCGCGTTGCGAAGACATCTTATCCCGTAACTCAATACACGCCAACACCATTGCACGCTACGACAACGACAAGGACATCCTCTACGTGCTCACCGACGTCCAAGGTCGGATTCGGGAAATCGTGAAAAAGATGGTACACGTCTTTTACGAGGTGAAGAAGAGCTCTTCTCGGGTACAGACTCGCTCATCGTTGATTGACTTGGACGGTCAGATGCACGTCCGTGATCTGTCGCGCAAAAGCAGCCAGTTCAAACGGTACATCCACAGCGCCCTGAGTGACCGTCAGACCTTCATTCGTCCGGAGCTGGTGAAGATCGTCTCTGACGTCATGCACACCCTGCCCGATCGACACCTAATAACGGCCTTGGAGTACATGGCCGACAACTACGGTCGCCGAGGTGATCCAAAGATTGGCGAGTTGATCGATGAGACCTTGATTCATGCATTTGAGTTCATGAGCGAGAATCGTCAGGTGTTTCGTAACAGCATCAATCTGTCGGTGTTGATCTCTCGGTTGCGCAGTTTGTACATGTCGTCACGTTCCAGTGATCCGGCCTTGATGAAGATGCGTGATTTGTCGTTGGCCATCACCAAGCGGGCGGTCAGGTCAAACAACAAATCGTTGCTGGCGTCTGTTAGAACGGGATGTATGATCTACATCGTCCTTAGGACCTTCACCATGAGCTACTACAGTCAAGGGGGAGCCATGGAGTCACGTGCGGATGAACTTGTCTCCAGCGTCTTCTAAGGCGCTCACAGACAGCATATGGGGAGGGCGAAAGCCCTCCCCTATGCCGTCACACCCGATGTGCCATACCTAAAATCTCGTCTTTGTGTTCCAACAAAGCCACTATGCAATCGTCTACGGCTTCAGGCGATAGACCTAAGTAAGTATATAAAGCCAGAGGAACGGTGTATCTAGCCCCCAACAGAACCCCGTGTTTCATCAACACTCCCCGAGTCAAGTAAATCAGATTGGCGTAAGTCGCCTCATGTGTGTACTCAATACGCTTGTGATAACGTACCCCAGTCACCACATCCTCACCGATCATCCAGTTGCGCAACAACTCCGCACCTATCTGCTCTCGAGTGATGCCTAGGATGTGCGCATCCACCAAACTGACGTCTATGTGTCGGTTGATGTCAGTTGACTCGGTGATCAAACGGAAATGCGGTGGAAACGCGTGGTTAAGAATCAAGTACCCAAAATTATGCAACAACCCGGTTAAATACGCCAAGCCGTGCGGGACGTGACGGTCTGAGGGTAAGAGTTTACTCACCGCGCGCGCGCCGTGTGCCACCCAGATCGACTGTTCCCAAAACCCCAACACATGCGTAGGGGTATGGTCAGGGACGTCCATCACTCGACCTAACACCAGACCCATCATTAAGTTCATGGTCATGTCATACCCTAACACTCGTCCCACAGCGTCGGTTACGGACTCGACCTTGACTGTCGTCGCATAGAGTGACGAGTTAGCCCAACGAAGCACGTTCGCTGATAGAATAGGATCGCTTTCAATCGCCTCCACCAGATCCATGAGGTTGCCTTGAGGGTTGCTGCGTAACTCGATCAATCGACGAGCGATGTCGGGCAACGGAGGCAATTCCAAAGTGTCCACCAGGCGCCGTTCTATGCGCAGCTTGGTCAGTTTACGAATCGCCCCGTTGATGCAATCGGTGTCGTTTTGTATAGAGCCGTCATCAGAGTTCAATTGTAACATGGACATGGCGATATCTACCCTAGGGTTATCTTTCAGCCAATCCATCAACATGACTTTAGAAACCACCGCGTACTCTCGTTGCCCTGTAAGATCCACCAAAGCGCTATCTAAGTCATCGACTCTGTAGTCTACCCAGGTACAGGCACAGGTCAGTCTTGGCATGGGTGGGATCAGGTTCACCCCCACCTCACCCAACACCTGACGATACTGACTCCGATCCATGCGATGAAACCGTTTGCCACTGTGTCTCTGGAGCAAATCCAGATCCAACAAACTGTCTTCTCGAAACACCACCTGCCCGGGACCGTCCTCACACGTGAGTTGCACCATCTTCACCACCGGGTGTAAGACGTCGTCGCTTAAATACACTGGGATGTAGGTCGATGCCTCAAAGTACCGTCTTAAAGGTAGCGGAACGTCGATTGGAGCTCGCGTTGGAGGGGCGATCGTTTCGGCGACTTGTTTTGAAAGTCGCTTGGGTTTAAAGAACGATGTGAAACGACTCATTCGGTATTCCTTTAACGTACTGATGGATTGAATTAAGCAACATCTCTAGGAGGGCGGCGATCGTACTGACGGTCTTCGCCTGCCGCGCCATTAGGCAACCCATCCACCCACGGCAACTCGTGACGCAACACCTTGAGTAATTGAGACCGAGTGAGGCCGTAGTATCGGTTGATTGACTGACGTGGACGTAGATCCTCAGTAAGGTAGTGTTCAATGACGATCAGTGCTGTCATCTTCACTGCCAACCGAAGTCCCATCTGTTTGCCAAACTCGTAATTGAGCTGAACGCACTGCACTTCCACGTGTAATGGGTAAGGTGCCCCTACCGTACTTCCTGGCCGGCGGTAGTGATCGGTCCACACGGTACTGGACATCGTCGTAGCAAGTCGCCTCAACCACAACGACCACCACCGACGGCAGTGGCTCTTACCTTTAAGTCTCCAAACATTAACGTCCATAACGTTCCAACAGCATCCGAGTTCGATTAGGGGCACCTTGGCGCCCATACAAACGTCGATCGCGGGTGTCCTTGGCTTCTTGTAAAAGAGCATCCAAAGTCACACCGTCTGAATCGTCGCTCTTAAGTCGAGACATGGCTGCGGTCATCTCCCCCTCTAGTCTAAGAATGTCCATTCGTCCACTGACCACCTTCAACTGCTCATGGATGGATTCAATGTGACTCATTAATGCCTTTTGCTCTTGATGCTCATACTCCTCCGTGGGAGTGAGTTCTTTACCCCCTCGAGCCCGGTCGGTCATGACGCTTGCTGGGTTCAACCCATAGGCCGCCAGATTGATGCCGTGGTTTAAGAACCAATGCCCAATCAACCACGCAATGACCATGTCATCGTGTCCACCGGAGGTGTGGTCTATCCGGTTGTTCTTAATGACCAAAGACAGCACCTGTTGAATCAACTGCTTGTCGTTGACACGGTCCCCTGCATCTTTAGCCGCGTTCATCAACACGTTGGAGTACAACAACTTCCGACTTTCCGAATCGGTCACAAACCCGAAGTCTCGACGGTATTGATCGTACATGTTTCTAGGGCGGTTAAGACCAGGACCCATGACCCGATCAAAATCCTTCTGCCGCTCTTCGCGTTTTTGCACCACTTGGTTAAACAGCCGCTTAAAGGGGTCTTCCCCCGCTTCTGGCAGTTTTAACAATAGGTAGTCGATGATGGTTTGTGCGTTGTAACGTCGCTCGATCACCATGGTGCTGTTGCGATACTTCAACAAGAACTCTTTCAACCACTGGGCAAACCGAATGAGGTTGGTCTCGTTGAACGCCGCGGCACCGGCCACAGCGCCTGTGTGCGAATCCAACAACACCACACCAATGTCGTCTCGTCCGATCGCATCGGAGGTATCCACCACCAACACGTAATGGCGACTCGCATCGACTTCGGTGTACCAGCGAAAGATGTAATTCTCCGAGGAGATCCAACTGCTGACGGGTTCTTTCTCCGATTGCCGCATGGCCTTAGCTAGGTGTTCTGGAATCAAGGAGGTCGATGAGCTGTTGGTCCAACGGTTGAAGTAATCTCGGTCGATGTTGTCGCTTTCCGAGCGCGCGTTGGCCAAGGCCTCGTACAACCACTGATCGGACAACCCCAACTGACGATGCGACATGGTCAGGTTCACCATGGTGGCCCGCCCATCGGAGTTGGTTTTGATGTAACCCACCAGCTCCTCTCGGTTCACACAGTCAAAGAAACGCTCGGTCCAGATTGCCGACCCTGCCATCATGTTAAAGACGTAACGCCCATCCCGGTCTTCTTGGTTGCCGGCTGTGGTGGTGAACACTGTGCAATACGGCTTGCCTTTGCGCTTGGCAATCTCCCGCGCCATGTTGGTCGAACCCATAGCCGCGCTGACCGTGGTCTCTATGTGGTTGATGAACGGACCCTCATCCACGTGGATAAACGGACTGGTCATCCCCCGACCCAGATTGTTCGCGGCTTTCTCAGAACTTTGGGAGACGTGGGTGTAGTATTTGTTCTCCAACATGTTGCACGACAAGGAGATCTGGTTGTTGTCGTCTTTGGACGTATTGCGGTTAATGAAGTCTGGCCACATATCCCGGAGTTTCTTCAACCGAGCGATGTTGGATTTGCGCAAAGACTCATCTTTAGTGATCAGGTTCAGTGCCGTGTTGCGATAACAAAAATACATCAACCACAAAGAGTTGCAGTCGGTACCAAAGGACTTACCGGTCTGCCGTGGTTGTATTTGAATGTAGTCAACACACGACAGCAACAACCACATAGCCGCAATGTTAGAGCGATTGGCTCGAAAGCGACAGTCGTCGATTTCCAAACCTGCGCCTTTATCGAGCACGATCTCCCTCAGGTAATACCAAGGGTTGTTATCGCACTCGTACAAAATCATGGCTTTCTGCTCAAGCGTCAACGCGTCTTCATTGTGAGGGTCTATCCCCTGAAGCTCAGGTTGAAGTAACGCCAAGTGAAAGTAATAATGATCCACACCCATAGCGCGATAGACCGAGGCCAAGCGCAAAAAGGTGGTGTTTGGTGTTTTGCTATCGATAATCGCCCGAGGGTATTTTCGCCAACTAGATTTGAAGATTATCAACGTACGTCCCCTTTGTTCGTTTGAATTCGGCTACCGACACAAATACCCAACCTTTAACCGGCCAGTCTACTCCTTGACGGGATCTAATGTTCATGACAGTATACTTATTTAAACCCAATATCCTGCAGCCATGCGCTAAATTGCTGCAAATAACCGACTTACCAGTATTTAGGTTTTTTGCCACAACGTCGCATTTGGCATAGAACCCGTTTTCCGTATCTACTTCAGCTATCGAGTTTGGCCATGGAGAATCATCGTCAAGTTTGAAAACATGGCTTTCTTTAGGGATCATACCCGCCGACGATGATTTAAGATGTTTGCATAATACACTAGCGGACATTAAGAACGTTCTAGCACACTCAGAAATCGATACGTATCTAGATATCTCTTCCGTTTGGATATTTTTAGCCAATACCGTGATTTCATTACTGAACAGCCCTGCCTTCCTAGCATGGTCCATATTCTCAACGTTAGTCACCCACTCTAGGTTTTCATAGTAGTTGTTTAGTTTATCTCCATCCAGATGATTAACCTGTAGATCATCGTAGGCCCTCTCGGAATGTCGAGGCGGAATAGGAGAGAACAACCTAGCAACCAATCTATGAACCTTAACCTGTATATATCTGCCTTGATCTTGGTTGTATAATGCGGTGGTAAGGTATCCTTTCTTATCTACTCTGGTATGATGTTCAGCTCCGGTTTCCAGATTGACAATTTGTCCTAACTTAGATATTACTACCGGATTACTTAAATTCGGTAAGTAGTAGTATCCAGGTAACGTGAAGCACTCAATTGCATACGGATATCTATCGTTCTTGCCATCCGCAATAGATCCGGGGTGTTGTTGGCGAAAACGTTCTATCTTCCGTTTGAAAGCTACCTTTTGAAGTTCAGACGACGTCACCCATATAAGGTTATCTACTGCAACGTTCCACCGGTCTCCATCCACGTAGTCGATCAGTAGAGTGTCTCGTTGGTTAGATAACTCAGTCGGTACATCAACGAACAGCTTTGCAATTATTCTCGCTACGCTACGCTTAATCCAACGCCCATTTATTTTAAAGTTTACTGTTAAAACACCCACCTTTCGGCTACCGACGTTGATTTTACTGCCATCTATCGCGAGGATGAATTCGCCACTTCGGTTTACTAGGTATCCCGGTGCCCCCGGCACATCAAAAAACCCACGATACTTCTTGCTTTCAATTAGCATAGTTAACACCACACGATGTTTATTTGACTATACTAATAGCACTAGGTTAGACAACTTAGTCGTTCTTGAAGACCACCATACATCAATGTCCTGTAGACTGCGCCACCCCCAAGCCAAACACAGGGGGAGGCGAACCTCCCCCTTTGATCAGTTGGTTTGACGCATGATCAGCGCCGCAGTGCTTAGTTGTAGATCGGTTTGTGAGTTGCGCCGGAAGAATTGCAGGTAAACGTTCTCACCCGAATCCAAGAGGTTGTTGACCGTGAACTTGTGGTTCCACATGCTCACCGGGGCTTCCATGGTGTACGCCCCTGCGATCAGCCGGAAATAGTTGGGCGTCGGTGCTTTGTCCTCAGCGGTTTGGTCGTACAGAGGCAGCGTCTTCTCATAGACTTCACGCAACCAGTGCTCGACACTGCCAAAGCCGTTGTCGATGCTCAGGTACCACAGATTGGAGTTGATGAACTCAACCTCCGCCTTAAGTCCTGCACCCTCGTCACTGACGCCGTAAGCCGGCAGCGTGTTGTCGTAGTTCACTGTCCAGTTGGTGTTGTCATCAAGGCCGGGCCTTAACAACGAAATCCGCGTGGTCTGTAGATGTCGGTAGTTCTTGAACCGACTGGAGACCTTGGACAGATCCAACGCAAACGTGATGTCTTGACTGACCCCGTACGCCAACGGATTGAACGCTGGAGAATTGGCTGCCAGTTCCACCAAGGCCGTTACCTCAAAGACCTCGTCCCGTTCCAAGTTGTACAGGAAGTGCGTCAGTCGGTAGCCGTTGATGGCGTCGATCCAAGCCGGGTAGGTGAACAACTTAACGCTGTACGCCCCATCGACCTTGATCGTGGTGGCCAGGTAACTCTCGGTCAGGTGCATGGTATCGCCTGGAACCGATCCGTAAGACACCTCATCCGGAGACAGGTAATAGATCAACGTCAACGGTTGTTTCTGACCCAGGATGGTAGACACAAAGCGCTGCAACCCAAAGAGTGCAAACTTGGTGCCGTCGATCGGCAAGGTCTTCTTTGAACCGTCTGAGTAGTTCACTACCCCCCGACGTGTGATGGCTCCTACCGGAATGTTAACCGGACACTCAAGCAGCCGGTCGTCTGCCGCTGACAAGAACGGCGATTCCAATTCGATGCTGGTGACGTACTTAACCGCGGTGTTCAGACTGCGAATCCACCCGGTGTTCTTGATCAACAACACAGCGGTGTACCTCACCCCACCCATGTCGTCGTACATCACCGCAGTGACCGTTTCTCCATCAGGTAAAGACACCGCACAATGACCTACCTTAGGGGTTTTAATGGCCAGGTTCTCTGCCCCCGCAACTTGCACCAACTCCAAAGGAATCGATTCCCCCAGCAGATCGCCTTGTTGGTTGTATTGCCGTGAGACGACTTCACCGTTTTCAATCTTAGTGCCTCGAAACAACTTGAGGTACTTTACGGTGGTGCCGTGGACTTTCATCCGCGCGTCGAACGCCAGTGTGTGCGGTACCACCGAGGTGTCCAAGAACACTCGAAACGACTCGCTGATGCGGCCAGGTCCGGCGCCCAGCAACCGATCAGTGACGACATCAGCGCCTCCGGTGTCGGCGAAGTCCAACGGTTGCAGTTCACTCAGTCCTGTGGTGTAATCCACATTGATGACTCGAAGCCACCCGTCGATGTATGAGATCACCAGATCTCGTTCGTTGGGTACATAACGACCCGTGCCGGTTTCACCCGCGTAGACCTCGTCGATGTACCAGACCTTAAACCCACGGTTGGGGTCGGCGATGGGTACCAGCGTACTTTCAGCCATGATTTACTCCTGCGTCTGAGGGAGTTGAACTTCAATGAATTGGCTCAGCGAGATGGCGTTGTCAAAATACAGCGCGTTGATTCGTTGAACAAAGTTGTATTGATAAATACTCAAAGGCACCGGCGTTAAGAACCGATGTGGGTGTATGGCCACGTACCGATCGTCCACGCCTAAATTCGCCGGATCAAAGGGCAACAAGAACTCGTAGTAACGTCCCAGCTCATAAACCTCAGCGTTGGAGTAAGGTGTCTTTAACCGACTCTCATCAATGTAACCTTCTTGCAGGTCGTTGATGATTCGACTTAAAAACGGACTGTAGACGGCATAACGCTCAAGAATAGGACTGGGCCCTGGGATTACCGGCTCTGGGTACTTCAACGTCAGGTAAGCCTCAATCTCCGTGTCAACGGCTATGGATCTTGCCCGAAAGTTGTAGGTGTCCAAATAGGTCTCACCGCGCATGGGTACTATAGTTTCACGTATGACGTAAGGCGTTCCATTGGCTACCCGGGACACGGAGATACCGGAGTTGTCTTCCGCAAAGTCCAATTCCGAGCGCAAGGTTAACTTACCCCCGACAATGAAAGACACCACCTTGTCATCCCGCACGTTGTACTGACGGTCTTTGCTCAGGTACCCGTGTTCTACAAACCCAGACTCCCGTGGGGCTTCTGTTTTCATATCCGATGCACAGAACCCTTGACATCGAACGTCGAGGTACTGATTTTCAGCGTTGGTCAAGTATTGCTTATTGACCACCACCACCTCAGGGAAATCGACGTGGTAATCCAACCCCTCGATCAGCGGATGACCGTTCAACCACAGATCCAACCTTCTGGGCGGAACGGTCATGGTGCGTCTTACCGTTTCACCCAAATGGGTTTCGTTGCTGCTGACGGTCAAGGTCAAGACACCGTTGGCCACCGGTACCGGTACTTGGTACCCGATGAACCGTTTGTCGCTGATCACCGTTGGGTAATCGGTCTGCAAGTCCACTGTAAAATTGAGAGTACCACCACCCACCGACAGGATCTCGGAGTTACTGACGTCGACCCAATCCCACAATAACTGATCACCTAAGCGGGTGCACAGATACGCTCGGTAGTTATACCGTTTGTCGGTTGAGACCATGAGTTCTCCGGAGGTCATGTCCAAGGACTCAGAGACCTCCCCAACCACAGCTTCTACCAGAGCAGTCTCTGGGTGTCGACAGACGTATTCCAATCCTGAAGCGTGAAAATAGTAGCCCAACAATTTCCCTTGAGCGCTGTACTCGTACAGGGTGGTCTCTTCCCAATGACCGGGCTTCAGATCCACCATGGGTCCGTTGGCAGTGACTCGCACGGCTTGAGGAGTATCCCCCACCAACCGCGACACGGCGTTATACCCGTAGGCTTCTTGCACCGACAAGGAGTTAAGACCGGTGTCTTTGGCCCGCATCAGCGCTACGTAGGGACTGGCCTCCAAGGCAGCCGCTTGCCACACAGTGACGGTGGAGTCTACCCCCAACATAGCCCGCTTCACACTTTCAGCGTCCAACCGATACAATTCAAACAACCGGTGGTGTTCTTGAATCAACGGTCGATCAAACCCGGCTTTGCGCACGTACACCCGTACCGACAGATCGTTCATGTTGGACCACACGGATTCGTGGGCTTGCTGGAAGCCGTCCACGTAGGACACTGGGATCGCATAGTCTTTGTGGGACAACATGCGTATTGCGTCTTTCTTATTGCGGTGGTAGTAGATGCCCCGTTCCCGACCTTGTTCATCCCGCTTGACCAGATAGATATCGACGTCGTCTTCAAAATCGATACGTTCGTTGTCGAACAGCGCGTAATTCAATAGGTACTTGCGCTTGAGGTCTAAGGTACTGTCGAAGGTCCCCAGTTCTGAAATAGGGAAGTTGATGGTGCGGTAGATAGAACTGTCGTAGACGTATTCTATCTTGTCTCCCACTGCGATGCGACTGGGTCTCAGATCGTTGACTAACCAGCCGTTATGATACGCGTATGCGGTTCCAGGTTTAACCAAAGCCAGATGATACTTCTGTTGCAAAGTCAAGACGTCGGAGGCCGCACTGACGGTTAACCCTTCGATGAAGGTGCCTTCGGTGGTGGCGTTGGCCCGATGGGATTCGAAGTAGGCGTTGCTGTAAACTCGGCAGTAGATGCCGTCGTCTCGCAGTCGCCTGAAGATCCGTGTGTCTGGAATGGCCACAATCAAGTTTTTATGTCGATCGTACTTGATCCAGGTTTCGGTTCTGGGTAAGACCACGCCGTCACCAAAATACACTTCCGCCATCAAGGTGGTGGTATTGATGATGCTGTCCAGTCGAACCCAATCGTCATCGACACCATGAAGACCTAGCAGTATAGGGTGCACGTGACCGATCTGAAAGACGTGGTAATAGTCGCCTTGGGTGGGTAACTTAATGCGCTCCCACATCACCTGTTGAAGACCCAGAGCGCCCAAGCGATGGCTCAGGCGCTTGGGGCGAATGATCACTTGTCGGTCTTGTTCGGGCGAACACCAGACGTTGTCCACCGCGTGCTTCACGAGATAATCTAACATACCACGATCCTACGTCGGTTACGATACGGAAACCATCCTTTGCAGATGGTATGAAAAGGTCTCGCCCAATTCGTTGCGGCGGTCGATCCTTTGGATCAATTGTCCGAGAATACTCTTACGATAACTGCGATCCAACACGACCAATTGCAGCATGGCACAAAAGGTGGGTGGGTGTTCCAACGCCACGGCAACGTTCTCAACGCTGTGGGCCCCGAACCAGATCCCCCCAAGCATGGTGTACAAGAACCCAGGCTTGAGTTTCTCTAATCGAACGCTGTGACCGTGCGTCACCAGTGTTTCAGTAAACGCCGTCAGATCTTTCATGGGCGGGATTTCTTCGATGAGAGCCAACACAGTCGGCACGGGAATACCCACAGAGCGACTGATGCGTTTGGCCGACTTCAAAAGGAATTCCTCACCCTCTGGCAGCTCGTCGTAAAACAGCGAGATGTAAAACATCGCTGCGATTACTTGTATCGTGGCTTGGGTATCCAACGACAGGTTCATACGTCGACCCAGGTTCTCCGCCATCAACCGAGAATACACGCGGACTTGAAAGTCGCCAGCGTTCAGCAGGTCGTTACCAGTCCCGTCGATCCAGGCAAGGTCCATTAACTGACTTCGAAGCTTCAGGTACTCAAAATCGGAACCGCCTTTAAGTTCACCGGTCTCACGTGAGGCCCTAGCCACCGACCGGCTGTCGGCGACAATGATTGTGTCGCGCCGGTTGTGTGGATTAGCCATGACGATGGGGTGAGCGAACGGCTTTAATTGTGTATGCTCATCGCCTACCAGATAAACACGACCGTTGAGATGACGCAGTTCGTCTTGTAAGAAAAGGTTGGTGAGTTCACGGTGGATGTCCTCCATCCGATGGTTGCGACACGCTGTCGTGTGGTAGGGTGAGATAAACATAGTTACACTCCGATGTAAGATAAAGACCTGTTAATTTCCACATTCCGGTCAAATGCGTCTGTAATTCTATGAAGATGCGACGGCATCGATCATAGAATCTGACTCTGACCATGGTTAGTTAAAAAGGAGGCTCGAATGAGCGCCATCTTGAATGCCGCCCCTAAGGCGATTTTGCAAGGGGTTAAGGACGAATCTGGAGGTATACTTCCGGTTGTTCCGGAACAGATCCCTTCCCACCTGCCGCATATTTTTCTGTTCACAGAAAAGGGGCCGTTAGACGCCCAGTTAGTCTCTGGTGGTTCCGCCACCCGGATGTACGGTGCGAAAACGTTTGATGTACGCAGTAAGTACGCCAACCATCAAACTCTGTTGACCAACATTGTCAATGGCAATGGTAACGCGATGATGATTCAGCGCATGAAGCCTGAGGACGCAGCACCGCCTGCCACTCTGGGTCTGGCGCTGGAAGTCCTTGCCGATGACGTCCCGGTGTACGAACGGGGAGACGACGACAGCCTGACTCTGGATCAGGACGGCAACCCTATTCCTACTGGCGATATGATCCCTGGCCACAAAACCCGTTGGGTTCTGCGTGAGCTGACGGACAATGCCATCGGTACGGGTCAATCCATGGCTGGGTCTCTGTCAAACGCAGGCGACACAGCGCAATCCACTATTTACCCCATCGCCGATCTGCAAGTCGCTGACTTCGGTTCTCATGGTAACCTAAAAGGCATCCGTCTTTGGGCTCCGACCACCGAATCTGCGTCCGACCCCGCCGATGAAGAAGTCATCGCTGACCAAAATGCGTTCTTGTATCGCATTCAGATGATCGAGCGTCCTGACGCTAAGAGTCAACCCAACGTGGTGCAAACCATGTCCGGTTCTCAGAGTGTGCAGTTCTCGTTTAAAGAAGGCGCCATCAACACCCGCACCGACAGTGAACTGTTCATCGATCAGATCTTACTGGATGCGTACCGCGATCTGGACAACGCACCCAAGCAGTTTGGTCCGTTCAACGGCCTACACGTTTACCACGACAACCTCCAGACGATTCTGGACATGCTGTACAACACCGAGCTTGTGCATCAACCTGAGTGGCCAGCAGATGCAGACGTAGGGCGTCACCTGGTCAACATCGTTGGCGGCAAAACCGTCAGCGGCGTTGAGTACCACACCATCCAGGTGTTGGGCAAAGCCGAAGGCGGTATTGAATTGACGGGTTCTACCAACCATTACGCCACCGGCGGATTTGATGGTTCTTTGGACAACGTTACGTTCGATGCGTTGGTTGCCAATCAGTTGGTCAACTACGGCGATCTGGATTTTAACTTCCTCGACAGTGCCATGTACCCACAGTCCATTATTTGGGACACCGGGTTCACGTTGGACACTAAGAAGAAGATGCTGACGCCAATCGGCCGTCGTAAAGACATCTCGGTGATCCTCTCGACTCAAGACGTCACCACCCCAGGTTTCCGTCAGAACACCGCGGAAGAAGAGACCTCCGTCGCTATTGCCCTGCGTGCTGCTGCACGTATGTACCCAGAATCCGAAGTCTTTGGCACCCCTGTGTGTCGGGCTCTGGTGGTGGGTCACTCCGGACACATGCTCAACAGTCAATACAAAGGCTTACTGCCTTTGACTTTGGAGCTTGCGGATAAGATGTCTCGGTTCATGGGCGCCGGCAACGGTTACTGGGCACGCGATCGCGGGTTTGATACTGCGCCGTACAACCAGATCACCATGTTCAAAGACGTCAACTGCACCTACAAGCCACAACGGGTGTACGATCGCGATTGGGACTCCGGTTTGGTGTGGGTACAGAACTTTGACCGTCGGTCGTTGTTCTTCCCAGCCGTGCAAACGGTGTACGACGACTCCACCTCGGTACTCAACTCCGCCATCAACATGATGATCATCGTTGAAATTGAGAAAGTCGCCGAGCGGGCTTGGCGTGAACTGACCGGTACCAGCAAGTTGACACGCGAGCAGTTCATTGAGCGCAGCAACCAACTGATCATCGACAAGACGCAAGATCGATTCGACGATCGTGTGATTGTAGAGCCTCGGACCTACTTCACCGATTTCGATGATGCCTTGGGGTATTCCTGGAGCTGTGACATCGCGTTGTACTTAAACAACATGATGACCGTCGGTACCTACACCATCGTCGCCCGTCGCCGCAGCGACTTCGCCGGTTAATCCATCGTCAACGGAGTATTGAATTATGTCACGACTCAAAGGTACCCTGATCGACGCGCAGGCGTATAACCAAGGGCGAGATGGTCAAACGCCTATGATTGACGTTTCGCTCGGCGGTCAGTACGGCTTTCAGCCGGACTTTGGGGCCTACGTATCCAACACCGGGTATACGCCCCGGAACTTGATTCCGATCTTAGTGGAGGCCCCTCGGGGCTTCCAGAACCTACCCAATCCACAGAAGTGGGTGGCGGTTCTTAAATCTCTGATCGAAAACCAGTCAAAGAACATCACCGGTCTTCGGACCGGGTTGACGGTTGAATCATCCGAGCGTCCGGTAGGCGGTGCGGGTCACATGCAACGCGATCCGACCAACGTCACCGAAACCATGTCTACTCCCACACACGTGTGGGATGAGCGCTATGGTCGAGCCATCCATAACTTCTGGCAGGCTTACATTCGGAACTTGATCGCAGAACCCATCACCAAACAACCTGGCATCATGAGTGGGGAAAACCCCCCGACGGATCAGCTGGCGGACATTTACAGCTTTACAACGCTGTACATTGAACCCGATCCGCTGCGTCGTCACGTGGTGGAAGCTTGGTTGGTAACCAACATGTTCCCAATGACCGCAGGGGAACTTGAGTCTCAGATGGACCTGACCGCAGGTGCTGACGTACCAGAATTGTCGGTTGAATTTGCAGGCATGCCTGTTGTCAGCCAAGGTACACGTCGGTTTGCCCAGACCATTCTGGATGAGCTCAGTTACGTCAATGCAGGCCCAATGCAACGTCCCGCTTTCGTTAACGCGATTGATGCGAACGTCAATGCAGCGGTTCAGAGCGGCTACAAGGAAGATCTTGCAGCGGCAGCGCAGAGCGGTGTAGGCGAAAGCTAAACGCAGTGAAGCACACCCAGGGGAGCCTCAGGGCTCCCCTATTTTACGTCTTCGTGTTATCGAGACAAAAAATAAGGAGAGGCCGAAGCCTCTCCTCTTATGCGGTTTTCAGAAACTACTGAGGGTCCGTACCAAACATTCGAACAGATAGTCTTTGACCTTTTCCTTTTCAGGAAGGTCGTTGAACGCAACAATTGAGGGGTGAGTCTTATCGGCTTCGCTTTTAACCTCGCCGTACGTCCAACCTTCTTGTGTTTTATGGTTCATCCAGTTCTCATGAGACCCATCGGCGGTGGCTTCTGGATTATCCAGATGAAACACTACCCCGTCGAGAGTGCCTGCACGGACGTCCTCACTGCACGCATCCCAGGAGGGCTGGCTTTGGTCGCCTTGTGCAAGGCAATAGGCGCGGTTGGCCTCGTGGACCGCTTCTGCGAGCTGCTCTATGGTTAAGGCCCGGTCTTCATCGTGTATTTCAAATAAGGTCTTCTTTAACATCACGGTGTTCCTTGTGGTAGGAATTCGCCCCCATCCACCACGTCCACGCCTTCGCGTAAGTGGAGATTGATGAGCATACGTTTTAATAAATGACGATGACAAAACTTGCCCGGAGGACAATAACACGCTAAGGCCACTTCGGTTAAGGCTAAGGCCTTCTGCCATACTTCAGGGTGCTTTTTCTGACTGGCAAGCATCATCTCGGTATACTCCGCCTCGTACCGGGCGTTGGATAAGGTTCCCATCTTAGACCCCCAGACCATATCCCAAGTGGGGGCAAAGGCCAACTCCCCAGATTTCACGGTGATGTCAATCGCCGGGATGTCTTTCAGTATAGCTTCACGTAGGTGGTTGATCTGAACGGTGTAAATGGTGCATTGAGACATACCAGCACTCGCTTAAATAGATAAGTTGTGGTCTATAAAATCCCGCGAGTAGATATAGTTAAACATAAATTCACGCAAATCCTCTTTCAAGTTTAACACGCTGGTACATCGATAGCTTTCACACAACAAGACGAACAACCGGTAAGCGTCCTTGCGTTGATCGGTACAATAGACGTATTTGTGTCGTCCGATCCATTCGTACATCACCGACAGAGTATCGGCAAAATAGGTGGTGGAGGTGGACATGGATTTAACGTGATCAAAAATGTGCATCTGATGCAACCGTCTAATGTGTTCTGCCCGTTCAAAGTCGTGACAGTACAGGGTGACGTTATGTTTACTTAGGTAATGCGCAATGAGGTCGACTCTGGTGTAGTCGTGAACCTCATCAATAAAACGAATGCCTAAAACCACATCGATCTTTATGACCGACACGCGGCGTTCTAACACATTACCCAATGCATCTAGAATGTTCACTCGGCGGTGGTACCTCCGTTAGTTACCGGTCCCCATTTGGGCAATCGGCTCTGTGCTGGTGTGACTATCTTTGATCTGGGTGGATGCAATCAAGGTCTCGGCCAGGGCGTTGTCTTTAAAGATCTGTTGAACGTATGGGTTACTGGCAGTCAAGACATCAACGGTAGTGGTAAACAATCCTTCGATCTCATCGATAAACGCCGGTTGTTCGGGCGTGGGACTCAAAGCAGTTAAGTGATTGTTCTTATCCGCCCAACTTAAAAACTGACGGAACAGATGATCGATCACTCCCCCGCGGTCTAAGGATTCAGGTATCGGACGGTGAACCCGACCGTGTCGGTCTGGAACGTACAACGAGATCCGCGTGATGAACCAGGTGTATGCCAATCCTAGGGGATCGATTGGCGTTGCGCGATTGACGATCAACCATGACCGCTTAGCGTCGGCTTCGACGATTCTACCTAACCGATCGGCCTTAAGCACGTCTTTAAATTCAACGTTGATCAGCTCAACGGCTGTGTCTGTGTACACCACACCTCGACGATAACAATCTATGTCAGCACGACTCGATGGAGATAGGGTGTGGTATTCTTGATCGGCGGTCAGCGCCCATTGATAACTGTCGGCTGAGAACCGAATAAATTGAGGGTCAAGCAGCAACCGAATGCGTGGATTAATCATGACAATCCTCCAGACGAAAGTAGCTCCTCGTCGTGTGGTCAAGTACCCGGCGACGGCCGAGTTGGTCTGTGTCATACAATTCCGAGTGAAACACACTCAGACACACAAAAAACAACCGATGGCACCGGGTATAAGAGACCACGGCATAAAGCCTGGGGGCTGTTACCCCCAGGCCAGTTCGATGCTCAGGTTTACTACTTAAACAACCCTTCGGCTTTGGCGCTGAGTTCACTGCGGACTTTCTTGAGTTCGCCTTTGTTCTTCTGACCCAGGGTCTTAACGCGCGCGGTGGTTACACCGTATTTAACTACGTCGCGGGGTGGGTTCTTCGGGTTTTGCAGATCGCGGATCTTTTGCTGCTGCGACCTTAGGTAACCAACGTTGATTTCGGCATGCTTACCGATCTTCAGCTCCGACGACACGCTGTCCAGCTTTTTATCTTTCTTCATGGCTTCTTCGGCTATCTCGCCAGTAGCCAGGGTAAGTCCAGCCACCAGGTTCTCGGTGTGGGCGTACACCGCGTTTACGCTGTCCATGGTAAGTTCGTCTGGCAGGCTCTGTTCGTACAGATCCTTATCAGCAATGATCACACCGCCTTCCCCGAGTTTCAAACCCGGTTTCAGTTTAGCGGCAAGTGCGATGACGTGAGGTTTAATGTCAGACATTAGGAATATCCCTTAGTTGGTTTGGTTGGTACATTTCTAAACACGCGTGTTGTGCTTGACATACAAAGCAGGCCGACCTGTTACGAATTACGCACGGCGAGACCCACGTATGTATAGGCACCTCGATGATATATCGTTGAAATAATCTAGAGTAGGTGTGTACGGTCCTCAGATTGGCTGTGGTGGCCACATGTCACCTGAGACCAATGTTGGCCTAGGGGTGAATAAACATCTCTTCAGGCGTCTCTGAGAGTGCCTGCCATTCTAGCGATTCCAGTAACCAATCGGTGATGCCATACCGCCCGTGCGGTGAAAAGAGGCGACCTACCCCCAATGCCGACAAGTTGTACAATCGATTAGCATCGTCCACCACCGCCCAGCGCGTCAGTTGATGTTGATGCACACAAGCCACCACCGACTCACCACGGCCGACACCACCGCCGGTGTTGACGCTTCCAACCACGTCTGGGTAGTCGAAGAAATCGATCAGTCGTTGAATATCCGAATGGCGCTGATCTAAATGGCTTCCCACCCAGGAAGACACCATCACCACCTGAACCCGGTAATGTCGAAACAGCGCAAACAGTAGATCGGCCTTATACGCATCCACGTGATCGTGTCCTAACCATCGGGTCTGGACTGCGGTTTCAGCCCAAGGGCTGTGGTTACTGAGATAGTTGTTTAACACCCCACACAAGTCTAAGAAGACCACAGGGCGATTACGATCAAGGGTTAAGTAAGAGTAGTCTTTGAATTGGGTCACAGGTACCTCCGATGTAAGTCATTGTATAGGTCCATTTCAGTGCACTTTGAGAGACACACATAAGTGCTCTATCACACCGCCCAGACGGCATAAGGGAAGGCAAACGCCTTCCCTTATGCCGTTTACCCAGAGACTCACCTTAAAGAGAACTTGGGTTGGTAAGATCAACCCTCACCACTCCAAATACCCATGCTTGGTTCGAGTTTGAGGTTTGAACCCCAGATCCGCCATCAAGTCTTTGGCCAGATACCCACCCGAAGATTCCATGGACATAGACGCTTCCACGTTACGCGCTTCTAACGCCACCGCTTGTTGCATACGAGCGACATCAATCATCATTCCACCCCGATCTTCCAGCGAGGGTGACGCGTACTTGCTGGCGCACTCAATCCCCGGCTCAGACACAAAGTCCCAAGTCGCAACTGTGTGTATCTCTCGTTGTCGAATGGCACCAACCGTACCCACGTTGGAGTAATAACGACCTGAGAAGGTCACGTTCTCTTGCGGGTTGTTGATGGATTCTTCCAACGCTTTGCCGTAAGGACCGCAGGGTTTGACCTTGCCTAAGATGGCCAAGGTCTTCTTTCCCTTATAGTCAATCTCTTCCAGCCACACTTTGGAGATGTGGTGGGAGATGCGGTCTTCTTTGATCTTCCGCACCCGAGATTCGAACGCCAAGAAGTTGGGACTGTCCGCTGGGTCAGGATGTCCCCACTCGCCTCGTAACAACCCCTGAGACACTCGACGCATCAGCGTGGAGTTTTGCTCAAAGGTACGACGGGCGTTAGCGCTGTTGACGTATAACTCGCCTGCGCTGTTCATTACCCCTAAGGCACCCAGCACCATATCGTAGTAGCCGTCCTCGTCTGCGTTGAGGACACCTCCTTTGTTGATCCCCTTAAGGATCGTGTTATTGAACATGACGCGTTCGGTCATAGTAGTTGTTCCTTACATTCTCAGAATGCGTTCGATGTTTTCCTCACGATCGCTCGGGTTTACCAACGCGCTGGTCAGGTTGTCCGAGAAGTGAGAGCCCAGTAAGCGAGCGGTGGTGTTGTTCGCCCCGTGCGTACTGCTGCGTAACTGAATGAACTTTACCCGCTCCAGATCTTTTCCTGTAGTGACCTGCCGGAAGAACTGGTTCAAGTCGTCCGGGTTGCGAGCGATTACCGACAACAACATGTGTAGAACGGTGGGCGTACTGGCCAGTGTGACCCCCGCGTAGTGCGGTGCTGAATCAAACAAACGCCCCAGATCCAAATAATCAAGATAGACCGGCACATTACCTTTGGCCACAATCTCATCAAAGATGTAATAGATCAACTTGTCGTCTTTCACCAGATCCGTCGCCGCAAACACCCGATCGCCCGGTTCAAACAGAAACTCAAAATAGTCTTTGTCATCGAGCACCACTGTGTTCACTGACGACGGCTCAATCCGCATCATCGCGGCGATGTTGTTCACCGCGTAGTAACGATCTTCTACCGCGAGCATGAAGATCCCGAGGACGTAGATTTCGTTACCCATGGTACACAGATTCTTATCGCGAAACCGAGTCGGTATGTACAACTTAACTTCTTTCTTGCACACCACCGACCCATCATCCATCTCTTGCAATTGAGCTTGAACCCGTGCTGGGTCCCGTTGAAACTCAGACAGGTTCATGCTTCACCTCACTTGGAGTAACTGACGTTGATTTGCGCGGCCATCCAGCGAGCCACCAGATCAATGCACGCCAACAACGCACACTCGCGTGCGTTCATCTCAGGGTTTTCCATCTCCGCGGTGTCCATGGCATCCAGCACCATCTTAGCGTTGGTGTGACAGAAGAGCACCTCACACACCACCCGTCGCAAGGCAGCCATGTCGTCGGAGAAGTCTTTGGGTTGCATCTTCCCTAGAGCGTCCACGGTGTTCTTGTGCAATTCTGCCCGAGGACGAATCAATTCCTCTTCGTCTTGCTCGTTGATGTAACGAACCATTGCCAAGCGCGCCGCTTCCCGTTGACTGGTGAAGATTTGAGCTGAGACCTTTTGCGTGTGCAGACCCACGTGCCGCGCCCAACGAGCGGCGTTCTTATCGCCCTCGTCCAACAGCGCCTGATAGGCTGTGCTGGCACCTGAGGTGACGGCCCCATAGATAGCTTCCGGCGTACCGTTCTCTTCTAAATAGGCTTTATAGACGTCGTTGTTGACTTTGACCACGGTCCGACCATCGGTGCTGAAGTGCCAGTCGTGCTTATTGACTTCGTACACCAAGACTTTGTTACGACGATCCCGATCACGACGGGTCAGTTCCCCGGCAACGGCCCGACCGGCCTGCTCACGAATGCGTGACAGCATCAGTCGCAGTTGATCCAAAGCCACGGTCATGCCATCGGGCATGTGTTCTTCAAAGTTACTGGCCACCAGAAAGACGAGCAACAGATCGTTGCGATCCAGCATCCCGGTGTTGGTCAGGTGAACGGCGTTGGTTGGACGACCTATGGCCATCTCACCCCCCACGAAGAACCGGTTATAGGTCTCCATCGGTTTATCCACCGGCTGATTGGCCATCCAATCGTCAGTCAAGGCATCAAACTGAGCAATGCCGGTTTTCAACATTGCCATGAGCGTTGCACCGTCTACCTTTGGCAGACTGTACGTGGACTTGGCTTCGTTCAGAGGTACGTCTTCAAACCGTTCTACCAATCCGTTCAGTTCCGCGCTACCCCAAATGGCGTGGTAGATGTTTGGCAGGATGGTGACCGGTTGCTTAGCATCAATCTCCATCTCTTGCAAACGCGCCGCGTACACCTCGTGCACCGCTTTAGTAGCAGGTATCACGTCGTTGCGGGTAATGTGGAAACTACCAGTGACGGCGGAAGACGCCAAATCCACCAGTTCCTTCATGGAATGATCGTGTTGACGTTCCCCATCCGGACCCATCCGTTTGGAATCTTCCACCAGTAAGGCACTTGGAATCGGCGACTCAGGGGTGGTGGCCATGGCCGACGCCATTGGAGACAAGTTCGCGTCCAACAACTCCGCCAACGGACTGCCGCTTGCCACACTCAGGTAGTGCCCTTTTTCAGACAACTGCGCTTGGAGGGGATGAACCGCCGCCAGGACTTTTTCCGTAATCATCGCTGACCTCCTGTCGGGTTCATCAAGTAACTGTTGATTTTAGCGGCCAACGTGGAATTCAATTCGTCGGAGGTGATTTGCTCACCGTCAAATCCATCGGCAATGTCGTTGCCTGCCACACGTCGGATCACGTTTGCCCCGGCTTGTATCGCATTGGCCAAGACCGCTGAGGTCTCGTATTCGCGCGCTTTCATTTCTTCACTGCTACTCATGGTTTATTGCCCCTTCTTGGAGAAATAGCGTTCAGCCACTTTCTTGGACATGATTCGAAGTAAGGTAGCGGTAGTACCCACCACCTCAGGACTCAAGACTATACGGTTGGATATGCTTAGGTAACTGAACATCGCATCCAGCTCTACCCCACTTTCGGATTCATTCATCCCAGTCATCACGTTGCTGAAGACCGTTTTCATTTGATTGCCGAACACGCCTTTATCGCCTATGCCGGCACCCATACGTTCAGTGATGTACACTCGAATGGCCATGCTGTCCAGGTCCAGAGGGTCTTTATCGATCCTCACGTTCCCGTCGACGTGTCCAGACGTGACTTTCTTACCCAACGCTTTGAGTTTCTGTTTGCGTTCTTTATCGCCCACTTCGGCAATGCCCAACAGAGATTCCGACATATCTTCCAGATCGCCGTGATAGAACACGTCGATGCGTTCGACCACCCCGTGCACTTTGGCTTTGGGGGTGTTGGAAGACATCAAGCGCAAACTGTCCAGACTTTCTTCGTCGAATAGATCGTTGTCCGCTGTGACTGAGTCCTCAATCGTACATAGGATAGTTTCCAAATCCACCTCGGTACCCACCGCCACTAGGTTGCGAATCGTCTGATCGAAACGCACCAGAATGGTTCGGATCTTGGTGATCTTAGTCCCCAACGCCTTGGCCACTTTCTCTGAGATGACCGACGCGTCTTCCCAAGTGTGCGAGCGCTCAACGATGGCGGTCTTAGCCATGATCCCAGTGCGCATCAACACCTGATTGGCGTTTAACGGATCGGGTTCAAAGAAGTCGCGGTTGTAACACACCACGTCCCCGTCTTTGAGTGTGTCACCCACGGACAGATTGCACACCACCTCGTGGGGCACAATAGTTCCAGGCACCGTTCCAAACCGCCGACCCAACTCAATCTTGACCTCCGAATCGTCCGCGTACCGCACAGTCACGTGGTACTTGTCTTTCTTAACGACTTCCCCATCTTGCTTTGCAGTGTAGGCAAACAGATCGTCTACCCGATGCGGCATCATCCGTTCATACCCCGTACGTACCGGGTTCGGGCGATAGCCTTCGGCGGAAACCATATGGGTGTTCTGAATTGAGATAAAATTACACTATGTCCACTTCGATCGCTACTCGAAGCCGGTGCGCTTAGGCACCCGCCCTACGTTACCGTAAGGGTCAGACCATCTCATCTTCCTGAGTGTATCAGGAAGCTTCCCGTTTCCATTTAATCAGGCATTAGTGGGTGATTACCCCAGACCTGAACCCCAATCGCTTGGGCTGTACTCTACTTGCTTTAATTGCCAGTGTTGACAACCACCCGGTTTTATACGGATGTCACTGAACCCAGAATCGGGCCGCAGCTTTCGATGGCCGTTGAACGCATCCCTCAGGAGGGACTTCGTAACGGATTGTCTTCTTTTGAACGTCGGACAGATCGTCGTAGTAACAGTATCGTTTACCATCACTGAAGACACGTTGTCCTTTTATTTTCAATCGGTAGTTCAAACCCGTAGGCTTCAAACCGTTGAGTTCGGCGCATAGAGACGCCGATTGATACCAGACTGGGTCGCACCAGTTTGAGTCAAACACGAAAACAACCTTACAGTTCATTCCACGTTGTAACTCTTCGTACACATCACTCACTTCTCGCCAAGGTGCAAAGTCGTCCATAAACTGTATTTGAAACAGACCAGAGACGACGGGCTGAGATGAATCGTTTGCCCATCCCCACACCGCAGCAAGTTTAAACCCAACGTACGGTAGAACGTCGCTGAGCTTCCCAAACACAATGGATTTATTGCATCTTAAGTCCCTAATGATCACGTCCCTAGATCTACCGTATTTCATCGGTTCGATTTCTGGCCAAGGATCATTACTGTGTCCGTATCGATAACGCTCACCTTCCGGCCAAACGTATTCCGGACCCCGGTTCAATCTGAGACATATCGAGTATCGTTCGATATTTAAGGCACTCGCACACTCGCCGATGGACGAGTATCTCACAAGCGTACCGTCTTGATTGTTTAGGACTTCCAATGGAATGGTTTTCTTCTTAACGCCATTCCTTTTCCAATGATCCACGTTCCACTGTTGGGTACACCACTCCAAGTTATCTTTCCAATCGTTCCCTGGGGTGGAGTCTTTGTGATTAACGACAAACTCCTCAATATTTCCTTCCGGGTACTTAAGATGAGCAAGTGCAACCAAGCGATGGCGTTTAACGCCCTTTTGCACTCCGTCATCGTTCACCAATGCGGTCCGGTGATAACCTCGTGGATCTGCACTGGTCTTAAGTTCTTTTCCGGTCGTTAGATTAAACAGTTTGCCGCTTTCAGTTATTCCATAGCGACTATAGCCTGGTATTCTCTTTGGTTCTGACATGGGTACGTACTCTATTGATATCACATACCATATGTCAAACTACTTCATACTCGTTCAAAAGTAAGAGTTTCCCGTTTTAGGGAAGTTATTCAATGCGTCTTACAACGCAAGGGTGCTAAGGTTAACACGCTTTGGATCATCCACGTCGGCGGCCGGAGCCAACAACGCTGAGGTGCTGATCATGGCTGAGTTTGGGGTTTCTCCAGAGACGTACTGCCCGGTAATACCCCGCAGGCTTTTCAGTTGTGGGTTGGCTGAGAGGTAGGCGTTCACCCCGACTGCGGATGAATCCACCGTGGCCTCAGAGATCACCCCCAAGTCGTTCTTGTGAAACGCTCGAGTGTGCTTGACCATGCTGCGAGTTCCTCGCCCACCGGTGCCCATGTAGGTCACCAACTCTTTCTCCTTCAAGTTCTGGATAGGGTTGGATTCCTCAATCTGAGAGATGCTCGCGTCTTTGTTGATGTTCATCCACACCGCTTCTGGGTTGATGTCCACTTTAGCGGCACTGCCAACGCCTCGTGAGCGGTAACGCCGAACGCCTTTCAACAACTCGCTGTAAACCGCCCCCGCCATACGCTCATAACCCCGAATGCGCATCGCTGACATGTCGGTCTCATCCGGATGCCAGTCCAACATCAGCAACTCACACGACCGTATCAACAACCCCGCTAAGGTGGTAGGCTCATTCATCTCTACCAGCAAATCGCGAGTGATCGGATCAACGAACATGTCCATGGTCAGTTCCAGTTCGCGCACCGACCCTACCCGAATGCCACTATCCTCCATCACATTGACGTAGACTTCAGAATCATCGAACGTATCCACATTGTACTGACGGATGCTGCGATGATAGCGGTTAAACCCCGCTAAGACCAACTGCGCTTTCTGGTTGTCTTTATTAAAGACCAACGACTCATCGGCAAACCTCAGAGCGTACTCATCATCGGTGAGCGTTAAACGCTCCCCAACCGGGACTCGCCGCGGCACCACCTCCAACAACGACATCAGCTCACTCAAGCCCATCCGATGACCTAACACAATGCCCACCGGGATGGTTCTACTGAACAATTGCAACTCAGCAATCTCCACCGGTGCTTTACTGGCATCCAACCCCAACAGGTCTTCAATGCGCCCCAGGATCTCTCGCTTCCCGTTCTTCACCAAATAGAAGGTGTTGTTCTGATCCACCACCAACGGATCATTCCCACTCATCCCCACAAACACAAACCCATCCGTTTCCACCGCCAAGACAACCGCGTCGGTAAAACGCGTTAGGCGACGAGTGTAGTCCACGTAGATTTGGTACTTACCGTCGACGGTAAACTCACGAAAGTGGTGTGACAAGATGGTGTAAATCCGTGGCAGAGTTTGATCTGACACAAAGGTCTTGATGTGTTTCAGGTCGGTGACCGACTCATCCTCACTGTCCATGCCTTTCAACTCGATCTGCTTGGACAACCACTTAGGGTAGTTGACCACGCTTTTCTGAGACCGTTCGACAAACGCTTTGGCGTAGTACGAGGTCAGGGCCACTTTGCTCGGCGTGGTCTTACGGATCGGTTTATCGGCACGTTGTTTGCGCAGTCGGTACTTGACGTTGTTGGCGACAAACACCCCATCCTTATCCACCACCGGTAAGCGGAACCTAACAGTAGACGGCTCTCCGTCGATCGGCGTCAGGCGCATGGTCACTTGTTGAAAGTGATTCGCGGCGTCCTCAATTTCCTCAACCTCGTAGTCAGTAACAATCACCCCAGCGTTCTGCACCGCCATGGCGGCATTAATAACGTCTTTGTTAAAGACCGTGCTCAGGTACTGACTGTCAAAGGCCATGAGTGTGGATTCCAACATGGACTCATCCGTCACCCCCGCCATCTTTGGCAGTTTGATCAACTCAGGGTTCAGTTCCAAATCCTTAGGGCTGATCTTACGGTACTCATCTAAGGTACCTTCACCATAAGGGCTTGGGATCTGACGATGCCGTTCCACCAGTTTGATAAAGCGTTTCTGTTGTGAGGGTGAGAGTTTGCCATTCTCGCCCATCTCCTCCACACGTTGTAACAGAGCATCGGAAGAATCTTCTGGGGCTTCTTGACGCGGCTGAGTGCTTTCTTTCTCAGCGATGGTCTCAGACAACTTTTCCAGTTGTTCCAAGTCCTCGTCGATGGCTTGCTCGTCCACACGGTTCTCAGGGTCTTTGGTTACTACGGTTGAGACCTCACCTTGAGTGTCGTCGGTTTCGTTAATCACCGCCGTGCGCAATTCAAACACCGAGATCATCAGACGCATGAAATAGCGTTGCATCTGAGTGCTGCCGTCACTGTCATCGGCTTCTTCCCCAAAGACTTCCAGCAACTTCCCCAGGTTGACCACAAACCAAGACCCACTCTCGACATAGACCAGATTGATCTTGTGGTAATGTTCGGGTTTTAACGCACTGAACACCGACTGGTCTGAGGATTCCCCCAACCAAGTCCACAGCTCCAATAGGAACATCTGTTCCGGCCGGGCAAAGATCTCCACCAAATCCTTAGGCATGGCTTTATGCCCTTGCTCGGCTTTCATTAGCATGGCACGAGTGGGCAGGCGATTAGGGGCCTTCATAGCGATGAAGTGTTGGCGGTCGTTGTTCTCACACCGCAGACTGACGGTTTCTACCAGGGTCTTTAAGATGTTGTGCCACTTGTAGTAACCTGCGTAGACCGAACGCATGTACTGCCACAGCTGATTTAAGTGGGCATAGTTCTCAACAATCAACGTGCGAGGATCGCGCAGAGACTTATCAAAGTCGTGCAACGGACGCATGGTGCGAAAGCGCCGGTGGTAATTGCGTGACAGTTGGGTTTGTGGGGTGCTGCGGTTGGGTCTAGGGCCACCTACAGGACCACTCAGTTCCGCCACGTGCTCAACCAACACACGGCCATCGTGGTGTTTGAACAGCGCGTCTTCCGGCTCTGGCCCTAAGGCCACATCGTCCATACTTAGATGATGAACAATGCTGTCTTTAGGCAACATCAAGTCGCTGACCGCCCCCAGAGGCGGGTTGGTTAACTGCGCCTTCAGGCGAATGCCGTGATTGCGGTAAAACGTAGCATACGGTTGCATAACGCACTCCGAGCGAATGTGGGTCGACCGACCTTTAGCCGGTGATGTTGTACATGACCAGATTAGTCGTATCGATCGAAGCGCTGGCTCTAAGGCCACCGGCAGGATCTATGTGTGCCGACTTCGAGTTGAGGTAACGGTCAATCTCCTCGATCGATTCTTTGGTATACAGGATGTTGTTAGAAATCATGTCACCATCGTAATCAGCATTGAGGCCCTTAACGCGGTATGGGTGCACCATGGCGGAGTCGATGTACGACTCAGGATCAAACACCGGATACACCTTAGCGGTGTTGTCCTCAGCAGGCAACGGTTGCCAATCCATCCCCAACTCAACCCGCGCCTCTGACGTTACTGTGGTTCTTAGAAAGACCCGCGACGGATAAGTACTGCCTTCCTCCGCTACCGGATACCGAGTGGAGATGACCCTAAGGCTGTTCCATTCTCGGTAGTTGGATAGGTAGATCAGTTCCTCGTAGGTCAGTGGGTAGACGTCTTTCTTACTGAGGCCTTCAGGCAATTCGCGGATGTCGTTGAACAGCTTAAACACCAGATCGGATTTGGGCTTGTACACCAACATCAAGTAGCGCCCTTCAATCATCACCGGCTTGGCCCGCATCTCAATCATCTTCTGCATACCAACCACTTTCTCCAACCCCTCAGTGGTGGTCCAGCGATCGTACGTTTGAGCGGAGACTTGTACAAACTCAGCCTCTCGGGTTTTGGTGTCTACCAGACGAACGTTGCCTTCCACATCGCCAAAGACGTCGTCCAACAAGTTCTGACGTAGACGCGCAAGGGTGACCGGTAAAGCCCCTCGTGAGACCTGCCACAGCCCTAAGACGGTATCGTCCGGCCCTGGGTAGTCCTTGCTGTCCAAGTCGGGTGCGGAGATGTCCATAGAGGAGATCACGTTTCGCGTGCCGTCCATGATGTTCCGCGAGCCCCACTTATCCTGTAAGAAACCCTTCTTACCTGAAAGCATGTTTTCGATGGTCACGTACACTTCGTTGAACGCTTGTTGCATTGACCAGCGAGGGGCGTTCAAGACCTCGGAATCGCCTTTAGTGGACTTGGCAATGGTGTTGGAGATTCGAATGAGGCTGCGGTAGTGGTCGTTGATCTCATCTTCTCGAGTGCGACCTAGACTGTCCACCTCAGCGTCTCTTAAGCCTGCGGGCATAACCAACACGTTGTTCAACACCGCCTCGTCTCGGAACTTATCAATCAACGATATCCGCATCTTGCGGATTTCCGAGGCACCGTCACGGAAGGTCAACTCTTCCCAGTGTTCCATGAAGAATTGAAAACCGGTCTGGCCATCCAACTCATCAGACGCCACAAAGTCTTTCTCGGCGGTATCCCAAACGGCAAACTCTTTCCCTGAGAGGATACCGATGTACAAACGTTTCAAGCGTTCCAAGCGCTGGTAGATGACCGGGTGGAGTATGGCCGTCTTTAAAGGAATGTACCCGAAGTTCTGATCACGGGCCTCATCGCCCACACGACCGAAGATCTCGGTGGAGAACAACCCATGCGCATGGAAGTTGGCGGAGCCTGCACCGTCAAAGCGATCCAGACTTGCGATTGGGTTTATAAGGCGCAATTGCGCCGGCGTCAGCTTTAGAAGCTTAACATTAAACGGTGCTCGTTCAGTTGCCATCGATGGTCACCATTTCGAATCCTATGACACAAGTTAAAAGGAGCGAGCTCATGGCCAGTAAAGACCCAGATCTCGATAAGCCAGACCTGGATGACGATCTCGACATTCCAGATTTTGACGATTCAATGCTGGATGGGGGTAACGACAAACGCACCCCCATCGATAAAGTTACCGGTGGCTTTTACAACGGCTTGAAAACCGCTGCGCTCAACCGCAGCAATCAGCGAGAGATGATCCGCAACGCCTTACCGGCGGGTTATGGCAAAGCGGTCGGAGACGCTGAAAGTGCGGTCGATCTTGGCCAGGATCTATACGATACGGCGAGAGAAAACCTTGTCCCCGTACGACGTGACCTGAAGAAAATCGGTCGTTACGTCGCTGGAAAAACCAAAGACATCTTTCCACCGGGCCTTCAGGCTCGATTGGAGGAGTTGGTTGCACCTGAGGATGTGGTCGACGAACGTCTGGCGCAGATCGATCTGAATAAGGTAGAGATGACCTCAGCGGTGTCCGAAGTCTTCGGGGACTTCTTGGCCGATCAATCACAGAAACAGAAAGACGATCAATCCAAGCGGTTACGCAGTGAGGTCCGCACTCGCAATCTGTTGGGCGCTCAGTTAGACCTGGCCATGCAGCGCGACCAGCGCGACAACGGCGAGCGGTTCAAAGAAGACCTGATCAGTGAAGCCCGTTGGAAGACCGAATCCAATCTGTTGAACATGATGCGTTCGGGTGTTGAGCGGCTGGTGGATTATCAAGACCGCGTAACCGCATCTTATCAACGCAAGTCTTTGGAACTTCAATACAGACAGTTCTTTGTTGCTCGGGACCATTATGCCTTAAGTCAGGCGTTTGTTAAGCAGACCAATGAACATCTGAACGCGGTGGTCAAGAACACCGCTATGCCGGAGTTTGTCAAGACCCAGACCAACGAAGCCGCACGGGCGATGTTGCGTGAACGGATGTTGGGTAAAGTCGGCGGTATGGTTCAAAACAAAACCGCGGGCTTAAAAGAGAAACTGACGAAGGCGGTGGGTAACGTCACTGGGAACTTTGCTGAGGGCATTCGCTCCGCGTCCAACACCATGGACATGGTAGACGACGTTCCCATCGACCAAGCCGAACTCGGCGGTCAGATTGGTGGCGATGTGGCGGGCTCCAGTGGCATGGCGGCCTTGGCTAAGAAGCTTGGCATGACCTTGGGTCGCAACGACACCGTCTCTCGGATTGGCAACAACCTGGAGTATTACAGCGACAACAAGTCTGAGATGGTTCGCGATTACCTGATGGGTCAACGCGACAGCATGGAACGCACCGGCTTTGGCGGAGCTGTGGATGCGACTAAAGGCAGTTTGGCTGAGATGATGCTTGGGTTCATGGGCAGCAAATCACCAGAAGCATCGTTTGGTCGAGACGCCACTGAGTTGGCCAGCGAAGCATCGCCTTACACCAGCTTAGCGGACAAGTCGATCACTGAGATCATCCCCGGACTCTTGGGTGAGATCTTGCACGAAACGGAGATGATGCGCACTTCAGACGCCAGCACTCCCAGACGTGGGTTCGATTTTGAAACCGGTGAGATCAGCACCCAAGGCGCCACGCAACGTCGGTTGGTTAAGCGGGCATTACCCGAAGGTCGGATGGAATCGATCCGTGACGATCTGACTACCATTGTCGATCGCATAGACCCAGACCGCCGTTTGTCGGACGACGCTCGGATGGCCTTTACTCGGCAGATGTTGAGCGATGCGTCTCAAGGACGCAGGTTCGACCCTGTCCGTTACTTTGAGCCGGGTGGTTTGTACGAAGTCGCCGATGAGGACTTGGTCGGAGAAATACGCCACCTGATCAAAGAAGGGTTTCTTCGAGACGACGGGGGCTTCCGCAAATACGACCGACACGCGGTGGCGTTAAGATCCGACTCCGCGCGGGTCTTTAACCGGGCTAAAGAAGACATACCCAACTACCAGGAGACCATTGCTCGACTGATGCCTTTATACGGCGCCAGAACGCTCAGAGAAGCGGGACTGGTGACCCAGGATCAAGCCCCAGGAGAGACGCGAGCCGACACGGCCAGTATCTTGGATTACATCAACCTGGGCGAAACGTCCAATCGAGGAGAACCGACGGATGAGGTATCTGACGTACGTCGTCGCGATGGTGCAGCTGAGGACGAGACGGGTGGGTCGTTTGGCCGTCACGGTCTTGGTGGCGGCTCTGGCGTTGACCCTCGGGGTCTTGATCGAGTTGTGGGGGTTCTGGAACGACTTGTGGAGGTTCAAAGAAGCGACGACCTCCGGAGACAATTCGAACACGTCCTAGACGCCATCGGGAAGATCAACCCGCTGAAACATCTGGATCTGAACGCACGCTGGTTGAAAGACATATACACCCTCTTGAAAGACAGTCTAGGTGGCGGTCCTGGCGGTGGTCCTAGTGGCGGTCCCTCTGGACCCCAAGGTCCTTCACGTCGAGATCAACCTAAAAACGCTCGTACCGGTCTGACTGAGCGACAACAAGATCGGTGGGGTGATGTCTTAGGGTCAACCCGAGGGTCAGTGTCGCAATTAGACGCTGCGCGCGGTCGCCGAGAACTGAACATGCTTCCTGTAAAAATGAAAAGCATGTTTGGCGGGGCACAAGCTCGAGCCTCGGCAGTCGGGGAAGACAGCACGGTGTATGGACAGTCGATGGACACAGGGATGGGTCGAGTGGCCGGCAGTGCGTCTGTGTCTATGAACGATCAGCGTTACGACTCAAAGATGGGGGACATTAAGAAGTACCTGCAAGGGCACCTACCCGACGAGGATTCGCGTCAACAACTGAGCGATCTGCTGAACCGTGGGAAAGACAAAGGACGGCAACTGCGGTCTGGGTTGTCGGACAAGACGCAGCAGTTAAGCGTGTTGGGTGCCGACACCACAGACACGGTCATGACCAGACTCAACATCGCAGGCGGCGAACTGAGTGAGAAAGTCGCTCAGAAATCAAAAGCCTCAGCGCAGTTGGGTCGAGACGTCTTAAATCGGGTGGTGGAGCAGGTGCAGCGGCGCATGATCTCATCCGGCGGCGGTGATGGTGGTGGTTCTGATAACGACGGCACAGGCGGTGACAGCGGCGACGGTTACTGGGCACGCGCTCAGGGATTGTTGGATCAACTGATGTCGCACCTAGACCGTAAGACGGAACAACTGCAAACCTCCATTGAGAACCTGACGTTGGCCGAGATGGCCGGAGCGTCTACCGAACCGGGCATGCTTAAACGGTTAGGGCGAGGCGCCGCATCGGGCGTCGGTGGTATCATGAGCTTTTACGGTGGGGTCTGGTCGTCGGTCGGTAATCTGGCCAAAGGCGGTACCGGCATGTTGGGCAACCTTGCGGGGAAGATGTTCTCAGGCGGTCGCTCAGAAAGCGACGGGGTCATGGACATTTACCTTCAAGGACAAAACCGACCCGTCATGCTGGCTCGCGATCTGCGGTTGGGTCGTTACTTCGATCAGCAAACCGGAGACATAGTCCAACGCATTGATGAGATCACAGGTCCAGTCATCGACGACAAAGGCGACGTGGTGATCAGTCAGTACGATTTAGACGAAGGTCTTCTGGTCAATCGTGAAGGCGCGTCCGTGATGGATCGCATCAAGTCGCTTACGGGCGGCTTGACCAGCGCCATGACGTCGCCTTATCGGGCAATGTTTTCAGTGGCGGGCTCTGTACTCAGTACCGGCAAAAGTTGGCTCACTCGTCCCAGAGACATATACGTCAAAGGGGAAAACAAACCTCGGCTCTTAGCGGTGATCATGAAAAACGGCGGTTACGTATCCGCCGCCAGTGGTAAAGTGATCAACAGCCTCCGAGACATAGACGGTGAGGTCAAAGACCGACAGGGCAACGTGGTGTTATCGCACGCCGACATTCAACAAGGACTGACCGATTGGCGCGGCAAAGCCATCCGAGGACTTCTCAGTGGGGCTAAGAGTGCTGTCAAGGGCGTGGTTAAGGGCGTGACCGGTTATCTGTCTGGGGCTTACAAAGCCATGGGCGGTTTGGCCAAGGGTGCCTTTAACTTAACCCGTGGCGGTGGCGGTGGCGAGGCTGAGGAAGGCGGAGGGTTTAGTTTGTTGGGATCGTCCAGTAAACAGCAAGTGTCGCTGTTGAAAGAGATCCGTGACATACTGGATGACCGGATGGAAAAGCCGCTGCGCAAAGGCGGCTGGCGGTCGCAGCTGTACGGCGACGATCAAGAAGCGTCGTCTGCACCCAGGTCGGCTCGAGAGAAGGCCAAAGCCCGAGACCGAGACTCTGCCGGTGGCGGTATGTTGGATAAGCTAAAAGGCATGCTCGGTTTGGGCGGCGCCGGTGCCGCGGCTGTGGGTGCAGGTCTGGATGTGGCTGGCGGCTTACTGCCCGGCGCACGTCCGCCGGCTACTCCTCCTGCGCGTCCTACCAGTAAATTGGGGCGTTTGTGGGGCGGTCTTAAGAAAGTCGGTGGTTCAGTGGGTCGAGGTATCGGCACGGCGGCTAAGTTTGCGATACCCGCAGCTTTGATGGGCGGTAAGGCGTTAGCGATCGGTGCTGGTAAGGCGCTGTTAGGTCTGGGGTCAGCGGCCGCCAGTGTGCTCAGCGCACCGGTGGTTTTAGCCGCAGGCGCAGTCGCAGCTGTAGGAGTGGGCGGTTACCTTGCGTACCGTCACTTTTCACGGCAGCCTGACGGTCCCTTGCATCGGGTGCGGTTAGCGCAATACGGCGCCAACCCGGACGACAAAGATCAGGTCGGTCAGATCGCGTTGGTGGAAGACGCCATGGAAGACGAAGTTCAGTTCGACGGCAAGCGCTTAGCCACTTTGGGTAAAGGCATCGATCTGGAAGAGGTTATGGACGACTTCGGCGTGGACATCAGCGATCAAGTCGCAGTCAGTCGCTGGTTGATGTGGTTTCAAGAAAGGTTTAAGCCGGTGTACTTAAGTCACGCTGTGATAGCGAAAGACATGACAGGCTCGGCTGACTTGACGGAAACCGACGACATGGACTCGGACCTTAAACGCAGTTACTTGCGCCGGACCCAGTTCAAAGGCGACCAGATGCCGTATGGCTCAGTATCGCCGTTCGTCGCCGTGTCGCGTCTTCCAGGGGTGGAGAAGGTCAACGAGGAGCTTGAGAAAGCACTCAAGACCCTACCCCCACCCTCAGAAGCCGATCGCACCGACGCACTGGCGGAAGCGGAAACCGATAGACGCACGGGCAATCGACCAACGCCTGAAGCTGTGGTTTCTGCGAGTGCAGCGATGAAGGCCACTCAGAGAGCTGTGGCGCCTAAGACAAATCGCAATGGGCGTCCGGTTAGGATAGTAACAAGTCCTGTACCAGCAGCCTCTCAGAGTGCTTCAAAGGTACCTATCGCAGCAGCGTCCGGTATCTCCGACCCTTGGGTTGAGAAATCGACCGAAGCACGTCTGGCCGCAGAAAGCGAGGCTATGTCACAAGGCCGTCAAATCGAGGTCACCGACGGCGCATCGGACCGCGCTGTGTCGCAACGCGCCCGGCAAGAACGGATCGCCCGTCAAACGGCGGTGCAAGCCAACACCGCCAGCGTGCGGATGTCTGAGGAAATGTCTCGGATGGTCACCGTTCTAACCGCCAGTCACACGACGCAGCAAAGCATGGATCACTCGCTTAAGGAAATCAACGCGTACTTCCAAGACCACAAGAAACAACGGGACCTGGAAACCCGCAAGCAACCGGCCAGTGGTCGGGGCACCTTGAGTCGGAGCGGAGGTGAGTCTGACAAACCTCTACCGGCGGGTGTGCCTTTGACGTAATGAAACGACTCTGGGGGTCTTCGGGCCCCCAGTCTTTTTCTCAGTAGGAGTCCCCATGACCAGCCCAATTGAAGACAGTAAATGGGTTAAATCCAGTTTTATGATTCCGTCCCACGCGGCGGATCAGATGGCCGCTCAACGGTCTCGACTCAGCGGTGCTTATTCCAAGTTCACAGACACCACCCTGGGGGGCAACTTTGCAATCAACCCCCCACCCCAATTCACACGCACTGCGGATCTGAAGGTTAATGTCCGCGGTGGGCGCTCAAAAGGCATGGGCCGTAAGTACAGCGAAGCCATCGACGACAACGGCCAGCTGATCCACATGCGGTTTGGTTTGCCTCAGTTCAATTCGTTGATGACGTTCTTTACCGGGTTCTACGATTCAGGTGCCTCTATCTTGTCTCGTACCGGGCGCAGTCCAGGGTTCTTTTACAACCTAGGTCGAGTCAGTGGGTTTGTGGTGACGCTACCCTTGCTCCCCCTGATCATGGCAGGTCGCGTGTACCGTTACTTGGCCCGCAAACCGTCCAGTAAGTTCTATTACCTCAAACCGGCGATGCCGCTGTACTGGAGCGCCGTCAACTCGATTGCCAACGGCATAGCGGTGAACATGGGCATCATCCCGCGGGTGTTTGCCTCGGATAAAAACCAAGCCACCGCCACTCGTCCAGACGACGCCGCGGAAGGGGAGGAATACAACTCAGGCGCCATCGTGGATCAAAACGACGGCGCCACTTACGGTCCAGACGACATAGCCGCGTACCACAACTTACTGCCAGACATTTATCACGAAGGTGGGGGCATCGATGTCTACGCTGTGGCCAGTCGAGCACAGCGTCTGGCAGATCGAGCGCGGGAGAAGTTAAACGATGTCATCGCCAAAACCGAGACCGTTGGTGACCTGCAAGGGAACATGATCGACCACATCAATGAAGTGACGACCATGAAAGTCCCAGCCCATCAGTTCGAAGCCATTCCGGGAGTCGATCCTGGTGCGCAGACTTACTTGGCGCATTGGATGGATCAAGCCCCGGGTACCCCTAAGGAAGGGAGCACCGCAGGCGACAGCATGGAGAAAGGGATTTTCGATAAGCCTGAGGAGAACGCCAGTTGGTTTTCAAGTTTCATCGAATTCGCCGAAGCGGAGATTCGAGACGGCAGTCAGTTCGCCACGTTCCGAGTCAACCACACCGGTGACATCGGAGAATCGTTTAGCAACTCCGCTGGTGAATCTCAAATTGCCAGTAAGATCAACGGCATGTCGTCCGGTGCACGTTCAGGACGATTCAGCTTTGCCGATGGCAACATCTCCGACGGCGCCGTGGGGGCTTTGGTTGGGGGGGTACTTAACTCAGCAAAAGAGTTTGTTGGAGGCGTGGGCGAGTCGCTTGGGGTCTCAGGTCTTGGGGCTTTGATGGGCAACGCTTTTGTGGACATCCCACAAGTGTGGCAAAACTCCACCGCGGATCTGCCTAAGTCCACTTACACCATGCACCTGCGTACCCCGTACGGCAACAAGATGTCTCGGTTTATGAATCTGTACGTGCCCTTGAGCATGATCCTAGCCGGTGCGTTACCGAAGTCTACGGGTAAGCATTCGTACGACTCGCCGTTCTTAGTGGAGATCTTTGACAAAGGCCGCCAGCAGGTTCGATTGGGTGTGATTGACAGCTTGCAGATCACCCGTGGTGTGGGTAACGTGGGTTGGACTCGCAACCAAGAGCCGTTGGGTATAGACGTCACCTTCTCGGTGTTGGATCTGTCCAGCATTTTGCACATGCCCATGAACGCCTCTCCAGGCATCTTTGATGAGGACAACGCCTACACCGACTACCTAGCCGTCTTAGGCAGCTTGTCGTTAGCGGATCAGTTTTACGCAGGGTCTCGTTTACGGTTGAGTCTGACCCGGAAGATGGCCAGTTGGCGCCAGTGGTCGTCACCGGCTAAGTACGGTATGTGGGCAGCGAACACCATCCCCGGACAAATGTTAAACGCCTTTGCCAGGGAAGCGTCTCGCTAAAACAAAAAAAAAACAGGAGGGGGGCAAGAGCCCTCCTCCTATGCCGTCTAGGCGGTAAAGTCTAAAGCCCAGGGATGGTACTTGCGTGCTACACTGCGGTAGTCTATCTCCACAAACGGTTGGGCGATCATAGCCTGTACCGCGTATGGGGAATCTTTTAACAAAGTCAAGGCCTGATGCGATGCGTTGGTAAAGGGTTCTAGATTGTCCACCCACACACCACGTCGTTGGTGTTTGGCCCAATTGGGATCGACCGCCGCCAAGGTCTCCAGCAGTTGGGTACGCTTTTCTGGGTATTGTCCCGCGGTAGTGCGGGCGCCCCAGTTGTAGAACTGCAAAATCAACGAGATCAAATCCGGTACCTCGGCCAAGGCTTGAGAGCGCCCAGTGCGGTCCACCGTCTTTTGCACGGTCTCCAGATTACTCATCAAAGCCGCTTGACGCAACGATCTTAACGCTACCCGTGTTTTTAGGGTGTCATCTTGTATCTGGTCTAAAATGGAATCGTACGCTTGAGGCAAACCTAAGGCGATGGCCTTACTGACCAACGAATCCAAAATGGCCGCCTCGGCATGCAAGTCTAAGATCTGAACGGCGTCGTTCACCCCCGCGTATTGCCCTAACAGCTCAGAGAAGCGCTCGGTTTCTTCTCGCTCCGACACCGGCAATTCACTGTACTCAGCCCCGGCGTTCATAGACGCTCGAATCACCCCAGGATCAGAACCGGTGGTTTCAGCCAGCAGGTTGATCAGGTTGTCGCGTTCTTCCTCATCCAACACCGCGATCGAGTTGTCCAAAGCTGCATCTAAGCGCCGTTGCAACTCCTCACGATTGATGCCCGCACGACCTCCTTCTACGGCCAACAATCCAATCAGATTCTCAGCCCCACATCCCGTGGATCGCATCCACAGCGCCAGACGATTCATCCGAGCTCGACGGTTACCATCGGATTCGGCGTTGGGACTGAGTGAGCCGCACAATAAGGCTTCCCAGAGAGTAGCCGTTACACGCTCTGAGGTGCCTCCAGAGCCACTGAGTCGTTCACTGATGCTATCCCCCCCATCGGTGGAGGTTACGGCTTGAGCGCTCGTTGTGGAGGCACTATCTATACTTACAGGGCGATCGTTGGGTAAGGACCCTGCGTAAGCATCCACCGTGGTCAATTCGTCTTTGGGTCCTGTCTCTACAAACGTGTCGGCCGCACCGGATACGTTTTTACCCGTCCCCAACGAGCGTGACCCCCGACCAGTGACTTTAATCATAATGCTCTCCCGCTACTTACGCTCAGAAAAAATAATGGACGTGTCATAAAATGACGGCATAGGGGAGAGCCGAAGCCCTCCCCACAGCCAATTCATCTACGCCTGAAGTTCGTGGCGTATCTTCTCTAACACGTGCACGTACCACTCGCGATCTGGCAACGGGTAGCTGACAGGCGCTTGACGTCCCTCGTACTCAATCGTCTCATACGCCACTAAGGGCAGAGTTGATTGAGCCAGTTGGGTCGCCAAGGTTGTGTCCTGTTTGATGCTGCGGTTAAGAACCCCCATGACTTCTTGACGGTTACCGGGTATATCCGGCAGACCGCTCAAACTGGAGCGAATCATAGTGTCGTGATGAATCTCGCGCAAAGAGTCGTGACGACCGCTGTCGTACCAGACCCAAAACGCAATGACACTGGCAAAGAATCCATACTGAGGATCAACGAACGGTCGATGTGCCCCGATGTACAGAAGACGCCCCAGCGTTGTCTTTCCGTTTGGCCCCACACAGATATGCGTGACCCCATCTTGCGTGTGATCGATCTTAGTCATTCTTTAGTTCCAATCCCGGTAGTGAAGTGGTGTCTGTGTTGGGTGGCTTTCTTAGACCAATGCAGAGTCACCGTCAACGTGGCCTCTTTAATCCCCAAGATCCGCATGCCCTTACAGAATGTCGACCAAGTAAACTCGTCTTTGGCCAACAAGGCCTTGCTTAGATTTCCCCGCACCGTGGACCGATCCGGTGGGTTGTCACGAACCCGGTTACTCACCGAATCCAAGTACCTCTCCACCAACCGTTTCCAGATTTGCGGAGTGATCCCAAGATCTCGGTTCAAGATCCGAAACATCTGCGCCAGCTCGTTCTCTTTGGCTTGCGGGCTGTAACTCAGAGTATGGGGCTTCTCATTCGGGAAGATGTAGTCTTTAGACCAGACAATTTCCAATTCGTAGGATACGCTTTTGGGGTTAAGTACCTGAATGGCTTTACGAAACATCTTCCATGTGATGTTCGGTTTGGCCAAGGCGCGGTTCAGGTTACTGCGCTCGCTGGAGCGTTTGGTGGGGTTATCGGGAATCCCACTGCGGGGATTGGTTAAGAAATCGCGCATCAATCGATCCCAAGTCATCCGCTCGATTCGCACGTCGTACAAGATACCTCGAAACAGTTTTGCAGGGGCGTCTCGGGCTTCGGGTACTCCGCGATCATCTAGGGAGAGGATCTTGTGAATCTCCTCGGACATTGTCAACTCCTAAAGGTTCAATCAGTGGCCGGTCAGGGTTTTTATTGTACAGACTCGATCCACCGACAGTTGCATCGCTAGCAAGGCATCCAGTACTTCTAAGACGTCGTACAAGACGAACTGCATGTTTTGATTATAGTACGTGTACAGCGACGGTTTGTTCTTCTTAAAATCACCGACCCCTTGAATCAGTAAGTCCGTACGTTGGATCAACTCCACCACCGCTTGGTCTTCCGCGTAGGCGACTTGGTTTTTGTTCACCAACCACATGTCTACCGAACGCTGTTCTCGATCGACGTACCGAATTGCTAGGGTATCCAGATCGATAGAACGGACTTCAACGTGTTTTAAGACGGTGTCTAAGAGATCCAGTAACTCTCCTAAGTGACGGGTTTTGGTGGAGACCGAATACCGAATACGGCGTCGGTAGGCGACCTTATTAAATGAGACTATACGACACAATCGATGATACCGTTCTAACAGCTGCAGACATCGACTCTGCGGGTTTGTTTCGAACAGCAACAGACGATTGTACCGATAACGATAGTACATATCTTTTAACATTCGAGTAATCCATTGGATCATTCCTGGAAGCTACCTTTGGATGATATATCCCTGAAACTATTTGGAGGTTACGCATGAGCGAGCACGAGTACGAGGGTGAGTTTATCCCCAACAAACCACCGGGCGATGAAATCGATTCAGACGAAGACTTAAGCGCTGAAGGTCTGTTGCGGTATTCTCAAGGGGTACGTAAGAATCTGGTCAAGTCCATGACCACCAGAGGCCTGCCTGAGGACAAGGCCGATCGACAAGTATTACTGCAAGCCTTGCACGACATGGATCAGACCTCCGTTAACCGACTGAAGTTGGACGTGGATCGTGAGAACACCGCCAGCGGTAAAGCCGTGCAAGAGTTGGTTGAGCGTTTGGCTCAGATCAACCCTCGCGGTTTGTCCGTCACTCCAGGAGAAGAAGTCGACCGCATTCCTACCCCCGCTCTCGGTGAGATCCCTGAGACCAACGTCGGCGATGGGGAAACCGACATCGGTGTGCGTCAGGAGACCTCGAAGGAATTTCTAGAGCGTATGGAATCAAAATAGTGCTATAAGATCGCTGTCCTATGTAAACTGTTACAGCAACGGCAGGGAGCATAACGGGGAGGCCAGTGGCCTCCCCTTATGCCGTCAGACCTTTACAAAGCTGAAGTACTCGGTATCGGTCATATGCAACATCAAGTATTCCACCAACACCGCCTCCAAAGCCGCAAACGGCGAGACCTCGCCCATCTCCTCAACGTAAGTCTCTTTGTCGGTGGGTTCGCGATTGGCGTAGAGCGTTGGGGCAATGAACGCCACCGACGGCATGCGATCGGTCTTGAGTTTCTCCTCATTCTCCACCAGCCAGCGGTTGAAGTCGTACACGATCACCCCATCCCAGCACTGCTCGATGAGTTTGGGCGACAACTCCCCAGGAGAGAAGTAGACTGAATCGATCTGTACAGTCCCCCCCACCGAGAAACTCACCGCTGTTAGAATCTCCTGCCGCTCGGCTTCGCTGACTTGGTAAGGCCAGAAGTTGATGTCCAAGGTCACCGCTTCGACAAACGGGGTGTTGTCAGCCATCTTTCCCAAGGCCCCTACCAACTGATGCACCATGGGTACAATGCCGGTGGGACGCGCGGCTTGAAGCGTCTTTCGATCACGGAGTCGATACCGTTCATCGTAAGTCGCCTGATCCACCGCAAGTCCCAACTTGACCCAATCGTCGCTCAATCGGGTCCGGTACCCTAAGTCCAACGCTTTGGCAGCTTCGGCCTCATCCAGTAGGATCAACGTGGCCAAGCGCGTGTCCAGCAGTCCATCCAACTCCACATACAACCGGCGCTTCATAACGCAGGGTCCGTGAACAACAGATAAAAGAACCACGGATAGCGAAAGAAGACGGCGTTCAATTCACTGTGGGTGATCGGTTCCGGTGTACGGGTAAAGTAGGGCATCTCACACCAGCGCGTTAAGCACCTCTGAAAGCCTCTAGTGGCACCCACATCGCCTTTGTTCACATCGCGCATGAGCTTATGGCCCACGTATGACATGTGGTCGACGATGGCAACGTCAAACTTCCCTCGGAACTCATCCAGACTGTCGTGCAAGTCACGGGGGTTGACACATAACGAGTCTCTCCCCGTTTCCACCGCACGCCACTGCTCCCAATCGTTAAACGGATCGGACAACAACACAGAGATCACCGCGTCAAAATGGTTGGTCAGGACTTGGGTCATTGGGGAACTCCTCGTGAACCGGTCAGTTGTGACTTCAAGTCATCGGTGAACTGGGAGGTGAGTATTTCAGAATAGATTTCATGGTAACTCAACTGCAACGACGCCAAGTACACAAACCAAGGATTGGCGTACATCAACGCACGGTACTCTGTTGCCCGAGGAATACGATCGGCGTACTCATCGTCAATGGCCACGGCTTCTTCCAGCTCTTTCTGACTGGACTGTCCTACGCTACCCGACGCTACTGCGTGCGAGCAATAGCTGGACACCAGATGTTCAACCCAATTCTGATACTCGTTTCCATTGGTGAAGGCTAAGATTCGAAACGTCGTGGCGGCCTGCAGCAACCACTGACACACCCCAGCGTCATCCTGTTCCCGAAACTTGGCCCAAAGCCCACTGACGTTTTCCCAGACAGACAGGTAGATCATACCTGCATCGCCCACCACGGACATGATGGCTTCTACCAACTCCGGATTAGTGACCATCATCTCAGAGCTACTGCGAAGATGAATGGGGGTCAGGTAGGACTGCACAAACAGTTCTTTAGCGGTGGTCTTAATGTGGTTGATTTGTGGAATATTAAGCACGGTACTGCTCCTAGATCTTTATCGTTATTGTAGTATTACAGATTGTTGTCGAGGTGCGCGGACTTCAACAGAATTTGCAATACGTCTGTGGAACGGGCTCGAGTTTCACCCGTGTCAACCGCGTCCATACTGGGCAGGCCGCCGGAGAGGATCTCTCGGGTTAGCGATTTGTAGGCCTCAGTATCACCCCCCCGAAACTTGAACAACTCACGTATGGCGTTCTCTAGTCCGTGAGAGTACATGATCTGCAACTCTGGGAACGACAAGCCGCTGCCTTTGGAGTTGCCTGTGGCTTGCCCGGTCAGTTCGTCGATGTGGGTGTTGTCTTCGGGAATCGAGATCTTCTTGTGCAGATGCTGCGCCAAACGTTTCAACGGCAAATCGATGATCAGATATTTCTCTGGGGTAAGATAGGTCTGACCTGTGGCGGGATCGGTCAACCACAAGCGCTCAAAGAACTCGTGCTTCAGTTCTTCCGCAATCTTCAGGTTCGTATCCACACTCAATCGCACTGTACCCAGGTTCGGCACTATGTAGGACAAGACCTCATCCCCACTGGCCAGTTGTTGCATGTACGCATCAAACCGCTCATCGCTTAAAGCGTCCAACATCGTTTGCATCTCGGCAACCGATTCGTTCTTACCGGCGAATTTACTGAGCAATTTAATCGCGTAGTCGGTGGCTTCTTTACGCGCCGCATTCATAGTGCTCTCCCGTAACGGTTAGTCTCACCCTATGGGTCATAGTGATTGCAAAATAAAGGGAGACCCGAAGGTCTCCCTCGTGGCTGAATGTCCCGTCGTTATGCGTTAAAACGGCGAGTTGCTACCGGCCAAACTCGATAGATACGCAAAATCATTGTAACTATTAGTATCTGTAACGCTACTCACGTTCCAAGCGGCGATGTTCTTGTTGAACACCGTGGCTTTGTAGAACATGCGGAACAGGGTGATGACATTACTCACATTCCAGGGGCCCAGATTCTGATTGAAGGCGCTGGCGTACATAAACATGGCCCTCATGTCTACTGCTGAAGAAACGACCCAAGGACTCAACGGCTGATTAAAGGCCGCGGCGTCTCTGAACATGGATGCGAAATTCGTTACTTTCGACACGTTCCAGCTGTTCAAGGGCTGATTGAATAAGCTGGCATAGTAGAACATTGAGGCCATATTGACAACGTTACCCACATTCCACAAATTCAAGGGTTGATTGAAAGCGTCGGTTGAGGCGAACATTGAGGCCATATCGACAACGTTGCTCACATCCCAATGATTGATGTTTGAGTTAAAGTCAGATGCCCCATAAAACATAGTCGTGCACGAACATCCGGGTAAGAAGGTCGGACCATCGGCTGCGCTGATCACAAACCCAGTGCGAGATCGGAACATGAGGTTCGCATTGGCAAATTCCAGCTCACCCCACTGCATCACATCCTTAAGTTGTTGACGACTCTCCACCAGCGGTGAGGTGAAACCGTTGACGGTGCCGTGAACCTCGACAGTGTACTGTCCTGGAATGGCGTAATTGTGGCTGGCTGCACCTGTAAACGCCTGAATGTTGCTGCCATCGCCCCAATCCACATCAATCGCACTGCCTGTGGCAAAGGACAGGATGACGTTGGTGGCGTTAGCCGCGTTGCCTTCGGTGTCGATTAAAAGCTTCATGCCGTCGCCAAACAGGCGTCCGGTACGAACGATGGTCGCCACATCGTCCCGCACCAAGGCGTTCATGGCCGCAGGGCGGCTGAACAGCTGATCATCGTTGGTCACGTTGGGATCGTCTTGCTTGACTTGAGAGATCAGCTTAGCGTACTCATCGCCTTTGGTGACGGCTAAGGCTTTAGCGGCGTCTACGTCACCTTGGGTGTTTGTGGCGTTTCTGAAATCCACCACCGCTTGCTTGTAATCGTTAATCGCGCTGTTGAGTTCAACCCGCTTTAAGTCTAAGTCTTGTAAAGTCGCCATGACGATCGATTTCCTAGTTGCGTATTCTTAATGGATGAAACAAACAGAGGAGGCCTTTGGGCCTCCTCTTATTCGGTTATTGGAAGTTAGGTAAATTCGATGTAAACATAGGAGTACCATCGCTGAACTGAGTGTAGTAAAGGACGTTACTCACATTCCACGAAGACAGATTCTCGTTAAACACACCCGCGTTACGGAACATGCCGGTCATCTCAACGGCCGATTCTGTGTTCCAACGGGACATGCCTTGACTGTAGGAATCCGTGTCCATAAACATCAGTCTCATCCGCTCAACCTTACCGACGTCCCAGTCGTTGATGTTTTGATTGAACGCGAGAGCCAGCCGAAACATTTCATCCATGTTAATAACGTTACCCACCTCCCATGCATTCAACGGTTGGTTGAACACGGTATTTCCTTTAAATACCCTCATCATGTCCACTACGTTACTCGTGTCCCAGTGTTCGATGTTGCTATTGAAGTCACTGGCGTTCTCAAACATCGCTCGCATGAAGGCGCCGGGTAGGAAGCGTGGGAAATCCGAAGCTGAGATCACAAAGCCCGTACGGTCGCGGAACATAAGCTCTGTGGACTGAAACTCAACATTTCCCCACTGTAGAACATCTTTGATGGTACGACGATCGATCACTGCTGGGGCGGTAAACCCATTCACCGTACCGATGATCTGAATTTCATACTGCCCAGGCGTGGCGTAGTTGTGGCTGGCGGCGCCTGTGAACGACTGACGCGCGGTTGCGTCTCCCCACTCGATGGTGACATCACTGCCTACGGCGAAAGGCAGGACAACGTTGGTGGCCCCGACGGTGGTGGCTTCGGTGTCGATTAAAAGCTTCAGGCCAGACCCAAAGAATGACCCGGTGGTCAGGATGACCGCCACGTCGTCTCTTACCAGGGCGTTCATCGCCGACGGACGACTGAACAGCTGATCGTCGTTGGTCACGTTGGGATCGTCTTGCTTGACTTGAGAGATCAGCTTAGCATACTCATCACCCGTTAAAATAGCCAACGCTTTAGCATCATTCAAGGCTTGCTGTGTGATGGTGCTGGCGGCAAAGTCGCCGACCGCTTGCTTGTAGTCGTTGATGGCTGCGTTCAACTCATCGCGTTTGATATTAAGATCTGATATAGTGCTCATATAACTTTACCCTAGGTCGCTGGCCGTGGCGTGTGTGCATGGAAACTGACATAGGATAACGATCATCACAGACGCCATAAGGCCCTGCAACCACCCGAGCGAACTCGGACAGTTACAGGGCAATGGTCCTAAAGTCGAAGATCTCAAAGTCGCCTTCAGACGTGGTTACGTCCAGCACGTGAGTGGTAACCGGCTTACCTTGTTTGTTCATGGTCTCACGCATGTGGCGGGAGCCGTTAGAGCGCCCGTCCCAGAACAACAGCAGTTCATCGGCCAACTTAGCCATTTCGGCGTTGCGGATGTAGCCTGCGCTTTTGCCGTAAGAATCCCAATCCGCGGCCATCTCAACCCACTGACCGGGCATGTCCCAGCGCGCGAAGTGATACGCCATGTCATCGGGACCTTCGGCGGCCATACCGCTCACCCACACAATCTCACAATCCGGATGATCTCGCACAAACGTTAAGAGGCGATCACGAACGTAAAGATAATCCTTCACCGTCCGTGAACCCGCCACGATTACGCGCAGCAATGTCCTTGCCACCGCTGGTTGGGTAATGGTTCGTATAATACAGCCTCCATGACGTAACGTTTGAAGTTACCCAGCCACACATCTGGCTCCAGGTTGTCTACAATGCAACTCCGAGCGTGCAAGGTGTCTCCCAGGAGCATACCTAACTGCACACGCCAAAACTCATTGATCTCACGAATCTGAATGCTTACATCCGGCAGTGGACCAGTTGTCCACCACGGGTGTCGGTTGATGAAGAGCGCTTTCCAACGCTCCGCATGATCGGGTGAGCGTGAACCCAGCAGAGCAAACAACTCTGCCGCTAGATCACGCGTTGATCTCGCCATCGGTATCACCATTTGGTTTTAGTGTGACTTTCAATTTGTCTTTGTCGGGGTACCAGAACGGGATGTACCGCTCATGATACATGTTGATCAGGTCCATGGTGGACAGTGGGTGGACTTCGTTTTCGTAATGGTCGAACGTCCAATACCCACGGGTGTCCAACAACACGTCCCAATCGTATCCTTGTGCCGTTAATTTGTCGTACAGCGCTTTTGGCTGCACCACATCGTCTCTTGGGAAATCCGGCCAGTAGTCATAGATCTGGCCTAGTTCCGACGTGATTTCCAAAGCCCGTCGCAGACGTGGGAGCTCATCGATGGTGTCGCGCACCTTAGTCCGTTTAAGAATTGGCTCTGGGTACAGGATCAATCGATAGTCTTTAGTCACGCCCTCAGGACCTTCCAGTCCGAACTTGTCTTTCCTAGACTTAAGGTAGTGGAACTCACTCAGACTTGAGAGCAGTCCTTCGGTTTGAGAGATGATCAGTTTAAAGGTGTGTCCTGTGGGTCCTGACTTGGAGCGCACGTTAATGACCGTCAGCTCTTGTAGATCGGTATCGCCTACCGCATCGTTCATACCCGGCAGTGGGTACTCAGGCGACTTGGTGCTCTTGTTCAACAACGGCGAGGCATCAGAGACGACCCAGCAGTTTGAGGTCAAGAAGGTAAACTTCTCCGGGCAGTTCTTAAACTTCAAGCCTTTCTTCAAGAACGCCAACTGTTGCTTGGCGGGGGCGTAAGGGTCCAGCTTCATCTCATCGCCCACGTGGGCGGTGGCAATCAGCGTCATGCCCGCACCCGACGTGACTTGAGGAACTTGCATGACCAGACGCGTCTTGATCGCCGCCCCTCTAAGGGCGTCGGTGTTGGCGGCACCTGCGTCGATTTCGTGCTTCTTATAAATCTCTTCCACGGCGTCCGTTTGCAGCTGACTCATAGAGTCCAGGAAATGGATCATCGGGGGGAAGGCTTTGATGGGAGTGCCTTGTCGATCGATGAACGGCGTGTTGGTCTTCATCTTCTTCATTTGTTTAACACGCTCTTCGGCTTGATCCCGAATAAGCTGCCACCAAGCATTGCCGCTGTGCTCTGCCGCTGACGTCAGAACGATACGTCCCGCATCGGCTGCTTCGGCCCAGTCAATGTTTCGATACCGTGCGCACATGTCTTCAATGCGGTCCCACGCAAACGTGATCTCTGCATCGTACACCACCAGCTCAGCGTTGGTGTATCGGTCCAAGACGGTCAGTGCGTTGGACAATCCTAATGCTGTCTTGAAAGTGTTGCCTCGTCCGCCAATGCCAACGAAATTACTGAATCCCCCATTCAAAATCATATCGCCCAGTTTACCTTTGTGGTAACGGCCTGCGGGAATGTCCATCAGGGAACCAAGGCAAGGCCGAGGGCGAATGTGTGGGGCAGGAGTAAAGCCTGTCATGTAAGACTCCTAAAATGGTATGTTCGTTGTAGATACCGCGGCTAAGTGCGATGCTTCAGGTCAAACCATAGCCGAGTACCGTTAAATTTTATGAACCGTATCCAACCTTTCGAGTATAATCGGAGTAACTTATGTCTGAGCAACCCATCGACCTGGGCGTTCTTGAACAAGCAGCACTGGAATTGACTACCGAGGCTCTGTCGTTTCGGGGTTCTTTTGACTACCTCCGACAGAAACTTCCGGCGTATTTCAGCAAAGTCACCGAGTTCGTTTCCAACTCGCTGAGCGACGTTGACGTGGAGCTGGACCTGCTGAACGAAAGCAAACACTATCAGCTGTCTAAGAAATCCAACTACATGCTGCTCAGACGCACCCCAGTGATGGTTCCCAAAGGCCTGGCTACCACGTACCTTAAACACTTAAGCACGCTCAATAAGGCTCAGGACGCTGTAGACGGGTTGATTCAAGAGACCCTTGAACCGTTTGAGAAGCACTTAGCTGTACTACTCACCGACCCCTCGACTTTGCAGTCCCAACGTGAATCCAAAATAGTGGATAAGGTGGTTACTCACGACATAGAGTCGATCCGCGACTTGATCGCCAAAGACTTCTCTCGCGATGGTGCCGAACGCCGTCCGTACGGGGATCTGATCACCCGTCAAGCGGAATGGCCTAAAATTGCCAGTGAGTACAACGATCTGGTAGAACGTCTGGCTCGGGTCCCGCGGAAGACGGTACTGGACTTGGTGAAAACGATCAGCGAGCATTTGGATAAGCTCCTGCAACGTATGGAGTCCGACCCAGAGACCTACGCCGCCTCCGGTGTTAGCATTTCCGAGTTGGCCAAGGTCAGTTTCGTCATGGCTCAAGAGGTAGAGTTCTACGCCACCCACACGTTCATGATCGAGCAATTGCAAGCCTCGATCGAAGCCGCCGGTGCCTTGGCCACCGAATAACGTTAGCCCAAATACAGAGGACACCTTGTCCTCTTATTCTCCTACTTAAAAGGATACCCACGTGGCCGATTTAAACGACTTAAACGCAAAACGCCTAGAACTGAACACCGCCATTGAAAACCACACGGCAGCCGTCGTCTCTGGGGTTCAAGTAGACATAGATGCCACTCGCGCTGCGGCACAAGCCAAAGGCGATGAGTACGCGAAGCTCATCTCTCAGGTTAAGCAAGACGACCCAGCCGTCACCAACGACGATCAGTTGTTCTCCAATCCAGGGCGGATGAACGCCTTGGTCCGCGGCGACATCGCCACTATCGTCACGACCGGTAAAATGTTCGGTCAAGGTATGAAACTGTTGGTGGATACCGAAGCCACCACCGTAGGTGCCACCAACGTCATCCTGTCGTTTGAGACTGGCTCCGACATCACCATTGACTGGGGCGATAACTCTGGGTATCAGTCTTATACCGGCGCTGCCTCTCACACTTACTCCGCGCCAGGTCAATATACCGTAGAAGTCCACGGTATGATCAATGGTTTCACAAGATCGTTGATCGCCAACCGGAAACAGATCAAAGACGTCATGCAGTGGGGCGTGGCCACGTTCGCGTCTACTGAGAGCATGTTCCGTGATCGTACTGGGTTTGTGATCAGTGCCAGTGACGAACCGACCTTCTTGCCGGGCGCAAGCTGCATTAGCATGTTCCAGGCTGCCGGTGACTTCAACAGCAACATCAACCATTGGGATGTGTCTAACGTCGTTGATATGACGTCGATGTTCGCCCAGGCCACCGTCTTCAACCAACCGCTGAACTCATGGGATGTGAGTGGTGTCACTAAGACGGAACAGATGTTCATTTACGCCAGTACCTTCAATCAAGCCTTGAATACTTGGAATGTCAGTAATGTGGTAGACGCGAGACACATGTTCTCACATGCGTTGAGTTTCAACGGCTCGGTAAACGACTGGAACCTGAGCAGCTGTCTTAACACGAGTAACATGTTCTACAACGCCAGCGCGTTCAACCGGCACCTGAACACTTGGAATGTGAGTGCGGTTACGGACATGTCTCGTATGTTCCTCGGCGCCAGCGTGTTCAATGGTTCGTTAGCTGGGTGGAATACAGGCAACGTGACAACCATGAGGGAGATGTTCAATACTGCCATCTCGTTTATCCAATCGATAGATCACTTTAATGTTTCCAAGGTCACTGACATGGTTCGCATGTTCCGCGGCGCGTCAGCCTTTAATGGCACGTTGAACACGTGGAACACAATTAACGTGACCAGTATGGACTCCATGTTTTTTGATGCAATTACTTTTAACCGTCCGCTGAATAACTGGAACGTGTCGAACGTCACTGACATGAGTTCCATGTTCAGATCCGCAGGGGCCTTTAATCAACCACTAAATGCTTGGAACACGTCTAGTGTTACGGACATGGCTACGATGTTCTTTAGTGCATCGACGTTCGGTCAGAACATCTCCATGTGGAATGTCGATAACGTTGTGACTGCCAGTGCCTTCTCAGGTGGGTCTAACTTGACTGTTAACCAACGCCCAAGCAATGCCCAACTTGGCATCTTGTAACTTCAACTAAGTAGGACCGAATAAGAGGAGGCCCAAAAGGCCTCCTCTGTTTATGCTGTTTTAACGTTCAATCAATTCCAAACGAAACTCCATCTGAAGCTCTCCAAGCCAGTTCAGACCGTCGCCAAACTCATCAGTGCCCCAGTACTGATCCCCATGGCTATTGGCTTCTACCAGCTTCCTGGGGTAGGTCTCGATCAACTTCTGTGCCAAGTGCTCCTGTGCGAACTTTTCTCGCACCCAGTGACGCATGACGTCGAGGTGAACCTTATCCCAATCCAGTCGCAAGGCCAAACTGCGACCTGCCACTTTGGATTTCCCGGGAGTGGGGGCGTTGGCGACCGTCAATCTTGAGGCCAGACGCAGTGACTTAGACGCTTGATAGGCGTGTTCGGCGGTAGGGTAACAGATAGAGGTTCCTTGAAACGTTTCTATCAGAGGGTTCATGTGGGGGTAGAAGTTGCTTAAGAAGAAGAATTCACCGCGATACCCAAAGACCTCTGGGAGCGTTGGATCGTACATCATTGCCTATCTCCTTATTCTCGACTGCCCTCACACCCACTGAGGGTCAAGACTGTAAACGTAAATGTCGGCCCGCACAGCGCCGCACGATCAAAGACGCGTCATCACGCATCACCTTGTGATCGTACTTTAGCCATTGCGGAATGCGTTTGAGTAAAACCTCACAGTTACTTTGCACCGTTTGCTTAGTCAGTCGCTCGTTGTCGGGCAGGTCTACGTCCGCCCAAATCAACTCGTGCAACATCAACGGCATGAGCAACGCGCGATGCTCTCGTCCGGTCAATTGAAACAAGCGGTTAAGCTCGTCCAGGTATTCCGCCATGGCGGCCTGATCCAGTTGACTGGGGTCGATTCGGTTCAGATGCGTGTACAAAGATGCCGCAAAGATAATCCGCTTTCCTCGAGCGGGTAAAAGCAACCCACACACAGACGTCAGTATCAAGATCAGAGGTTTGAGTATCAACAGCAGTGCTTTACGTAAGACAATCATAACAAAGTCCAGCTAGTTCACCAAGGCGTGCGGTTAAGCGGCGCCGTTGACGAGTTTCAGGTTAGAGTACACGGACGACCAGATCCCGACGTCGTCTCCCGCCTCCACCAACGTGGCGTATCGGAAAGACGCATCGGACTCACGCCACGTCATGACTTTCACCACCGGATCGCGATCGGCCAGCGCGGAGAGCGCGTTACGGCTCGGTAGGTCCAGATCGAACGCCAAGGCAATGGCCATCGTCCCTTGATGTGTCCCAGTGGCGTAATCTACGTCCACTTCAAGGGCGCGGGTAGAAGTACCCAACTCTTTCTTCATTTTACACTTCACTTTCCCTTTACCGTTTGTCTCCTTGTCAAACAGATGGTCGGTGATGTCTTTGGTTATATAATCGATGCGTTGGGGGTTGTCTTTACGATCAAAGACGTAGTCCTCCAAAAACGCCTCGAGCCCCACCAGGGTTTCAATGGCGCGGAACGCCAGACGTGCCGGGCGCATTTCTTTGGTCAACTGAACAGCGTCGACGTTGGTCAGATCCAAATGCCGTCCCCCGCGCGTTAAGAACTTATCCCCATTATCGTGGATGTCCAGGTAGTTGCGAGGTTGGTGGATGGCGTCCAAACGTCCGATGATGACCCGATTGCTCGTGCCATCGCTCACTTGGTCCTGATAGTGTCGCAAGGTCTCAAGGACCGGACTGGGTTCTTTCAGGTACACCACGGAGAAGCTGGCATCGGACATTCGCTTGCCCAACATATTATCATTGTCCCCATGCTTCCCTAGGTGATACACCACCCGTCCGTCTTCGGTTTTAAAGCTGTCGCCTACGTTGGTGTTAAAATACCAACAGCTCTTAGAGAGCATGCGATTGTACTCAGCTTTGATGTTCCAATACCCTTTGCCACTGCTTTCCAGCAGCTGCCGATCAACGATGCGCTTCTGCGCCAATAAGACCCCTCGACTGGCGTGTGCATCAGCCAAGGTGTTGCCCAAATCGCCGTTGTGTCCTCGTACCCATTGCAAGTCGATGGTGACCTTCTTGATCTCAAGGTTGCCTTTTGCTTTGAGCATGCGCTGCCACAACTCACGATTCTGTACGTCGGTGCCGTCTGACTTCTTCCAATCGTTCGCCTGCCAGCCAGAGACCCATTCGGCCAACCCATTGCCGACGTACTGACTGTCGTAATACAACTTCATGTACCGAACGTTCTTACGGTCAGCAAACTCCAAAGCCTCAATCGCAGCCATCAACTCCATAGCGTTGTTGGTGGTTTCATCAGCCATAGACGCGTACAGATCGGCGTACTCAACCACTTCAACCGCTTGGTCTTTTGGGGCTGAAGGAACATAGCCGTTCTTCGTGGGGGTGGCTTTGGCCCCAGAACCTTGCTTAGGCACCTCATCGCGATAGAGATACCCGTGAAAGCCATACCCGCCTCGACCTCGAGACGGTTTACTGCCCCCGTCGGTGTAGACGATGAAGTTCAACGACTCTTCTATAGGGGGTTCATTTTTGGTGGTTTTGGTTTCTTCGGTCATAACTACATCCGAGTTGGTAAGCTGAGAATACATGCCCTAACAGAGCCGCCCATCATTAGATGAGTCGACTCCGTCAGGATTAATCCACGTTTAACTCACAGGCTTGAACGTATTGATTGTACGCAACCGCACTTCGACGTTTAACGTCCGCGGCGTGTTGTATCAATGCTTCTACATGGTCCAGAAGGACCTCCGCGATGTGTTGGTAGTCGTCGCTGCGACTTGGGTCTATAACCGGTACACTTGGGAGGTTGGTGTATCTGGGCCGTTTAAATCGAGGACACTCGGAGGACACCACCGCCGACACACTGGCGTTAGAGAGTAAGGGTGCTGCGGTTGGCGCCATCGTCATCTGTGACGGTTTAACCACCTCGTGGTGATACACCATAACGATCACCCGCTCAACCTTATCTACCTCGCGTTTACTCGCCTCTCGTGCGCCCTGAGTGATGGTAATAGGAGGCGCCACACACCCAGCCAGCAGGGCACACATCAGAACAAAGTATCTCATTGAACATTCCTCAGAGACTCCAGTCGATCCAGTATGCGGTTCTTGGTCACCCGTTCCTCAACTGGGTGATCAAAATCTTGAATCAACTCATCGATCTCCACTTGCAGTTGGTTGGCGCGGGCCAATTCGCGCTTGTGGTTAACCGTTAAGGTGGCCACTTCACGTCGAAGTTGGGTGATCTGACCGAGGTTCTCAGTCAGGCGGTCTTCTAAAAACCGAACCCATTGATCGTCTCGGTCCGTGTCGGAGGGCGTGCTGGTTTGATTGGGCGGTAGGAACGGTGTCACATACGCGTGAACCATGGTCCACCCCCCCGAACCAACAAAGATAAACGCCAAGGTAAGCACCAGAGCCATCCCTTTCTTTCTGCGATCCGGTGCCGGCGTATCTTTATCCAGTAAGATCTCTTTAATAAATGGCCACATAACTTCCAGGACCTTGAATATCTTAAGTAAGTTCATGGCACTCCTGAGTTTCAACGGGAGAATCATCGACGCATGACCGTCATGATATGGTTGTTTTCTCCCACAATACGCAGTTGTACGCGGGTGCCTAGGGGCAGGTGTGCCCACTTAAACGCACGCCCAGTCCTGCGTCAATAGTCATAGAATTAGTAACTAGGAGCTCGCGTATGTACGTTATGAAAGGCTTTATGGTCATCCAGCCATTGGCCGACAACACCCCAGGCGCCATTGCCCAGCTGGGCGAACTATCCACTTACGCCAAAACCTTCAGCAAAGACATTGGGCATTACAGCCGCAGCGCTGAGCCAGACGTAGACCTGATGGTCTTCCACAGTCAAATCGACGACGGCGTTCAAACCGAAATCCGTGTGGCTTACCGCGACCCGATCCTGGAGTTGGGTCAATGGCTATACACCAACGCCATAGGCGGCTTTTTTAACGGCAGTGAAAGTGAGTTCAGCAGTTTGTTGCTGGCCGAGTTCTCCGACCGCCTGACCGATCTCAATGTGGGACAGATGGTTCAAGAGGGCGACACCACTACCTGGTTGCCACAGTATCTTGATTTTAAAGTGGTTGCTCCAGGCGTGGATGCTGAAAACTTCATCCGTTTGTGGTTAAGCGATCAAGCGTTTCGTGCACAGTATGATGAGTACACCATCGAAGTGGTACCTCCCATCGACGCACTGGACGACTTCTTTAAGACTGCGGTGGAAGTCAAAGCGCTGTTGGATCAGTACAACGACACAGAACGCATGCAACGCATTCAAGCCGTCATCGGTGATAAGCCTCCTACGCACCAGCGAGTAGAGCTGTACACTTGGGCGAATCCGATTCAACCGGATTACGAGTTGACCACCCCCTGGACGCTGGTTATCTACGGTCCTGCGGGCAACAACATCGACAACATCAAAGCCACGTTGTCCTCGTACATTCTAGCCAACTCCGCCCGCGACCGTGCTGCTTGGGAAGAGTTCATTCCCGACTTGTTTAAGGCCACTGAGTTTATCATCACCCCTTTGTGGGCCAACTTCAGCATTCCTAACGAAACTTTGGTGAAAGGCTTATACAGCCCCACGATTCGACACAAGACCGTGTTGGCCATAGCTAGGCTCACCGCCACCCGTTACCCGTCAGCACACGTAGACGACGTGGTAGAGACCTCAGTCGCTAACTGGCGGTCTATGGGGTTCTTGGCCGTGGGCGGTCCAGACAATCGGGACGCCATCAACACACTGTCGCAGAAGTTCCCAGACTACATCGCCATCCCAACGGACTCCGGTGAGTTTGGTCGTATGTCGCCAGACACTCAAAACTGGACGGTGTTGTTGTCAAACATGATGCGGGTTGCCGACGACATGACTGAGTACTCCGACCTACCCATCGGCATGTCTCGCCTTGAGCGCGACGGTGTGTTGTACTTGGTGGCCTCTCATGCGGAGTTCCAGTATCTGGTGGTCTCGCGTCTGGCGTACGAAGATCTGTTTGGGGAGATTGATCCCACCGTAGAGCCTGTCGACATCGTCGGTTAAGGCGATCCACTGTTTCCTCAACCGGACTGATGAGGTAGTCATATGAGAATAACCCCACCGCTCGCGGCTCGTGGGATCTATCAGCTGCGCCAGCCCTGGGAAGTCTCAGCGGCTAAGGTGTACACCTGTCAGGCAATCCGATCCTTTCAAGACATCTATGAGTTGGGTGAAGATGTCTACCGTCGATATTACGAACCCAAGGGGTTGAGTCAAAGCGTTTTCAACGCAGACCAACAAGCCCATACGGCCATCATTACCCTGATCTCTGACGACTTCGACATCGTCTATGTGCCGGACACCTACATAGTGTCCTACCCGGATTTGGGGGTGGTGAACTACCAACGGGTGGTTTTGTCTGTGGACTTTGGGGTGTTGCCCGATTTCCTAGACCTGGACTACATCCGTCAGGAGATGGAAACCGTCGGCAGTAAGATCATCGGTAAAGAACCCGAAGTGAAAGAAGCCGTGGCTCCGGTCTCAGGGGCAGTCACTCCTACTGAACATCAGGTGTTGGAAGCGTCTCGCTTGGCCAACATTGAGTTTCGAACCACCGACCGAGCCAAGTACTTGCATCAATTGCAACTGAACAGCGATCTGATTGAACGTCTCCAGACGCTGGAGCAGTTAGTAATAGACAACAACCTACTGCCACCTCCGGAGTAGGCGTGTTGGCAAAGCAGCATACGGGGAGGGCGCAAGCCCTCCCCTATGCCGTCATGCGGTGGTGCGCTTAGTGCTGAAGTCCTTGCTCATCACTCGTTGAATTTTCGGCATCAACTCAAACGCCGCCCGCCGTTGTTCCGGACGTAAGCCGTTGCCGTGATGTTCTTTCAGCCACCGCCCAAAGGACGGCAGGTCAATCATGGCGTCGTCGTAGCCGGGTTTGTTCCAGCACTTTAGCAAAGCATCCTGCACATCGCCGAGCATGCCCAATCGATGGCGTTTAACCACTTTGATAAACCCAATGGCTCTGGGTAGACTCATGTCCTTGGCACGGTCTTGAATCCGTAACGCCCGCCCTCGATCCAGAAGCTTTACGGCGTCTTGGGTTAAGGGAAGCATTTTCACTCGTCCTGTATTGGGGTCCAGCGTTGACGGTAGCCAACCAAAGCCCCAGTCTACCAGCCCCGAAGCCATCAGGGCGTCGTACTCGTGGCGCTGATAAAGTCCCAGGAGACCGGTCTGGTGCACCGCGGCGTGAGTAAGGTTCTCTGGCGTCAGGGTCTCTGCAGTCAGTCGAACGGTCATGGTGTTGCTCCAAATAGATACTGCCGTCAGTGATCGGCTTTGACGGCAACGAACAACGCGTCAATGGTGCGTTTCTCGTCGGCGGTGAGTGTGCGGTCGTAACTGGCGTCGATGATCTCTTCGTACTGAAACGGAAAAGCAGGAGCTTGTACCGCCGGGTCGGGCACTTCCAAGTCCACCTTAACCCACGGATAGAAGCTGCCATCCGGTAACTTAAAGACGTCGATCTCCCACTTAAGATCCAACTCGACTCCGTTGTGAGTCACCGGTACCCGATACACATACCGGATCTTCCTCAGTACCCGGTCAGCCAAAGCCGCTACCGTCTCGTGCATGTCTTGAGTGCCCGCCAAGTTGCACTCCATCGAACCTACGTCGCCTTTGCGGTAGGTCTTGATGGTCAACTCGTAAGAATCGCCTTGATCGATGCTGCGGGAGCGTAGGGTGCCTATCGGTTTGTCGTTTTCAAACAACCGATATTCCCACTGCTCGTGCTCTTCGACGTGTGGCGCTGAACTGAGTTGAGTAAAGTCACTGAACCTGACGAAATACACCCGCTCAATCTCGTCGTTCTTATCTTCTTGCGTATAGGACGCCGCGATGGCAAGTGCATCTGCCATCTGACGAACGATCGGAGTTCTACGTAACATGGGGATTTCCTCGAAATAGTCTCATACTTTAAGGCCCTCTTGACAAAAAATGAGAAGCCGAAGCCTCTCAACACTAGCGCCCCATTCGCTACGACGGGTCGCTGAGAGCCTCAGTAAGCAGACTGCGGGGAAACGACGGACCGATGCGTTCACCGCAACACAACTCATGATACGCCACCACCACGTCTTTGGCCGCGGCGATCTTATCGACGTGCAGTGAGCGCATGCGGTCCCAGCCGTTCTCTGTGGACGACAGACGTTGACGCACCCACTCTCTTGGGTTTGCGTCAAAGTCGTCCCAAATCCCAGGGGTAAGGCTGTCGCAGATCAACCCCAGGACTTCTTCATTAGAGGCATGACGTACCCCCCACATGGCTTGGGTTAAGCGTTCTGCCGTGTGTGCATCCACCCCAAACTCTCGGATCAGTCGGATAGCACGTCCAACCACCACCAATTGCTTAGTGCGTCGATTAGTGGGCTTTAAGATCAACACCCCGTGATTTTCTTTACCCAAAGTGGCGACCCATTGAAACGTCCAATCGCTCACATAGCGATCGAGCACGTCGAACCGCTCTATGTAAGGATGGTGAATCAGACGTCCCACCACAGAGTTTCGATACAGGGCGATCTGGTCTAAGTCTTCGGGGTTGTAACTGAACAGATTGAAGACGTCCCCGTCGTACGATTTAACGATTGCGTTCATGCCGGCCTTCCCTTAGTGAAGAATAGAATTCTCTACCGTGTCAACGGCGATGGCAATAACCTCACCGCCTAAACGGAAACCCGGGGCCAATGTGGGCGAACGATTGACCTGGAGTTCACCAATTGAGCTGTTAGGGTCTCGGCGAATGGAGACGATCTGTTTACCGATATCGGTTTGTTCCGCCACCATCAACGACATCACGCGTCCCTGGAACTGGTAATGCGATTCAACCGCTGACAACAGTTTCAGTCGCCGGTGATGGTTCGACAAATAAAACGCACTGGGAACATAGAACGTGATGGCTCGCGCTATCAGTTGATGGTTCTTGTCTTCTAATAACGCGTTGGCTTGATACGCTGTATTAACAATCATAACACCACTCCTAAAGTTTGTGGGATAACCGATCAAACGCTCATACTGTTACTGACTCGACTCCAACCGTTCTGACACTTCGTTAAGAAGACCTTGGAGTTTACCTAGGGCGTCTCTGGTTTGGTTCAGAGTTTCGTAGGCAGCGGAGACTTGTTCGGTTAGTCGAGCAACGCGCTCGGCATCGGCGTCATTGCCCGCCAGATTGAGTTGAGTAACTAACTTGAAGTAATCCAGCCTTTGGTGCTTAACTTTGCTAGTGACGTATCGAACCCGTGCAGTCAACAAGACGTGGGCTGCGACATCAACGCCGTGGTCTGTACGTTTAGCATCTGAATAGTTATTGGTTTTAGTGGACATGGGCGTTCTCCTAGCCGGTATCGCATTAATCGGTAAAACTGGACAATTGAAACTCACCACACAGAACCATCAACACGACCAACACTAAGCCGTTGATCAGTCCTAAACCGGCGGCCAGGGTAGTGAACAGACCCAGCAGTGGATGATGATTGGCAATTAGAAGATCGCCGATTCCAAACGCGATCACACTGAGAAATATAACGATGATGATTTTGTTCAACATAAGGGAATTCCTTTCTATAGGGTATGGGGTATGCGGTTCGTGGAACCAACTCACCTGTGTGATATAGGTTTGAGATTCGCTCGGATCACAGTCAAAACGGCATAGAGAGAGGGACCTTAGGTCCCTCTCTTGGGTTAAGCCAGTATGGCGTGTTCGTTGTGTCTTTGCGGGGTACTGATGTTTGCTCCGTTCAGCACCAGGTAATCGGCTTGGGTAAAGCTTCCGTGTCCCTGGGCGTAATGGCTGATCATGAACAATTGACTGTGACGGTCGGCGTCGATCAACATCTTAACGTAGTTCATCACGTTGGTCAGGTGCGTCTCGTCTTGATTCTGCCCGACCTCATCCAAGTACAGAGGGTAGTTGTTAAACCCCAAGTATAAAGACGCGATCAGTTTAAACGCAAAGTCAACGATCTCTTGCTGTCCCTCAGACCCCTTGTTGATGTCCGGGGCATGGACTTGATCATCGCCTGCGACCAATGGAAACTTATAATCCAATTCCCCGGAATCGTAACCGCACGGGTAGATCTTCAACGGGTAAGTGTAGATCTGCTCCAGGATGTCGTTGAGTTGATCGGTCAAACAGGCGATGAACGCCGTCATCTGCTCAGCAATAACCCCATCGGTGGGTGACAAGGCTTTACACAGCAACTTGTGCGTCTCGTGCGCACGATCCACCTCGGCCAAGGACTTCTCCAGATCCTTGATGATCCCCACCACCGATTCTTTCTCGTTAAGTTTCTGCGTCTTGATCGCCAGTTCCGATTGATGTCCTCGAATCAACCGCGCCAAGGTCTCCGATTTCAAACACTCGGTCATCACCCCGTGGTCTTGTTGTATCTGCTGATACAGCTCAGTCAACTGCTGCCCCCACCCTTCGGCTCTCGTTGCGTGAGTTTGACGCTTCTCCAGAGCCCCAAGCTCTACTTTACCTTGACGCACCTCCTCACTGGTACTTTGAATCTGACGATGCAGGTCCTGCAGAGTATCGCCGATGTGATCCACGTTGGTGTCGCTGAGCATCTGGGCTTTCGCCAAAGTCTCGTTCACCATCTTCAGTTCTTTCTGATGCTGTTGAGATTCCCCGGTGATGTACAGATCCCGCATCCATCGGTCGATCGTCGGGATGTATTGCGCTGGCGCGTGATAGATGCGATCGTCTTCCATTAACCAGTCGAACAGGTTCTTGGCTTTGGGGTAAGCGTGGGCCAACGTTCGAATGCGCCCAAAGTGATGTGCGTAGTGATGGATGGCTTCCCGGTATTCGGAGTGGGCCTTGAACGCCGCCTCGGCGTCTGCAGCCGCGGCCTCGTACTCTTTACGCCGAGCCTGCAACACCACCACATCGCCCTCACTGACGCCATCGCGCCACACGTAAGTGCACTTAGGACAGGTGTTCTCTTTGGTGCTTAAGATGTGGTCAATCTCTTTGCTGCATCGAGACGCTTTGGAGGCATTGGTGTCCGCCACTGAACGCATCTCTTTTAAGGCCTGCTCCACCGACTCCAACTGAGCCCGTGAGAACCGCCGCTCGGCGTTGTCCGGTAGCTCGTTGAGAATCTCGGTTAGTTGCAGCTTGATCGATTGCGCCACAGGCACTAGGTCGCTCACGTCGTCGGTGAAGCGGAACTCCCCCAACTTAGCATCCTCTGCAGCGATGCGAGCCGTTAAGGTCTCGGCTTTCTTAGCCAACTCCGTTAAATCCCCCACACCGCTCTCACCGAGCGATCCGACCAAGGACGCCAGCTTGTCGTGTTCTTTGGTTTGATGACTCAACAGCTCTTGCTTACTTTGTATTTGAGAGCGTCTTTCTCGAGTAGCCTCTGTGAGGGTCTCTAAGGACCCGTACTGGGCTTCACCTTCCCGGTAGGGATAGGTCAGGATCTTATGAGCAATAGCATCTGCGGAGCTTAGCGTGGCCTCTAAGCGACGTTCCACGTCTCTCGACTGAGGTAGATCGGCACGACGGTGCTCCATTAAGGTGGTGAGCTCGTCTTGCAGCTTCTTTACGTCCGACTCTATGTCGTCTTGAGTGCCCAAAGCACGCAACTGATCCGTCTCTTTTGCAATGCGCTGACGGATGTGTTTGACCGTACCTTGGTTGTCGCGCGCTATGGTGGCCAGTTTCTTGTAGATCCCCATGGCGTAGGTCAAATCGGTGTCGGACATTTGGGTGATGACTTCACGTCGTTTGGTGGGGGACATTTGAGTAAAGCGCAACCCCCCAGTCAGCAAGTCGCGGATCTCTTCGGTGATACCAAACTCTTGACGCACCAACTCCCGTTGCACGGTGATGGTGTGACCGTCGTTCTTCTCTTCGGTGTCTTTCAAAAAGCAATGATGGTGCTTGGCCCCGTTGTACTCGGACGTCATCACGTAGTCATGGCCGTTGTGCTGGATGTGAATCTCTTTACTGCCTCCTTTGAGGTAATCCTTAGGGTCTCCAGGCAAAGGCGTTAACTCTTGCAGCAACGAGCTCTTACCGCTGCCATTGGTGCCCAGGATCACTTGAAAGACACTGTCCATGGTGATGGTCAGCGATCTGATGTCGCTGAGTAGAATACGCTTGTATCCGTTGAGGATCACTTTCTTAATGTACATAGCGCTCACTTGTAAGTAGGTGCGGCGGGTGTCTCAATCTATACTGTGACTCATTAATGTAATGAAAGAAACATTTTAGGAGCGGCATTATGTTCAAATCCAAACTGCGCGTGGTCTCCATCGGAGTCGCGGCAGAAAACAAAGCGCTCGACAGTCACGAGTTGCCCATCACCCCCATCGAATTGGTGCCTGGGGTAGACGGCGACTTGATTGAGGCGTTAACGCAAACCGAAGTGGGTGGCGTTGATAAAAACGGAGTGGATTACTCGGTGGTACTCAACACCTCCAGCACGCTCACAGCGCGATGGTTACCTTGGGGCAGCAACCGAGTCAGCTCTCCCGACGTTCGCCGCGGGGAGCACCTGCTGATCTGGCAATACGCCGACGTTGATCAGTACTACTGGAGTCCCATGGGCATAGACGATGACCTACGTCGCCTGGAGACGGTCATCTACGCCTGGAGCGCCACCTCCGATGAGAAGGTATCATTGAGTTTGCCAGAGAACATGTACTCCTTGGAGATCTCCACCCACGGCAAACATTTGACCTTGCACACCACCCAAGCCAACGGCGAGCCTTTTGAATACACCATGCAGCTGGATACGGCCAAGGGTAAGTTCTTTTTGACCGACCAGGTGGGCAACACGGTAACCTTGGATTCGGCCAAGACCAAGATTCAGGCCATCAACAAGGACATGACCGAAGTCACCTTAGAAAAGACTCGGATGTACGGCTACGCCAAAGACAAAGTGCGGGTACGCAGTGACGATGTCATGCAAGCGTCCTCAGGCGGCGACATGTTGCATTACGTTGAAGGCAATTTAAACCAGTTTGTCGGCGGGGATTGGAACGTGTTGTGCAACGGCAATAAGACCGAAGTGGTGCTGGGCGAGGCTGGGCACTATCACGCAGGCGGCCACACAGTGCTGTCTGACGGGGCTGTGGCCATGGATGGGGTTGGTGTCAACTTCCAAGCAGGCATGGCCCCTGTGGTGGACACAGGCGCTATTCAAGACGGCACCAAAGGACCAGAGCCGACGCCTGTGGCGATTGTCCGTCCCGACCCGGTACCTCTGAGTAAAGAGTACGGCATCAAAGCCACCGCCACGCTTCGACAAAGCGCAGGGCGGTTTGCGGTCTTGGACGAGGAAGGGGAGATCGACTCGATTCCATCCTTCTATCCGCCGGACACTAAACCGAGCGGGTACACCGGTGAGGCTAAAGTAGTCTCAACCCAGCAGTCAACGGAAAAGCCCACTGGGGAATTGACCAGCACCACCGAGATCGGCGTGCGGGTAGACTACAGTCTTCGCTTAGGGTCAACTCAGTTCACCATCGGGGAGTTGTCAGCCCAAGCGGTCTTCCCTCATTCTATCCGAGCGCAGGGGGGGTTAAGCGTTCAAGACCTTGTGTCTAACTTGGAACACTTGGCTGAAAAGATACTGCAGCCCACCGCCGATCAATTTGGGGACTTCACGGTCAACTCCGGTTATCGCGTGGGAAATGGCGCCAGTCAACACACCCGCGGTCAAGCCGCCGACATTCAAGGGGCTGGGTGGTCGTCTCAGAAGTACATGGAGGTGGCCGAATGGATTGCTGAGAACCTACCGTGCGACCAGCTGATCTTTGAACACGGCAACTCTATTTGGTTGCACATCAGCTTTGACCCCATCAAAACCCATCAGCGCGGGCAACTGCTAACCATGTTGAACGGCAAATACACACCCGGTCTTACAAACTACTACGCTTAGTGAGGCACCCCATGAGCAAACCCCCTGGACGTATCGGAGACATTGGGATAGGGACCTGTTCTCCCCATCCTGGCACCATCGGCATAATCACCACCATGGTCACAGGGGCGGCTACGGTTGGCGCTAACGGCATCCCAGTGACGACCCGACTCAGCCTAGGGTTATCGACGTGCGGTCACGTGAGCATCGTCTCTGGCAGCTCACAGACCACCCGAGCCGAAGGCCAAGGCGTGCATCGCATTGGCGATCTTGGTTTATTGCCGGGCGGCACCTACATACTGACCACCGGCTCCCCCGATTCTACCACAGGAGATTAACATGCCCGCCACCATTCCGTACGCCGACATCGCCGACGAGGCGCTGCGCACTCAGTTGCAGTCGTTGGGATTGGTCATACCGCACCTTGAATCAAAGATCGATGCCCGCATTGGTGAGTACGACCTTCCGTTTTATCACAAATTACTGGCCATGGAGGCCTACACCTACGATCGATCCGATCGCCAAGCGGGCAGTGTGGAGTACGCACCTTACTGGCTCGTCTTTAATACAGCGTTGATGGGGTATGTCAATCACGCCCCCTTGCCTGCTCAGACGGTGAAGAACGTCATTTCCGGATTGTTTGGGTTCTTGTCGGTACATTACGGTCACGGGGCAGGCGATGCCAGCACCTTGGTCAACAGCAACGCCAAAGCCATTTTCGTTATGGGTGGGTTTATTGAAACCACCCTCAGTCGACCTTTGAGTTATTACGACGACTTCATAGTCGCCGACCCGCTTGCCACGCCTGAACCGACACCCGCCAGCTCGCCTCGATTGGAAGCTGAACCTGACATCCTCGACGTAGCTTGGCCACTGGACGCCGCTAAGGTAAATGTGTTGTTGACTCAATACTCGGACGCCATCTCTGACGTGGCCATCAACGCTATGTTTCAAAACATCGACCCGAATGGGACAAGTCCTACGCCCGTGGAAACCTGGGAGGCGATCTTCGTGGATTTGAGTTGGAAATGGTTCATCACACACTTTGGTTCCAGTGTCTCTATCCCCCCCAAACCTCCCGGTTGATAATCCAACATTCTATGATCACCCCCTAATGACACCACACTGGAATTTGATATGGCGACCCTGAACGACCTGGATGTAAAACGAGCCGAACTCAATACCGCAATCGACGATTACAAGCAAGCCGTGTTGGATTTCAGCACCAGCACCATCACACAACAGGCACTCGATGACGCTAAAGCGTTGGCCATAGCCACAGGAGATGAGTACGCTAAGCTGATTTCTCAGGTCAAACAAGACGACCCTACGGTTACCAATGACGACCAACTGTTCAGCCGCCCTGCGGCCATGAACGCGTTGGTTCGCGACGACATCGCCACCATCCTCCGCACCGGACGTCTGTTCGGTGACGGTATGAAATTACTGGTGGACACCGAGGGTACGGCCGGCGGTGCGACCAACGTGATTCTGTCCTTTGCCACAGGCAGTGACGTCACCATCGACTGGGGCGATGGGTCAGAAATTCAGGCGTTCACTGGAGCTGCCTCACACGACTACTCGACACCCGGCCAATACACCGTAGAAGTTCACGGTACGATCAATGGTTTCACTAACCCATTAGTCGAATCGCAACAGCAACTCAAAGACGTGATGCAATGGGGTGAGGTGGAGTTCGCTTCGGCTCAGGCGATGTTTGCTCGGCGAACTGGGTTTGTGATCAGCGCCAGCGATGGCCCGACCTTTTTACCAGGCGCAAGCTGCGCTCAGATGTTCTACAGCGCCACTAACTTTAACAGCAACATCAATCACTGGGACACGAGCAACGTAGTGGACATGACGTCGATGTTCTTACTTGCTTATGCGTTCAACCAGCCGTTGGCCGCTTGGGATGTCAGTGGTGTGGTGAGTATAGCGTACATGTTCAAGTCAACTAACGTCTTTAACCAAGACATCAGTGGTTGGGACGTGAGTAGCGTATTAACTATGACGGATACGTTTAGACAAGCGGGTGCGTTTAATGGCGCCATCGGCGGTTGGAACGTCAGTCAGGTTATTAACATGGAGGGCATGTTCAACCGAGCCAGTGTCTTCAACCAACCCCTGAACAACTGGAACGTCGGTAGCGTAACGAACATGAGGCAAATGTTCAACTTCGCCTCCGCGTTCAATCAGTACATCAAAGGCTGGGATGTGAGTAACGTTACCTCATACGCTAGCTTTGCAGATTACAGTTCACTGCTGTCCACCAACGCCCCAAATTTCACTTAACCGAATAAGAGGAGGCCTTTTGGGCCTCCTCTGTTTATGCCGTTCTGTCGATTAAAGGTCTTTACCAATTTCCAGTAAGAACCCGCGATCTTGATAGCGAGGGGCACTGGGGATACGTGCGTCCGTAATGGAGGCTAAGGTCTCATAGTGCGTGTGTTCGAACTGGTAGTTAGGCAACAGGTTGCTTTGACAGTTGATCACCCAACACCCGTCGTCTTCGTACGCCCAATACTCTTTAAGCTTTCCGCGTTGCGTCCGCAGCGGCCACAGGGGACGAGTTTGACTGATGAAGGTACCCACCAACCCCGACTTCTCCACTTGATGCTTAACCACGTACAGACTGTCGCTTGCCACCACCACGGCGAAAGTCTCATCCAGATCCAACAGCGCTTCGATGGTGGCCTCTGAGCGAATCAACTCGTTGACGTCGCGTTGGCTTTCGTTCTGATCAAAGGTCGACAGCGGCAATGTGCTCAGATCGATCAACGTGCGTGACTCGTAATACCGCTGGACCATCGGGTAAGCGTTAAAGTCGATCTTCAGTAATCCATCCCCAATCGATTGATAAACATCGTCCAACAAATGAAGGTACCCACCAATCACCAACAGCACCGATCGGTTCTCTGTAGGTACTCCTAAGTTCAAATACGCTTGCTGATAACTTTTGACCTCTGGGTTGGGACGGTACAGCATATCTCGATTCAGATCGACGAACTGCAACGGCGCTATGTCGGCAAAGGAGGTCAAAGCCACGTTGGTTTGGTTGCTGTCCACTTGCGAGCGGGCGCCTTTTACCACGTAGAGTCCGGCCTCTGAGGCGGAGGTGCGATGTACCAAGCCGTTGACGGTGACCAGACAATGACGATAGAGGTCGTCGTAGTCGGTTGCATCGCGGGTCAGTAACAGGTCCACCATCTGCTCTTTTCCCCAAACGTTGTCGGGGTGAGAACCCATTCGTGCAGGCTCCACATCAAACCCAGCCATCCAGGCATCGATGTTGGTCGCCGTTTTGGTGTTCAAGGCCACCGAACCCGTCGTGGTTGGAAGACTCCGATCGCCTAAGCTCACCAGCCACTCCTCGACCGTAACATTCAACGCGCCCACCAAAGGGCGCATGGTGTCTAGGGTTAAGGTTTGCGGCTCGGTTAAGACGGGGTGGGTCAGTTCTATGCGGCCGTTTACGTGGTTGTTTAACAGGGAAGCCAACGTCATGCCGCGCACGTCTTCCTCACGCCAGCGCTCTCCGCGACCTTTCGATTTTACGATAGCTTTCACGTAGCTATAGGACATGCAGCGTCTCCTTGATGGTCTGACCCCACAGAGGCTGCGGAGCATCGGTTAAATGATATGGCAAATATAGAAGCTTCTCTATAGGATTTCACTCCTTTTACTCTAAAGGATCGTCACATGAGTGAACAACAGTACGCTTATCCGTTTGATCCTACAGGTCAGGCGAGCGGTAACCTGATTCAAAATGAACGTCACGTTATCAATCCCCCAGACTACAACGACTATTATTTCGTTGTGCCTCTGGCTGGTCCGTTCTTTAAAGAAAACCTAATCATCACCCACTGGCCTAGCGGACAGCAGTTGGTTGATGGCGTCGATTACGTTCTGGGTTATCAGTTCCTGAGTGCCTCCCGAGCAACGGCTAAGCCGATCTATGGGGCCATCTCACTGTACGATCGAGACTTAACCGGCGTGGTGGAAGTCACCTATCAGACCTTGGGCGGTCCTTGGACCATCAACGAAGAAGCCGCGGCTGAGATGTTGGCCAACGCCATGAGCAACCCTCGGGTCACCACCTGGGAGCAAGTGGTCGAACAACCAGCCACTTTCCCGGTGATCGATCACGAGTGGAACCTCACCGATCTGGTGGGCATGGCTGAAGTCAACGATTCGTTGGACGCTATTCGCGCAGCGATTGAAACCGCCGGCAGCGGTGAGAACGTGGTCGGCGATCACCTCACCGATTACACCAATCCTCACAACGTCACTAAAGCGCAAGTCGGTCTGGCGCTGGTGTCCAATTACCCCATAGCCAGTATCAACGAAGCCCGTGAGGGCGATCGTAACGATCGGTACATGACGCCCAGCGCGGTTAAAACCGCGATCGCCGATCAAGTGGCCGATGCGTACGGCGCGCACGCCGACGACCTGGAGAATCCTCACCAAGTCACTAAGGCTCAGATCGGTTTGTCCAATGTAGTCAACTATCCGCCTGCGGATGATGTGACTGCTCGCGACGGCGTCTCTGAGGCGCATTACATGACGCCTGCAAGCGTCACGGTATTGATGAATGAGAAGATAGGCACGGGAGTTGGGGACCACGTCAACAGTCAAGACAACCCCCACAGCACCACCGCCGCACAAGTGGGTTTGGGGTCGGTACCCAATTACCCCATGGCCAGCAACGCGATTGCCGTAGCGGGGAACTCACCCAGTTACTTTATGTCGCCGTACCATACCAAGATGTTGGTTGAGGACATGGCCTCAGGGCCATTAGGCGAGCACATAAGCGACTACACCAATCCTCATCAGGTGACTAAGGCGCAAGTGGGTTTGGGTGGTGTGGATAATTTCATCACCGCCAGTGAAGTCGAAGCCCGAGACGCCACCGCCATCGATCGGTTTATGACGCCGTATTTGGTGCGGTTGAGCATCAACGAGTTGGTTGGCGACGTGGCGGGAAGTCACATCAACAGTGACGCCAATCCCCACAACGTCACCAAGGCGCAAGTCGGTTTGGGTCTGGTGAGCAACTACGCCACCGCCACAGCCGTGGAAGCTAATGATGGACTGAGGGGCGATCGGTTTATGACCCCACAGACGGTGAGGTCAGCAATCGATTCCTACGTCAGCAGTTCCTACGGGAACCTGGGCAATCGACTGAACGAGTTGGAAACCACTCAAACCAACAATGGGACGACTCTGACCGAACACGTATCGGATCTGAACAACCCACATCAGGTTACCATCGATCAAGTGGGCGGTTATGCGGCAAGCGATATCGACACCTTGCTGTTGGGTAAACTGAGCATCAACGACACCGCGGCCAACAGCGCGTTGTTTGCGGGACTCACCTTACCGGATCTTTTGGATTCCATCACGTTGGACATCGAACAGATCTACGTGACCAACGAAGAGATCGTCATCCTTAACCAGAATCTTACCACTGCGTTCGAAGACAGCATGTGGGACCTGAGTGGGAAGCACGTGATCCGCTTTGAGTCTGGGGATTTGTCGGGGGTCTTTACTCAACCTACGGACGTGGTTCAAAGCATTGACGGGGATAGCAGCAGCCGCTGGGTAGTGGGTGGCACCAACGGACTGATTGCACGTAGCACCAACAATGGTCTGGGGTGGTCTCAGGTCAACGTGGGCATCACTGAAACCGTCTCTGAGATCAAGTACCTCACTGGCGATGTCTATCTATTGACGACCGTCTCAGGTCGTCTGTGGCGATCCATCGATGCCGGGGCGTCCTGGTCTGAAGTCGACCTCAGCAGCGAGCCTCTGTTTCCAGTGGTCGCTATGGTCACCGATCACAATCAAGTCGTTACTTTGGTGGGTGTTCAAACCCTTCGAGAATCAACCGACGGCGGTCTAACCTTTAACGCTGGAGTTGATCTGAGTGCGTTTCCTGACGTCACCGATGCCACCTTGGTAGCGGCTGGCAGTTATTACATGGCCACAGTAGCGGGGATCTTTAGTTGGAGCGATGTTCTGGGTGGGGTTATGGTTCCAGAAGTGCCAGCCACTGAAGCTTACGCCCACGTAGGGTCGGACGCTGAGGGTCACGTAGTGGCGGTGGATGTCGGGGGAGCGCATCACCGATACAGTCCGGTCAACAACGGTTGGCAACTCTTGGCACACACCGCTCAGTTGAAGGATTTGGTGATTGACGAATTTGGGTTGTGGGGCGCCTTAACCGAAGCCAACACCGTCATTCGTAGCATCGACGGCGGTCGGTTCTGGAACACAGTTCCCACCACGCCCGAAAACGTCATCTTGAGTGCTCTGGGTGCGTCTCAGCTAGGTTGGCAGACCGCAGGACCAGAAGGTGTCTTGTATCTGTCAATTGATTAAACTGCACAACGCGCGGGTGGAGGTTCCCACCCGTGTTTATCCTTGTATTTTAGGAGAGCGCACATGAGCGATAGCATGTCGGGGGCATTCTTATGCTCTGGCTTTAATGCCCGTCGATCAACCGCCACGCAGGCGTTCTGTAAACCGGTCAACGTTCGAATCTATTCTGCCCCACCGCCGGTGCGGTATAGGGTCGTGACGTATCAAATGCAATTCATCGAAGGCATTGTGCAACCGCAAACGTCTGAGGCCTGGGCTGAAGCCAAGGACTATCAATCGCCTTACAGTGGAGCTCGATCATTCAGTTATCTGATCGGCACACTTAAGATCGATATCGACGATCTCATGAATCAGATTCGGCGGCATTTCTATGCGTCTGTGTTGAAAGGTGAGTCTGGGGTTGGGCGTGAGTTGAGCTTTTCTCGATTGATGCGTGAGAACACCGCTACCCGCCGATACATAATGAATGAGACCACGCTGCTTCAAGTGAGTAAGGTCCATCACCTTAGACACATTGAGGTGGACGCCAGCGGTAATCATAGCGAACGTCGGGCGGCGGTTCGGTATCAAGGTGAGATCACTGACAACCGGGGTATCTCTGAACACGACTTGGATTATCAAGATCGGTACATCAGTTGTGACCACAACTACACCTCAGGTTCTGCTTTGATATCGTCTGCGGTTGAGCATTTTAGTCAGCTCGAAGTACAGGCCCACGTCATCGCCTCTTTGACTAAGTAATAATTGCTGTAATTTATTACCGATGGTATGGAGAAGTGAAAATCAAGACTTCACCATCAACATCGCATCGAAGCGCTTCGTAAGTAGTAACTTCTACGTTAACCAATTGAAGGATGATCCTCTATGTCGTACGATACTCAAAACACTGCAGTACGTAATGCGATCCTAGCATTTGCTGCTGAACTGAAAACCAAACTGGATGCCACCGCTGCGAATGCCGACAGCGCTACGTACGCAGAGAACTCCGGTAAACTTGAAGGCCTAACGCTGAACGAAGTGGTTGAGCTGATCGCTGGTACTACTGGCCTGACCATTCAAGACGTTCAAACGTCACTGGATGATTTCATTGCCCGTCGCGATAACCCGCATATGGTTACCGCTGAGCAAATCGGTCTGGGTCTGGTTGATAACTTTGCCACCGCCTCCGATGTGGAAGCTTCGGGTGCCGGCTTTACGTACACCGCCACCGCTGATCAAACCGTGTTTACCGGTGCTGACGATGCGACTGCCGTACTTGAGCTGCAAGACACTGCGGTGGTTTACGTTGAAATCAACGGCAACCGCGTTGCTGAGTCTGACTACACCGTAGACGTACCGAACGACACCATCACTCTGGTGAACGGCGCGCTGCTGAACGACATCGTTAGTATCCGTGCGGTTACTACCGACCGTTTCTTGACCCCGACCGTACTGTGGAACGTACTGGACGTATTCTGGGCACAGAAAGTCGGCGGCGCTCCAGGCACTCTGGACACCATCGCTGAACTGGCCGCTGCTCTGGAAAACAACCCAGACATCATCGACAACCTGACCAACATGATCGCCGCTAAAGCCGATCAAGCGGACATCGATGCCAGCATCGCGGCATTGACAAAAGCAGACATCGGTCTGGGTCTGGTTGAGAACTTCGGCATTGCAACAGCTCCTGAAGCGGTTGCCGGTCTGGTTACCGACAAGTACGTAACGCCTGCTCTGGTTAAAGCACACACCGACGCTGTGGCTCAAGGCCTTCAGTCCAACATCGATGCCAAGGCAACTCAAGCCGACATCGACGCGGCTGTAGCGGCACTGACCAAATCAGACGTTGGTCTGGATCTGGTTGATAACTTTGCCAGCGCGACTGTTGCTGAAACCGTTACTGGCACTGCAACCAACCTGTTCGTGACACCAGCTGGTGTTAAAGGCGTCCGTGATGTAATGGAAGCCGACACTGCTTTGGCGCTGACGTCTCTGGAAACTGCGTTTAACGACGCATTGGCCAGCCTGAACGCTGCCTAAGTGATGTAACCGGTCCTATGGGACCATAAGACCGTAAGGGAGGGGAATCCCCTCCCTTATTCGGCCAAGGGAGGCAACCATGGCAAGTCCGTACCTTAATGAACTCACCGCATTACAAACCAGCATTCAAAGTTTTACAAGCGGTTTGAAGCAAAACTTCCTCACCTCCGCCGATCTGTTAAGTGCCAATTCTATCGATTACAACGTTCCTTTTTTTACAGGACATAGCATCGATGGAAACGATGTTTGGGCAGTCGTTGTTAACTTTGGCGTTCTGCCCAATCAAAGTACCAAAGTGTATTTGCTCGGTCAGACCATTTTAAATCATTGGGGCACCGTGGGGGAACGTTGGATCGACAGCGGTAACTCATTCTTTTACAACCCCACCAACGGCGATACAGGGTCATTGCCCCACACCAGCGAACTTGACTTCCAAGGCGGGAAAATAGTCGGCAGTCAAGTAGCGATCTACTTATCTAACACCGAGATCATTATGCACACGCAATCGGATCGATCCGACTACTACGGCATAGTGGCTTTAAAATACTTGAAACCTACTCAACCGTGAGGTATCGATTGTGTTTGTTAAATACCCAATGCAGGACGCAAAAGACTATCGCGGCAACGTGACTTTGGTGGTGAGAAACGGCGACGGCGTCGAGATCGCTTACTCGGCGGTTGAGAGCCTCGATGTGGACATGGTTGAGTTGGTTCCGGAAGAAGTGGAGTTGGTTAAGATCAAAGCCCGAGGGGGATGGAAAGCCGAACTCACCAACGGCGTTTGGGCCACACAAAGATCCGAGTTCCAGATGAAAATCGATCTGTTGGCCGATCAGATCCGTCGCTCCCACATGGAGGTCGGGTTTGCCACCATCGACATAGAGTACCTTCAAGTTGAAACCGAATTGGATAAATGGGAAAAGAAAGGCAAACCCACCGACGACGTTCCGCCCGACGTTGCTATTTGGCAAGAAGTGACGGGGAAGGATTTGGTGTGGACCACCAACGACATCAAATCGGCGATCAACATGTATCGCCAGGCCATCAGCTCCATCCGCCGCATTCGATTGAAGGCCAAACGAGACCTGATGCTTGTGCCTTACGAGGAAGTACGTCTTGTATACAACCAGGCCGTAGCTGAGTTGGAAAATATGCGTTTGGTCTCAGCACCCGGGTAAAGTCGATGTCTTGGCTTAAAGCTACGGACTTGGGATCGGCGATATCTTTATGAGTAACACCGACACTTTATCCAAACAGTAAGAAGGGACGGGGTATGTCCGAAGTCAAAAACTACTTACAATTACCGTCAATGAGTCCTCTGCCTCAGCGCCACTACTGGGTGGTTAATGAGGACTGGACGTGTTGTGGGTATGTGATCCCGAGAGGGTTTGTAAGCGACCTGGACACCGTGCCACACATCCCAGGTCTCTTTGCATTGATTAAAGGGTGGGCCCGCTGGTCCGCCTTGCTCCACGACTTTTTGTACTCCGTCACTGAGATGGACCGTCGAGTCGCGGATGCGCTGTTTTATAAGTGTATGTTGGAAGAAGGCGTGCCTTATAGGTACGCTAAAGGAATGTATTTGGCGGTGCGAGCTTTCGGGTGGCGGCGCTTTAATAAACGCCGCAGCATTGAATACAGCGCTCGTATGCAAAGGTACTTGGCCGATTATTCGGGAGACGCCGATGTACTTAACCCCAATGCTTCTTGATCCTCGAACGATAAAGGGTTGTCACCATGAATGATATCGTCAACAAGTACCCATTAGACTTAACGGGTACCTCGCCTGAGAACTTGCTTCTTGGGGAACCGCACACGTTGCACCCAGGCCTCAACCGCGCGGCGGTACCCAGATACGGTGCCTTTTACACCGAGTCCTTGGTGGTCCGCGACGGCATCAGTGGTGCGTTGCTGGTTCCGAACGATCAGTACATTCCGATCATGTACTACGCCGAACCCAGCGAGCGCTCGGGTAAGGAAATTTGCACGGCGGTGATCGTCACCGACGGATCGGTATCCGATGAGGTCACTCTTGACTATCAGGTGGTGGGAGGCGACTACGCCAACATCACTCAGGTCATTATCGATCTGATTGATAACCTGAACCTCGATGACCGTGAAGTCATATGGGGCGATTTGCTGGGACGGCCAGACGCGTTTCCACCCTCACCTCACCTGCACGACTTAGGCGACATTTACGGTTTTGAGTACGTGGTGCAGCAGCTGGATCAGATCCGTCAAGCGATTCTGTACGGCGATGTGGCCTCGCACGATGAGATACGGATACAGATCGAAGACCGATACCAGTTAGCGTTGACCCGGGCTGAAGAAGTGCGCACCCAATTGGAGTCTCACTCCGACCGCACCGACAACCCACATCAGGTCACTCAAACTCAAGTGGGTTTGTCTCAGGTGTCCAACTACCGAGACGCCACCCAACTCGAAGCGGAAGAGGGTCTGAACAACTCTCGGTTCATGACGCCCAATCGGGTACGTCAAGCCATCGCCAGTCAGGTTGGGGTGGATCTGAGTGCACACACAGCTCGGTCAGACAACCCGCATTTGGTGACCAAAGCTCAAGTGGGCTTAGGAAACCTCAGTAACAACTTGGACGCCACCCCGGCTGAGGCAATTGAAGGGGTACGTTCCGATCGGTACATCACGCCTCCGAGTTTGGTGGCGGCGATTGATCAGTTGGCTGGAGACGCGGTGGCGGCACACGACGCCAATAAAGACAACCCGCATCTGGTGACCAAGACCCAAGTGGGCTTGGGTTCGGTGGCGAATCACCCTCTGGGGTCTTTGTTGGATGCTCAGGAAGGTACTCGCAACGATCGGTACATGACACCGCAGCGCGTAAAAGAAGCCATTGCGTTCCAGGCTGGACTGCCGTTGACTGCTCACGTGAGCAACACCAGCAACCCCCACCAAGTCACTAAGGCGCAAGTGGGTTTGGGGTCGGTTAGCAATTTCCCTGTAGCCAGTTCTCTGGAAGCGCTTACGGGTACGGCGTCTGACCGGTACATGACCCCTGCGTTGGTCAGTAGTTATGTAACAGAGACCCTCACAGGCACTCTAGCGAGATACGTTCAGAAGAACGTCAATGAGTCTTTGTCGCTGCGTGAATCCGCGGGCACGTTGCAAGCGTATGTGGCCGGTACTTGGCGTCAGGTTTGGCCGCCTCAGTGGCAGTAACGCACACCCCACACGAGAGGACTTCGGTCCTCTCTTTTTTCCCTTTTATATAAAGCCGTACGTTAATCATACACCTTATGAGATTAACGAGGAGACACGCGATGGACTTTAAAGACCGACTTGAGCTGCTGCTCACCCTACCCGATTTGTACGAAGAAGGTATGGTCTCGCGCATTGATGCTGACCAACAGATACGCCCAGCTCAATCGGCAGCCGAGGTGTTTGACGACAGTTTAAAAACTGTAAAGGTAGAAGAGTTGGAGAAAGTCTTTAAAGAGGTCTACTTAGAAACGTGTCGTATCAAAGAAGAAAGCGGACACGAGGGACCTTGCAACGCTCATTTGTTTTGGGCCTGTGCCGGGGCTCCCAGTTTCCCTCTTCATCAAGACCCCTATGACATTTACTTAAAGTGGATCTGGGGCACTAAGACCCTTGAGATTGCAGGGGAGCTGGTAACGTTAAACGCAGACAACCCCGGTGTCTGGGTTCTCGCCGGTGTGCCTCACCGCGCGTTGAATCACGAGGAGTCGATCATGATCAGTTTTGGCAATGAACGTTTTATTGAAGACCGGTGGAAGTTATGAAAGTTGTTTACATAAAACCCACGGACACCTGCAACCTCGATTGCGATCACTGTTTCACCTCCGGGTCTAAGGGCGCTAAAACCGTCTGGGACATCGATAAAGTAGCACAGTGGGCCAGTGAATTAGGTCAGCGATTTCCCGAGGAACATCTACATCTAGAATTGCACGGGGGTGAGCCTTTCTTACGCCCGATTGACGAGCACTGGCAGTTTGCTAACGCGGTGCGGTCGCGGGTCAGTGTCGAACGTTGGGAAGATATCTCCATTGGCGCCACCACCAATCTGATCTACAAGCTAACCGATCGCCACGTCGAATTCTTTAAGACGATGATGAGCAGTCACGTGGGCACCAGTTGGGACCCGGTTTATCGGTTTAAGACCGAACGCATGTACACGCAGTGGCGCAACAACTTGACCATGCTGCGAGCTCAAGGCATCACCATCAAGATGTTCGTCACGGTGACCGATCAGTTACTGACGTACGACATCGACGAGTTGATTCACTTGTGGGGAGAATTTGGGGTAACGGAGATTGCGGTGGAGCGCTTGACGTCCGATGGCAACGCGGTGGACAACCCCCACATGTTTCCAGACAATCGAGCGGTGGATCGGTTTTACTACGACCTGTACTTTGCGTACAAGCGACTAAAGCCCAACTACCACATCAACACCTTGGACGCCATTGAAACCAAGTTTGAAACCAATCAGTTCAAAGTAGACACCAACTGTCGTGACTGTGAACAGAATCTGTTCACTATTGATGGAGCTGGCAACATCGGCGGTTGTGCCAACGGGGCTAAGGCAGAATCCAACGGTACCTTGAACGACCCCATTGATGAGTTTCTGGTCAGTGAAGGACGGATGGAGCGCATCACCACCGAGTTGGACCTCAACCCCAACTGCGTGAGTTGCCATCTGTTGGACGTGTGTGGAGGCGATTGTCACCGCTTGGTGTGGCAGGGCGATTCGTGTCCGGGGTTGATGTTGTTGCTCTCGCACTTTAAATACGGCGCGCCTGAACTAATTCCGGCACTCAACGTCGGATAAGCGGTCGTCAGATCGTATGGGAATTTAATCAATAGGAAGCGATCATGGCTGACGTTAAATCATTAGACGTGTACAATCAGTTCGTAGGACGGGTGGTTGGATACACCCGATCGGGTATCTCTTGGGGTACCAACATCTATCCAGCTAACTCGCTGGTGAGTTGGTTCGGTGGCACCACCTCAGGCGATCTAGGCGTGCCCTCGTTGGCGCAACTGCAAGTGCCCTCAGACGAGTTAACCGCCAAAACCTTACGTGATGTCTTTATGAGTTACGTTAACGTGTACTCACGGATTCGTCGTACCCAAATCTACATCACCCGCAGTAAGTCCGGGTACTCCAACAACACCGCCACGGTGATCTACAACGCGATCGCCATTGCGCATTTACCGGCGGGCGATTACGTGCCTCTGGCGAGTCCTGCCGCCGGTGGGTTGGTCAACGGATTGCCGGTGGATCAGTCTCAAACATACGACTACATTGAACGGGTGCGCAACCTCTACGCTCAGAGCGCCCGAGTTAATACGCTTAGAACTTTCTCACGACAAGTGTGTCATACGCAATGTCACAGCAACTGCCACAACTCCCGAGGACGCCGTTGATGAGTACCGTCATTAAAACCAACGTACCCATACCCGTAACCACCCTCAGAGCCGTGATCGGCGACCCTGACGTGATCCTGGACGTGGACCTGAGTGCCTCCAAAGATAAAGTAGCGCCCTTACAAGCGTTGATCTATCTGAGCAACTTGGAGTTGCCGGTGGACGTTACGTTCTTGGGTGAAGACGTCCTGGAGGTGGTGGACGCGTACCTCAATCTGCCGACCTTGTTAAAGTGCCCTCAACTGGAAACCTTGGTGTTGGAAGTCGTCTTGCACATCAAAGGACTTGCCGAGTGCAGCTGGGTCACCGATCAGTGGATCAAAGAGCACCTTGAGATCTTGGGCAAGTGGCTGTCGTTGATTGACTCGATGAGTCTGTACGTGATGACCACGTTTCAGGACGAGAAGCTCCAAAGCGTGGTGGACGTTTATCCCACAGACGACACGTCGGATACCAAAGGCATTAACTTTGTTCATTTGTTTGATAACCCGTTGTTTCCAATTGCCTTAGGGGCAGTTAACGAGGGGTTGGTGAAGAACTACACCAAGTATTTCAACGACTACATGTTCAAAAGTAAGAACCTGTTTCACTTCTGGGCAATCCCGGAGAACGACGTGTACCTGATGTCGTTGACCTTCAGCGACGCCGAGGTGGTCACAGACACCGAGTTTGACGGACTGATGTCTACCTTAAAGCACAACCACGAAGCCATCGAGGACGCGTAATGTATCATTTATTCAGTCGGGTTTACCTCGAAGTAGATTCACTCAAGTCGGATAAGCACACCTTCTATCTGGCGTCGGCTCAGCTGGCTGAGAACTACGACGAACGTTTGGGCGTGGGTCCTGTGATGGTGGGTAAGACTCAGGATGAGGCGGCCTTTATCGACGAGGGGTTTGTCGAGCTGCTGGCCAAGTTTGTAGAAGCCGGCGATGCTAAGCTGGTGATCTATGTCAGTTTGGAGACGTATGGGGCCTTGGTGGCTATGTGGTTGAAAGCCATCTTCCCTAACGCTCAGGACGATCAGATAAAGACACTCCTTAACTTGGAGATGCTGACCCTGCACGCTCAAGGCGTCGGCTTGCCTGACCCGACGACTTTAAAGACGTGGATCGAGAACTTGAGTCGTACCCCAAGGGAAGACAAGTTAAGAACATTGACCCAAGACCTGACTCAGCGGGTGTCGTTGGAGTATAAGTTACTGGATCATCTATCTGGGAACAAACGCGCCAGCATCGCCGAGTCGATCCGAGTGTTTGCCCTGCGCGGCGTACTCAACACCCTCGATGAGACTCAACGCAATCTGACGCTTCTGTTCTTCTCAGATTACATGCAAGAGAAATACGGGTACACGGCAAAAGACCACTTAGGAGAAGTTGATTTGTTGTCGAAGATTCCTAGGCTCACCATGATCAACAACCCTAAGTTGAGAGCCGGCATTACTCGACTTAAGCCAGCGGCCATCGAGGCGGTGGTGAGTGACTACGCGTTGTATCTGGAGCAGTCGGAGGCGATTGAGAAAACTCAAGTCAGCGCCGAGCGGGCTAAGTTGAAGATCGTTAACACCAGCGTACCCATGGGCAACAACCAAGTCACCGATCTGTTCATCGACATGCTCCGTGCCAGCAACGAGCACACCGATTACCTGGACTGGGCGGATCTGGACAAACTCAACGTGCACTTAATCCATTGGGCCGTGAGTCTGAGTCCGGAGGCGTGCAAAGGCTTTGAACTATGACCGACCTCTTTTTACAGAACAAACGCGATAAGGAACAGGAGTACACGTTGCACCTGTTTACCTATTGCAATCTGTCGTGCAGTTTCTGTTGGCAGGATCACGATTCACTGGTGGGGGTAGATGACGTACTGGACAAGCTCCCTATTGTTCGGTCGCTGTTGGAACAAGAGACCAAATCGCAGGTGGTGTTTAACATCATGGGCGGTGAGGTCTTTGCTCCTGAGATCTTTACCCCACTTCTGGCGGACACGTACCTCTACTTCAGTCAAGCGATCGCTGAGATGTGTCGCGAGCTGAACCTAGAGGTAACCTTGAACTGGGTCACCAACCTGGTGACTCCGGACACCACTCAGCTGACGTCTTTTTTGGAGCGAGTACAAACGGTGGACGTCAAGACCACCGTGACCGTCTCTTACGATCCTAAAGGACGGTTCAATCGGAAGCAGTTCAAACAGTTCCGTGCCAACCTGGAATACTACGGCCCTGAGACAGTGACCAGCATCAGTTTGTTGATGACCAAACAAAACATCGACCACTTTGTAAAAGACACCGACGAGTTCTTTCAGTGGGCGTATCAGGCCGGGTTCAAGATGTACTTTGATTACCTGATGCCGGATGAGCGCACCGACGCCGCCCCCAGCGACACCGACCTGTTTCGTATGTTCAAGTTTCTGATCGATCGCTACCCTCGGTGTGAGCCGATCGCCGGTTGGTTGAAACGTCAGTCGTCGAGTCTGTCGTGTCGGTCCAGTAAGTTGGTGTTGGAAGATGGCACGATTTGCGGCTGCGGGAATCTGATCGACCCGGAGGTGGCCAAAGATATTTACACCACCCCCATTGAAGCCAAAGACAACAGCGGTATAGAAGAAGCGTTCATGGAGAAGTACGGCTGCACCACCTGTGAGTATTTTCATCGGTGTGAGTTGGGCTGTTTCATGCAACACAATTACCGCTTTCGCGACGAGATGGACGAGTGTGTGTATAAAGCCACCCACCGATACATCGACGTCTTGCACAACACTGCCTTGGGTCTGATTCCAATTGTAGCGGTATGATTGGAGTAGGTCTGAGTAGGAGGGTAGTAACATCGACTTGATCATAAAACCGACTGAGAAATGCAATTTTAAATGCACCTTTTGCTCCAGCACCAACATCGCTGACGACAAAGACGACATAGTGTCTGTGGCGGACATCCGGCGGTTCTTAGTGCGTTACCCAGAAACCCAGACCATCATCGTCAACGGCGGTGATCCTCTGATGATGCCAGTGCAGTATTACTGGGACATAATTGCGGTCTTGGACGAGTTGGAGATGGAGGAGACGGTCTTATCTTTGACCACTAACCTCTGGCCTTTCTACAAGAAACCCTCGATGTGGTCTGAGCTGTTCAATCATCCTCGCATTGGGGTCCACACCAGTTTCCAGTACGGTGACAAACGTTTAAAGGGTGATTATACCCCTTTCACCGAAGAGGAGTTCTGGGGCGTCTCAGACGCCATGCTGGAACACGTGGGTTATCGTCCTGGGTTCATTGCGGTCATCGACGAAAGCAACCGCGACACAGCGGTAAAAACGGTGGAGTTGGCCAAGGCCATGGGCGTGGTGTGCAAACTGAACTACGCCAACGCCTCAGGACCGGTGATCCAGACTCGAAAAGGCACCATGGGCAACGAAGGTCAGCACTTTGTGGTGGCCGACATGTACGAGGTGTACCTTGAGATCTACGCCGCAGGGCTGGCTCAGTGGGAACACAGCACTCAACAGATGATGACCGTCTTAGCCGGGGGAGCAACCACCTGTCCTTTGGCTCGGGATTGTGACTCGGGCATTCGCAACATGCAACCCAACGGCGGTTATTACTCCTGCGGCTCCTTTGGTGACGATGGAGAATACCCCATTGACTTTGAAGTTGAGATGGCGGGGGCAAAACAACGGCCCTTGCAGGTGGTTGAGTTGGCCAGCCTGAAACAGAGTTGTTACTTCTGTCCTATGTTTTCAATCTGCAACGGGTGCAAGAAAAGCATCCGCGACGCAAAGAAAACCGGGCGGGTGGAAGAACACTGCGTGAAGATGAAAGCTCTGGCCCCTCAGATCATCGACGCCAATGGGTTAACCGGACAACTGATCCCTACCGACTACGTCAATGAGGCCATCGATGTACCCAGCAACATCATCGCCGTCGGTTAAGCCGACTCTGAACCTCAGCCTGAATCCTAGCTACTATTGCAACTTTCGTTGCTCGTTTTGTTACTTGACGGATGAGCAACTTGGAGACAAGCAACGTCTTAAGCTCTCACGGCTCTTTGAGCGGGTGGATGAGGTCTTAGCCGTGGCTGAGGTCGGGATGGTGGATCTGTACGGCGGCGAGCCTCTGCTGCTGCCTGTGGAGTACTTGACGGAACTCAAAGCCGGACTGCATCTTCGCGGCATTGACGATCTGAACATCATCACCAACCTGTCGATGAACAACCCGGTGGTGCACGATCCCGATTGGTACCTGTCGGTCAGCTACGATTTCGACGCCCGAGAGAAAAGCGACCTTGTCTTTCAGCAAATGCTGAAGATGGAACGGGAGTTCTGCATCTTGATGTTGGCCTCACCCGCGCTTTTGGCAAAGAACCCGGATGAGATCATTGGCACCTTGAACTTGCTGGCCAACCTCAGTTCGGTGGAGATCAAGCCTTACAGCCCCAATCAAGCCAACCAACTGCCGGTCAGTTATCCGGAGTACGAGGCGTTCATCAAAGTACTGCACGCCCGCCGTGACGAGATGAAGTTCGACTTTGTCAATGCACAGCAGTTGGATGAAGTGATCGCCGGACGGGGCAACGCTTTTTCAGACGACCACGTCTATGTGACACCCACTGGGAAATTTGGGGTGTTGGAGTTTGACGCCCAAGACAACGAGTTCTTCTTAGAGTTAGACTCCATCGATGAGTATTTCGCATGGTGCGTGACCGAGAAAGAGCGCGTACAAAACTCTGGGTGCAGTGGGTGTCGCTACTTAGGGCGTTGTCTGTCGGAACATTTAAGAGACGTCCAAAGCACGGAGTACTCGTGCAACGGGTTTATTCACCTGATCCAATGGGCAGAGCAACAATGACCCTCCTGATCCGAGAAGACAACATTGGCAATCTTGCGTTGGAGTTGTTGAAAGACTGCGACTACAGCTGTTCGGGTTGCAGTGTCAACACCCAAGACGTTACACCGTACACGGAAGACGATCTTTACGCCTTAACTCAGGTGGTGGAAGAGGTACGTCAACGAGGCTGGGAGATGTCGTGGATGGAGTTTGCCCCGACGGATGTCATGGCGGCCAGCAACCGACGTGACGTATTCACCCACCCAGCCATCAAAGACATGGTTAAGGGGTTTAAATCGGTGGTGTTCAACTGCTCATTTTTGAACCCCAATCCCGATGCCTACGTCCAGTTTGCTAAAGAGCTGGAAGCGTTCATGCCGGGCCTTGATGTTGAGTTCTTAGTGCCTTTCGAATTGAAGCACCATCGAAACCTGGGCTACATCGAGAAACTGCGGGGGCGTATTGCCTGGTTTGAGCAGCACTTAACCAGCATTCGTCTGGCCAGTGTGACCACTATAGTGAACCTGACCGAGACAATGCTTGACAGTGGCTTGATCACCGAAGAGGTGTTGTACGAAACCCGCCACATCCAGCTGTTTAAACGATCGGACACCACCACCTTCGTCTTGCACAATGGGCGTCGTGACTTAACCGTTAAGAGCAATCGGGAAGAATTCGTCAGAACCATTCTCAAGCAAAACGCGGTGTTTGCCAATCAACTCGATAAAGGGTATGAGTTTAAAATTGACGACTTGGATTCGCACGTCGGCTCAGATTACCATTTATCGTACCGCGACGGTGAGTTGTACATTGCTCCGTTGATCAACAGCCCCATCGCCGTGTTCCACCCCGACTTTAAATTCGATAAACCGTGGACGCTGGATTCCATTCAACGGTCGGATCAACAGACCTACTTTAAATCGGTTGAACACGCCACCACCCTCACCTCATGTTCTGGGTGTCACTTTGTTAGCAAATGCGCGACGCGTGGGGTGCATCGACTGCAACGGCTGTTAGAGACCGACCAGTGTCTTTCTATTTTGGGACATCTTCCCCACAAATGCGATTGGTGAGAACATGCACGTATCTCAAGTTAACAAATTGATCGACTTCACCATGGAGATCGCCTCTGGGTGCCGTCACCACTGTTCTGGGTGTATGGTGGAGAAAGACAACAACCGACTTCCAACCGAGGAGGAGTTCGATCGCATCGACCGGATGTTGACGTCGTTTGAAACGGCCGAGTTGGAGATGCTCAATTTCATCCTAGGCCCCACCGACATTTTGAGCTCTGAGAACAAAGACGCGATCTTGGAACACCCCCGCATCAAAGCTATAGCCAAACGGTTCTTAAAGACCACCTTAAACTGTGCGTTCATAGACCCCAACCCGCGGATCTACGAGCGCTTAGCCGAACAAGTCGAAGCGCTGATCCCTAACGGGCTGTTGAAGTTCACGGTGCCGTTTGAAGTGCGGCATTTGGACAACCCAGCGTACGTGGATGGCATTCGTCAGAAGGTGGCTTACTTTGAGAGTTGCCTTAAGACCGTGACCATCACCCGAGTCTACACCGTGATCAATTTTGAAGAATCGATCGCCAACGACGTCAAGCGTAAATTCACCTTGACCAAAGACCTGTTGACCCGGATGTACCACACCGAACTGCACCCAACGTCACACAACGACTTCATTCTTCCCCACGGTCGAGACAGTTTGAGAGACCCCGAGAACCAGACTCGGTTCTTGACCAGTCTTCACCATCTAAACCGACTGCTGATCGACGCGCGTTTGGCTGCAACCGAGCGTGGGGAACATTTCGACATCGTCGAGTTGCAATTGAGTGAGGGCGAGGACTGGGACGTGGTCTATCGCAACGGCGAGTTGTTCGTGCCGCCGTTCATTGTGGAGGCCTTCTCGTCCTTTGAACCCGAGCATCGCGTTGACGGTCCCTGGACCTTTGAGAGCATCTTTGCGCAAGAAGAGGCGGGGATGTTCGAGTGTTTGAGTTTAGCCCAATCCAACGGCATCTGCGGCGGCTGTGAGTTTGTGGCTAAGTGTGCCGAGCGAGGGGTACAGAAAGTCATGGCCATCACCAATGCTGACCGTTGCATCTCCACCGCCCAAGCGATGCGAGACGAATTCAACTGGGAAAGGCGAATCGCATGAAAGAATGGAAAGTCAATCAACTTCTGTACCACCGACTGACGGAAGAGCACAGCGACGATACCCGCAACTTCACCACCATCTCCGATCCTGACGTTGTGGGTGAGGCTTTACGGTACTTTCGTGCTCCTATAGCCGCGTCTGTTTATCCAGGGAAATCGTACGCCATTGCGGTTATCTATGCCAGACTGTTGCGCGATCACTTTGACGAAGACTTCTACGAGGTATTGGATGACCCTGACTTGTTGTTTGGCAACGACCCGTACTTTGTGCCTTACAGTGAGAACAAAACGGACTACGACAAAATCCTTGAAGGGCTGGGGGGGATAGACCACATTCCTTTAACCGGGCTCTGGGTGGATTTTACGGTGCGTTACTTTAAAGACGAGTGTCTAGCGGAGGCTGCATGTTTCAAGACCTAGAACCCTGGCGCTGTGTGGTACGACGGGAGATTCTTGAAGGAGTGGACAACGAGGCGTTGATCACAGAAGCCTTGATGCGGTCCACCAATCGCAACTTCGATGGGTTGGAGTTGGATGACAACACGGTGTCAGAACGCGATTTCCCTCAAGCCCATCGCTTGGTGTACGATGAGATAGTGCCTCGTTTGCAAGACTACCTGACTCAGCAGTTCGGGGTACGGCAGTTTGTGGACAGTTACACCGCCTGGTTGCGCGTGACAGTAGGGGGCGAAGGCATGAAGCTGCACGAGCACAGTGGGGCACTCTTGTCATCCATCTATTACCCCTGCGCCAGTGAGGGCAGCATCAACTTAGTTGACCCTAGGGGATCGGCGTGTCGCGGTTATCCTACTGACGTGAGGAACCGCCATTTTAACCTGTTCAGTGAGAACCCCCAAGCGGGACTCTTGCTGATCTTCCCATCGTACTTGCAGCATTACGTTGACGGTCACGGTCAGGGGTTGCGGGTATCTCTGCCCACCGATCTGTATTTAAAAGAACCCCAGTAAGGACTCAACTATGGCCACCGACATTCAACCGTGGAAGATTGTACTGCGTGAAGAAACGGTTCCAGCCCCCAATCTGGACGCCTTGGTGGAAGAAGCCTTGATGCCTGGTCGATCCTACGACGATCGCCCCATCGATGAGACCAAAAACCTCCATCTACCAGAGTACCCACGACTCAAAGCGTTTGTGGAAGATCAGCTGATCCCGTTGATCATGCAATACGCGTGCGAACAGTTTGCGTACGAGCCTCTGATCGACAGTTGGCAGGCGTGGGTGCGCAACAGCAGTGATGGTCACGGTACGCCCTTGCACCACCACACCGGGGCGCATGTGTCAGCCATTTATTATCTAGAAGCGTGCGAGGGGTACTTAACCGTGTGCGACCCACGCGGTCTGGCTTCGCGCGGTTACCCTTGGGATGTGATCAACAACCACTTTCAACCGTACAAACACCAACCCCAAACGGGGGGGTTGCTGATCTTCCCATCGTACTTGCAGCATTACGTGCAAGAACACGCCAAAGGGTTACGATTGGCCATCCCCATTGATGTCTATCTAAAAGAGTAAACCACGCCATGTCCGTTCATACCCTCATCACCGGCGCCGGTGGAATCACCCCCATGGGGCAGACACAGCAAGAACTGGTGGATAACCTCAAAGCAGAGACGTCCAACATCAGTCCCATGGCGATACTCAGCAAGAACCTCAAAGCCAGTTTTTGGAGCCCTTGCGTGTTCAACCTTAAAGAGGACAGTCCTGCCCGCGACTTACCTAAGAGCGTGTACAACGACACTCTGGCCATCAGCTACGTGTCTATTCTACGGGCCTTGGCGGACGCCGGGTTGGGTCTTGAGGTCTTCGCCAGTGAGCGCACCGCGTTGGTCTCAGCGATGGGGGCCACAGGAATCGACGGATTGCATTCGCTGTTGGGGTATCGAGAAAAGCGCACCTCCCCGTTTGCGCTGCTTAAGTCTATCCCCACGGCTGTCACAGGACCTCTAACGGCCTTGTTCAATATTCGAGGACCTGTGCACACGGTTCAACACGCCTGCGCCTCTGGGGTCCGTACGGTTACCCAGGCCATGGACTTGATCGAGTTGGGCAAAGCCGATGTGGTGGTCTGTGTGAGCGCTGAGAAGATTCTGGGGGAGACCTTGGCCGGCTTTGACGCCATGCGGGCGTTGTACCGAGGCAATAATCCCACTCATGCGTCGGCACCCTTCTCTAAAGATCGAGCGGGGTTTACCATTTCTGAAGGCGGTGGCTGTTTGATCGTAGAGTCTTATGAACATTGGGTTGCTCGTCAAGGAACGTTCGCTTACGCCCGCTGCGTGGCTTACGCGGATTACTCCGACGGCGGCGACTTGACCAACCCCACCGGGGAAGGAGCCCGGCGCTGCATGGCCTCAGTGCAAGCGCAACTGGACCTTCAGGGGATATACCCCGACGTCATCTCAGCCCATGCAACGTCAACCCCCAACGGCGACGTGGCCGAAGCTCAAGCGATTTACGACGTCTATGGCGATAGCGTTCCGGTCACTGCGTTTAAACGGTTAACCGGCCACAGCGTTACCGCCTCAGGCAGTCTTGAGATATGGTACAGTGTGCTGATGATGAACCATCGGTTTTTGGTGGGCAACCCAGTGAGTACACTCGATCCCGACTTGGCCCCCATTCAATTGGCTCAACGTCAAGACAACGTGGATATAAACGTGGTGGTTAAGACTGCGTTTGGGTTTGGGGGTCTAAACTCAGTCCTTGCTTTGCAGAAACATCATTAGGAGACGTGTTATGTTTACCACCCAACGGTTAAACTGGTGGCGGTTAATGTTGTTTGCTTGTTTTATTCCTGGGGTGGTGTATCTGGCGATGACCGACCCTGGGTTGTTGTGGGTCAGTGTGCTGGCTTACGGCGTCATTCAGGGCATCGGGTTCAACGCGTATTTACATCGGTACGTATCGCATCGATCCTTTAAGACGTACGGGCCGATAGAGTGGGCCTTGGGTCTTCTGAGTGTGCCTTGTACGGTAGGCACTCCCCACAGTTGGGCGTGGATACATCGGGTACATCACCGATACACCGAAACACCCAAAGACCCCCATTGTCATAGGCACATGGGGTATTGGAAATCCTTATGGTGTTTGCACTACGTTGAAACCGAGGACCGGCGAGTGGCGATGCGAGACATCCTCGATACCCCATCGTTCATGTGGATACACCGCTATTATTTTCATCTGCACCTGGCAATCGTTGCGGCGCTGTGGTTGGTTTGGGGGGTTGAGATTGTGATCGCGGTCTATCTGATCCCCGCGGCTTTGTCAACCTTCTTTGTCAGTTACGCCTTGGCCATCTTAGCGCATCAGTGGGGATACCGTAACTTCGACATCAAGGACAACAGCAAGAACAGTTGGCTGTGTCATTTTTTGACCATGGGCGACGGCTGGCACAACAACCACCACGCGCACCCTGGGCGATACAACTTTCAAGTCCGTTGGTGGGAGATCGATCCCCCAGCGATGTTCATTTGGCTCATTAAAAAACGAGGATAAGGCATGAAACTTACACACAACCAAGGCGTACGCTTACTGCAAATCGCCACCCACATCATCGCCTTACCCTTGGTGATCTGGGCGGTCGTACAAGGCTGGTGGGGCTGGCTTATGGTGTCGTGGTTAACCTACTGGTTCATTGGCATCTTGGGCATCAACGTCGGCTTTCATCGCATGGCGGCTCATGGTGCGTTTAAGACGTACAAGCCCATAGAAGCGTTCTTACTGTTTTGTGGGGTTTTAACCACGGTGGGTAGCCCTTTGGCTTGGACCATCGTACACCGCATCCACCATATACACACCGATCAAGAGCACGACCCACACAGCCCACAAAACATCGGGGTATTCAGAGCTTGGTTCGGGGTCTGGAACACCTCGGGGTTTACCCAAGCGGGTCGAGTCTCCAAAGGGCTTCGTAAAGACCCGTTGCACCGATGGATGCACGCCAACTACTTTGAGATCCTGATCCTTTGGTGTTTGCTGCTGTACATAACGCTGGGGTGGCAAGGCGTGGTCTTTGTCTACGCCGTACCCGCAATCTTGTCGTTGCACAGCGCCTGCGGCATCATCGTTATCCCTCACCTGCACGGTTATCGTAACCACGACCTTAAGGGTGACACCAGTCGCAACAGCTGGATCGCCAACTTGGTCACCATGGGTGAGGGCTGGCACAACAACCACCACGCCCATCCTTCGCGGTGGACCACCCAAGAACGCTGGTGGGAATGGGACATCCCCGCACAGATCATCAAACTGATCCACCGGCGCGATACACCTTTGCCTAAATACCGGAGGACGTTATGAGCCATAACCACAAACTACTGTGGTTAAACCGCGGCAATCACCTGTTAACCGCGGTGGGGTTAGGATACGTGATGTACAGCGAACAATACGAGTGGTTGTTGGTGGCCTTGGGGATGTACTACGTCCTCAGTCTGTTCGGTAACTCCTTGGGGTACCACCGATACGTTGCCCACAGGTCATTTGAGACCTACACCCCCATTCGTTACGTTTTGCTCTTTGTCGGGATGTTGATGGGGTTTGGTTCTCCGATCAACTGGACGATCGTGCACCGTACCCATCACGCCAAGGCAGACACCACATCCGACCCACACAGCCCCAAAGTGCAGGGGTTCTTTAGGGTGTGGTTTGGGCACTGGCCGGAGGTAAAGCTGTCGCCTAGAATAGCTAAAGACCTGCTGCGTCAGAAAGACATCGTGTTTTGTCACAATCACTACTTCACGATCTTGGGAGTTTGGTGTTTGGTCTTACTGGCGATCGATTGGCGGTTGGTGGTCTTTGCGTTTGCCATGCCGGCCACGATCATTCTGTATGTGTTCAAGTTCGCTTTGGCTTGGACCCACACGGTCGGTTACCGTAATTACAACACCGACGACGACAGTCGCAATTCACCGATGGTGGCTTGGTTGTTCTTAGGGGAAGGCTGGCACAACAACCACCATCACAATCCGCAACATTGGAATAACCAGGTCCGATGGTGGGAGTTCGACTTACCCGCGTGGATCATTCGGATCATTCGTAAACGCTCAAACGAAGGCGCTCACCCATCGCCGATAAACCCATCGACTCACCATTTGATGCGACACGTCGATAAGAGAGAAGGATATCCCTCCCTCGACTCTATATGAGACACAGTCATGGTTACAGTTACAGATTTAAACGTAAAGCGCGCGGAGTTAAATGCGGCGATCGATGATTACAAACGCACGGTTGAGGAGTTTAACCACAAACGCACCACACAGTTTGAGGTTACCGCTTCTCGTAAAGCTGCGCGAGTGACCGTCGTTGAATACGCAAAGTTAATGGGGCGGGTGAAGAAAGACAACCCCACTTTAATAGACGACGTTTTGTTCAGCAACCCAGACTTAATGTCGTCTCTTCGGCGGGATGATGTAGCCGCTATTATACGTACCCGTTGACAATGTGAGCATAAAACAAAGAGGAGACCAACAGGTCTCCTCTTATTCCGCTTTAAGGATCGGGCTCATCTTCTTGAAATGGTATGACCACACTTAGTTTAACCGTTAGGAGAAGACCTATGAAAACCACTATGACTTTGATGCTGAGCAAACTCGGTGAGATTCTACTCAGTCTGCTGGGTACCGACGCCGTCAAACGCATCATCATCACCAAGTTGGTCTTGCTGTCTAAGAAGACCGACAACTCCATCGACGATCTTCTGGTTAAGTTGATTGAAAGCGCGCTGTACAACACCAAGGACGTAGAGACGTTGACTCAAGTCTACGGTCAGTGGACGGGCTTGTCTCTGAGCGATGTGGTGAAAGTCATCGATGCGACCAAAAAATAAATGGGTAAAGGTCTGGTTTGCTCGCAGACCTGGCAAGACGGCCTCGGTGCGTCGTCTTGTTACCCAAACCTATTGGGATCACGTGGCGTTGGAGTTGAACTCCTACATCGCTGAGGTAGACGTCGACTCGGGGGTGGTGTTTAGAACTAAGACAACGTTCGAAGACCGGTACCCAGACCGAAGTTTGGTGGTGGTGCGGGTGACCGATTCTGAGGCCATGTCCCGATTCGTAAGAACGCAGATAACCAAACCTGCGTACGACAAACCTCAATGGATGCCCATCGGTACCCCACGCACTTTAGAGGGCTGGAACCCGGCAACCTTTGTGGCCACCGCGCTTACGATAGGGGGGTCTACTTTGTCCTGGCCCGATCTGCCCATGTCTCCCAGTCGCTTGTGGTTGTGCATGCCACTGTTAACGATCAGCTCCACGTCATCGTAAGATCCTAACCGAATCATCGACGAGGGCGCCTTTTGCGAGGACGCCTTCGTCTTATTTTGCCTAGTACGGGGAATCCGGTATGACCAAACCAACCGACCAGCTAACCGCAGCGGTCAAGCGTATGTTCGAAACCCTCAAGGGAAAGATCGACATTCTCTTTGAGAACACGGACACGCACATTGCACGAGACGATAATCCCCACTCAGTGACCAAAGTACAGGTCGGGTTGGACCAGATTCCGAACGCCATCACCATCGAACGCACGGTCAATAGCACCGGGGTCTTGTTAACCGCCAAAGGGATGGTAGATCACGTCGCGTCCGACGACCACGACGGGCGTTACTACACCGAAACGGAAATGGATGCGGCCTTGGCGTTGAAAATTGACATCGCCAACATCGCCGATACGCTGACCAGCAACGCCCCCAGTGAGGTGTTGAGTGCGGCGCAAGGTAAGGTACTGAAAGACGCGGTGGACGCCATCAACGCCTTGATTGGCAGCGACGACACCACTCTGGATCAGATCCAAGAGATTGTGGATTACATCAAGCTCAATCGAGACTCGTTGGAGAACTTGAGCATCGATTCGATCGCCGGGTTGCAGTCAGCCTTGGGTACCAAAGTCGATAAAGTCACGGGCAAAGCCTTAAGTGCAAATGACTTCACCGATGCCTGGTTGAGTAAATTAACCGGCATTGAAGCCGGCGCTGAGCAGAACGTTGCGGTGAACTTGACGTTCACTCGTGGGGGTACAACCTACCGCATAGAGAACAGTGGTGGTACCGGAGTTGATTTGGTGGTGGCCGATGCGTCCAAGGTTGGGTTGATGGCGCCAAGTCAGTTTACCAAATTGGCCAACATCCAAACCGCGGCGGAAGTGAACTTGCCCACCACCTCGTCACGAACGTTGAATGAGACAGGTACGGTGCTGACGGCCAAAGGAATGGTAGATCACGTCGCGTCCGACGACCACGACGGGCGTTATTACACTCAACTTCAAGTGGACACGGCGCTGCTCACCAAAGTGAACACCGTCGCTGGCAAAGGGCTATCGAGCGAAGATTACAGTTCGACTGAGAAAACCAAATTGGCCGGTGTGGCGATTGGCGCACAAGTCAACGTGGGCACCAACCTCGGGTTGAGTGGGACCGGCGATGCTCGCGGTGTCACCTCGTCCACCGGTAGTAACGTGGTCTTACCGACAGCCTCAGCCAGCACGGCCGGGTTGATGTCCATGGCGCAGTTCACCAAACTCGGGGGGGTAGAGACAGGCGCCCAGGTCAATGTACCCAGTAACTTGGCGCTCACGCAAACCGCCACCAGTATCACGATCACCAACAGCTACGGCAACAATGTCGCCATTCCTGGGGTAAGTGTCACCAACGCCGGCGTCATGTCCGCCAGCGATAAAGTGAAGTTGGATGGGGTGAGTTCCGGTGCTCAAGTCAATGTGGGTACGGATCTGACCTTGACCGGTGCGGGCGACACTCGAACCTTGGTAAGCAGCACGGGCAACAACGTGGCCATTCCTGTGGCAACGGATACGGCTGCCGGGTTCATGAGCATCAACGACCACAGTAAACTGGCCAGCGTTCAATCGGGAGCGCAGGTCAACGTAGCCACGGACCTCAGTGTGGGCGGCACGGCAGAAGCCCCTACCTTGGTGTCGTCTACGGGAGATGGCGTCGCCTTCCCTCTGGCCAGCGTTTCAGCAGCCGGATTGATGGCGTCGGCCAACGTCGTCAAACTCGACACCGTTGCCGCCAACGCAGAGCCGAACTTGCCCACCACCGCGCTGCGAACGTCCGTCGACACGGACACGGTATTGCAAGCCAAGGGTATGAACGATCACCGCGTGTCGGGCGATCACGACGCTCGGTACGTCGGTAAAGCGGGTGGCGATACGGTCACCGGCGATCTTACGGTCACCGGCGATCTGTACGCCGGCGATGTGGTCTACACCTCCGATCCTCGATTGAAGGAAGACGTGAAAGCTCTGGATAACGCGTTGTATAACTATCTGGAACTGAGACCCTACTCGTATCGCCTAACTGAAGACGTCTCAAATCAAACCCACTACGGGTTTCTGACCACAGACGTTAAAGCGTTCTTCCCTGACTTGGTAAGACAGAAAGACGACGGTTACGAGGGGTTGTCGTACAACGACTTTCACGCCCTGGCGCAACACTCCATCAAACAGATGGCGAGAGAGTTGGACATCAGCAACCGCCGCGTCGCTTGGCTGGAGGTCACCGTTCAAGAGCTGACCGTCAAGTTGTCGGACCGACTTAATCGCCGTTGAGGTTTCATTAGGACATGGATGTCTGTTCTTTGACAGCGATCTCTAATAGAGTGAACCCACTCCGATTGAGCGAGTAAACCATGACGTATCTAAAACACCTTCAAATCTGCAACCAACTGGTGTTGTGTGTGTTTCTGCCTCTGGCGATCTATCTCGGCTGGTGGGGCTGGCTTGGGTTTACATTAGCTATCTATTACGCCTATGGGTTCTTTGGCATCACCGTGGGGTATCATCGATTGTTGGCGCACAGGTCGTTTGAAACCTATAAACCCATTGAGCTTGCACTCACGGGCGTGGGGATCTTGACTGCATTAGGCTCGCCATTGACAAACGCATTGGTACACCGAACCCATCACGGCTTTTCAGATCGCCCCAGAGACCCACACAGCCAACACCAACACGGCCTTATCGACGCTTGGTTTGGAGATTGGCTGGATCGACCTTGGGTCTTGGACCATCGCGCCATTCGAACCGAACGTAAACAACGGTTCTATCAGATCACACACGACTACTACGTTCTCATTCTGCTGATTTACGCCTTGGGGTTGAGTTTGATCGACTGGAAACTGCTGGTCTACGGCTGGTGTCTTCCTACGGCTCTGTTGTTTCATCTGAAAGGAGTGTTCAACACCCTCGGCCATGGTTGGGGTTACCGCAACCACGAGACGCCCGACCGCAGTCGTAACAGTTGGCTGATGAACGTATTAACCGCTGGGGATGGATGGCACAACAACCATCACGCCCACCCGGGACATTGGAACACCCAAGAACGCTGGTGGGAATGGGACTTTGCCGCCTGGTTTATTCGTCTGATTAAAAAGGAGTAACCTATGGCATTACAAGGCAGTCCACCGCTACGATTCTCGGACGTGATCACCGAATTTCAAAACACGCTCCCCGACAATCGCATGTCCAACCTGCTGGGTCGAGGCTTTCCAAGCATGCCGCTCACGCCACCGTTTCGTCTGAGCGACATGTTAAACGTGACTTACTCGCGGTCGGTGTCCACCACCCGAGTGACCACAGCCACGGCCACTCGTACCACAGACGCCTCCACCACGACCTTAACGTCCTGGATAGCGTCAACGAGTTTCAACACCTCGTACGCAACTACGTATCAGTCTGGGTCTCGCACCACCTCGCGCATTACGGAGATACCAGACACCGGCGGGAAGACATTGAGTACTTCGGTCACCACCGCCGTCTTTGCGTCCCGCACCACATCGCACGTCACAGCAAGAAACACCACCTTAACCCGAAACACCACCACCTTGGCCGGCAGTCGAACCACTGAGTACACCACCTCAGCCAACACCGCCATCATCGCACTACAGCTATACTGAGCAAGGAATATTTTATGACTGAAGCAACCGTAGCCGATAAAGCCGTCACCTTAGCCGAACTGGACGCTGCGCGCCTGCGCATTGAGACCTTAGCCGAGGCGTTATTGGAACACATCACTCGGTTTGACGATCGGGTAGCGGCGATTATGGACGAGTTTGAAACCAACATCAACGCCGTGGTTGACGATCGGGTGCAGTCCCGAGTAGACGAGATCTTGGCCAAACGGTTGGACGGCGCCGTATGACCCGACGGTCGTTTACTGAGGACCGTATAGACTCAGCGGTGACTCAGGTCTTCAAATCCGGCCCTTTAGGTCGAGTGGCGGCTTTGAGTCAATTGGACGTCTTAGGACAACGGTTAGAGTCGCTGACAACCAAAGAAGTGTTGTACGACATTTATTACACCCCCGATCCTGAATTCAAATCCTTACATTACACCGAACTCTTTACCCGAGCCATCATGATCACCCCCTGCGACGATAGACTTCGGTACGGTATGGCAATCTCGGCGGTCAGCGACACCGATGCTGAACCTATCGATGTGGAACAACGTCTGTTGGGGATGCGGTTGGATAAGTATCGACTCACTCGTCAGTTGGACAAAACCACCATCCCATCGGTGGTGTTTCTACCGGGCACCAACTTGTTGGAACACAACGTCGATTGGGTCAGGGTGTTCCAGCTGTATCGGCGGGGCAGTAAGATCAAACCCCATCCCATCACTAACGGGGCTTGGTTGAAAAAGTTGAACGACAGTTTTCCAGGGGCGGTGTTACCTGCCACTTTGAGTGGGTTCGATTACTTACGTCGGGCTGAGACCGTATACACCACCTCTGCCTCCGAAATGGGGTTGTTGGGGTTACTGTTGGGTAAGGTCGTGAAGTTAGTAGACAGCACGGACCCCACCTGTGCCCGAAACATCTACCGACAAATATACAAGGCGGTGTTTTCACAGACCAACCCACACATCGCGCTGAGGCGTTTCCTAGCCAGCCCTTACAGTGGGGTTTGTTGGGTAGACGACAGTTCAGAGCGGATGGAGAAGACGCTGTCCCTCATCGCGTTAGAGCACCAACGTACCTACCCCAAACAACTCTGATGGAGAACGTGATGTCCTTTGTAGTCAAAGCCATTGATCTGGTCGATAAGACTGCGTTAGTCGATTGGGGGTGGGTGGTGCATAGCCACCCGTTGCCTCAAGCCATAGTTGACGACCCTAACTTGCCTCTCATTCGTATGCGAGAGTTGATCGAAGAGCTGCGGCCTGAGTTGCCTGCTGAGTTGGCATTATCTTCACAACTCCGCGAACTTATTGAACAGCGGGTCGGATCGACCCCAGACGCCCTGTACGTGCATTACGATGACGGCGATGTCCACACCCAAGACCAACCTCTGGAGTTTTAATCATGCGCACACGGGTTAATCGCTTGCGTCACGAAGGTGTGGCGGTGGCTAAGTTCTACGTTGACAAAGACGAGTCTTTCATTCTGGGGAAGAAACCCCACTGGGAAGAAAAGTACACCGACGATTTTATACCGGTGGTGGAAAGTCGGTTCTTGGTCAAAGGCAGTACCTTAAGTCAAAACACGTTCAACGAATACCAACTGACCGCCCACGACGACATTGCACAGAAAGGCAATCCGTATTGGACTAAGGTCACTGCGCTGGAAGAGACCATCGGCATCTGTCTGAACACCACCAACCCAAACCACCGGGTGATCAAACCCCACCGTTTGGTCTTAGGACCTAATGAGACGATGTCGGTAGGCTTTCCTGGGTACCTGGCGCCGGTGTTGGGGGAAGTGTCTCTTAATGACACGCCCGTGAACGACATGCAGATCGTTCGACTATCAGGCAGTGAGATTACGGTCACCGCAGGTCCCAATGGCGGGGTCATGGCGGCCTTGGAAATCGATTTCTTAAACGCATAAGGAGACCGTCATGGCCTTTGCTGCTTTTGTGGTGCCATGGGAAAAAGTCGATCAGGCCATAGTGGCGATTCACAGTTTTAAACTGAAGAACCCGACTTGGCGGTGCCGAGTCTACAGCGACGATGTATTGGCTCTCAGGCGATTGGAAGCGGCATTTGCCGACACCCTTGAGTACGTTCAGATCCACCGTGCTGACCCGGTGGCGGTTCTGTCTACGTTACTTGAGCACAGCACCGAAGACCGGGTGTGTTTGGTGAGCAGTCACAGTGTGTGTAACCGACCCATCGCTGAGGTGAGTCACGCCGATCTGAGCGGTCAAGACGTGGTTGTTCGACCCGACCGTCCGTTTGAGTTGTCCTCAATGAACGACCTGTATGTGAGATTCGATCCACATCACCCCGATCGTCTGGTGCGATCTAAGAGTTATTTCACGTTGGGACTGGCGGTGTTCAACTTGGCCCGATTACGATCAAACCCAGACTGGGCTGATCTGGACGCACGTTACTTAGCCCAAGACAACCCAGACCGAGGGCATTACAAACACTTCATTAATCGGTTAGCCGCCCCGCTAAAGAAAGGGTTATTGCCAGGCAATTTTGTGATCAAACCCGAAGTCAGCGTGGTGGATCGTTTGACCTACTCGATGTGCCTTAGACATCATGTCCGATTAAGAGAAGCCGCTGTCGCCAACTTTGCAGGTCCCATCTACCCATGGACCCCAAACCTCACCACCGACCGAGTGTTCTTGCAAATCCCGTTTCGCCGTTACCTGAACAGGGCGTTTGAGGTGAAGTCTCATTTGAGCGACCCCTTCTACCAAGCGGTAAAAGAAAACACCCGACGCTGGAACGATCGGTATGGTCACTTGGATGAAGCCTTCTTCAATGCCTTTGACATAGAGACGCTTTGAACGTTCTTATTGACTTAAAAGGAAGTACCATGGACCGACTGCGCGCGATCAATGTAGAAATCGTACCTCTGAACCGAGTCTTGCATTACAGCGTGATCATCGCGTCACACGCTGTCGTTTTGACATTGGTCTTTTCTGGTGCCGGTGGCGCTCTGTTACTGGCCCTAGGGATGGCGTACCTGATCTCACAACTGGGGATCAGTTTTATGTACCATCGAGTGCTGACGCACAAGACCGTAACTGTACCCCGATCCGTAGAGGTGATTCTAACTCTTCTGGGAGGGCTTTCACTTCAAGGCAGTACGTTGGGGTGGGTTGCCACTCACAATGCCCATCACAAGCACCAGGGGACCCCTAAGGACCCTCATAGTCCAGCTCAGAGTCATTGGCTGGCCATTCAGCTGTTAGGGTACACCTTTCGAGAGGTCAGCGGCCGGCATGCCGGGCGTTTGTTGCGAGATACCTGGCATGTGGGGTTTCACAGACACTACTGGAAGATCTACGGATCGGTGTTGTTAGGCAGTCTCTGGCTGCTGCCGTTGGACTGGGCCTTGGCTCTAGTCTGGGCGCCACCGGCTCTGGTGTGGCAACTGCAATCGTTAGCCAACACCTGGGGCCACGGTTGGGGCAACGATCACGACCGCGCCCACAGCAGTTTATGGATGTTTCCCTTTATTCTCGGTGACTGCTGGCACGAAGAACATCATCGACACCCAAATCAAGTACGTTTCCACCGCATAGACCCCATTGGATGGTTAGGTGAGACGTTGTTTCGTAAATAACGATCGGGGTGGGTCGTTGTACCGTACGTTCGCCTTTCCTTGAGACTCAGATATGGCTATCCTCGACGATCTTTATGCCAAACGCAATGAGCTGTACAACGCCACCGAAGCTTACCGGCAAGCGGTGTTATCAGAGGTCACTCCATGGGATCTCCTCAGCGCCAAATCCACGGCTCAAATCAAAGGCGATGAGTACGCAAGACTGGTCTTTCAAGTCAAACGAGACGACCCTACAATCACCGACATCGATCAGCTGTTCAGCCAACCTCTGTTTATGGGTGAGTCGGTTCGCGATGAGATCGCCGTTATCTTAATGCGGGGACATCCGATCCGGGACGGTACGCATATATTGATCGACACCGAAGGTGACACGGCAGGCGCCGCCGACGTGGCCTTACCCTTTGCCGCCGGCAGTGACGTCACCATCGACTGGGGCGATGGCTCTGGGTATGTAACAACCACCCGGGGCATCAGTCACACTTACGCGGTCCCTGGGATATACGACGTTCATGTGTTAGGCGCCATCGCCGGGTTTACCGCACCGTTACCAGAACATCAGAAACAGTGGAAAAATATATGGCGGTGGGGACTAACTACGTTTGCCTCAGGCGAACGTATGTTCCAAAACCGGACCGGGTTTGTGATCAACGACGCTGACAGTCCGGCCTTTCTCCCTGGGACGTCGTGTCGGTATATGTTTTACGGGGCAGCTGACTTCAACAGCAATATTAGCCACTGGGACATGAGTAATGTGATCGACACCTCACACATGTTCCGAGAGGCCGCGGCCTTTAATCTACCGCTTAACCAATGGAACGTCAGCGGTGTGGTGGATATGACGGCCATGTTTAACCGAGCCGTAAGCTACAACCAGCCGCTGGAGGCTTGGGATGTCAGCGGTGTTGAGACCACAATGCAGATGTTCTCTGGGGCCGAATCATTTAATCAACCGCTCAACAGCTGGGATGTCAGCAGCGTCACCAACATGAACGCCATGTTCTTTAGAGCGACGGCGTTTAACCTTCCTTTGAACGATTGGGGGGTAGGCAACGTGGTGGACATGGGTTCTATGTTCTATCGAGCTGGCGCCTTCAACCGACCTTTGAGTCAGTGGGATGTGAGTAAGGTGACCAACATGAGTTCCATGTTCAGTTTTGCGGGGGCCTTCAATCAGGACCTCAGCGGTTGGACTGTGAGTCAAGTAACTCTCTTTGGCGGTTTCAGTTTCGACAGCAACATCCAAACCAACTATTTACCTAACTTTTAATGCACTAAGCTATTAACCCATCACCAGGAAACACCACAATGAAACACCAAAGCCCCCACCGTCGGTATACGCCGATACAACTCTTGTGTCAGACGCTGCTGGTGGTAGGGTTGCTGTTAAGCAATCTTGTTCAAGCCGCCACTAATTACACGTTTTCTTCCAATGGAGACACGCTACCCATAGGCTGTAGTCTCATCGATGCCGGGGCGCGCTCCTACGGATGCAGTGCGTTGGAGTTGGTTGCAGGCGACACCATCGCTCTGGGCGGTGTGACTCCGGTTACGATTACCTTTTCCGGAACCTTCACCACCGGGACGGGCAATCTGATCAACGCTGGAAAACCGTCCGAGGACCTTACGTTGATTACCAACGCGGCGTTTGTGTTGGGTGCAAATTCAATAATGAACGCCAACGTAGTCGGGGTGGGGACCGTTAATTTAGCCAGTGAAAGTAGACTGTCTGGGAACATCAGCACCAGTGCCTCTACCGGTGTAATAACCTTGGAGTATAAAAGTCGAGTCGGGGGGGATGTCAGCACCCAAGCCGGCGGGATTAATTTAGGGGTGAGAAGCACGGTGGACGGTGAGGTGTCATCCACCGATGGGGTGGTTACCTTATTAACGGACGTCGTCCTTGGCGGCGGTATCGCCACCACCGCTGGCGGCATCACCATAGGCGACCGAAGTTGGTTGTGTGGTAGCGTTGTCAGTACCGGCGCGGGCGTTGTAGGTCTGACCAACAACGTTACTGTGGGAGGCTCAGTTTCCACCGGCAGCGGTGCGATCAACATTGGCACTGGCAGCACGGTTGGTAAGGACATCATCAGTGGTGGCGTCACTACCTTGAACGGGGTATTGGTTAAGGGCAGCGTCATCAGTAGCGCCGCCGGTGCGATTAACGCGATCAATACGTCGATTGGCAACAACGCGCGCAGTCAGGCAGGTGTTATTACCTTGGACGTCTCGCGAGTAAAAGGAACTGTCCTCTCTGACGTGGACATTGTAAGTACCGCCAGCATCATTGGCGATACTGATATGCTCATTACGGTTCCAACGGGTTGCACAGCGGCCGATTAATTAATAAAAGGTGCACAACATGAGTAAATTGATAAAGTTGGGTTCTCGGGGCCAGGCAGTGGCACAGCTGCAGCGCCTGTTGATCGATAAAGGTCACCTTAATCCACCCGATGACGGGGCCTTTGGGCCAGGTACCCACCGGGCCTTAGTGGCGTTTCAAACAAAAGCGGGACTGTTGGCCGACGGCGTAGCCGGTAAGCGAACCTGGGAAGAGTTGAACGACAACCGCGTCGACGATTGGCAGTTGACCGAGAAAGACGTGATGCGGGCTGCGGAAATGTTGAGTGTAGAGGTAGCGGCCATCAAGGCGGTGTCTGAGGTGGAAAGTCAAGGCGGTGGTTTCTTAGAAGCGGGTCTGCCGAAAATCTTGTTTGAGCGCCACATCATGAACCGTCGTCTGCTTGAGGCCAAGTTACCTCTGGCAGCGGAGTTGGGTCGAGCGGCACGTCCTGATTTGGTCAACACCGGTTGGGGCGGTTACCGTGGGGGCAAGCACGAATGGACTCGTCTGCGCAAAGCTATGGAGTTGAACACCCCAGCTGCCAAAGAAAGTGCATCGTACGGACGATATCAGATCATGGGTTTTCACTGGAAGTATCTCAACTACGCTTCAGTGGACGACTTTATGTCGAAGATGTGCATCGACGAAGCCCATCAACTGTATGCCTTTGTACGGTTTATCGCCGCGGACCCACGGCTACACCGCGCGTTAGAACAAAAAGACTGGGCAACGTTTGCACGCATCTACAACGGACCGTCTTACAAAAAGAACAAGTACGATGAAAAAATGGCTGAAGCGTACGCGCGTCAGACGACGGTCTAACTTGTGACAAAAAATACCGTTGCTATTACCGTGAACGGCACAGACGTCGTGGTTGACAACCGTCGAGAGATGGCGTACGCGGCCCTGTGTGGGTTAGCGAACATGGACCCTAAGTCGGTACCCAGTATTCTTTATTTCTCTGGACCTTTGTGGTGTGGGGTGGTTTACTCGGGTGAGGCGGTGCCTCTCAAACGCGGTGCCGCGTACGACGTGCGCATCGATCCTACCCTTTAGACAAAAAATAAGAGGAGGGCAAGCGCCCTCCTCTTATTTTGCAATGGACTTACACCTGACTATTAAAAGGATATCTTGGATTTGGACGGTTGACTGTATGCGTCAGTGCTTAGTGACGACATCCAATCCAAGATTCACCAAGGAGTCCTCCACCGTCTTGGCGAGTTTCACAAAGTGTTTTGAGTCTGATGACAAGTAGCTACTGTACATGGAATTCATATACGTAGGTGCGATGTAGGTGCGAGGTTTCCCCGTATTTGACGTGATGACATATCGACTGTTATGGATATTGGCGCCGGTAACCTCGAGGGTACTCAACTCATCCATATACGGTGTCAGTATGTCGATCACTCGCCGTTCGAGTTCGGATATCAGGGTGGGTGGGTGTTCCGTTGTCAATTCCGTATCTAAAGCGTAGAACTTGACGCTAGAGCCTACTCCATCAAACACAATGCTAAACCCCCATTGGACGACTCCCCGGTTAATCATCACCGTCGGCAGCTCTGCTTCCAGCCGGGCGCAGACCAATGTTTCCAGGTCGTTGTTGTTCCAGTCATGTGATGGTGCAGGATTGTTTTTCTCGGTATCGGACTGCAAAACCACCACCACGTCTTTGTCGTCAACTAATTGATTAAATTGCTCGTACGTGATGTAGTTGTTGAGTAGATGGTCATTCATCATCCGTATTCTCGCCAAGATCGGACTGCAAGCCATTGGCATAGACTTCAGTCGATTCAAACACACGTCGAGGGGCCGGTCATCGTTGTCATCAAATAGAGAGCTCTCCTCCCACTCAGACAGTGTGCGGGTGTATGTCTCCTGTATTTTGGACAGATACGTCGTCGGTTCTAGAAAGGCAGCGTCGGTCAGTTTAAGTCCGTAAATGTACGATCTCGCATCCTCAATCCCACTTTCGAAGTGGAACTCTCTTTGAAATGCCAATTCTCCTACGATGTCTTCTGGGGCCAATCTTCGCATTGGCATTCCAGAGCCCATAGGAGAATTAGGTGTGAATATCTGCCCGGTCCAACGCGCGCTCAGCGCTTGACCTATTCCGCTGGCAGACACCAACCGGTTGAAGTAAATCTTTGTTTCTGGGTCCAGGACGTGCGATTTTTCAACACCGCGATCGGTGTAACCGGTTAATACCTGAATGTACCTCTGCCCGTCTGGTGTAGATCGTTCGGCGACCAAATGCATTACCATCCGCTTCCCGTTCTTTGCCTCGGGGACTTCGACGGCGCCACCATGCTCTTCGGCGATGGTTACCACGCCATCGTTAATAACCAGAGGACGACGATACATAGTGGCACCAGCGGCGACTTCAACGAAAAAAGCGTGTGTTTTCAGGTCCATGATTCTTTCCTCAATTTTTGTCGTTTAATCCCTGAAGCAGGTGGTTTCTTAAGTTAACATCACCGGTCACTCGACGTTGAAGTTCCACGATGCTTTGCGCTGTGTGGGGACCCACATTAGGCGCTCTGCGTAAGTCGTACTCAGTAAGCTTAAGTAACTTCTCCTCGGTGTCAACTCCCCCTGCGGTTAGGGCGTTGACGGCCCGGGTGGTGATTGGGCAATTGTGTCGCTTAACCAAGTCTTTAACAAACGCCTCCGAGAGACGCGGCTCGGTTACCCCTTTTCTCACGTCATTCCGGTCGCCGTTTTGATCGTGCATCTAGATATCCTCACGAATTGATGTAGAACGCCACTTGAATCGAGCGTTCGTATTTTAAGTCAGCGGTGTCTTCCAAGACAGCCTCAGAAGGCGGGAGGTAGTCGTCAATGATCACCACGACCGTACACGCGACTTGCTTGCGCGCATCTTGCACCGTAAGGGGCACGTTCTTTACCTCAAACCGGCGTTGCCCTAGGTGCGTGCCGTTAGGGCGTACTGGTTGCTCAGGCTCCACTTCCTGGGCCACGTCAAACTCCATCACGTCTATTTGCAACTCGGTTGCAATAGCCGCATGGCCAATCCAGATCTTACGGTTGCCGTGTTGTACGTAACGCACGTCTTCATGCGCTAAGGTCTCTACGGCTTGCTTGAGGGCGTTGGGGTATTCGGACAACACGATGCCGTACAACCGGATCATGGTGACGGCCATGTTGTCTACAATGGCGTTGGCGTACTCGGGATTCATCATAAAGAGATCACTCCGCTGCGGGGCGAATAAACGCGGGACGCTCTAACAAACGAATGTTCACCAGATACGTGCGTTTGAATTTGAAATCCTCACGGTCAGGCTGATCGGTGTCAGTGACATAGTCCACCTGCTCTACCTCAATGTACGCGGGCAGGGGGTTGACCTCGACGCCCGACAGTTTAAACCCCAGGGTGATGTCGTCGAGTCGCCATTTGGTGGTGTCCAACTCATCGCCATCCACTATCCAGTGGTGTTCTGGATGGGATTCGTCGTCGAGGTTAAAGTCAATCAACTCGATCTGAAGATACCCTTCCACGATGGCCTCATCAACGAACACCGCCTCGCCGTGGCGGTACACGTACCGAGGGTCTTTGAGGGCTAAGGCTTCAATTACTCGGTCCAGGATGTCAGTGTATTCCAAGAGGATCGACGTCTCACACTCCAACTGGGTGGTGTACAACTGGGTGGTTACTAACGCTTTGGCTTCGTCGGTTGAAATAGTCATAACTGTGTCTCCATAGAGGCTGTGATGTCAAAAAAAGAATAAACGGCATATCTGCAGTGGGCGCGGAAGTCCCACTGTGGACTCACGTCCAAGCCCGGTTAGGGTCGATAGATGTAGCGGGCCTGTACAAAATAACAGACCCGCTTTAAGTCACGACTTACGTACGATGGGTTTAGCTCGGGGTTTCTTTGGGGCGCGGGGCGTAGATGCGTCTGATGATTTCACGTCAGTGGCGACATCGACTCTTTGGCGCAGCGCATCCGCTTGCAGCAGCAACGCTGCCCTCACCCCTTCGGTAAGAACCCGATCGGTGGAGCTGTGGGTGGTTACCCAAGCCTCAATCCACGACGGGTACATCAACTCAGGCTTCGACCACACACTGGGGTCCAGTAAACACAACAGCACCAGATCGTCGGTGTATGAGATAGGCAAACGGTACGTCACATCATCCACCACGGCGGTATAGACACGAACGCCGATAAATGCATTAGCCGTTGAGATCAGGTCGTCCTGACACGCAACCGCCATGGCGTATGAGATCGACACTCGGGTGTAGTCGCTGCATTGCTCGCGTTCGGACCAAAACCACTCCGGGCGGAGCTCGTTGATCTCATCGTCTTCGTGGATGTCCTTAGACACCACCACCAAAGTGCCCCCTACGAACAAGGCGGGTAAGACGGCAGATCGATCAACCCCAGACGAGGCCAACAAAGAAGCGGCGTGCAAGTTTCCAGTGTGACGCTTCAGGTGGGTTCCAGTGGTGTCGGTTGTCTCTTCGGGTGTTGACCCGCCGCTGAGAATCGAACGGCGGGGTTTTTGGCTGTATACGCGATCGTTAGTGTTGTTCATTTTAGTGTTCTCTATGTGAAGTTTTTAGAAAATAGAAGGATCTTGCGGAATAGGGCCGGGGATTTACCCCGACCTCAGTTAATCAGTTCTCGTCTTCAAGCTCTTCGAGTTCGTCGAGGTAGTCTTCATCGAGTTCGTCGTCGTCTTCAACGTCGCCCACCAAGGCAATCAGCTTATCTTCCAGATCGTCTTCGTCGGTGTCGATGGCCAGATATACCTGGGGGGCCTGGTCGTATTGCTCGTCCAAATCGCCAAGGTACAGTAACTCAAGCAACTTCACCACCGACTCAGAGTCTATCTCATGCAAGTAGCGCACAAGGGTGCCGGCGACGATTGTCTCAGAGGTCTCATTTCCAGTAATTTGTTCGAGTAACTCGGTTAATGGAGCTACGGCTTTTTGCAGTATAACCCCCAGATCAGGATCGACCACAATCATAGGGACGTGGGGTAGGCCGTTCTTATCGATGTACGACGAGATGGCAAATCCATAAACTTGATACATGCTGGTGTCCTTGTTACTTAGGGGGGGGGGGTTAATAAATGATTGTGGGTTTTCTGTTTGCAAATGACGCTTTGATCTCTGCGCGCCTTTTGCGTTTGTCGTTCCATTTAACAATAGCGTAATCGACGGTTGTGAAGATAACTACAATCAAGACGGTGTACATGAGGACATTCATGGGGACTTCTCCTAAAGGTTGTGGGGTGTTTGTGTAGATTGTTTTCTTACTACCAAGCTGCGCCTCGGCGTGCGGTTTGAGCTAAACTAAGGGTCTGAAGATACGCAATGTCGAGCTGCCCATGGAAATAGGGTATAAGAGTATCTACCACCTGGGCGTTGAAGTAGTCTCTGTATTCACTGCGGAGAAAATTGACTGGGTCGCGGGTGGGGCAACTTCCTGAGATGGGGACAACGTACGCGGTAAACCCATACTGGCCGTTCACCACCAAAGGTATAACGAACTCAGCATTCATTGGACCATGTCCGGTGTGAGCCATGCCTTGGGGGTAGAGTCCCGCCTGCTGCATATTCACGGTGAAATTGAACACCTCTTCGGTCTTGACTTTCTCTTCACGCGCTTGCTGCGCTTGCCGTCCGGCTACCCGGTATTCGGTAGGAGTACAATCGAAGTATTCTCGGAAGTCCCGATAAAACTGCGCAGGCGATAGTGCAGTCTTATTGATCATGTCCTGAACAGGAACGTCGGAGGCAATCAGTTCCTCGGCGATTTCCATAAACACGTTGGTTTCAAGAGTAGACTTGGTCATATCAAATTCCTTATTCGTAGAGGTTAGATTAGCATCGGTTAAGTAGGTGCATACTCCCCTGTGTGATATAGGTTTGTATTTCAATGGAATGACAAAATAAACACCATTTCGTGAGGGTAGGTTAACCCTTAGACTTAACCGTGTCCACTTTACCCCAGTGGCTAAGACTCTGCGCCAAGTACATCTTAAAGTTCCTCTTCATCATCGCCTGTTCCATTGCCGTCAGACGGTGGATGGGTAAGGTGTTGTGAACACTCTTATACACTCGGATGTCGTTGGGTAGATATGCCACGTCGGTGTACAGGATCGAGGGGTGTTGAGAACCCCAGTGTATAAGGTACGAACGTTTAGCCAGTTCGTTCAAACTGACCGTGGCGTACTTAATGTAAGTCTTCCCATCCAGACCCATGACGTGGGTTTCGACGATGATGTCTTTTGACGACGTCTTTGCGGGAGGGTGAGTGAGCACATACTCCAGCTCCGTTTTAGCCGAGTGGTTGCGAGCGTAGTTGTAATCTAAGATACGGTCGGACATGTGCGATTCCTTAAGTTGGACGAAACTCTTTACCGCCACATTCAGGACACCGGTGGCCGTTGTCTTGAACTTCTTTTTTGTCTTTGACTTCGCAGCATGAACCGCATTGTACTTGATCGCTCATATCGGTGTTCTCCTAATGTGTGGGTTGATCGACTTCGTTGTAGTGGATGTCCAATCGACGTAACGGTTGATTGAAACAATCGGTGATGTGTGTCTCTGCTAACTTTACATTGAACAAAACGTTGCGCGATCGAGGTTTATCGAACACCCCCATGATTACCGGCATGTCATACACTGCGGATTCCGGCGGGGTTGTTCCAGTACGCTCCACCGGCTCGTCAAAGTGTACGTGCACCACCGTGGGGTAAGCGTGGGTGTAAGTTAACCTACGAACGACTTGCGCCACTGAAGCGCCTAGGGCCTCATATCGGAGCAGCACTTGCAAATCCACTCTTAAGCTGTAGTTTTGAAACTCAGAATCAATCATAACTCTGACCTTTGGGCATAAGGGAAGGCATTGCCTTCCTAGTATCGTGACGTTACTTCTTATTCCAGGGTTTAAACGCCAACAGCGCATCTATGTCTGGGTAAATGCCATTAAAGGTCACCGCTCGGTCATCGAGTATGACTTCAGCTTGAGGTTTGTCTTTAGGAAACTTGATGCGGCTGAGTACCTTAGCCCCGAAGTCGGGTTGATCGATCCAATACCGCGCCAGTTCCTCACTTAACCAATCGTACATCGCCATTATGCCGCCGGGTTGGTTGGAACGGGAAGAATAGATGTGTACTTCAAACTTCTCTGACGCGTCGGTCAGAAATCGCATGGCACCGCTGATGGGGGGGTCAGACACTATATCGGCGCCTTTCCAACCACTGGTGTAGGCGTGCAGCGTTCCATCGAAGTCTACGGCCAGTATTGGCTTGCGAACAGAGCTCTCCGGAGCACTGGCGCGTATGTGGGGACTGTGTGTAGCTTCTTCAGGCATTTCTACGTCCTTTATTGTTGGTTAAACGAACAACGTACTTAGGGGGCGCATGGCCCCCCGTTATGTTACCGATCTCGTCTGCGTTCTGGGATGGGACCTGTGGCAGGCGGTATCCCTCGATCTTCCCCACGTCGATTAGGGGTGACCAAGGTGTTGTAATACTGACCTCGGGCCCAATCGGCGGCTCCGGTCATTAAGCCGATGCGTCCTCGCCAGCCGGCTTTGAGACTTCGAATCTCCATAACCAACTCGTGACTCGGCTCACAATCAACCGCGATGACCTCGAACTCCTCGTCGTCGTGTTCTTGAAAGTAAAACCGGTCGTGTTTGATGAGAGTCGACAAGGGCACCAGATTGTCAGGGGTACCCACTGCTTCCAGTACGATGGAGGGGTAGCCTCCGCGATTAACTTCGACCATGTGGACCATTTGCAGGCCTCGGTCGGGGGTGCGTAGAAGTACCTGATAACTGCCGGGGGATCGGGTCAATACGCTGCGCAAATCAAAAACGGTATGTACGGTTTTGTCCATGGGATCTCTCCTGACCGACTGTCGATTTAACCGCGTTCGCGGTATTTCAATCGATAGCTTAGTATTACGGTAATTAAACCGTGGTGATGGTGTTAATTGTTGAACACAAGGATCTCCTTAAGGGGCTGAATTAACTCGGGTTTCTTTTAAATCCGATACGCTTCTGTGGTTGGGACGGGGACGTTCATGTCCACCATGACGACGGTGGTTGATAACACGTACTTGTACGCGTGTTTAGGGCTGTACTCCAAGGGAAAGCCCATGTGTCTTAGCTGGCGGATCACCTCAGGGTCTTTACGCCCCTGTGGGAAGACCAGGGTGTGCGTTAACTCTCCGGTGCGCGCTTCCAGTTGACGCCTCCGCTCGGTGGCTGCGGGCGTTTCATTCTCATCGAGGGTGCACAGCAGACTGACCAGCTCCCCCATGTTAGACCGGACACCAATGTATTTCTCCAACAACTTTCGCTGGCGACGTATGCAATAGATCTTTCGTAACCCTCCGCCTACAGGGATGATCATCACTGTCCCTAACACCACCCCTAACGCTATAAAAAAGTCCATACCTTCCTCCTAAAGTCTTTCTTAGCTACGAAGAGGTTCGTCTAACGTATCTGCCAGTTGAGCTATGTCGTCGCGGGTCAGTGGGTTGGTTATTGATGTCTCGCTGGGCCAGCGCTTATGGATCAAGGCATTGATGGTGGCACCCATGTCCGATAGCTCGTTACCTCTAACCATCAGATAGCTGTGGGCATCGTCTAGGTTGTTCGCCAGGACTTTACCCCACATCACTGGAGCTTCTGTGATCTCCTCCAGCAAGTCCATACCAGAGGCCAACCCCATCTCAGCTTGCCACCGATTTACTGCCTCAACGACGCTGACAGCGGCGTCGTATGCAACTGTAGCGCCGGTGCGTCTATCTACTTTCACCACCAACACGAATTTGCTGTTTCGAACGGGGTGATGTAACACGCCTCGGGCGCGTTTGATTAAGGTTCTGGCGAATTCGTACACGTATGGGTTTAAGTCTGTGTCTCCATCGGGTTGTTCTCGAACAGTGAACCCAGACGACACCGCGATGTCGCGGATCTCTGAGTCGGTGATACCAGGGTCAGTTGCTTCGGTCATACAATCTCCTACGCCATTATTGGCTATAAATCAACCACCAGGAAGCGCGGTTTGCCCCGCACCCTCTCAGCTCGCCTAAGACGCTCTACAGACAACGTTAAAGGAACAGGTCGTGCATACGTGGTGGGTACACGGAATAGGGCTCTGAACGTACGACAGAGCCTTCTATAAACCAAGCGTCTAGATCAAAAACTACAGCGGATGCCTCAGTATGGGTGGACTCACCCCAACCTCTACCTCTTTTGTTTTGGCGCGGCTGCTGTGTTTGCGGGTTAAGAGTCCCCCTAAGTACCTTAAGGTACGAACGTGGTACGATAGCAGTTGAGTCAGATCCTTACGACGATCAGCGATGACCGAGAAACGGTCGTCCTCTGAATAGCTCTTGCGCTCAACCCATCCTTTTTCCACTAACTTTAAAACGTGGGTTTCAGCGGTGTTTGAGCGGATGTCGTACAGCTCTGCTAAATCGGTCAAGCCGATGGACTTCAATTCATAAATGGTCAACAGCAACTCTACTTGTCGAGGAGTGACTTGCAACTCGATACTCAGACGCTCAATGACTCGAGCGACCGTGGTTATAGGTGTGGCCACATTACAAACCCTCCATTGAGCAAGGCGAAGGGGTGGACCATACCTCATCGGCGCTGAACACCAGTCCCAGGCTCATCAACGTTTCTCGACGTATATCAAGAATCAGTTGTTCCAGGGGATGAATGCTCTCTGTGATCAGCGACCAGCGGTTGGTGGGCAGTCCGGGTTTCTGACTGTGAACCACCGATTCTCGTCGCACCCAACCCGCGGCTTCCAACTTAGGACCGACGATCTTGTTGATCTCACTTTTGCGGGTGCCGGTCAAGCGGTAGATACTGGGGGTGCTGAGTGAGCGGCTGGTGTGTAGCAACAAGAGCATCTCGACGTCACGTGGGGTAAGATTCAACCGTAAGGTGAGTTTCTTCACGGTCATCTGGTGCAACATGAGTTCGTGGGTCATTGTTGGGCGATCCTTCGTGTAGTGGGGGTCGTGTGCGTGTATTCTAAGTGGCGGCGGACGTACTCGAATTCAGCGTGTTCCGGTATTGTCCGGTCACTGATTCGCGCCAAAGTCCGCAGCAGTACGGGTCTTAGTTCCGAGCGATTAACGTAGTGTTCTGCCTCTGCGATTAATCCATCCGATTCGATCGGTATGTGCAAAGACCCTAGCAGTACGTAAAGCTCCTCGGCGTTCTGAGCGTCGATCAGACGGAACTTAGGTTGTCCCACGTCGTTGGCCGCAATCTCGGATTCGCGACCAAACTGCATGTGAGTGGACAAAGTCATACGGTATTCCTCTGTAAAAACAAACACAGACACTGACTCCTATTCGATGAGTCAGAACCTTCCTAAATAACACAAACGGCATAAAGGAAGGCCGTGGCCTCCCCTTTAGGTTTAATTCAAAGCACGCACTTGCTGTAGGTTGACTAGATAGGCTTTGACCTTATAAGCTCGGACGTAGTAGTCCACTATGTAGCTAATGAACGTGGGGTAGTACGGACTGAGGGTCAAGCGTAGAACCGGGTGTAACGGCTCCTGACCGTCAAACGAAGCTAAGTCGGGGATGATCATAGTACCCACCGCAATGACGTCAGAGCAATACGCCCCATCGACAACGGCATCGATTATGTATAGGCGAACCTCCGACGGTGGGGTGTCTCTCAATGTAGCGATGTCATCGGCCGTCGGGTTGGCGATCAGATGCTTCATTCCATCGCCGTGTACGGACCACCCAGCGCTTGCGATTGTTTTCTTACCCATAACGGATGATTCCTTTGTTAGTGATCAAACCGCAAAGAAGCGGTCCAAAAGCGTCTTGTTCAAGAACTGTGTGCTCAATCCCTGGCCAACGTGTGAGTTGATGTAGACGCGCTTGGTGGTGACTGCCGTTTTGATTGATCAATAGCCGGTCTGCCAGAGCAACAATTAACTGAACCACTAAGGCACGCTCACCGTTGTCAGACCCTACCAGTGTACTTGAGTCTACAGTGGGAAGGTAATCCTGCTTCTGGAGATAGTTCAAGCCCCAAGACAATTGATCAAACGGCAGATCGTCATCGGATAGCGCGATCTCCATACCCCAGAGTGCTTGCGATGCCATGGTCGATGAGAACCCACACCCCAGCCGAGCAATGCCTTGGTGTAGCTCAACTTCGTTGATTTGATCAATCATAGAGAAAGGAGTGTAGCTATACAGCTCCAACAGTCGATCGATGTGGTGTGGTATATTGCTATCCAGATTTCCAGTGAGTAGCTTAAGATCCATTTCTAAGTACGGACGTTGAGTTTTGTCGTGTACGATTGACCGAATCTGTTCCAAGGTGTGAGGCAGAAACAAAGCGTGGTTCATAGACAGGACTTGACCTTTCACGATCCGGTTGAGGAAACGTTTCTCACGCACCTTCGGACGCTGTGATGTGGCAGGCGTAAAGTCCTCGTGATAAATAGGGCACATTCCTAGGGTCTCCAATGGGGAGTTGTGTATGGTGGGTGTTAATGCATACCATCATCGAGGTCGTGTTGGTTTACACAAGGGTAAGACACGTGGATGATATATGATTCAAATCTTCTTCATCGCGCGGAATAAGAGGTAGGCATACGCCTACCTCGGTGCAAAGGGAACGTCTTCACGGATCTCGGTGTCCTCTAGATTCTGATAGTACTTTAATACCCGGGCTTTCCATTCCAACAGTCCATCGGTTTGAGTGTGCTCGGTGCGCACCACCGCAGTCTGTTCCCGCCATGCGTCCGCCAGCAACAACAAACGCTCAATCCCATCGGCGGCCACAAACTCAACCTCATTGGGCGGTGGAGCCAGCGGCGTCTTTCTCAGTAAGGTGTCGGGCGGTACAACGGCGATCGTTCGAAACTTCACCACAGTAGTCGTCCCACAACCCACCAACGATGCGCTCAGCGATGCGAGGAGCAACAGTCGGTAAAGGGTCGGCCACTGGAAGTAAAGCCGGCTGAGGTGCCTTAGAGACGGCTCTTTGGACTTCTTCAGGGTGGGTGCTTTTTGCCAAAGCCGCCATGGCTTCTTGTTGCCGGTGTTCCACCTCAGACAACTCCGCCAATCGTGCTTGACGCTCATCTTCAAGGGTTTCCAATTCTCGTTGTATCTTGCGCACATCGTTGCGTCCCCGTTCTCGTGCTACCTCGGTGTCTCGATCGATCGCGTCAATCCGATCCAAGGTACTGCGCACGACGTCTTCCTCAATGGTGCGCAGGGCATCGGCTTGTTCGGCCGACTCCTGCGCGGTGTCTCGTTCAATCTCAAGGCGCTGGTTGTCTTTCTCCAACCCCAAGATCTTCAGAGCATCCCACTTCATACCAGCCCAGATGATGAACACCAATAGGACCACGCCCCCCACCACGAAGATTCTACTCTTTAAAGTGGTGGGTACCAGCTTCGATACAATCGATCCAATGGATAAGGCCATCGGGCCCTCCTTGTGCGTCAGTGAGTGAGATGTTCTACCCATTGTTGACAGTGACACAGTCCAACAGCCAAAGCGTCCACGCTGTGCTCATCGATGCGATCGAACGGAACATTGGCTTCGTAACTGATGGCGCCTTGCTGAATCAACGCTGCGACGCCTACTCTAACGTCGTTTTTATCAGCTCCCTTAAATGAAGCGCCTACCGTCTTCTTAGCTTGAGGCGGTGTGATTGAAACGAAGGCCAGAGTCGGGTCGTGGTTGAACACGGCCAGACGTATGACGTTTACGCATTCGGTGAGGGCTTCAAACGCTTGAGGGCGATTGCCCATGAACGGCGACTCACAGGCGACCGAGTGCGGGTACCAGTGTTGGAGGTGTCGGCTGATCGCATCCGCGTGCGTCATCAGCCGTGCATGGCGGTCGCCGTGCATTTCCTCAATCATCTGATACCCCCCGAAGTATCGCATGGACCGTCTAGCCACAAACGTTTGAGCGTCCAACACGCGAACGACTAAGGTACGCGTGTGCAGCTCCACCACCGCGGTGCCCATCGTGTCCGTCCCTGGATCGATAGCCACTATGCGTAAACGCTCGTCGCCGTCCGGTACGAGCAACACGGTTAAGACACCGCAGCGGCGTACAAGGGCTCGGTGATGCCCAAATCCGCAGTGAAGGAGAAGCCGTTGTTCTGGACGTTCAGTTGGTAATACGCCGAGATGAAGGTGGTCACCTGAGACGCAATGACTTCTTCGTAGTTGATCTCGTTGTTGCCCACTCCAGGTCCTGTGACCACACGGTCAATGCCACCTAAGAGCGCCAACTCAGAAATCACCGCGTACTTCTCATCGCCGTAGATGACCTGAGCTACGTTGCGCAACTCTTGCGCATCGGCTTCATTGAACCCAATGGTCACCACGATGCTGCCAGAGACGTACTCGCCAGAAGCTTCAATGACGTTGTCGTCGTCGCCACTGACCAGCGGTTGGGGATTAAGGTTGGCGGTGGTCGGGATGAACGGCTCAGACGTCTGGTTGTTGCCATCGACCCGAGTGCGTTGTAGATTCACCTCGGCGGTGTTCAGATCCAACCGCTTGGCGTAGTAAGCAACAAACTCACGACCGTCGTGAGTCTCTCGGCGACGTAAAGCGTATTTGGCCCGCTGCTCAACGCTCAGATCGTCGGTGACTTCCCGCAACACAAACGGCAGATGACGAAAGCAAGCCGCGTCTGTGGCTTCGTGTCGGTTGGGGGTGATGTAAGGGATGCCATCGGCACCCGCAACTGCGCGGTGCCCACCACTGCCAATGCAGTAATACCGTACCGCGTGACGCTCGGCGGCGCTGGGCAATACGTTGGCTTGAATGCCGAACTTTTCATTCAGGGTGCTGTTTTCCTGAACTCGATGGGGCTTGCCCATGTATATGGCCGACTGCATACCAGCGCCATACACAGTGCGTGTCACGATAGACATAAGTGTGCGTTCCTTACTGAATAAAAGAATGAAAGGCAGGATCATACCATTCGACCCCGCCTTTCCAGTTTACATTCTAGGGCAATTCAAAGTCGTCCTCACCAAACGCATCGCCCTCATCGGTTGGGGGCGTTTCGTCCTCAAGCGGTGGGTCGTCTACTACGTCGGTAGGCTCGTCAAAGCCGGTATCGGTGGAGGACGCGTTGTCTTCACCAAACTCAGCCACGCCGTCCGTCTCTTCGCCCAATTTATCGGCTTGTTCCGCCAACTTCTTATCCCGTTTAGCCGAAGACTCTCGAGCCTTCTTAAGGTAATCGGCCACGAAGCCCAAGACCGCATCCATGTGCTTGCCCTGAATCTCCGCGAAGTTGAACGCCGAGTCGCCTTTCTCATTGACTTCCGTGATCTCTTCAAGCTCAGGGAACACGTTGTTCTCGCGCAACCATCGACGGAGAAAGTGCGCTTTGACCGCTGAGCGCATCTCACGCAAGTTGCCAGCCACATCGCCTTCCGCGTCGAGTAAGGCAAACTCATCGCTGATCCACGCATCCAACGCCATCTCAAGACTGTCGCTGTACATGCGGAAAGACTCCATCTGCGTCTCTAGCGTAGCGGAGTCCGGTTTGGGCAACTCCACTTCCACACACGCGATGAACGCCTCCACGGCTTCCATAGGGCTCTCTTTATCCTGAGCCTGACCGTGGTCTTCCACCACTTTGATCATTTTGGTCAAGAGGGTCTCTGAGTTGGAGGTGTACTTTCGAATGAACTCGTTCTCTTGCTCCTCAAACTTGCGTTGGTACAGAGCCACACGTTTGGACAGCAGGAGACTGGAGTTGACCAGAGTGGTGGCAAAGTCGATACCGGAACTGGCGTCGACCGTCTCAGGCGACATCCCCAAAGACATGATGTGTTGGTGCCTCAGGGTTTCTTCCAGATCCCGATCCATCAACACCTTACCCGGGGCGCGGTCGTTGGTTTCCACCCGCATCTCCGGCAACCCTGGGTGCCCAGAGTAGACCACATCCACCCCGGCTTGTTGCAAGTACTTCACTACCGCCGCCGGATCGCCTTCCCCCAAAGGGTACAACTCAGAACGCGAGCGCATGAACGCATCTCGTACCTGGTCGATGGTGCTCATCGGATCGGTGTCGTTGGGGTCTAGCTGAATGCCCAGTTCCGTCCGAGACGTGGAGTTACGAATGGACGCCATGGTGTTGGCGAACATCAACATCACTCGAATGCTGCCTAAGATCCGACTCTCTTCCAACAGCGACTTACCGATGCCTTGGTTGTTGTAGTAAAAGGCCATGTACGACATCAGTTCTGCCGGCACGTAGAGTAGCTGGGTGTGCTTCTTCTTTAAGGTGCGGCCCAGCATGATCTGATAGACGTCGTTGGGTCTGGCCAACTCGATCGACTCGTGACCCATGCCTTTGCGCATCCGTTCCAGTAAGTTACGCTCAATCACATCGGCGTACGCTGATGTGGCCTCGTGCACCGATTGTACCCGATCACCATCGGCCTCACCCATGTTACCGGCACCGCGCAACTCCTTCAACACGGTAGAGACTTGATTCTCCGCACCGCTGCTTTGAAACGAGTTCTGCAGATCGCGGAAGTGATCCGTGGCCGTAGCGGCACTGATCGGGTTGCCAAACTGATCCAACAACACAAAGTACCCGATGTGTTCTTTTGGGTTGGACGGCACGTGGGCTGGGATAACCGCCTCCACCGACAACTGCGTCACCATCGGATGGCCAAACATTTCACGGTCGGCGGCGTGTTTGGTCTTGACCTCCACCACCGATTCAATCCCATGCTTGCGGTTCTTATCGATGCTGCGCTCGATGTCGCGATCGCTGCTGCCGTAGTCGATCTTGGGTTGTTCTTTATCCTTCAGTTTCTTCTTAGCCCGCTCTTTGTCTTTACGGGCTTCCAAAGTGGCAAACCGAGACGCCATGGCGGTAGACGTGCGATCGGTGTTCAGCCGACGGAACAACTTCGGCATCTTAACAGCGTCGGGGTTGTCGGTGACGGTGACGTACGTGCCAATCCCACTGTAGGAGGCCGTGCGCCCAGGTGTCGGGGACGGGCTGAACAAACTCTCCAAAGACATAGTCGTTTCAGGCTTGGATCGGTTGTTCTTGGTCTTTTCGTCTTTGATCACGTCGCCCAAGATGCCCATGGGTGAGACCGTCATGTTCTGATGATTCACCAAGGGCCGAATGGATTCCATAGACACCCGACCTCGATCGTTGATGATCTGATCGAGACTGGACTCAGGAATGATCATGCGGGCGTAAGCGCCTTTACGAAACAGCATGTCGTGTAAGATTTCCGACAGCTCCTCGTTAATCCTATAGTCATTAGTGAAGTAATCTGCCACAATTTTCAGCAGTTTACCCCCCAATTCTACATTGGAGAAAGAGGCGTTGTAGGTGAAATTCAGATCCGCTGCCCCCATGTCCTTAGGCGACAATATACTGCTGACCATGATCTGCGCAGCCAACTCAATGTCCGGCAGCAGTTGCTCCATCGACTCTATGTCGCGGGTGACGCTGGCGGTCTTATCTGAGACGGCGTTCAGCACAGACGTTGGGGGGGTAGTGGCTTTGCGGTTACCGGTATTATCGTAGGCTCTCGCCCGCTGATGATCCGGTACCAGTTTGGTCACCACCGCGTGTTGTAGTTTGGCGCGTGAGTCAAAATCGACTCGTCGTTGCTTACCTTTGTTCTCCATAAAACCCATCCTCCGGAGAGTGTGCTATGTCTAGCGCGTATTATCGCATCTTTGTAAGCCAGGTTATGACCTTGGCTAAAACAATGGTGGTGAAATCGGAGGTCGCTGCTGAAACCATCAACCGTGAGCTGCAAAGCTTCGGTGAATCGTTAAGTAGCGACCCTCACACCTGGAAGTACTATATGAATCTGGCAGGTCTGTATCATCCAACCGATACGGTCATGACAGTAACGTCCATGGACACGCTGGAGGAGATTGAGTTTACCCGCGATAACCTGAAAATCTTTCGGGCTACGGCGTCGGCGTATGCGTACGGTTCTCGATACTATCGCGACTTGGTGGCGCGCTATCCGACTCAGGAAACCTTAATCCTGGGGATTTTAAACCCCATTGATATCAACAAAGCCCTCGGTGCACAAGATGGCGACATCCTGTACTACGATACGACTTTGGTTGAATCTCAAGAAGTTACGTTGATCCCCCAACTGCAACGGTGGATACACGCGTTTATGTCTCGGTGGACCGTGCCTGGGTACGGGTTTACGGACGAGTATTATCCGGCGGGACAACTGGGTGTGTTGTTTGCCAACCTGCCGCTTGAGCTGCTTAACCTTCGCCTGGAGGCCTGTCGAACAGAAGAGGCCCACACCTTCCACATTCGAGAGTACCTGGCCAGCCACGCAGGCTTAGACGCCTTCTTGCCTCAGATGACGGTTAAGCAGGCTCTGTTTTTGTATCGCAACGTTAATTACCTGCAACGCAACGCCGGTAAGCAGTCGACGTTTAAAACGTTAATCCAAAACATCGTCAGCGATCGCAATTTGCCTTTGGCGCGCTATGAGATGCGTCACGACGAGACCGATCAGACCGACGCGTTACGACCAAAGATTGAAATGTTCCGGCAAGCGCTCAACGATCATCCAGGCGACGGCAGCACCAACCGCCGCACCGTCGACGACGTCATGAGCAAACAGTACCCCGCCGCTCGTTCTAACTCAGACCGTCACTATGAGGTCTTGGACGATGTGGTGAACACCATGGTGCACTCACGCAGCAACCGGCTGCCCACCAAAGTGTTGGAATCGGCGTTGTTGGACACCACCGACAGCGTGCCTTTTGCTCGGGAAGAAGTCTTTCTTAACCATTGGCTTTACTTGGCCTCCAGCAACCGCTTTGAGGCGATCGTGAACGTACCTGACCCCACTACGGGGGTCTCTGTAGCTCTAACGGCCAAAGAGGCCTTCATCGTCTTCCTATACGCCTTTAACGGCGCTCGTGGGGTAGTCTTAGACACCATCCCGAAAGTCTACGCCAATCGAGTGCGTAAACCGACGTTGCCGACGACCGCTCAGATGCTTGCCTTAGTAGACCCCAATCGGATTACTGAGGCTCAGCTTGCTGTGTTGCTGGAACATCAGCCGCCTATGGGTGTGTACGTGTCACTCGCAGCTTATCGGGAATTTTGTCAACAGGTGCAGTTTGCTCAGAACTACCAACGGGGAGTCTACGCCATTCCAGAGTATCACCTCAACCGAGGAATGATGGAAGCCGCGGCGGCTTACTGTTATCGAGACATGCCTTGCGATCTGGGGGTGGGTCAAGCCTACACCGAGTGGTTTGCAGAACGGGGGTTGGACTTTGCTCAACTGGGGGCGCTGGACTTAGATTTGTTGGCCAACAACGTGATCACCACAGTGACCGGTCAAGAAATCGGGTCAGCCAGTGCCTTAGCCCAGTTACAAGACGCCATGATGCAATTGATGGGACGACTGTCCAGCTACAGTGTGCAATACCTCACTACCATCAACAGCACCTCGTATCGGATCTTGGATACTTTAATGCCCAGGTTCTCGGACATAGCGTCGGTGTACCACACCGCGGAACCCATTGACATACACCGCATCGAGCCGCTCACCCTTGGGTTGAGCACTTCCCATAAAACACTGCGTCGCCAAGCTGGCGTGCGGCCTATACGACTGAACAATTCTCTCGGAGAAGGTAGTGTCAACGTCGACTTGTCTATGATGTTCAACATCACCGACAACGCTGTGGCTCGCTACCGGGTTTCGCTTGAAGGAGTCAGTCTGTTGAATCAGGATAGCAGCAATGTCTAACTCGTTTCCGCACCAACAAGACGCGCGGGCCTACCTGACGCGTCAGATCAACCGTCAGTTGAATTTGACCTTTGCGCCAAAGGATTTGATCTTTGGACCGGTCGAGGCCATCGCCGGCAGTAACGACATCTTAGTCACGGTGCAATCCAACGACCGTGAACGATTCACCGGTCAAACCAACGTTCGGGTTAGGCGACAAGATATTGGTTTGCTGTTGGCGGGTATTGAGCTGCGTGTGGCAGCCCCGTTGATGGCGTCGGTGCATGAAGTGCTGCCATTGATCAACAAAAAGTATCACCTGGCGTTGACCGAGGACGACGTCTACGATGAACCTTTCTCGATTGGGTACTTAGGGCCCATTTTAATCACCATGCGCTCAGCGTCCTTGATGTGGGTCGGTCGATTCACTCTGGAGATCGCAGCGCCTCCAACGGAGCTGAACACCGTGATTGTACAAGGCACTTACGCCGATCTGGTCTATCCGGCCAGTCTGGACACCACGCGTCAAGTCGCTGAGATACGACTGGGCGCCATGGCAGCCACGGACGTTAAGGAGATACTCAGTGAGTTCTCCGTAGGAGACGTGCTTGGGGCTAATGGCATAGAAGGCATCTTGATGCCAGGCTTGGGGGCACGGCCGTATTGGTACGTAGACCTTACGACGCCTGGAGAGAACAACGTGGCCGGGTCTGTGGTGGTGTACAACGGCGCCAACGATGGCGTGTACTTCACAGGCGATCACACCTATGCTTACGTGTGCGTGATTGAGTTATCCGCTCAGTCTACAAAATACGCGGGGCGGTTGATCTTTGTGTACAACTAAGACAAAAAATATAGAGGAGGGCACGCGCCCTCCTCGTATGCCGTGTGAGTCACTTAAGGGGCAGGATCTAAATACACCAGATGGCGTCGGTTTAACGGTGGGTGGCGGCAATCGGAGGGTAGCTTCTGTGGGTTGTCAACGGTTTTCACCAACCCACCATCGGCGCCTAAGATCTGAACTGCATCCCAAGCGTAATGCCCTAAAGTCGCATTGATGAGATAGACCAACTCGTCCTTAATCACTGAGGCGTCTGCTAAGAGCCCCTCCCCGGTGCGGGCAGACACTTTGATGTGGGTTCGTCTGATGGTGACTCCATCTACAATCACTCCTAAGCCAAAGGCCGCGGGGATGTAGGTGATGCCATTGATCAGGGTGGGGGTTAATGCGAGGTTTCCCGCTCGCTCTGATAGTGAGTCCGTAGTTCGTGTTGTAGGTATGTGGTCCATGGGTCTACGACCTTCCAGAGTTCGGACTCTTTTACGGAGTCCAGTTGTGTGGCTACCCAACGATCATAACAGACATGGGCGTTGGTGGTGTGAGGCGCAGCAGGGACAGTGGCTGCCAGTCGATAGCCGACTTTGTACAGCGACCCGTCGCTTAAGATTGCATAATCTTCGTAGGCGACGACAAGTCCGGCTTTGGTCAGCTTCAGTTCAAGCAATCCTCGATATGACTCCGGGGGAGACACCACCAGTATGTCTATATTCATACTCATCGCAGCTTCCACCAAACCGTTTAGCCGGCCGGCGATCACGCCCCTATCCACCCCTGCATCGTGGGAGGGTAAAATCTTAGCGATCAGCTCTGGGTCACTCAGTCGATATCGGTGTTCGGTTGTGTGTAATTTGTTATCTACTTCAGGGACAAGGTGAAACATACGCAATGGCATAGCTATTCCTCAGACGAACGGTACATGGCTACTTTGTATGGATAGTAGTACACGCCGCCTTTATCATCTTGCAATAACACCAAAACCAGATCAGCTCGTGAAAAGGCGTCTTCAGACATACCGACCTCAGCCAAGTCAAAGCTGTTGCGAACGGTAGTGGTGTCGTATAAGTCATTGGGAAGTCTGACCGGGGTGGCGATGTGTACCAAGGTGTTGTCCCGATCCCGTATTTCCCCAGAGTAGGGGACTTGTGGTGTAACGCGTTGAACGGTGCCGACGCTCATACCGTAAAAGTGTTCTAGGTCCTGTCGTATGCATTCAACGTCGCACTCGCCGATCACCATGGCAACGTTGCCTATGTACATCTCCATAAAATCATCCGAATCAATAAGGGGCGTCTCATCGGATAAGTCGGGGGCGTACACAAAAAAAGAGAGGACCCGAAGGCCCTCTCTCATTCAGCGTGCGTTAGCAGCACAGTTCGGATTTGGAGATTAGGAACGTGTTCTGACCCATATCGCCTCGATGCAACTCGATCACCACGTTGTCGGCGGTTACCCAGAAGCGTCGATTCATCTGACGACTCTTCACGTTGGTCCGTTCAAACAACGCCAAAGCTGCCCCCGCCATCTGTTCATTCACCGCTGCACTGAGCATGCAGTACTTGGCTTCCATCACCAACCCAATCTCTTGACTGGTCCAAGGCAGCTCCGTCACACTGACCGATTCCGCCACTAAGGTTTTGCTGTTGCTTTCCCTTAGGTTTAAGGCTCTCAGGCAAGTTACAAACGCATTGCGTTTGAATGTGTCCACCGCCGGGTCGGAGAACTTACTCTTCAAAATACCCATGATCACTTCGTAATCGTCGACGATGGAGGTGATGTCTGCAGGAAAGCCAATGCCACCACGCATACGACGACAGAACACCGCAGTCAATCGATCGTGGATCTGGTACCACAAGCGACTGTCCATTTCCGACGCCAGTTCCGTCAACACCGTAACCAGGTGAGCCAGATCTTCAGTTTCACGCAACTTCTGGATCTGTTCAGCCGCCACCGCACTGCCCACGGGCGTCATCAGATCTATGTAATACTCAAAGACCCGCTCGGGGCTGTACTCCACCCCTAAGGTCTCAGCACTGGCCAACGCTTGACTCCGGCCATGACTGAACGAATACGCCAACACAGGCTCATTTAGGATAACCGCTACGTCGGCTTTGAACGACTCCGAGTGTTCTTCGTCTTTAGGGTCGTCGGCGCTAACAACGTTGGGAACAGACACATCGGCCCAGTGCGCGGCACGTCCCACTTTTGGTCCTACTTGAGTTTGACGGGCTAAGGTCGTCATCTTCTGGTTTTGCTCGTGTTGGTTGTAATCCATAAATCCTTCCTCAAGGTCAACAACGCCCCATTGGGTGCGTCCGTCTTTTTCAGTGGTGACGATCTTTTGATCGATGCGGCGTACGGGTATATAAGAAGCCGATGTGAACGTTACTTCGCGGTCAATCGGTGGAGCCGGGGGTCTGATTTCATGCACAGCGGACCAGTGACCCAGTTGACGGTTCTCCGGTTCAATGTGTTTCATTTCAGCTCCTGGTACTTCGTTGGTGGTTGGGTTGACTTCGTGTGGGTTATGTACACCTCCGACGGTGGGACGACGTGACCCTCCGCCCTGTACAGGCGCGTTACTACCGGCTTGATTCAGCATGCTGTTGGCACCCGGTCCTGCAGGACGCCGTGTTCCCATCGCAGGTGCAGGTGGCGCACCACCACCCCAAGCGGCTGTAGGACGTCCACCTCCGCCATGCGGTGGGTAACCTCCGGTTCCAAACCGCAGATCAGGTCCACCCGGGTGTCCTCCGCCTTGCGGTGGGTAGCCTCCACCAGCTTGAGGAGGATAACCACCTGCGTGTTGCGGTGGGTAGCCGCCACCGCCTTGTGGGGGATAACCCACATTCTGCTGGGGTGGGTAGCCTCCTGGCTGCTGTGGGTAATGTCCTTGCGGTGGGTAGCCAACGTTTTGCTGCGGTGGGTAGCCGCTCGGTTGTTGCGGCGGATAGCCTCCTGGCTGCTGGGGTGGGTAGCCACCATGTGCCTGCATTACCTGCTCACCGATTTGCTGACGCAGCCCTCGCAAGGAGTTCAAATCCGCTTGCTGTTGAGGGGTCAAGAACGCCAACAGGGCTGCAAACTCATCCACCACCTTAGGCACGTAGGCGTCCAGGATCAACTGAGCACACCGTTGGACGTCGGCTTGGTTGTCGCGTTTAAGCACCGTGTAGTAGTCAATGGCCGCCCCCAGTAATTCAGAGTAGCCTGCGTTCGTGTACTGGTTCGAACTGAACAAGTTGGCCATGAACGTTCGAATCGCCGACTTTGGGGCCAACCCTTGTAAGGTGTGTACCAAAGCCATGTGGAGGTTTACGACCTCTTGTCGTGGCAGGGTCCCAACCTCGGGTATGTTCGGTAACGTGGGCATTTGGTTCCCAGTTACGAACTGGTGTTGCTGCACCTGAGTGGCAGACACCGGTAGGTGTTGTTGGGGATTGTGCATCGATATGCTCCTAAAGACTTACCATTGGACGTGTGTCCTAAGTATTTTGAGACCCAGTGGATCTCCCCTGGAATTGGTTGTTGGTATCCAGTTCACCTGGATGATATATCTTTTAAACTCGATCAAATCTACACGGTACATCGATAAGCTCGTTGGACGTGGTGTCGAGCCAGGCTGTCCACAGTCCCACTTGAGTCCATCGGGTATGACCCATCCGGACCCGCGTTTCTTCTTTACAGCGAATCAGATGTAAGCTGTGATTCGACGAGTCTTGAGGATGACACCTCGGACGTTTGAACGCCAGTTCGGCGCGGCCTCGAGCGGCCCATTGTTGCAACTGGGTTTCGCTCGGGGGTCCTTGGGTAAACTCCCACCCGTCGGAGAGGCACAGGCAAATCAGATCGCTGAAGTCGCGTATGTTCTTTGGTACGGTCATGGTTTACCCTCCACACCTTAGAATCAAAGACGCCCATTAGGTAACACGTTGGCAACCCGAACACCAATGGCAGAACTAACAGATCCAACAGACTCCGACTCAATATAGCCGACGGCAGTCCAAAGATAACAGCGTAGAATGCAAGAATCAGGGCCCCGCCCTGTATCCGTTTGATTTGCTCGGGTGGCATGACATCACTCCTTAGGGTCGAAGTTTACAGGTTAAGGCCTCAAAAGGGGAGGGTCGTTAGACCCTCCCCATGGGACATCTTTACAGCATCAGCATTCTTTGAACGTGGTCCAACAAGGGTTTCTTGTCAGGATCGCGCTCCACCATTCCGTCGGCTCCGATGTGTATAAACGGATTGATCCGACTCCGACCTGTGGGGTCTGACTTAGGAATGTTGTTGTATGAGCCAACTTCCGCCACGCTGGCGTGTAAGTGTTTGCTAGGATCGTTGAGATTGATCTTGCCTTTCTTACCCCCCGTAGTTGACGCATTGTCCTGGGTCAGCATGTTGCACGTGACGCCAAAGAACAGGTTGTCGTTCGAGGTGGAGATGGGATTGACCTCCGGGTGCTTTGCGTGGTTACTGACGTTGGCAATACGGCCGCTGCGTAAGTAGATGTTCATCAGGTTGTTGATTTCAGTGATCTCCAGCTTACTGCGCTTCTTCTGCGCGGCGCGGAGCTTGTACATCAAGGTGTTGATCTGACTGACGATGTCAAACAACACGTACCTCAGAGTGATCAATCGCTTGCCGTAGATGCTGGAGACCCCCACATCGGAGGACGCCGTCTTCTGCGCCAAGGTTTCAACCACGTGCATGAAAAGCTCGTAGATGTCATTGCACGACACCCCCGCTGCTTTCAGTTCCTTCCAGACGATGGAATCCAGATACTCATCCAAAGAGACCAAGTGGTCTTCGATCTCTTGCACCATCAAGCCTTCGCTGGTCCCTGGCTCGTAGATGATGTGTCCTAGAATCACCTTCCACATCCACACGTCGTCAACGTACTCGGCACGGACTCGATTGGGGAAGTGGTCAGCGATGTAGAAGAAGCCGCCCAATAAACAGCGCACCGGTTGAGTGTACTGCTCTCTAGGCACCGCCACTCGAACTCGAGCACTGCGGTAAGCGCCTCCCACAAACGCCCGCGGCTTGTTGCCCACGGTGCTGCAGATCACCCAATCTTCAGGGGGGTAATCCTTCGGAGTGATCTCATCTTCACCCACTACTACGTCAGCTCCTGTATACTCCCGCATGGCTTCGGTGAAGCCGTGCTTGACAAACAGATAGTTGGCCATAGTGGAATAGATGACTTTGGCGTTGCCTGACTTACGTCTTTGCCGGTTGCGGGCGGTACTGTGGACCCAAGACCAAGCTACGTACGTTGCTTCGTGTTCGTTGTTGGCCATGTAGTGGTGGGTAACACGCTCAAACGTTAACCGCGCACGGGTTAGCTGTATGAACATGTTCTTTGGGCCAACGCTGAAGGCCGGGTCCGCCAACACTGGGTAGATGGCAAACTTCTTACCCCGAACGCTGAGCATGCCGCCCTGAGACACGTACGGTAAGTACAAGTAACGGGGGAACAGGTCTTCGCCGTGGTGCTTGAAGCGGTACTCCATTAAATAGAAGTCGCTTTGGGCAAGCTCGTAGACTTGCCGGTTGTCTCTTGCGCGGGTGGCTTCGTTAAACTCTTGGTTGGGTGTGCACCGTCTTGATCCCTCATAGGTCAGGCCGTCTGGGAAATCCACCGCCGCACAGCGGAAGATCTCGTCGACAAACTGCTCAGCCCCCAGGAGCTGCTCAGTGGCCAGACCGTTTGCAATGCGAGGGTTGATCTCAGGCGTGCGCTCAAGTACCCCTTCTAATAGTTGAGAGTCCATCAACAACCGATCCTAGTCTTTGTTGTGTTTAGAAATAACCATTGCTATGGCTATTACTCCGGTGATCAATACTGGAATGAACTTGATAAGCTCGCTGGAATCCTTGCGGGCCGATTGACGCGTGTCGTAGTACTCCTTATCGCGCATAGCTCGCATCTTACGCTCGTGTTCCTCACGGGCGAATTGACGTTCTTGCTCAAGCTTTAATTCCTCCACTTCCTGTTTTTGTACGGCCAGTTTATGCTCGTATTTCAACCGTTCCATTTTCTGATCGTGTTCTAGTTCTTTGTATTTAAATTGAAGGTCTTTAAGTTCCTGCTCTCGAGCAGCCAAAGCATCGCCGTGGTTCCGGGCAGTCTCAGGATCGTCGAAGAGCCTCAGTTGCTCAATAGCTTGTTCGTGGGTGTAGTACTCGGTGACTGGTACAGGGGCGTTTCCCTTTTCTTCTATGCAGCCACTACTACATAGATAAACGCCATCCCGTAATGATTTATTCTCAATGCTGGGTACGCGATAAACTCGTCCTCCTACGTTAATGTACTTATCTGTGATGGCTCCGTTGTTGCTGATCAGATACAAAGAATACCCAAACCGCTCGGGGTTGTTGATATTCACCTCCGCCTCAATGAGACGGTATCGATCGCTGCTGGGGCTATACGGATGGATTGCACGACGATCGTCCGAACTGACCGAGAGGGTCATGTCCAAGTCGGCAATGTAGATGGCACCGCTGTTCTTTTCAACCTTCTCCGCCGGAACGCTGTACTTCAGCGTGAAGCTTTTTCGGTTGAATCGACCGCTTTTCTCACAGTTCTCAAGGGCCGCTTTAAGCGCCAACGACTCCGCAGAGACGCTGGTGCCATTGTGGAATGTACTCTTCGGATCTACCCTCACCTGAGGATCGATGCTGAAGGTGGCTAGTACCTCAACGCAGTTCTTCCGTCCGTCTCCGGCAGGAAGCTTGAACGGCACGCCGTTGCGCAGCGTGATCGTTACCTCTCGATTGAGGTGATTGAAGTACGCCAGACTGTATTCCAAAGGACCTCGAGCACGGCTTATGGCTGTATAGACCTCGACATCACCAACCTCGATGTATCGGGTCTCTTGCGGCTCGATGTGTTGCATGTCACATGGTCTTCGTCCGTTAGTGAATGTAATGGATAACACTTTGATGATATATGACTCAAAAAAAGTGCAAGGCAAACATAGGGAGAGGCCATTTGGCCTCTCCCTTATGCGGTTATGCGAAGTTAAGGAAGTTGCTGGCGCTCAGACTTTGGCTTGTCCCTTATGCTGACTGACTAAACCGCTGGGCCATTGGTCATGGTCGTTGCAACGTGATCGATCCGTGCCTGGGTTTGAACGGTTGAGTTTGAAAAGAAATCCGCAGTAGGCGTACCAGGATTGTCTTTCTTCACTTGACCGGCCAATTTGCCGAACTCATCGGCTTTACTGCTGGCGGCGTCTTTAGCTGCATTCAGTTGTGCCAGAGTAATAGTCGATGCCTGGTAATCCAGGATTGCTTGCTTGTACGCATCGATCGCATTATTCATTTCAACGCGTTTTGCGTCCAGATCAGTAATAGTAGCCATGTTATCATTATCTCCAAGGGGCGAGTGTTCATACCATCAAGACGACATAAGGGACAAGCCGAAGCCTGCCCCTTATGCGCCCATTACATTCAAGCATCAGGCACCGTGCCCGAAACTCAAGTCACCTCACTGTTAAGTGTTGGTGATGGCTTCTTTCAGTCCTACAACCCGGATGTGACCCAGAACCGGCAGTACCGGTACGTGGATGCTGCGAGGAACGACACGATCGTTCTTAGCAGTAGAACCACCACGGTTGGTAGTCACACGCTGGATCAGCTCTGGGATGTACGCGTGTACACCAAAGCTCAGACCGTCTTCACTGCCTGGACGCTCACGAGTGAAGGTCAGGTAGATGCTGTCGGTCATGCGTGTGTCGTTGGTAGACACGATGCGGTAATCCACCATCTCACCCAGCAGACGGTCATCACCAGACACCATCAGGTAACGCTGAACCACAGCATCACAACCGATCAGCACGATAGGCTTGGTCTGAGTACCGGCGTTCGCCAGATCCAGAGCCGGGCCGTAGTTGGCTTCACGGTACATGCGGTAAGCCATGTCACGGATAGCATCAACCAGAACCATGGACACGTCTTCAGCGCGTTCATGCGAGCTGATGGACGTAACACGGGCAGCCACGTCTAGGTTGTCCGATGCGAAGAACGGCTTAACCACGTGACGACCAGCGCCCACGATGTCCAGCTTAACGCCGCGCAGCATGGCTTGCTGATACGCTTCCAGCTGTTCGCCGTAGTTGATCAGAGTGGTGATGGCGTTGTTGCTGTTGCGGATACGCGCAGCGTTAACCATACCAGAGATCTTGGCACCATTCTGGGTGTCGTCAGTCGGCGTCAGAACGCTGATGGGGTAGCCTGGCTCGATTGCGTAGCTCTCGGTGTACGGAGTTACGTCGATCAGGGCACCGGTAGAGCGCCAGTTGCTGTTAGAACGACGTGCGTTCAGGTCGTAACCGATAACAGATGCACTCAGGGCTTCCAGACGATCTACAACCGCCTTACCAGCACCTTCAGACAGAGACAACACAGAACCGTCAGAATCAACCACAGACTCAACACGGACCGGGGAAGAATGAACGTCCACAGTACCTTCGTTCAGGTTGCCAGAGCCGCTAACGGACAGAGACAGTTGAACGGTCAGGTCAGGGGTAGCTACTTGGCTGGCCAACAGGGCCAGAGCAGCACCGGCGGGTGTCTTGCTAGCACTGTCAATCACCACCGCGTCGGAGATGAAGTTCAGTACCACTTCACGGCCTTTGCCTTCGTGGGATTTCTTGAACTGAGTGCGGGTCATGTTGCCCACGCCCAACTTCACAATCTCAACAGTTGCCGGTGTGGCGGTGCTGTCGACCAATTTAACGTACAGGTTGGTCAAACGCATGCCGTTGGCGATTTGATCGGTGACGTCCAGAACGCCATTGTCGATCAGACCTGGGTGTGAAGAGATGCCCAGCAGGTTAACACGCTTGCCCATCTTCAACGGACGTGTGCGTACCGCATGGCCAGACAACTCAACCGAGCGTGCAGCAACATCGTCGTTAGCAACAAAGTAACCGTCGTTGCTGTTGTCTTCTTTAGCCCAGGGTACCAGTTCGGTAGCCGGACGGTTCAGGATGCTTGCATCGGCAAAGGCATCGATCAGGTTGGAGCGCTTCTCACCCAAAGACGATCCGTCAGTCTTGTGTTGAGCGTAGTCCAGAACTTCCTGACGATCCACGGTGATCTTGATGCCAGCTTCAGCCGGAGTCACAACCTTGGTTGGGAAGAACGCTTCTGCAAACGGGTCCTGACGCGAGGCCAGTACGTTGTACATGATGTTCTGTGCAGCAAAGTTCGCCAGCTCAGTTTCGTCAAACGATTCCTGAGAATAAGCGTTGGCTTCGGCTACGTTTACTTCACCGCCTACGCCATTGAAAATAGATTCCAAGGACAGGTTGCGGTCGTTGTTCTGGGAAGCCAGGGCTTGCTTGTGGTACTGAGCTGCGCCTTTACGTGAAGCCAGGGCTGCAATCAGACCAGCGCGCATAGGCTCGCTCATGTCTGCACTCATCGCTTCTTGGGAGAAGCCCGGATCGATCTCACTCATCGCATCCGAAACAATCTGACGCAGACCTTGAGTCTGTGTGTCAAAGTGTTGGTTGAAGTCTTGTGCTGACTCCTGAGAGTAAGCTCCTTTAGCAACACCGTCGGTGACTTCGATGCCGTTGTGGTTAAGGGACATTTCCAGACTGGAGATGATACCGCTCAATTCATTCGAAAAACGCGTTTTCTTAGACATGCTGTTTGGTTCCTTTTGCTCAAAAGAAATCTAATGGGCCAGTAGCTGGATTTCAAAGCCGCCACTATACAATGGCGGCGCTTATCACCAAGCTTAGGTTAGGCGATTAATGTAAGCCCCAAGTAAGCCGGACTGCGCCAGCCTGTCGATGGTTAGATTGTGTGCATACAATAGTTCCAGCAGTTCGGACAAAAATACCGTATCGGCTTCTATTTTGTCAGCGGACGTGCCTTCTATTAAATACACAAACAACCCAATCGCACCGTCGCCTTGGGTGCTGTTAAGAGGGCGGGCCGTCATTGACCAGACATAACCGGACGGTAAGTGCCGTCCAACCATGGCGTAATCTAAACCCTTAGTTCCTTGACTGATCTCGAGATCGCGGACGATCCGGGCAGCTAAGCTGGCCTTTACGTCACTGGATTGACCAAACGGTCGATCAACCCGCACAGGAGCAGACGCGTGGTGCACCAAGTTCTGGATACCAAAGGTCTTCTCGAGGTACTCGTTTGCATCCAGGCTCAGATCATTGTAGCAATCCAAGTCCTTTTTAGGCATGTAGGGAGAGAGCGCTGCCTCATTCAACAATGCGCTCTCCGGCAGGCCGTGGTAGGTTAGGGTCTGTGACAGCCACAGAGGTACGCAAATCAGTCGCATGGTAGGCTCCCTTCGACTTGTTCATAAAGGTCTGCATCACATTATGGTGCATTATTCAAATTGGATGGGACTTGGGGATGGTATAGCTCGAACAATTTTCTACTCTCGAGTGACGATTCGCAGCGGTCACATCGACACTCGATTAAGTAACAACGAAGGACGAACAATGGACTCCAAACTGGTTCTGATTAAGATCATCACCCTATTGTACTGTGAAGGACTGTGCAAGCGCACCACCCACCGCAGCATCGACATTGCTCAAGACATCATCTCCCGCTTAAAGCTTCCTGAGCAGATCACCGAGACCGACAGCGGCCGCAACGTCATCGTGGGTCTGCGTGAAACGGTGATGTGGATGTGCGATCAACCTGAGAGCGAACCGTTTGATTTCAACGCCCTGCTGCAACGTGTGCGGTTAAATGCTGGGGAAGACTTCACGGTGTTCCAGGCGTTTGAAGACGTGGACCGGTACCACGCCGTTGACGATGAGTCTTTGATCAAGTTGTGTGGGGGTCTGAACACCGAGTTGAAGCAATTCTTACACCAGTGGGCCATCCGTGAGATTGTCCACAAAGCGCATAGAGAGCTGTTTTATAACAAGAAGCCTCTGGATTGGAGGAAGTACGTCGAGAACTTGGTGGCCGATCTAGAGGCCTTTTCTAACGGTTGGAGCAAAAATCAACAGGAGTTTATTATCAACTTAATGAGCATGAGCGACCCAGAGAGCTTGAAAAGCGTATTAGAGAAAGCCAAAGAAGACAACGAGGGCAGCGGTGGCTTTAAGAGCGGCTGGCAAGCATTCAATCGCATGATGGGCGAAAGCGGTCAGATGCGTCGAGGTATGTTCGTACTAGCGGGGGGGTTGACCCACTGTTACAAGTCTGGTTTGGTGCACGATCTGTTCCGTCATGCGTGCATTCACAACGACCCCATCCAAGAAACTGAGAATAAAAAGCCCACCATCCTGTACTTCTCCAGTGAGAACCGCGCTGAAGAAGACCTGATCCGGATGTACGTGGCGCTTAAAGAGAATGAAACCGGCACCGCGGTGGACATTACCCGAATCGATAAAGACGAAGCCGCCGGCTACGTTGCTGAAAAGCTGACCGCCCGTGGCTGGAACGTCGAGATGATTCGGTTGGACCCCAGTCAGTTCACCTATCAGGAACTGTACAACACGGTTCTGAGGTACGAGTCGGAAGGTTGTGAAGTACACGCCATCTACTTCGATTACCTGGCGATGATCAACCGCAAAGGGTGTCAGTCGGGGATGATCGGTGAAGACATCCGCATGCTGATGCAACGGGTGCGGACGTTCATGTCGGCGCGCAACATTCTGTTTGTTACCCCCCATCAGCTGTCGCAAGAGGCCATGGCCGTGAAACGCTCAGGGGTGGCGAACTTTGTGGCAGAGATCGCGGGTAAGAACTACTGGGACGGTTCTAAGCGCATTGCCAACGAGGCCGATCTTGAAATCTTCGTGGACATTGTAGAACGGGATAAGAAACACTACCTGGCCATTCACCGCGGAAAGCACCGGACAGTGAAAGCCACCCCACTGAAGTACCGTCACTTCTATCTGCCGTTCCAAGAAGTTGCGTATGTACCCGATGACTTGCACGTCGACGACTCGTCGTTCGAATCCCTCACCACCGCTGAGGCGGGAATGCAGATTGACTTCACCTAAAGAGGCGAGCGTATGCCAATCTTAATGAGTGTGGATAACCCCGACGGACACAAGTTAGAGACGCTCTTGTCTCAACTGCAACGGGAGTTGAGAGCCAAAACCCTTAAACTGACGGGTAACTGCCCGGCCAACGACCGCATCCGCGTCAACAATGAAGCCATAGTGTCGCTGTTGGTTCGTGCCGAAGAGTTGCAGCGTGACACTATGACTTGCCTGGAGGCCCTTGGACCTGACGAAGGCCCTCACGGGAAACCTCGGGTATAACGTTTAACACAGGAAGGGGTCTTCGGACCCTTTCTTATGTCCGTCATGGTATGGCACTCTCATCAATTCTCACTAAAAGGATACAACCCATGCGATTAGCCGCAGAACTGTTTCGCCCAGAGCCTCACATTGCGATGACTCTGGAAGACCGCATCTCAGGCGAACGCGCCGCTGAGCGGGTGATTGAAGCTGGCAACGAGGTTAGGTTAGCGACGCTTCAGATGGAGAGTCTAACCCGCGCCCAACAATCGATCGAAGCTTTCTCAAATCTGTACGCCGCCACCTTGGAAAGCAACGGATCAATCGACGGTCTTGAAGCAAGCTATCGTTTGACCTTGGAGAATTTCTTTGGCGCTGAGTTTGCCGTCGAAGCCGAGTTCTCTCAAGAAGGCATGATCAATCTGGTCAAACGGATCGGACGGGCCACGTTGAACGCTGGTGGGCGCATACAGCGCGGCTGGAAGGACTTTACTACAAGCATTACTGGGTCGTACGAAGGATTGGAAAAACGTGCTGAAGACGTTCTCAGGGGCTTAGACGACATAGATCGAAAAGCCGTTCCTATTAAAGACACCATCAAAGTGGCCGGTGGCTCTCGGCTGCACATCAAAACCAGCATGGAACCTAAGGACCTGGTTGATAACTACGCCAAGTCCATCGAAGCCACCACGGCGTTTGTTGCAGAAACCACCCAATTTGGACGCGGTCTGTTGGATCGGATCGAGACCACTCAGAAAGAGATCTTTAAATTCAACGCTAAGACTGAGAAAGACCAGATTGTAAAGCTTCAGACGTCTTCTAAAGTAGCCATTGAGAAAGAAATCGAAGGGTATATCTCAGCGGTTAAGGGTCTGGACGGCACCGTTCTGCCGGGTGGACAAATGATGAAGACCGCCAAGCTGACTCAATTCACCATCGCCATGTCGTCTCGGGATGTGCCTTTGACTCAGATCTCGGTGTTCAACGCCAATGCCTTCGGCACGTATCGTGAGAAGGACCAGGTAACCGCCCCCACGATGGATCAGATGCGAACCTTGGTTGCATTCGCTAAGGCCTCGGTATCCTCATTGGAAGACATGGTGGATAAAGGTGAAGTCCTTCTTACCGACGCCAGTGAGATGTCCAAGGCCAAAGGCAATCTGCCACTGATTCAACAAAAGCTGCCGGTGGGTAAAATCTTCAACGGTAAAGAAGGCCTAATCGATATTGCTGAGGTGATGATCGGCAATTACTTCGGTAACAACGTCACCGTGTGGATGGAGTACCTCCTGGACAACATCATTGAAGCGTACGGCTACATCTTCCAGACCAGTCGAGCGATGATTGAGTACTGCGAACGAGGCCTGGCCAACTACGAAAAGTAACCAGTATTCTTAAGGGCGGCTTCGGCCGTCCCTTATGCCGTTTGGTATGTATGTTCTTAAATAGGAATAGGGTATGAAAGTACATAACTGGATGGTAACTCACTGGAAACCGGCGGCGGCGTTTGTTTATACGTTGATCTGTCTGTGCGATTTTGTGGTATTCCCAGCATGGGTGGGGTTGAACCGATTGGATTTGGTGGTGTTGATTGATCAGATCAAAGGCATGGACGTTGGAATACAGAGTCAGGTTGTATCCGTGGTGGGCAATGGGTACGAGCCGTTTACACTCCGCGGTTCAGGACTGTTCCATTTGGCGTTTGGGGCTTTATTAACCGGTGCGGCGTTGAACCCCGACCTCAAAGGAAGGATCGGTGGCGACCCTGGAGGAGAACCTTCCCGCCAAAAACCCACAGGCGTCTCAACAGAGATCGATTTGACCAGCAAAACGTAAAAACGACATAAGGGGAGGGCCGTCGCCCTCCCCTATGCCGGCGGTCAGTCGCCGTCGTCCTTGTCGTCTTTCGCTGCGGTGTCACCCCCAGCCAAGTCCCAGAACTTAAACCCAACCATGGAGACGGCATTCATCTTCTTGCCTTTCTCCGAAACCAGGGACATCAGTCCAAGATCGATCAGCCGGTCGCGTTGCTCGGCGCTGGGCAAATCGCTGTCAGCCAGTGAGCCTTCCGTGACGGCTTTCTCAAGGGTGTCTGTCATACCCTTCGTCAACAACCCAACCAATGTCTTAGCGGACGCCTTATCGCTCTTCTGAACGATGTGGTCCATAGCGATCTGCCAGTTGACTGCGTTGAAGCTCTTGTCGTTTACATCCTTGAGTTTTGCCATCGCATCGATGCGCTGCTCAATGGTTTCATCCGCCGACTCCAAGGAGGGGGCGTTCTCTTCAAAGAAGTGTCTGCGTAGCATACGTGTATCCTCGGTTAGAAGAATATAGGTCTTCGGCCATACCATGACAAAAAATAAGGGGAACCGAAGCTCCCCTTATGCGTTACGCCTCAGCACTATGGAGTCACATCTAGTGTGGCTGCGATACAGTTACCTCACGTAGGAAGCGAATAGTTTTCGTCTTGAGCGTCTTCGATGTCTGGGGTCGGAATGACGGTAACGTCCCAGTCCACCTGAATCCCAGTGGGATCACGGAACGATAAGTCGGTACCCGTATGTTCGCCTCGCATCAGCGCCACGACAAATTCAATCAGCAGTTTGAGTCGAGCACGATCGAGTACATTCAGATCACTTGGGCGCAACTCTTGATCGATACCGTCGTACTTACGTAGCGATAGAATTTGTTGGTCACGGAAGACTTTCAGTACGAAGGTGTCTCCGTGTTGAGGTCCGATTGCGATCGTTATGGCTTTGTCGGGGAGGTCTTTCCACAACGTGATCCTTAGGTTGGGGATGACGTCCTCGTTGGAAGATTTAGAGGCGAGGGTCACTCCTTGTCCCTCAATGGCTGTCCCCAGCAAGATCGCTTCCCGACGCCAGGTGTCGTGGGATAAGGTCAACTTGTGGTTCACACCGTTTCTACCGTGCAGATCGAAGTTGGGGTCGATCATCGCATCCGATCGGTTCAGGACTTTAAAGATCTGTGATATGGCTTCGATGAGCTCTTTTTCAAACAACGACATGGCAACGCCATCGTACTCAGTTGAGTAACTCGACCATTCGTCGTGATACAACTCAGTGCCTGAGATGCAAGTAGCGAACCACATACCTTGTATTTTATTTGAAACGCGCAACGCCATTCTCGTATGGTCGTTGTTCGCCGTTGTGTGGGAATGGGGTACTGGGGTGTGAGCAGCTTTAGGTATCGATGAAAGATCCAAGGTGTATGTATCCGACAAATCTCTCCTACCTCTATCCCGGTCGGTTCGTTTTAAGAACCGCTGCTCTGGGTCACATTCCAACAACAGGGGAATGTAGATCCGCATTAGTCGACCAAGATCTCCGTTGCTTAATACCTTATCGTGACTTGCCCTGCGCGCGACTCTAGGTGCGGCGAGTGTTTGAGCGACCATTGTTTCAACGTACGCGCCGGCCGAATAGATAGCCGATCGAGCGTTGTCTGCCATACCGCCTGCGCTGGGTAGGTGCGTCTGAATGGTTACGATTAAGTTCTCAACGGCCTCTTCTAAGGCATCTACTCGGTGTTGCAGCATCTGTTCACGTAGGGACATACAGGTTTCCTTATCGAAAAAAGAAAAGGGATGGAGAAAGTGGGCGAACCCACTTCTCCGAAGATGTGCATTACTCTGGAATGTTAACGCCACGGTTGCGCAGCGTGATGGTGTCCTCAGAAGGTGGGGGTATTACTGCATCCACTATCGCGTCTACTATCTGGAAGTCGTCGGCAGACAACTCAGGCAGGCGTAAGGTTAACAGTTGCAACTCAGGCAAGGTTAGACGATCGAAGGCGCCGTCTCGCACTTGTTGTTCAACTACATCAGAAACCAAATCGCGCATCTGGCGGGCGATGTGGGCTCTTAAGGTGGCGGTATCCGGATTGCCGTAAACCGTTTGGTTATGGATACCGGCTTCTTTTACTTTCTGGACGTAGGCTTTCATGGGTGTTCTCCGTACAGGGTGGGGTATTACGAATCGACAGAGCGGCACACGTGTGCTACCTGTGTGATATAGGTTTATAAAATCGTTCAATCGGATTGGGCATACAGCAGTAGGGCGAACCCTACCGCTGTTTTAATCGGGTTAAAGCGACGTGTAACTCGTGGATCAGGTCGGTGTCTTGAGAGGTTTTGTTGGGCACTTGTTGTAACTTGTCCAAATACCCTTGCAGTTCTCGGCGTTTTAATTCACCCGCAGACGGTCGGCGTTTGGTTTGGGAAGAACGTTTCAAACTCATCGGTCACCTTAAGGTTGCCTAGCGGGAGTCTGTGATCAATCCCCGTAAGATAGACTCAAACTCCGTAACCAGCTCGTCGGTGCTGACAACGCCACCAGGGCGGTTTGCAGCAATGCGCTTGCACGCTTCCATACCTAACTGTACAAAGCGCTCAGAGAGCTCCTCAGGCACCTTAGGCGCTATGCGGTGAAATGCTTGCTGTGCCTGAGCTTCGACCGACAGCTCCGACAGCTGCATAGGGGCTATGTCGTCTAAGCCCAAATCTTGGTAGTTGTCATCACTCATGGTGCAGATTCCTTTTTGTACACCACGACCTTACAAGTCTCTCATGTGGTGTGCGGCGGTTTGATCAAGACGTTTAAGGCGGTAATTGAGTGCGGGAGACTCGCCTTTAACGGTACTTCGGCAATACGACGTCACAGCGAACTGCTTACCGTATTTAGGGTGCACCGCTTCTTCGCCGTGGAATTCGTACTCCACGGTCTTCAGTGGCTTAGGTGGAGCATCTCCCGTGTACGTGGCCACCAGAGGTTGCCCCCCATGGCGGCGTATATTGAAAATGTGGTACAACCCGTCTGCAGAATGAAAAATATCGTGGGTGACTTTACCGTATACGATCATGATTCAAACTCCTCGTAGTCTTTATTGTTCAGTAGAAATACATAGCAATGGCCATAGCGACCATCAATCCAATCATTACAATAGCCGGGGGGTAAATGGTCAACTCAAGGTCGTACTGTTCCGCTGCCAACACTTCCTCTTTCGTATCGCATACGACGGACTCTCCGTTGGCGTACACGTAGGTGATGGGGAAACTAAACTCCATCGGCAGTGGTTCGCCTGAATAAATAACTTCGGTGTCAAGCGGTTCAGTTTGTCCAGCGGGGTTTGTTTCTAACGGAAGTGTGCCTTGATTCAACATCATTGTACTGCTGCTCTGTTGGGGTTGAAATTAAGATTAGATTCTGGCGAGGGTCACGCCCGATTGGCCTTGGTACTTACCACCGCGGTCTTTGTAGCTGGTCTCACATTCTCGATCACCGACGTGGAACATCAATTGCGCAATGCCTTCGTGAGCGTAGATCTTCAACGGCAAGTTCGTGCCATTGGTAATCTCTATGACCAATTCCCCTTCCCACTCAGGTTCCAAGGGCGTCACGTTGACTAAGGCACCGCATCTTGCGTACGTTGACTTTCCTAAACACACCACCATCACCTCACGAGGAATACTGAAGGTCTCGACGCTGTGACCTAACAACAACCCCCCAGGCGGTATGACGATGGTGTCTGCCACCACCGCTTCGGAAAAATCGTCGTGGTTGGAACTCTTAGGATCGATTACTCGACCGTCGTTGGGTTTGGTGAACAACCGGAACCGATTGGACAACCGAATGTCGTACCCGTAACTGGACAGTCCGTACGAGATGATCGGGTTGCCTTGATCGTCTACTTTAACTGACCGATCGACAAACGGCGCGATCATCGGTTTGCCGGAGTGGTTGCGCAACTCCCCCAAAGATCTCTCTGTTTTAACGTTGCCACGCATGTCCCACTCTACGGGTTCGGTCCAACGCGTTATAAATTCACCTGTGCACAAATCGCGGATACTGATATCGGATAATACAGTCATCTAAGACGGCTCCTAATAAGGTCGTTTATTCTCGTAGGTGAGGAATTGAATGCCGATCCACGTTTGCGGTATCCTTCAAACTCTCACATCAATCGTAATCGGTGTGCAAATTAACAGCTTGAACAAAAAAAAGAAGAGGGACCTGAGTCCCTCTTATAACCACCATCGCGCCGACTGTGGTTTACTTTGCAGCAGCAGCCATACTTTCTTTTATGGCATCTTCAGCATCCTTGTGGGCTTTAGCGATAGCCCGCTCGCGGAGCTTACGACGGCCGAAGCTGAACAGACCTGCAACTGCTACACCGGCTACGGCACCACTTGCGCCTGCTACTTTAGGATCGTTCAGGGTATCAGTGATGGTTTTGAACATGGTTAATTTCCTTCTACGGGTTACGGTTACAGCGGTATGCTGCTCCAAGTCACCTGTGTGATATAGGTTTGAGATTCGGTTGGATCAACGGTTTTAGACGGCATAGAGGGTAGGGCCTAAGCCCTACCCCAGGTTATGTCTTATACCGTAGCATCGCGGTGGATCTACTTGCCGTTTACCAAGTGTGCCACTGGCGGTTTGCCGGTGGATTCAGAAGTTGCTCAATTTCCTCAAGGTGAGGAATCAATTGGATCTCAGGGTCGTTTAACTCCCCGTACGCCTCCAACGACACATCGCCTCTTACCCCCATCATCTCCTCAACCTGACGTTTGGACCATTCCATAATGTCAGAGGATCGAGTGGAGACGTTGGGTTCATCGCCGGTGTCCAGTAAGATGGTGATGAAATAGACCTGACTGTCTTGTCCTAATCGATGCACACGCGCCACTGCTTGTTCGCGCTCGTGAGATCTAAAGGGTTGGTTCAACATCACCACCACATTGGCCATCACCAAAGGCATGGCCGTTGATAAGGAGGCGTAGGTGGCCAGTAGTGGGTTGACGGTTGCATCCTTATCTACCTGGCCGATGATCCTAGCCAAGTCCTTGTTGGTCTCCCCAAACACCGTGGCTGGTTTAAAACCCTGTGTTTTCAAGTAAGCGTCTGCCGTCTTCACCACGTCAACGTAACTGGTGAAGATGAGTGTCTTCTTAGCCGCCGTTTTAATGATGTCAGGCAACCCAGAATACGGCACCATCTCAGTATGACACTCGATTCGAGCTCGACCTAAGATACTGCCCAGCGCTTCCCCCCGGACTTTTAAGTCAACGTACTTAATGATGGACCGGACGTTCTTAAACGGACTTCTCAGCTCGTTAGGCAAAGCTGGAAGAATCGTTTTAAGTTCGTATTGGTTTGCCTCCATCATGATGTCAGCGACGGTTGAGTAATCCTTAGTGGCTCGGATCTGCTTGACCTTGTGTTCGTAGAAGCGGAATTCATCCAGCTCACGTTGCGTCTTCAGCGTTTGTGCAAAGACATCCAAACTGCGCCGATACGTTTCCTTGAACTCAGGCATGTTGGCACGGTAATACTCCAACCGCTGCGCTATGAACTCCCGCATCCGCTCGGCAACAGCCCGTAAGGTGTAATGGTCCCCGTTGGGTATCTGAATCTTGATCGTCTCTTCAGAAGGCTCACCCGGCACCACCAAGGACTTCTCCACCCGATAGGAGACAATGCCCAGGCGATTAGACAGAATGTCGTTGGCCCGAGCCACACTCATGCCGTAGATGCGCTTGAACCGGTCTTCCACCCCGGAATTAAAATGCTTGTCTGTGGTGCGCAAGAACGGGATCATCTCAGACCCCATGGCTTTGAGCGGTGTGCCCGAGGACCAGACTACGTGTTCTGCGCCTATGGTTTTGCAGAACTCGACAAAGTTCTCGGTGCGCTGAGAGCCGATCTCATTCATGTTGTGCGATTCGTCCAGAATCACGGTGACCTGTTTACGGCGTAGGTAAGGCACAATCTCTTGCAACTTGTTCAACGACTCGTAATGCACCACGTAAGCATCAAGACCATCAACAATGTCGCCTTTGGTGACCGAGTCCCAGTACTTCTCTTTAGGACGCCGGTACTCTTCCAGCAAAGCTTTCACCCAGACGCGCTCTACAGAGACCTTAGGGACCACACACACCACGACGTCGTGCTTAAGCATCTCGTGTAGCAGTAACCCTGTTAAGGTCTTACCGGCCCCAGGAGGCGCTGCTAACATGTACCCGTTTAACTCATAGCGAGGTACTATGTCGTTGTATTGCTTAAGGAACTCGTCCTGATGCGGCAACATGGTCTTCTTAAATTGCTTGGCTTCTCGAAAATCCAGGATGTCTGGACGTTCATCTTTGGTGGATGACAACCAAGTGATCAATTCAATGCCAGCAATGATCTTATCCGCGGCGCGCCGGCTGGTGTACGTTCTTGCCTCTTCCTTGAGTCGGTTCAAAGCAAAGACCACGTCTACCGTAAAAAACTTAGGGAAGGAGAAGTTGCTTCTTCCTTGCTGCGTGAACATGTAGGTGTTGATGCGGGAAGTCTTCCAGATACGCGCGATGTCGCCGGCCATGATGTTCGCTGGAATACCACTGACGTGGATCTCGTCGTTCTTCTCCCGAATATCAATCGACCCCAGCACGCGTCGTATATTTGAAAGCATCTGCAATTACTCCAAGTGAGGTGTTCAATCAAACTATAGAGACAAAAAAAAGCGAGGAGTGTCCCCGCTATACTTAAGACGTCAGACTCTGAAGACACCGCCGACACATGCATTGATCGCTTACAGCGTCAGGCGTTAAAGGTACTGGGGAGTACTGCAAACACCAACAGGCCGATATTGACTTACCCGTCTCCATGGCGCAAGTGGCAGGCCCTTCGCACTTAGGGCAGGTGTGCGTCGAGGTAGCACCTCTAACCTCGGTCACAACTGCATGTGAGTTCGACATCGTCGGGTATCTCTTGTGGGGTAGGGATCGACGTTTGAATCAGTCGAATGGCTTTATCGAACAGCGAATGGAACTCCGGATCTAAAAACACACCATTTTTTGCTGCCAATCGACCGCGGCAGTTCTTAGCGATGGGGACGGGCAACGCACTTTCAACAAGGCGAGACGGGTATTTCTTCTGCATGGCAAACCCATCCATCACGATCTGACGGGCTAAGTTGTCAGGGGTTATACTGAGTCTCAAAACGGACACGGCTCTAGGCATAAGGATCACCAATTAAGATACGAGTGCGAACGGCGGTCTTCTAACGTGACCTCAGGGCGCTTCTTTAACCGAGACAGGTTGGCTTTGCGTTGGGCTTCGGTAAACGACGTTGCTGAGTCCCAGGCCCATTGTAACAATCCCTGGCGTTGGCGGGTGTTGCACGTCCGATCCTTAGGCGTACACTTAGCGTCGACTTGCCCTTGGTGACGTGCTATAAAACTTTTCCACCGGCCGATCTGAAGCGTGTCTTCTTTGTCGTTCCTACGCCCCGTCCAATACAGGCAATACCACTGAAACCAGCCATAAGGAGACAAGTCCGTTGTCCATCCTTTCTTCTTCCACTCCGACAGCGGCTGGCGGGACTTGACCCCAAAGTGATCGATGGTGGCATCGGGCTCGTCTTTGGGTCCCAGTACTTTAGGCAGTTTGTACCAGGCGGGGGGTAAACCAGATAAAGCGTTGATGTACTTACCTTCGAACACACCTAACTCAAGCATCTCTTTGGGTGTGTAACTCGGAGTGAACTCCGGGTCCCAAGGTGTCTTAACCATGTTACTCTCCATTTACCAGTTTAACCACGCCACGGATGACCGTGACTCTAAAGACATCCATTCGGCATTAATTTGCCCAGGGAGCCAACCGTAATACTCGTTCGCCTTAACGTTAAACGCGTAATAGTTGACTCTATTCTTATCGTTTGGTTTATGTATTTTAACTCTGGACAATAACGCCATCTTTAAAGGATCTAGAACTGAGTGTTCTTCGGTGATGTGGGCATCGTGAACCAGGCGGTGTTTGGAAAACTGACCTGGATCAACGATTCTTTCCGTTCCTTTAAAGACTGGCTGATACACAAAGAAAATCAAATAAGGGTACTTGTCGAATAAATGCTTTACGTTGGCGTACACCGCTTGAAAGGCTTGTTCCACTGACGGCGAAAGTGAAATGCGGGGGGTGGTTGGTTCTCCATAAAGGGCGTCATCGCCACTGTCGTCGTAATCCCCATCTGGAGACTTCGGTTGCCAGACGCCCTGTAGCTCTTCGTTAAACGAAATGTGATACAACGTTGGATATGGTTTTCTAACCTTGTGCGCGTACTTCGACATGCCCGCTGATGCCTTGGCCATTCAATGCTCCTAATAAGTGACGGTGTCTTTACTGAACTTAATCGCCACGTTGGATCTGAAACGCGATTTGAGCAAGGTCGTAATTGACGGTGCGAAAGTTGTATTCAAACTCACAATTGCTGGCGGTGATGAAGTGTTCTAGGTGTGGGATTTTACTCCACAGTTGAACGTCTACAGCCGCGACATCAAACAGTTCAGTACGGGTTATGTCTGGGGTGGCCATCATCAAGGACGTCAATCCGCTGGCAGCCATGATCTTATCTTCAATAAAGTGTTTCCAGTGTTGTTCTTCGTAGCTGCGGAGAATATTCTGCGCGCTCACTGTCACGGTACCCATGGTAAAGTCCATACGATCAGTTGAGGGCCGGGCGTCGAAGATCAACCCGTGTGCGAACTCTAAGAACCGATCCACGTCGTTGTCGGTGGAGGTCTTGGGTTTGAATGGAAGAACGTTGGTCATGAGCGAGTCTCCAAGAAGGGAGGTGAGTATAGAATCGTTCAGTGCAGTCAAAAAATAAGAGGACCCTAAGGTCCCCTTTAAATCGCACCGACCTTTACCTCAGTCTATTTAACTGCTCGACCATCCCATTAATTATCGTGTTCCGCTCGGTGTAGTCGGCGGTGCCGGTTAAGTGGGCTATCTCAGGATGACCGACTGTGATCATCATAGGGCCATCGCCTTTCTTCAGCATCCCCATGTCTACAAAGGCGTTGCACACACCAGACTTGTCTCCTACGATCTGACACAAGACCAAGCGATCGTCGGGGGTGTCTTCGAGTAGGGCTTTGATCTGACCTACTCGAAAGACAGACGACATGAAATCAAGTCCCGTTGCCTTTGCAGCCGGTCGGGGTCGACTGTGTTGGAACCGCTCCATCAATAGCTCCATCATCTCGGTACCCACAGAGTGAGCGAAGTCTTTATTTTCCGCCACTAGGGTAGAGACAACGGTATTGACGACAGTCGTCATTTGAGATTCCAGTTCACCGATTGCATCAGCGTCTAAGTGATTCATACAGGTTTCCTTATGGGGGGGGGGTATTTTACGAGGTTTTAATGAATGATGGAAGTTCTCGACCGATGACTTCAAGACCAAATATGACGATGCGTTTCAAGTGCGGCTCATGTTCTGCAATGACGTCAATCCTCGGGTCGTGGGTTTGGGAAGCCATCAAACTGACCCGATAGAAAACTCTGTCTTTAAGCGTTAAGTGGCGGATCAGGTGGGCGATAGACAAAGAGTTGATGCTCTTTCGAGCCAGGTCGGCGTCCCAGGCAACGGTATCCCACTCCGGACAACGGGTGTACAATGCTTCAAGCAGTTGAGTGTTGTCGTTAAGCACACCGATGTCTACGCAGTGGCGTCCTAACGCGTCGTGCAACAACGCCGCCAACACTCGCTCGAACTTCTCTTCTGACGCTGGCAGATGCGTGTGTATGTCAAACACCTTTTCCTTAGACAGACCTTTTAGCGTGTGACGCAGATCGATGCACACCTCACCGGGGTCTTCCCCGACGTTCAACCGAATTTCAATCTCGTGTTGAAGTTTGTCCAACGTAGACTTTAGCTCTTCAAGCTGTGCCTTGTAACTAAACATAAGAACCTCCAAAGGGGCCGTGGGTCAAAATAAGTGGCTGTGGTGTCTAGATTAACGACTAAAGGGGCATAAAAGGTAGGACCTAGGTCCTACCTCGGTTTATAGTCCACGCATTATTTCGACAATAGATGACTGGATGGAATTGTTGTTCTCATGGTATGGCACACTGAGTGTTACACACAAACCTAACATGGGAACGTAGAAGATGGTACTGTCAAACAACAGCGGCTCGGATCAGGACCTGGAGACTCCTTCAAACGACACGATCCGGCACATCAAGACCCAAGCGTGGAACAAACCGGCTTTACGCGCTGAGCTAGCACTTGACGTGGAACAGTGGTTGGCAAAAGGGAACGTGATTGCGTCGTCTCAAGATCGCGACGTGGAACCCGTAGACAATCGCGGGACAGCGGACGTTGGCGGTTACTACGTTTGAGGCAGACATAGGGAAGGGCCACGGCCCTTCCCTTATGCCGTTTATTGTCCGATCAGCAACTCACACCAGTCGGCACTCTTACCATCAAAGACGTCTACCGCGTAGCCGGCTTCCACCATCTGAGCGTTGAGCCAAACGTCGTCAATGTACACGTTGGCCACCACTCGAAAGAAACTGCCCCGCTCCAGATCTTGGATGCGAATAACCTGCGCTTGCTCCAACTGTTGGATAAGGTAATCCCGAGCCTCACGAGCCAGGGCTTTCTCTTGAAGTTTTATATCTGGGTCTTTACAGCGACTGCGCAATTCAGGAGTGTCGATGTTCAGCAGTCGGATTGGCAGCTCCTCTCCGAAGACCACCGGCAGTCCGGGCAGATTTACGTAGAACGTATCGCCGTCGTAATAGCGGGCGATGTGGTTCGGATTGATTGTCCAGCGGGTGTCGGCTGAGGCCACAGGGGCACCCAGACACAGCAACGCAAAGACAAAGATCGCGTAGAAGCAGGTTCTAAACACTCTGAGCGACCGTTGCAGTTTGGGCTAGACGTTTACGCGCCTTTAATCGACGTTTCTCCTGAGCGTCCTGAAGGGCGTTCTCATCCGTCTGGGTTCGATCCAGCTTGGACTTCTTTTTACCCATCAGGGCCGCGTAGCGTTTTTCGATGGTGCGTTCGTCCATCCCGGTGTTGTCTAAGTCGACTTGGGGTCTATCTGGAGACATGAAGTACCTCGGTCGAGTGGGTGAGTTGAATTTCCGTATCGGCCAAAGAGGTTTGCCTTACGTAAGATTTGGACTCAGTGAATTCACTGATCTTAATCAAAGCAACCAGAAGGATTATTATCCGGGGCATGGTTAAGATACTGCCAGTAGCGTACACGTATCACTTCCTTCTCATCTATTGGATTAATGTGAGTCTTCTTACCGAGTGCTGGCGCGGCGGCGTTTCTGAGCCCGACGCTCGCGTTTGCGTTGCGCTTCGAGTTTCAGACGTTCCTGCTCTTCCGTCGGTGGCTTGTGTTTGGATTGTTTTATGGGCGGGGGTGGCACAACACGTATGCCGTTGGCTTCCAGTGCGTCTAAAATAACAGACAGTTTATTCATACTGTATCTCGTTTAACCAGAGTAATAATCGTTCGATCTGAGCCGGAAGCTCGTCAACCGTGCCGTTGTTGTTAATGACATAATCGGCATCGGCAGGCGTTAACTTCATGGATGTGGCCGGTTCCTCAGACACTCGTTCTGAGCCGTCTACCCAGATCACCGCATCAAAGTGCTGCTTGGAGCCTTCAAACTCCATGCGAGAGCGCATCCCAATGTAGATGGTGCCTTCGCTTAAGATAGCCCGAGTCAGACGGTCGGGTTCGTCGTTGTACGCTTCGATCAACTCAAACCACGCCTGACGGTGGCGGCCTCGGTCGGCGTAACAGTCCTCAACGCTCGAATAGCCGCACTCAACTTTAAGGGCCGGGTAAACGACTCGCTCGGCCATGAACCAGGACGAATCGTGAGCTTTGGTGGCCAACCGATCCGCCAGCGTTTTACCAACGTCGGTCTTACCGTGTTGTCGATGGCCAATGATCAATAGGTTCATAGCATGTCTCTTTGTGGTTAGGAGCGGGTTTTAAAATTGGTTTTACTTCAGTTAAGGGAATAACGACCTACTTCGGTATTCCTTACCTTATAGTTTTTTGATCAGATCCACAATTGCTTGCTTCTGATTCTCAGTGAATTCAAAGTGTTCCTTGGGGGGCATCTCCTTAGAGCCTCGGTGATCGGTGATTCCAGCCTGCCATTTAGCGTCGACCGGGTGGATAACGCCGTCTGGGTCACCTAACTTTAAAAACCGCCATTGATCCTTAGGATCGATGCATCGAATGCGATCCACCCCACGGCTGTGCGCTATCCAGAACGCTGCACTCATGTCTGGACACGTCTTGGGTTCGCCTGGGTCGACTTTAACCGCAAAGCCTTGCGATTCAACGAAGTCGGTAATGGCCCGGTAGTAAGCGCCGGCCAACTTCTCTTGGCCTTTCATCTTCTCAGGGTTTCCGACAATAAGGACAACCGCCGCCGTTGAGGTTAATGCGGTTTTTAATAGACGTTTCATAATCGGTCCTTTAGCTGTTAGTTCCTATCACTACCGAATGTTCAACCGTCCTTTCAGGTAGGACAAGGCCTTTTGAGGGTCGGGGTAGGATTTAATCAGAGCGTCAAAGGCCTGGTCGGTCTGTTTGGTTTGTGCCTTAAACTGCTCCCGCTGTGCTTCGATCTTTTTCTCAACATTAGACTTGTCCATAATCAACTACCCTTATTACTGTCTACCAGTTCACCCAACTACGAGATTTCTTCGGCGATGTTGGCGTGTTGTATTCAATCAGACGTGTAAGCTTCACAATATCTTCTTGATCTTTTGGTCGATTGAGAGCTTTCTTTCTCCGGAGTACGTCTTCTGGCGTATCCACCCAAACGCCGTCAATGAATACGCCTTTACTCAGATCGCCGTCCGCTTTTAGACTAACGTCGCGATTCCAGTTGGCGCACTCACCAACTTTGCGCATTTCTCGTTTAAGTTTGTGGGTGGTGACCAAATGCTCATAGGACTCTTTAGGGATGTCTAAATCCAGATCGTCGGTTGAGGTTCTCAGCCCCAACATCAACAGAGCGCCTCCGTAAGATACTCGAACCCGATTAGCAGACAGGCCAGACTGCTCTAAGAACTCAAAATACTTTTTGATAAAGGCTTTCTTATTCACGGTGCTATTCCTCACTCGCAGGGTCGTAGTCACCGGTCGCTATCGACAAGCCAGCGAATGTCGGTTCATTAGCCAGAGACTCTCGAACCGACATGGGCGATCGGTGCTGGTCGTCGGTCGTACCTGCATGAGCTTCCTCATCACTGGCCTCAGGCGCATACTTCTTTAAGGATTCCAGGACAGCAGGCGACGGCGGTTCTTTTGGGTAGTTACGGTATAGCCGTTCCACGACTTCCTTGGCTTTCGCCCGATCGTCGGTTGAAGCTCTCAACCCCAACTGCTCTAAGAACTCAAAATACTTTTTGATAAAAGTTTTCTTATTCATGACTTTAATCCTCACTCGCAGGGTCGTCGTAAGGCCATTTGGGTTTTATACCGCGGTTTAACGTCTGGGCGCACTGATGGAGATCGACAAAAGGTAGGAGTCTGTAATCTTCCCCTGCCAGACATGCGGCTGTGTCTCTAAGGATCAAAGCGGCCATTCGATCACGCAGGTCTTCGAGAAGCGCGTCGGTCTCCACTGTAAAGACACTCAAAAAGTACCCCATCGGGTTCTCCACCTGCCAGTGGTTCACCGTCTTTAGGTTCAACGCGTGGATTAACTTCTCAGCCCTAGGACCGTCGCCGGGCCCTTCGGTACAAAACGTATATACGAACATGCTTACTCCGATAAAAAAAGGGGACATGAGTCCCCAATGGCGATGGGTTAAACCCCAGTAGAGCCAAACCCAGCGGAACCGCGCTCAGTGGATTCAAACTTATCCACCCAACTTAATACGATTTGCTCGACCTTGATGACCACCAGTTGAGCAATGCGGTCTCCAGGCTCGATCAAGTACTCCTTATCGCTGCGGTTCCAGATCGACATGCCCATCTCACCTTGATAGTCCGAGTCAATCAGACCCACCAGGTTGCCCAGTACAATGCCGTGCTTGGCACCCAGTCCTGAGCGAGGCAGGAGGATAGCCGCATAGTTAGGGTCTTGAACGTGGATCTTTAACCCAGAGCCGATCATTTTGACCTCGCCTGGGGCCAACACGATGGATTCATCAATGCAGGCGCGCAGATCAATGCCGGCTGAACCGATCGTCTTATAATCCGGCATACCGTGCTTTTCGTAGATGTCTTTACGAAGCATGATCGCATCCACCATCGACCTGGGACTTGCCGTGATGCCTAACGCCTGCCGCTTGCGTTCGCTCATACCACGCCTTTCGTTAATCGCTTTCTGGATGAATTTGTCCGACACCGAGGTCCTCAACACCCCCTGAAGTTTGGCGTCGAGGATGTTTTGGCGGAATCTAACGCTGGTTACCAGATCTTTAATTTCTCGCATCGTCTTCTTACCAACGCCGTCCATCAGTATAAGTTGGACTTCCGTTGTGGTGATCACAGCTTCGATAGATCCACGTAGAGCGGCCAAGTCTCTAATGCAGCAACGTCGCATGTCTTTAAATCCGAGGATATTTAAGTCGTACCACAAATCGTCGATTTTCTGTTCGTCGGTAAGTGCAGGTGTTGATCTAACCATAGTGATATTCTCCATTACTTGGACGTTGTCTAAAATGGGTCTTTAACCGCATCTCCGGGATTAAGGGTTTGTTCACACCGATGCAGATCTTCAAACCGAGGGTCGTTAAGGATCAGTTCGGTCATCTTAGCACGAAGGACCTCAACGTCATCGATTTCAGTTTCAACGGTAAAGAAATCCAACGCCCAATCTCGTCTATCGTACTCCACCCAATGTTTAACGATGGATAACCCCAGTTCTTGAACCAACGTTTCAACGCGTTCTTTCTCGCCGACGAAAGGACCTTCAGTTCTAAATGTGTATCTTGGCATGGTTTCCCCTTAAGGTGGCGAGCACATATCTACTTTTAAACATACTGTTATTCTCCTAAGTCAAAAATAAAAGGACTGAACGTTCACTCATACGCGTTCTTGATCTGAGCGAGTACCTTATAGGCATCTAGGGTGTACGTATAGACCTGTGGGGGTTTGTCAGTTGTGTATTCAATCGTCCCTATTGAGTTTTCATACTCTTCTTTTTCTAATTCAGGCACCGCCGCGCCTAGAATCGTTCTCAACGCCTCTCTAAAGTAGTTCGTCTCTACATCATTAAAACTGTCTTCTAAATACTGAGTCAGTTGCTCTCCTGTGACAGGTAGATACGGTTTTATAACACTACGCCACGCGTCAGCCACCTCCACTTGCACCTGAGGTGCTGCATCCCGGAATTCCTGAACGTAGAAGACGAGATTACCGATCTTAGTGTACAACTGAATAAACCGCACGCGATTGCGCGTTACGGCCGTTACAACTTTAGCGCCTTCGGGTTCTTTTTGATGCAGTAACATATAGAACATGTCGCTGTCATAGGTCTTTACTATTTCTGATGTCTCTATTTTGTGGTAAAATTCAGTAAAAACAGTTACGGCGTCGAGTGCGGACATCTTAAACTCCTAATGAATTAGCGTTAATAGAGAGAGTCGTGTGTCTCTCTCTTTATTTGGCATTAGACTGAAATAGGCAACCTAATGGCCGGATGTGGGTATCTTCCAAAAGACCGTGTTGACTGTCCAACGTTCTCACAATCATGGCCGCTACTCGCAAACCCGCGGTGGCATTACCACCACCAAGGAGCTTAAAATAATCGTAGTCTCTATCAGACATGATGAAGTTACGTTTAGACGCTGTGTCTTTCTTAGGCATGTGTGTCCCCTAAATACAAGGTAAGGTTAGATCACCTCGATGATATATGTTTCAACATCCCTCCAGTCAAAACAAAAAATAAAGAGGCCCGAAGGCCTCTTTATCTTATTTCGTAACCTTTTCTTTATGTCGTGGGTGGGGTCTTGTGTCTGGCGATAACGTCTGCCAGCGACTCAGTCGACTGCGATGCAGACAACTCAATTCCCTCGAGGCGAGAGCTTGCTCGGAAGTTTTCGTACTTTCGACGCTCGTACCGTAGAACCAGCCTTAAATGGTTGGCTAAGGCGACAAGCGTGAACCCATCGGCAGACTGCTCGCCCTCGATCTTGTGTGATAGATTGTGTTCAGATAACCACTCTTTGGCCTTTTGATATCCATCTGGGGTCGTCTCAAACGGTTTGTCAGTCACGATTCTGTCCCTTCCAAATAAGCCTTTCTATACAGACACTTTGACCTTAATGGCTGGGTGCGACTCGTACCCCACCAGTTCGATGTCGTCCAGTGTGAACGCATCTATGTCTTTAATGGCCGGATTGAGTTTTAACGTTGGCAGTTTCTTAGGTTCCCGTGAAACCAGTTCTTTGGTTTGCTCTATTGCATTTAGATACAAATGCACATCCCCACCGGTCCACACAAAATCGCCCACCGCCAGATCACAGACCTGAGCGATCATGTGTGTCAGTAGCGCATAGGAGGCGATATTGAACGGGACACCCAAAAATGAATCACATGATCTTTGGTAGAGCTGACAAGACAATTTGCCCTTTGGCGCGTGCTGGCGAGCGTACGCGTTGAAGACCTCATAGGCACCTTTGTAATACCAAATGTCAGCACCTACGTTCTTCCAGACCACCCGATGCGCTTCTGGGACGTCGTTAACGGCGTCTGGGTGGATGCGGGCCAACTGATGCAGTTCCCAGTAGGTTTTGCTTTCTTGCCGACAGAACCAATTGTGCTGTTCTTCATCGGTCATATCACTGACGTAGAACTGAAACAGGGTGTGACACGCAGCCAACGCCATGCGGCCCTCAGAGACGTTCTCTTGAGGGGATAGGGATTCGTCTGGCATATCGGTCGGGTTCCAAGCAGACACGATCAGACGGCGGCTGTGAGGCTTGTCTTTAATCATCTGGATGACGTCACGAATTTGATCGATGGTTCGCGTACTGTCGTGCTCACGAATCTCCAACAGCAATTGACGCATCTCGCTGACTTGTTCTGCATTGAAGTCCGCCTCGCCACCGGACATCGTCGTGTCGTCTAATGTCGCTTCGATGCGATCGATCTTAGCACGAATGTTCGTCAGGTCAGGTGCAGACCAACTGCGCCACTGCTTACCGTAAATAGGTCCCAGATCTCCGTTCTCAGTGGCCCACTCGTCCCAGATGTGACAGCCTTGCTCGGTCAGGTCGTGAGCGTTGGTGTTGCCTTCCAAGAACCAGAGCAGTTCCTTGACAATCAAATGCATTGGCGTGAACTTCAAGGTCACCAGCGGAAAGCCTTGGTTCAGATCAAACCGCATCGAATGCCCAAAAATACTGACGGTGCCAGTGCCTGTGCGGTCGGTGCGGGTGCTGCCGCCGGCTACGATGGTGTTTAATAAGTCTTTATATTGTTTCATGGGGGTATCCTACTTGGGTTTGAGTGATATGGGGTGCAAGTAAATGAATGCTCTCAAGAGAGAAAAACTCAGCCGACGTCGGCCGCAACAGCAAGTCGGGACTGCTAGGGCGAGTGCGGAAAATGAAGTGCATAGAGACGTACTCATCGCTTTCAATCTTCTGTGCCCATTCAGAATACCCAGGCAACTTATCAGCGATATGGGCAAAGTCGGCAAAATCGTGCCACTCGTAACACAAGCCCACGATGTTCAGATCGTACAGCCTCAGATCGGGAGCGAAGTACAAGTTACTGCGGTTGTCTATGTTCCACAAGGTGTGATCCAGCAAAGACAGCCACAGTTTACCCAACGCGAACATCAACTTCCGATCATCGCCTGAGTATTCCTGACAAAAGCCTATCATGTCTCTACGACACTGCTCACGGTGGTGGCAGATATTCGCCAATCGGCTCTCACCTAATGACTGACGTAAATGGTCGGTCAGTTCGGTGTGAATCGCATCGGGGTTGGTGAGCGGGGTTCTTGGGGGTGTGTGCATAATACCGAGTCTTGTGTTGTTGTAAGGAATTAATGGACGCTGTACACGGCGGTGACTTTGTCTCCAGGGGTTATGGCCATAGGGATGGTCATGGTCGTACCGGTGCGGGTTAAATAAACAATCTGACATTCTGAGTCGTCTGTGGCCACTACTGAGAACCCAATCGCCAACCAATCGGCGTCGATCACGTAGTAACACATCGAGTCAGGAACAATAGCAACTTCACCTATGATGGGGCGGATGTACATCGCCATGGTGGCGGTGCTTTCCAGTATCACTGGGGCGAGTGAGTATTCTTCCACCAACACGGCCGCAATCCGATCCTTGTGGACGTTTATGTGACCGAAGTAATAGGAGGCCAAAGACGGAAAATGGTCGATGATACTGTCCTTTGGGTTCATCACATCGCCTTCCCCAAAAACCAGGACTTGACGTTCACTTAATTCAATGCCGTAATGAGACATGCTTCCTCGTGGGTCAAATGACCTAAGCGGTGAGTTGAATAAGGGGTACAACTGTGTCTTCGACGATCCAGTCGACTAAAGCGTCAAGATCTGTTTCAGACAAAGGCGTGTCGCTGAACACCTTCCGTACGTTGGGGTTGTGTTTGTTGGCACCCGCGTACTGACGGTAGAACGACCGTATGTCCCTTTGGAATCCCTTGTCCTGCGATTCAAACCGATCCGTGGCGCTGACCGGACGACGCGCGTTCAGGGTCCGGTCATCCGCGTCCAAGACAATGTACCGTAAAGGGATTTCCTCAAGACCGGCACGACTGATCTCGTTGGCTTTCTTGTGAAACGCTAAGATCTGTTTCGAGGTGTCGGCGGTGAACCCATAGCGTTCAATCAACGTGTGTTTCATCATCACCGTTTGATAGAAAATGGTGGACAAATCCAAGCGATCACTGATCACCCATTGTCCGGCTGACAAGGCTGGGCGCACACACTGTTCTAAGAAGGCAATGCGGGAGGCCATGAGTAAGTGAACCTGACTGAGCGGGTCCAACTCAATCTGAGGGTCCAACAGCAGTCCCCGGACAGCCTCTCCAATCGGGGTGCCTCCGGGTTGCCGTCCTGTCTCTACGGGTAAACCCCGCTCAGTCATGCGGGCTACTAGCCCTCGCATCAAGGTAGATTTGCCCGAGCCATCAGGGCCCTCGAGGGCGATCATACGTTGCATACTGGATTCCTGTGGTTTGCAGTTTGGTGTAAGCGTATCGCTGATTGCGAGTCAACGGCGGACGATAGAATACATGGCGACCTTCAACGTGGACGACTTCCAGATCGCCCCAATCCGGACTCACACTGTCGGCGTGATAGTTGGTCAATAGCGGCGCCCACTCCACGTCGGCTTGATGCTTCAAGTACAAATATTTAATAGCGATCTTAAACGCTTGCTCGTACGCTTGGACTGACCTGGGGCGATCGGAGCGGCCATCGTGGGTCCAACTGAACTGACGGTTCTGACGCACCACCCCACAAGCGGTGTCTGGGTAGTGTTTGCTGTTAATGCGGTTGACCACCACTTGCGCCACCATCTCTTGACCTAATGTCGATTCACCCCGGGCTTCGTGGTAGAGATTAACGGCAAAGCACTGAAGATCGTCCCAGTCTGCCGTCATGACGTCGTGGTCTTGTGGGAGATCGATGCTGAGATTGTTGCTCCAAGTTTCTATGCCGGCGTGGGCACTGGTTGTTAGTACGCACAAAATCAGTACAAACGCGTGAACTAGAGGTTGCATAAACTACTCCTTAATTTCACAGCAATACCTCATCCGTCAAATGATGAAATAATTCTGTCAACAAAAAAATAAAGGAGGCCCAATGGCCTCCGTGTATTAGTTGTAATCGAAGGTGCGTACGAACACCGGACCTAAGTCCCAGGTCTCTATGTGTCCGCCTACGGAGTTACCTTCCAATAAGGCCCAGTCTTGGTAGTTGTCCAGCCAGGCGGTGAGCTGTTCCTCAGTGTCGAAGTAAACTGATACGCTGCCGCTGGGTCGGGTATCTGGCCAGCAGCGGGTACAGTAAGTCACTGAAAAGACCGCACTGAGTGGCCAGGCCAATTCTTCTTCCGTGACGACTTGGTTGATCAACTTCTGAGCAAAGTCAGTAAACGTAATGGGTTGGGGGGTTGTCATGGGGCAGTTTCCTCTAACCATCGGGTTAAGTGTTGGAACTGTTCTGGGAACAGATAGAGTAGCTCAGTGGCTACTCGGAACGTTTGTTGTCGATTAAGCTTCCAAAAGCACTCTTTTTCTAATTGCTTGAGAAACCGATCGTCGGTAACGATGCGATCCCGGCGGACTTGATAGGTCGCCTTGACCAAGGAGGTCAATCGAAAGTGCTCAAACAAACTGTGCGCATTCCAGTCGCCGTCGCCCAACATAGCGATCAGTGCAGGGAGCGACCGAGTGCCGTGACGATCTTTTACTTCTTTAACCAAACGCGTAGATCGCAAACCGTTCTCTTCAATCAATCGGTCAATGTCGTAAACAATTAAACTCATACCGAGTAACGTCCTGTTCTATAGATTAGTAGGGGGGGGGATTCAACCGCGGGCTAAAATAACACAAGAGTCGCCGTCTACAGACAACTCCACGTGAGTCCAACTGTAGGTGTCGGTCAACTCAGTGATCTTTGTGCGGATCGCTTTAAGTGCGTGGGGGGCTGCGTTCAATAGCGCAGTACCGGCGGCTTTAGACGCCCTCAGGGTGAGACGTTTGTATTCGATGCTGCCAACAAATACGATCAAGGTGTAGTTCATATCGGTGTTCCTATAGGTTGTGGTGACTGAGGTTCGTGGAACCAACTCCTTTGTGTAATATAGGTTTAAGATCTGTTTAAAGCGGCATAAAAGGGAGACCCGAAGGTCTCCCTATGTTAGTCAACCGTGGGTGCGGCGGCTATGTCTAGAAACAACGTCACCACCACGTTGCAGCGATACCGCTCGCTACTGATGCCTTGTCCTTGCAAATCGATCGAGTGATCGGCGGCCAACACGATGCCGTAGACGTCGTTTAAGATGTCTCCTTCCAGATACACGTATCGAGCGGGCATCCCTGGATAGATCAGGTCAGGGTCGGCGTTCTCCCAAACGGTTTGTACCACCGTACCCAATCGAGGGGCTATCTCTGAGGTCTCAAAGTAAGGGTTGGCGGTAATACGCCGCTGACTCATAGGGGCGTAGTTAAGACCTACCTTACGCGACTTCAACGTCAGCTCTCGAACGTTCTCTGAGCGCTTAGCCGTAGCCGTATTCAGATCCACCGCCCGCCAGCTACCAATAACCCGGTTAGCGTCCAAGTAGCGCACCCCGTTGCCGCGCGTTAACTGCTCGATCTCAGACTCGTCGGTTTGACGGGTCTCCCCCGTGGCTAACACGATCAAGCGGTCGTCGTCGCTCATGTAGGTGCGCTCCACCCCTGGCAATCGCCGCTGTGGAATATTGAACACCGTTAAGTTGCGAGGTTCCGCCGTGAAGCGTTTTAAGTTGTACTGAGGGTAGACGTACCAGATGCCGTTTTGTAGATAAAACCCAGCACCTGCGCTGTAGATACCCCCGGAGTGTTCTTGGATGTAATTCACCAACTCCGTTGCCCGAGTGCCGTGCGGTACCACGATGTGATCGCGCACTTGATCGTTGTTGCCGGGTACTACATCCACCCCTTGCACCGATGACTGATCGTCCAACCCTAGATCTGAGGACGCTAATGACAAAGTGCCTTGCACCACATCACTGGTGGTCATGTCACGGTAGATACCCCCCACCGAGCGCATGCGCAGCTGTTCCGAGGCCAGATCGATCAGTTGTATGTGGTACTCTTGAAGTCCGCCAAGGTCCGCGGTCTCCTCATCGGATACCCCCGTAACCTCGCCTTCCACCAGATCCGATCCTTTCTCCAACAACACCCCCCGATACGTCCGTGCCTGAATGTCTTGACTCAGATCCTCCGCGCCGTCGATCTCGGTGACCGGCTCTTTGAACAACGAGACCAGCAACGTATCCCGTTGTGGGAAGAGACGATGGGCGTAGGTGCCTTGTGGGATCATCACCGTCAGGTAAATCTCATCGGTAAAGCGGCGGGTGTATTGACGTCCTACACGGACTTGAAGCAGTTTGGTGGGACTTAAAGTCTCGTTCTCCAGAATGAACTCACACCCCCAGCGGAAGTGTACCGGCTTGGCGCCGTCGGCTGACAAGCGTTTGACTTCCTCCCAGAGGGAGCTTTCACTAACGTCCATACTCGACCTCTATCGTGATTGAGGAAGACCACGCTCCAAGGCCTCACGACTGATGTCGTCTGAGATGGAGTCGTGCTCTTTCACCGGCTTACCATCTGGGTACTTTTCCTTAGTGGCATCGGCTTCTTTGCGTTCTTGAACGGCCAAGCGACGGATCTTCCGCCGTTGTCCAAACATGTCGTCCATACGCCGGGTGAGGTTACCTTGTGCCGGCACCCCAGTTTCGTACTGACGGGCGATGCGATACACCACTCGGGCAAACTCGTCCATGGCGCGTAAATCGTCCAAGGGGGCGGTTTGATGGTTGACGTTGTACCGCATCTTCTCTCGCATCTGCACCAAGTGGTCCCTGAGGTCGTAGTAAATGGTCACTGCGTCCTTGGGGTTGGTGAGTATGATGGCCGCGCCGCGCTCGTGGTATTTGATCAACTCCACCACCGTGTGCTGTCGAGACACCATCTCTTCACTGGCGATTTGTTCAGCTTGGGCGCTCTCGTACTTTACCGAGCCCACTAAGCGGTGGTGTTTTTCATACGCATAAGGCGCCGGGATCATACAGCCGTAATACAAATGGAACAGCCGATACGCCGGCGTCAGTTCCGGTGAGCTTGTTTCACTCATCCTCACAGTCCTCGTATGGTGTAATTGATCAGGATCAACAACACGGGTGTGTAGTAGTAACGCTCAAGGGTGCCCCAGCCATAAGCACTGTCGCACACAGCGAGCAAGACCTCAGCCGCCACCGCTTCACGGTTCAGCATCTGAGTGACCATGTGTTCCAACCAAGATTGATTGACTGCATCGTTCAGATAGAAGGCTTCAGAGAAGACGTAGTAATCGTCCACCAATACTGGGAAGGCTAGGGGTTGATCTCCACCTGGTGAGTTGCTAACGTCGACGGTTATCGTGGTGGTGTCTGAGAGCGTCTCTGAGAGTGATTCGTTGCGAGGACTACTCTCATTCATTGGGTAACTTAAACGGTCGTCCAGTCGATCTGTGGGCCATACAACGCGTCTTATCGAGCTGTAGTACAATCCTCCAAAGAACGGACTCTGTTTTAGCACCCACGTATCGACCACACTGACCTTATTGGTGATCCGGCTGGCCAAAGATCGAGTGTCGATCGGTTGTTGTTCCAATAACAGATCCCACAAGGTGGCGCTGCGCAGGTCTTGCAGTTGATACACCTCCGGCCAATTGGCTTTGCGCATCAATGGGTGCTGAGTGATGTTGAAAAACCGTTGGACAAACCCGGAGACGTACGCATCAAACGTGGCCACCTCTTGCGAGGGTACGCATAAGTGTCGGGTGTGTGGATCGATGAACTCGTTGAGAAACATCTCCAACAACTGATGCCCGTGACTCTCCAAGCGCCCTTTACGTTCCACCGTGTCTGTCGACAAGATAGGGTCGCGCCCGTTGAGTAAGAAATCCTTACTGTAAAAGCTGGTCTTCACCACCTTGCTTTCAAGGTTTTGTTTGTGCAGCTCACTCAAGGTCCCGGTCATCCGGTAATTGACCTGATAGCACGTGTCGTTAAAGTACGACATAGGCGTGACGTCGGTCAACGCAAACAGTGCCACAGTACCATCACCCACGTCGGCAATGAACATGTCCCCACGAATCGGTGTGATCAACCCAGGGTACACCATCCCCGTGCCTTCCAGGCGCTCAGACCGCCGTTCTTTGATGAAATCAAAGGTTAAAGGATCGGTGACTCGAATCTCAAAGTCGCGGATCAGATGGTACTGTTGCAACGTGGGATCAACGCTCAGACCCAAAGGTTGAGGGGCGTCATCGGGTCCTAGGTATTGATGATAGTACTCCGTGCTCCAGGGGTAACCTTCGATGTTGGTCAACAAGGAACTTAACGGAACACGACGGCTGCTGACGGTGCTGGTGTCGTACGTCTTCTCGGTCGGTAGAGGGACGGTTGGGTTAGACACCGCCCCGGGCTTAGAGGGATTAAAAACGGGCATGTCCGATTCCTTTTATCAAACGGCCACAACAAAGTGACCGATGCGTAAGTTCAAGTGTCGCGGGTTGCCGCGGATGGGCGTGCTGCGTCGGTTCAGATCGTCAACGGCGGTGTCGAAGCTGCGTTTGGGGATGTAGTCCCCAGACAAAGACCCAGGCAACTTACTCTCAGGGAAACTTGGGTCTATGCCCAACATCAACGTGCGACACATAAGACCGTTTTTGCGTAAGCGTTCTTGGGCGTCCTTCTTCAAAAACTCCCAGTTGGTCAGAATCCCTACCCACAGGTGATACCGGCGGCGCAGATCCATTGGAAAGGTGCTGCGCACGGTCAAGGTCTCATCAACCGTGATCGATTCGGGGCCTAACATCTTGTCGTCTTCGTACAGCGCGACAAACAAAGGCGAGTGTCGGTGGTAAGGCACCCGTTCCCGCTCGGCGGTTAGAAAGTCTAAGTACGGTTGGCGCCACGTCAGTTCCCCTAGTTCATAAAAGCTGGCCAGGTCGTAACGATCGTTGGGATCAACCACACACATAACCCGTAACAGCCCTTCGGTGTAACTGGGAACCGTTGGCGGAAGCCATTGCATAAAGGTAGGCACCGGGGCACCCATGGGGAAACCGGTGACGTACTGGTTGCTGGTGAACTGATCTAATTGACGACGCGATTGAGACGGCAACGCCAAACGATCGGCCAACTCAAACGGTAGGGTGTGTTGATAGAAGTCAGAGTTGATCGGTTGGTTGTGCACCAAGATGGGGTATGTCATCACCGTGGCAATGGGGGCGTCGTATTCCACCACATACGCCAAGGTCAACGTGTGGGCGGTTTTTGTTTGGTTGGGTTCAGGGGGCTCTGGGGTGATGTCATAGTCGTACTTGCCTAAGATCCCTGTCTGCAACTCCTTCTTAGCCAACGCCCGCTGAGACCCATCGGCGTTTGATAAGGTAAAGGCCTGATCGCAGAAACACGCAATCAACCACTGACTCAAATCCTCACCATAACCGGCCAGCTTCTCTCTGAGGCGGTGGACCTCGGTTAGGATCACCACGTTCACTTTAGGGATCAGATACTCGTACTCCACCTCATGAAACAGACCGTCTTGACGCAGACTGACGTGGCGGCGCATGTCGTTCATCTGGGTGATGGCGGAGTTGCGGTCGGGGAAGCGGAGTCTCAAGTTTAAGGTTAAGCGTTTGCGGGCGTAGGCCGGGGCAACCACCACGGCTAAGTCTCGATCGATGAAGATCGGGCTTTGCTCGGCGGTACGGAACTGCATGGTGGCCAAGTCGTTTTCAATGAACGTCTCCGAGGCTTCGATCAGTAAGGTCATGTTCTGATGGGGTGAGTTCCTAGGCGCGGCGAGTGAGATCGGAAGGTCCTCAGGGTCGGTGGCGTTGGGGTAGATCACATTGACCTTATACTTGATGCCGAATGCTGAAATCAGGTCGTACACCACATCCATCACGACGCGGCGGGTGACCGTCTGTTCGGTGTTCTCAACGTCTACTGTAATGGTGGGCATAACTACCTCGATAAGCGTGGAAACAACGTAAGAGTCTATACGATGAGCCTTGTGGGTTTGCGATGACAGCGGCATAAAGGCCCCACCTCACGATGGGGCCCTAAGGTTAAGCACACACTACCGCGTTATGTCCACCTCTTTGGAGTTGGATGTAGCCTTCTCCAAAGCATCAAGACAATCTTCCAGATAACTGACAACGGCCCGCATGTAGCGGAACGCGTAGCTGTCCAAACGCGCGATCGAGTCGCTGTAGTTACGCTGCAGGTAATCCAGCGTCTTTCGAACGTTGGCAGTGGCTTCTTCGATAGAAATCGTCGAACCCATAGGTGCGGTCGACTTTTCAAACTTTGCGATAGTGGCTTCTTTCGTCGAGTTGTATTCTTCTATCCGCTGTTCGCGTCTGTCCTTGGTGTACGCTTTGGTGAAAGCTCGTACCTCGTTCAGTCGATCGGAAACCCACTCAGCACTGGGGATCTTGGTTTCGATCTTGTCCGGTGGGTTCTTGCTGTTAGGGTGGTCGACGATTTTAACGCTGCGGAGTATCTTCGGGGCATGTGCCGATTGGTTCTTCACTTCAGTAAGATCTATCATACCAACCCTAAGCGCACGCCCTCCTGGCAACTCAACTCGACCGGTGAGACCTTTAAAGATTTTCAACGTTTGACTGGTCATGTCGACGTCGTTTTCCTCAAAGCCCTTAAGGGTGAAGTTATCCACAAAGTTTAAAGAGGTTACCAGAGCTAGGATCTGCTTCTGATACATTCCCATCACCCCCGTGAAATCGGTGGTGGCAGCATAGAATTGCTTGTACACAATCTGAATGCCGTCTTCCACGATCTTGGGGTTAGCGTTGTTGTTGAGCATGATGCGGCTAACGTTGGTGATCATCATCTTATCATCGGTCTTAACGCGCCGTTTGATCAAGTCGTCGGCTTTAGTTAACAAAGCCGTGACCTTCTTCTCTAACTTAGCCAAACCACCAAAGAGTTTGGAGATGAAATCGGAGATGGCTTGTATGGCTCGTTTAATCGCCAGTTTGATGGCTTCCCAAACCTTCTTCAGATTGTCTTTCAAGGCCTCCAGAGACATCGCAGTTTGCTGGATAGGGTCGCCGTCGAACGCTTCTAGGGACACCATCGACTCAGACAAGCCGCCCCCACCAATCGTGGCTATGGCGTGTTGACACCCTTCGACTAAGACCGGCGTCATGGCTTGGTTCTGAGTGACCAGAGATTCTAACGTCGCGGCCATCTGAGTTAAGGATCGGTGCGCATCGCCCAGAACATCGCCCCGGAGGGCTTCCATAGACACGGCCTGAGTACTCAAGAGTAAGTCGTGTTCGGCCTGGGCCAGAGTAACGTCTAATCGAGATGTCATCTTCTTCTTCCTTATCGGGGAGGTTCGTAGGAGTTTAAACAGTCACTCACGTACGCCAAAGTGGCGCGGGCAACTGCGAATTCATACTTGGTTAAGCGATGAATCGCCATGGGCATAGCCATTTGATAGAATCGCATAAGCAACTCAACCGAATGTTCGTGCATGTGTTCTTTCAACTGACCCATGACCGATTGACGGTCAAACAGATCGTCTGCGCGTTTGGCGATGCGGTCGTACCGAGTGACTAACGTATCCACCCGATCGTTGGCGTCCAACATGCTGCGCACTATCTCCTCCAGAGCGTCTAGGAGCCCTCCTAAGTCGTGTAACTCAGGCACCGCTACTTGGGTACGTTCTTGGTAACGTGTGCGGCTATGGTAGTCACTCAGGGTCAGGTCGGGCATGTTCTTAGGTACGCCGCGCTTGCTGTACTCGGTCATGTCCACGTCGACCCGCTTACCCCCCGGCAATTCTCGATCGCGCAGACCTTTAAGTATGGAATCCATCTCAATCGACACTCGTGACGGGTAAGTCGACAACGACCGAATCTCTTCTTGCAAAGACCGTGCGCTGTCAGCATCGACCTTTCGCAGTTTGTCGGTGATCTGTTCAAGATCGGCGATGAGACCAAAGGCTCCGGTGAGGTACACCTCTTTGATCTGACCCAGGATCGTCACGCCGTTACGCACACCGTCGGTGAGTTCTGCGATCTTGATCTCCCCGCCCATGTGCAACCGCGACCCGCCAGTCACAGTAATAGGTCGAGTGGGTGCAGCCAACCCGGCTTTCTCAATCTGATCGATCTGCTCACGCTGTTTGTCGATGCCTTTAAGTAACCCCTCGGTACCGCGAATCAGCTGATACAAGAAATCCTTGATGGCACGGAGCATACGCCCGATGGCGTTCTTAATGGCTTGCCACAGCTTCTCCAAGGCTTCTTTGATCACCTCGGTGCTCAGTTGCCCTGAGCCTTGATCGTCCAGTAAGACGGTGTACGCTTGCTGCAAAGCCGCCTGACCTTCCAAAGACACCCCTTGAGTGTCGTGCGCAAAGTCCGATAAAGCCACTTCCCGTTGTGCTAAGCTCTCCAATTGAAGGGCCGAGTAAACGCACGACTGGTAATGTTCCTCCGCTGACCGCTCACAGATGGTCAACGTCAGTAAATGTTCAGATGACATGGGTGTTCCCCTTGTGTCGTAATAATCGTGTCCATACCATCAAGACAAAAAAAGAGAGGACCCGAAGGCCCCCTCTTTTATCGAACCTTAATCAAAGACAATTACTTCTTGCCTTCGGTAGACTCTTCATCACCGGACGTCTCAGCGCCGTCATCGGATTCACTGCCGTCTTTGTTCAGGTCGTCTGCGTCCTGATCCATCTCTTCGGTTTTGACTTCGGTCTTGTTGCCGTACTCACCCAGAGCCGCTGACAGAACCGCAAGTAGGGCGCGTACGTATTTGAACACGTACCCGTCTACCCGAGCGATGGTGGCTGTGAAGTCTGCGTTCGCTGAACGCAGTGCGTAGTTCAGCTTAGCCTGAGTCCACTTGTCCGACAGCTTCTTCTCGCCTGTCTCAACGAACTTGTCGGCTTCGGCGACAACGCTCTGACGAGCTGACTTCAACTTAGCACGACGATCGCCTTTCTTGGCCATCTCATCGGCGAACTTGGCGGCTTCGCCCAAGAACTTGTCGATGGTGTTCAGATCCAGTACGTCTATTTCCACGGTGCCCGCTGGAGCTTTCTGCTTACCAGAGAAATCCACCAACTTAGGTGGAGACACAAATTCCAAGTCGGCCTTGGTTACTTCGTATTCGAAGGTCTTGCCGCCTGGCAGTTCACCGGTTTCCAGCTTTAAGGATTCGATCTTGTCCTTGGCTTTCTTGTGTGCGCCTTCAACTGCTGACGTGTCGTCGCCTGGCTTCAGGTAAAACGCCTGAAGACCTTTGTAGTAGTCTTCTGCCGCTTCTTGAAGTGCATCGGCCGTACCGGCTACTTGGTCCATGACCATTTTAGCACCGGATTCCAGAGCGCGCTGGTCAACCTTACCGCCCAACTGAACCGCGTCTACACCCGGTACCTTGAACTTACCGGTAGCTTTGTCACCCGCTTTCTTCTTAGCAGCCACGTCGGTCTGCATAGACTTGATGCGGTCCTGAAGCTTCTTAACGCCGTTGAACAGTTTGGCAAAGAAGTCAGCGATGGCGCGGATGGCGTTTTCAATGGAACGCTTGATGCCGTCCCAGATTTTCTTCATGGTGTCTTTCATGCCTTCCAAGGAAAGCTTGGTGGCTTCGGCACACTCAGACTCGCCGCCAAAGGCTTCCAGGGAGGCAACGGGGCTAGGTAGGCTGTCGCCTAGAATAGCCGTCATGGCGTGCTGGTAGCCTTGAGCTGACACCCGGTCCAGACCGCGAGGATCGTCTTTGATCAGCGCTTCCAGGGAGAGGGCCATAGATTCCAGAGACGCATGTGCGTGCTCCAGCTCTTCTTGCTGTAGTTCAGCCATCTGCACTTCAAAGACAGCTTCGCTGACTTCAATGGCAGCGCTTTCAAGAGCCAGTTCGGCTTTCAGCGGATCAATGGCGATGGCGGTGTCGATATGGCTTTCCATGGAAAGCGCGCTACGAAACAGACGTGACATAGGTAATGCTCCTAATTGCAATTAAGGATGCGGTCGCCCTTGGGCACCGCAGAAGACTTCAACAAAACACAGCTGCAGCCGTGCTCCAACATACTATTCCCTCATTTGACGACGGTCATCCATCCCTTGGTCAGTTTACGCTCTGACAGCTTACGGATGGGTAACTGTACCGTCTTCTCTACTCGGGCAGGGCCAAAGAAGATATAGAGGGTCTCAACCAAGTGGGTCAAACCGCCTGGGTGCGAGACCCAAGTCGCCAATGGCGTCAAATGAGTGCTGGGCACGTTTAACGCTAAAACCTTACGACTTGCACTCACTGAACTGTCACGGTCTGGGTGATCTTCGATCAACTCAAACGCGGACAAAGGTTGCAGTGTGCATCGGCCGGTTTCAACGTACTGCATGACTTCTTTTAAAAACTCAAACGATTGACCGTGCAGTCGACGGTTGTGTGCTTGGAAGAAAAAGAAACTGGTTGGGTGGGGCATCAGTCGCTTAGCGCAAGCCAAGACATCGGTAACGTACTTCCACGTCGCCGTGTCTTCGCTGGCCCGGTAGCGCCGATAGAGTTCTTTGACCTCGTCATCGCCGTTGGAATACACCACTGAGTGGCCTTCCTTATCCTCAACGCTGTGGTCGTCGTTGTGCTCTATCGGCATCTGACCGTGGCGAAGGACCCGATACCCACGTGGATAGTAAATATGGATCTGATCGCTCACAGTCATTCCCCTTCTTCTATCTTCTGAATCTTGTAGCTCAACCGAGACACGCGGTCTTGGGTGTACTCAAGGGCCTTCTCCAGTTTAGGATCGCTCTTATTATCAAGGGCGTTCTTCATATCCAGAATCTGGAACTCCAACATCTTACGTTCTTCTTTCGCGGAGTCGTAACGAGCGACTTGCCACTCGGTCCAAGCGATGCGAACGTGATAGATGGGGTTTAAGATCAAACCATGGGCGCCTAACCGTAGCGGGTCAAGGTTCTGAGACCCCACCATGGCCGCGACATTGTCGGCGTTGTCCACATCCACCGCTATGTCTGGGATTTCTTGGAAGATGCTGAGGTAGTCCTTACCCGGCTTGTCCAAAGCCCGCAGAGTCAGGTAAAACACCTGCACGTTACGGATCAACCAGTCGGTTTCTGCTTTGGTCAGCTCTTGGCCACGCAGATTGTTGTCTCGGTACAGATCCACTTCCTGCGCCAAGGTGTACATCAACAGCTTCCGGGCGTAACGTACCGCAAAGGAAATGGCTTCGATCAGTTGAAGCAGTTGGGTGTCGCTGTACGAGATCGCGGAACGCACTACATCGTGGGCGTAAGCCTCATCCACCATCTTATCAAACGTATCGATGTTCTCCAACGTCCGCTTAAGGATGAAGTAAGTGACTTCCACGTAGTTGCCACGGAACTTGGAACCCACTTCCCGAGGAAAGCGCTTGTCGACGTCTTGACAGAAGCGGTCTTTGAACCGCCAGCGTTTGAGCATCTCATGGGACGTTTGAAACGGAGGTAAGGTGTGATCCCGTAATTCAGCCCGTAGATCGTCGAGGTTCTTACGGACTGACTTCTTTTCAATGCTTGGTAGCAATGACTGAACGTATTTTGCAATCTTCATCGTCTATCCCGACCTTAAAGTGTAGGTGACTTGGCCTGGCGGAAGGCGTTGAGAATTTCCATGATGTCCGGGCCGCCGCCACGCTTGTTGCTGCGCTGCAGTTCGCGTATGGAAACCTCACTCGGGGATTCAATGCTGCGGTGATAGATGGTCACCTGTTCCCAATCGGGGTCGATGACAAAAAACATCATCGCGTAGGTGTCCTTAAATATCTTTTCCCGATCACTGAAGTTCTTCAAGCGCGCCCGAGCGTTCCGTTCCAGATCCTTAGCGGTGTCGCTGGTCATGACGAATATGGACGATGCGGTAGCCACTGATGGGTTGCGAGACAAGATGCCGGAAATCATGTTCTTGTTCTTGCGCCCGACTTGGGCCTGGTAATAGCCGCTGCCGTCGGTCATCAGGTTCTTGCGGTGTTCATCGATCATGTCCTGCGCCATCACCAGATCGCGGAAGAACTTTAACTGACCCGACCGCCAGCCGTGCCAGCGTTCTTTGATGCTGGTGTCCTTGGAGCCAAGCGATAAGGTATGAGCCATGACATCGGGACGGATGGTACTTACCATCAAACGCACCGATACCGGGAAGCTACCTTCTTGCCCTTCACTTTTGACCTTGACGTCCAATAGTTTACCAACGGAAAGGTTTGAGTTCTCGTTGATGTCGGCGATGCTCTTAGCGCCAGGGCCGCCTTCCATATCGCGCTCTTGTTCTGTGATGGTGGCTTCCATGCTCGATTCAGAGTCTTGACGACGTGCCTCCAATGAGGCCACGAGTCCTCGATCCTGATCCGGAAACGGCAAGCCAAAGCTGAACGACTCTCCTGAGAAGGACCATTTACCAAAGTCACGAGCTCCCCGATCAGCTGCTTCAATGGGGGAACGGTTGGGGTTGAGTTTGTCCAGCGTCTTTAAGACGTTGACACTGCCCACGTTGACCGCCAGACTCACGGCCTGTAAATAGTACCCTGAAAAGATATTCAAGGCCGCGTGCATAACGTCGTCGATGTACGGCAACTGAGCAGCGCGCAAATCAACCAAACACACAGGCTCGACCCGCGTAGGTCGGGTGTACTCAATTAATGAACTGCTGGTACTGGAACGGAGCAAATCGGGAACCTGGGCAGCAAACTCCAGGGCCGTCACCGCAACTTTACTGTCAAACATAGTCGTTTCCTTAAGTCATGATTGGAGAACGAAATCGTGGATATTAGCAAGACTACCATCAGTGACACGGGTCAAGTCACGCCCAATCGACGTCGTGACATTGATCGCGTGACAACGGGCTCCGGTTTTGGACGTACCTACGGAGCCATGACCGATGTATACAAAGGTCTGGATCATCGTAATGCCGGTGCGGCGTTTCAAAAGAACACAGACCATCAAGGTCTGGTCTTGTTTACAAGGCCACAGATGAACCTAAGTGCGAACAACGTATTGGCCGACCGGCATCTGCTTCCGTTACTGGATAGTGAACCCAGTTCCATGTATCGAGCCATACGTTTGATGTTGGATTCTCGATTGGGTCAGGGGGCCAACAAACTGACCTCCAACCTGTTCGACCAAAAACAAGCGTTCATGACCATACTGAGCAACACGCTCGTCAATTTGACAGGGTTCCCTGATGTGACCATCAATGCCTACACGGCACCTGAGGGTATGCGCAAAGAATCCTATAGTATCGTTGACGACGTGGCAGAGATCAATAATACATACGATATCACTGCCAGCTTTGCCAACATCGAAGGCGATCCGATCACCGATATGTTTCAGTACTGGGCCAGGTACATGGGAAACGTCTACACAGGGGACATGGCGCCTTACCCAGAGTTTGTGGTGGAGAACGAGATTGACTATCAATGTCGGATCTGGCGGCTGATCTTAGACCGCAGCAAACGCTACGTTAAGAAGATCGGATGTGCCAACGTCTGCTTTCCTTTAGCCTCACCTTTGGGCAACGCGTTTAACTACTCCAACGAGACGCCGTACAGCGATGCCAACGATCAGATCTCCATTCCGTTCCGGTGCACTGGGGCTGAGTATCAAGATCCGATCTTATACGATGAGTTTAATCAGACGGTGGCTTACTTCAACGCCGGTATGTCGGATAAGAACCGTGAGTCGTTGTACGTCAAACTAAAAGCGTCTGAGTTGGATCGATTTAACTTCACCGGTTACCCTCGCATTGATTCCAAAACCTTGGAGTTGGAGTGGTGGGTGGCTGCCCAAGATTACGCGGAGATGACTGCATGAAATCCGTACAAGAATTAATGACCGAAGTTGGGGACTTGCGCAACAACCCCGCGGCGGTGCAACGGGTGGTATTGAGTGCGTTGGAATCGATGGTGGACGGTGACTACGACGTGGTCGATCCATCCAATCCGTTTGTGTTTCTATTAGAAAGTGCCTGTGTGGTGGGTGCGGCTGGCATGCAACGCAACGAGGCCTTGATGCGGTATCAATACCCATCGCTGGCGCAAACCGAAGAAGAGATATACCGACACATGTCCGATGTGGATTACGCCAACCGCTTTGGCAGTCCTGGACGAGCCACCATGGTCTGGATGGGCAGTCTACCGGAGATCATCGATCGAGCGGTGTTGGACGACAACGGTGTGCGTAAGGTGATCATTCCTCGGGAGACCGAAGTGGTGGTCGAGGGCATGACCTTTACCTTGCAATATCCCATTGAGATTCGAGTGATGCCTCACGGCGGCGTTCAGGTGGTCTACGACGTAAACCGACCCAGTCCGTTGCAGACCTTGGAGTCTAACTTGCTGGATTGGGAAGTGGTGCGCATGTCGGGCAGTGGCAGCGACTTGGATCACATCGAACTGTTGATGATTCGCATCCCCATGCTTCAATTCAAACTGACCGACCACTACGATCAACTCAACCCCACCAGCGGGTTCACTAAAGCGTACACGTTCAGCGATCAGTTCTATTACGCTCGGGTCTACGTCTCAAGCGGTGTGGACGGTGAATGGGAGGAGATCTTAACCACCCATTCGGATCAGGTGTATGACCCCACCACACCGACCGCCAAACTGAAGGTCTATGGGCAGAATCTGGAAGTCACCGTACCGTACATCTATTTCAATCGGGGGTTGATGCCCAGGGGGATTCGCATTGACGTCTACACCACCAAAGGCAACGTCGAGCTTTCCCTTGAGCGCTATGAACCCAGGAGCTTCCAGGCTCGGTGGCGGGATCTGAATAAGAACGAAAGTCCATTTGTGGCGCCTATCCGCAACTTTGGAACCATGTCCTTATACTCCACCGATCGGGTTAAGGGGGGAAGTGACAAACTGAGCTTTGAGGCCTTACGCAAGCGAGTGATCAACAACGCCCTCGGGGAAATCAAGATCCCCATCACCCCAGTGCAACTTGAAGCGCAGCTGGACAACTTAGGCTACGCCATCGTTAAAGACGTGGACAACATCACCAATCGTACCTATCTGGCCACTCGCGATCTGCCGCTACCGGATTCAGAAAACCTGACCACAGCGATTGGGTGTACGGTGGGGATGCTAGAAGAAAGCATGAGCAACTTAGCCACGCTGAACTCGGTCTACGACAACGGCACCCGGCTGACCTTGGATTCAAAGATGTTGTTCAAAGTGGCGGACGGTCGTTTGGAGGTGGTGAGCAACAACGACCGTCAGACCTTGACCGACGCCTCAGGTGAAGCTAAAGCGCAAATCTTAGCAGAAGGCCAGTACTTGTATACCCCGTTCCATTACGTATTGGACAGCACCGAACAGCAGTTCGCGTGTCGGGCGTATTACTTGGACGAGCCGGTGGTGTACACCAAGCAGTTTGTGGCGGAGAACGAGAGCGCGCGGCTGGAAGTGGGTACCATGCGCTTTGCCATCGACAAAACCCCAACCGGTTACCGGATGATCTTGGTCACCACCAGTGGAGACGCGTTCCGCGCTTTAACCGACGATCAAGTGCACGCTCAGTTGAGCTTTGTTCCTAAAGGGGAGATTGATCGGGCTTACTTGAACGGTACTTACTTAGGCCGGACTGATGATAACGAGAGGATCTTTGAGTTCTTGTTAGAGAGTCGGTTTGATGTGGACGATGAGGATCAATTGCAGTTGACCAGCTTTCGCATGTACGACTTGGAAAACCGCGCCACTGGGGTGCCGTTGGATGGGGTGTTGGATTTGCAGTACATTGTATCCAACTACGACATCGACGGCTTGGAAGCCACAACGTTAGACACGGTTAAGGGGCAGTTTCTGTTACCGGAAGACAACACCGTGGTGATACAAGAAGCCTTGAAGGTGCGCTTTGGCACGGCTTTGGGTGGATTGTGGGCACGCTCACGCAGTGTGGTGAGCTCTATGGAGTACGTGCGCTATCAAAGTGACGTCTTAGCCACTTACGCAGCCACGGTGTATCAACGTGACCCTCAAACCGGAGCCATTGCACTGACCCGAGATCCTGAGACCGGAGAGATCCTCTATGAGGTACTCCACGCTCAAGGTGAGGCGGTGTTGGACAGCGATGGGGTGCAAGTGCTCAGGTACCGTCAAGGGGACATCAAGCGCGACAACGAAGGCAACCCACTGCCAGAGTCGGGACGCAAGATCCTCAGACAAGTAGAGTTGCTGTTGCTAGAAGGGTCGTTCACCTTGGCCACCGATCGCAGGGTCTTGAACTACGCCCGTGACACCGCTCGAGCCATCGTCAACTGGGTCAGTACTGACATAGCGGCGATTCAGGAACGGATGCTGGAAAACACTCAGTTGTGGTATTATCCGCAAACCACGCTGGGGACAGTTCGAGCGCTGGTGGAAGACGGTCTGTCTACGGCTGTGTCGGCCGATCAAAGTTTCCGAGTCAAGTACTACTTGACGAAGATCGGATACGACAACGTGGATCTGAGGGCAGAGTTGAGTCGCACCGCGGTGGTGTTGATTAACCAGACCTTGGACGATGCGACCATTTCGGTCTCAGCCATGGCTCGGCGGATCAAGGATCAGGTCAGCAGCGAAGTGTTGGATGTGGTGGTCAGTGGCTTAGGCGGGGAGGCGAACTATGAGATGCTGTCGTTGGAAGACGACTCCAGTCGATTGGGGATTCGCAAACGCTTAGATGTGTTGCCTAACGGGGAATTGACCGTACAAGACGACGTGTCGGTAGAGTTCATTCGCCATCGTGCATAAGTGACGGCATAGGGGAGGGCATGCGCCCTCCCCGTATGCTGCTTTGCCAACTCAGTTCTGTGACCGGTTGATCATCTCCCGAAGCTGACGACTGCGTTCGGTGTTGCATTTCAACGACGTGACAGCGGCTTGACGATAGAACTCCAAGACGCGGTTGAGGTTGGTGCGGTACGCTCTGAGAAACTGCACCTCAGAACGAATGGCCAGTTCGGCGTTCTTCACGGCCCGCTCGACGTCCACATTGCCGACCACGGCGTCCATTTCCATGTTGCCTTGGTCGTCTACCCGCACGCCGTTCTTAGAACGTTTGGCTTTGAACGCGGCTTCGCGTTTGCCATCGATCAAGGCTTGAGCGTCTTTCTCTAACCGATCCAGGTTCTTATCCAACCCTTTACCGCCATTAGGTGAAATCTTACTCACCTGTTTAGGCCACTGATCGTCGTTCAGCGCCAGGTCGTAATACTCCCGTGTGTTGAGTACGTTATCCGCCAAAAAGCTCATGTAGTCGCCCTGAGAGCGCTGTAGGAACGATTGGAAGGTATCGTGCAACTGTGCCATGTCTTTAAAGAACTCATCGTCTGGTTGCAAGACGCAAGCGTCCAGATCCTGCACGAATTTGGCCGAATCTTTGGCTTCCACCTCGTACATCTTCCCAATAGCTTCCGTCAATTCATTAACCCGTGCGCTGAAGCTGGTGTAGTGGTTGTGAATGCTGCGCGACCACTTAGACAACAACTGAAACACGTCTCCACCAGGGACAACCGCGTCCATGAGGATCTTACCCTGAGAACTGGCGCGAGCACTAATGGGAGGGTCTAGATACTCTTGATAACGGTTGTCGGTCAGGCTTCGCAGTAAACGCGTGTCTGCCTCGGACAGATTCAAGGACTTGGCGTCTTTGATCAAGGTCGCTATGTCCTTGTCGGTGTCGGCCATCTCACGGGTCTTCTTATCCACATCGCTTGCGCGTTGTTCGGCGTTGTCGGTGCGAAACAGCTTGATCAACATGAACAAGATGCTGCCCAATAACGCGCCTGCGGCAGCCACTGCCACCGCTTTGGCGATGCTGAACGACTCTAAAGACACCGGGAGGTTCTGATCCGAAGGGTCTTTGCTGAACGAGTTGACCGGATAGTCAGCGTTGATCGCTTCTGGGTACTTCTGATGCAGGGCCTCCATGGTTAAGCGATCGACGTTTCGATGTTGGATCACCCAGTGTTGGCGGCTTTCCAGATCGGCCAGGTTCTGCAGCTCGATTTCGAAGGCGTTTTCCAGCGACAGGGCGTCTTCTTCGCTGTAGGCCCCGTTACTCATCGCTTGTCTCCACCGCCAAAACGCCGTTCTCGTTCATGGCTTGACCTACCCGCATCATAACGTGCGCGGCTGAGTTGTCGCCCAAAGCGCAAATCCAGCTGCGGTACACGTCAGCAACTTCATAATCGGAGTCGCCTAACGTGTGCATCAACGCTTCCAAGGCTTGCGGCGAGTACGGAATGTGCAGAACGCGGTATCGCAGCAACCACGTGGTGCGCACTACCTTATCGACTTCATTAACGTCCATCACCAGATATTCGTTCAATGCGCCTGCGATGCTTTCATACCCTGCCAAACAATTGATCAGGAACCACTCCTCAGGACGGTGCACCGGACCGGAGGGCAGAGGCAGTCGGTAAGCGATGCTCGCTGCGGTGATGATCGTGTTCAGGTGACGTTGGTCTACGTTCTCGGGTACGTCTTTGGTACGCAGAATTGAGTTGACACATTCGGTGATCGTGCTTGCCACTTTACGCATGGTGTTCTCCTTAGGCTTTTACAGTCAGTAAGTTGGCTTTGACGAACAATTCGTTGTTGGCCAGGGCTTCGAGGTCCTGCATCATCTTGACGCGGTTCATTTGTTTGATATTCGGGGGGTATAGACGTTTCCACAAATACCCAATAATCGTCTCACGGTCTTTAACGTTACTCAAAAGATCCGCCAGCACGTCAGCGTCTTCTTGCAGGCGTTTGCGGTAGTCTTTATCTAACCGGGGGTTCTTCATGGCCTCAACGATGTCCTGACGGATACGCTTAAGTCGTTGACCGATGGGGTCGTACTTCAAATCGGGACTAACCAAACTGGCGGTTAGAGCGGCCAATACAAAGAAACCCACAAACCACTTAGCAATCAAAAGAATCTTCACCGCTTCTATCATCAGGAACTTACGGTCGCTGTAATAGCTGTTCGTGCCTGCCAGGCGAAACAGTCGATCCATACCTGTGGCTAAGTGACGCCCTGCCCCCATTCGACTGACGTATTGATCAGCCAAGGCCTCAGAAGTGCGATAATCGTAAATCCGAGTGTTGGTGGCGCTGGAGGGTTCGTTTACCACTTCAGACACAATCAGCATCTGTACAGTCTCTGTGTCGGTAATGCTACTGGCGGCATCGACGTCAAGTTCCGTCAAATCCAACGCGTCGCGGGTGACCGACAGGAGTTCTACCCGTTCTTTGATGCTGGTGCTTTTAGCGTAACCTCGAACCAGATCCCCTAGGACATGATTCAACGTGTAGACACGACCTAGATATTCGTAATAGGTCATCAAGTGACCGAGCTCGTGAAGGAAGAGCGCCGTGGCCTCCTCAACCGTAAAGAAATCGCCTTGAATAATCTCACTGGAGACAAAGACGTCGTTGATCAACTCGGCGTAAACTCCCTCAACCCGACCTTTGTCCAGATCGATGCTGCCCTGGACCCTACCTTTAGCGCGACGAATGGCTAAAACTGCATCGCTGTTGTCTGAGAGTGCACGGCGCTCTGGGGTGTTGAAGGGGTGGTTTTTATCAAGCCTGGGGGGCGATACGTACGCCCGTGCACCTGCCGAACCAGAGCTTAAGCGGATGTTCAGATTGGTGTAGTGTTTGACCACGCGTTCTACGTTTGACTCTTTGATCACAGTGCGATCGCGAGCGGAGTTGGTTAGCGGATGGTCAGTTTCACGCAGGAAAGTGAAGGCGGTTACCAGGTCTCGGAACAACCGAGGGTTGGGCTGATGCTTGACGCTTTCCATCGATTGGGTCAATATACGTTTACGAGACATGGTTAGAATCCGTCCGTCGGTCGGTCGATGACTTTAATTACTACATATGATCGTGATGGTATCGGTAGGGAAGATGGCCACCCACCGTTCAAAAAATAACCAGCCCACCATCGACACTAATATACGGCACGTGGCGATGTTGTTATTTAACCCAGTAAAACCCAAGGAGTTACCCTATGACTGAGGCAATTCAGTCCCCGGCCATCACCGAAGACGAGATTGAAGGCATCGAGTGCAAACACGTCTGTTACACCAAAGGCAACCCGTTTGATCGAGGGGCGGTGCCCGACGATTTGGTGGTCATCAAAGAGGTGGTTCACCTTAAAGACGGACGTAGGATTCCCCGGGTGCGCATGAAGAAGAACTTCAGACGGCCCTTTTACATCACCAAGCCTGGGTATCAGAACCACGAAGAAAAGAAAGAGTGGGAAGACATCAACAAGCTAGACCGGTTTGAGTGCACCCAAGCCGAATTAGAGACCCACATCAAACGCGCCTTGAACATACGCTCACCGGTGTTTGGGTTGCGCAAGATCTCCCGCAGTCCGTACCTCTACGGCTCCGACATCACCTCCACCGCGATCGTCAAGCGGCATTACATGGAGCGCTTCCCCGACTGTGTCAGTGAGAACGGCGTGGCGGTGTTGGACATTGAAACCGAGACCAACGACCCGAACGACATGGGTGACCCCATTTACGTGGCCGTTACCTTTAAGGACAAAGCGGTCTTAGCCGTAACCGACCGCTTCTTGGATCGTTGTAAAGGCTGGAACTTATCCAACGACCAATTCCCGCAAGCTATGAAGGAGTACTTCGAGACACGCCTTCCAGAGCTCGTCAAGGATCGCAAGATCGACCTTGAAGTTATCCATACCCCCACACCCTTAGGGGCCATACAGCACGTCATAGGGCGGTGTCACGAATGGATGCCGGACTTCTTGTCGATCTGGAACATCAACTTCGACATTCCTAAGATTCTGGCGGCGATTGAGCGTTGGGGTGGCAACGCCGACGACATCTTCTCCGACCCTAGTGTGCCGGTTGAGTTTCGTAAGATCCGTTGGAAGGAGGGTCCTGCTAAGAAGATTGCAGCCGGCGGGCGTGAAGAGGCCTTGCATTGGGTGGATCGTTGGCACACGTTGTACTGTCCTGCGAGTTTTTGGGTGGTGGATCAAGCGGCGGTGTTTCGAAAGCTGCGCATGGCCAATGGGCGTGAGTCCAGTTACGCGCTGGACGCCATCCTAAGAAAGTACGCCGGTACTCAGAAGCTGAAGAACGAGAAGGCCGACACTCTGGGGGGGTTAGAGTGGCATCAGTACATGCAGATGAACGAGCCGCTTGAATACGGCGTCTACAACTTGTACGACTGCATCTCTTGCGAGCTCTTAGACGAGAACCCTAAGGTTGGGGACTTACGGCAGTCCATCTCCATGCAGTGTGGGCACAGCGACTACGACAAGTTTCCGTCTCAGCCCAGACGTACCGTGGACGACTTGCACTTTGAGTGCCTTAAGTTGAAGAAGGTCATAGCGTCGACCTCGGATACGCTTAAAACCGAATTCGACACTATGACGGTCTCAATTCGAAATTGGATTTCGACCTTGCCTGCGCACTTGGTGATCGACAATGGGTTGAACTTGATTGAAGAAGTGCCCGATCTGAAAACCTTGATCCGGGTGGCCGTTTACGATCTCGATGTGACTGCGGCTTACCCCAATGGGGAAAGCATTCTTAACTGTTCTAAGGCAACCACCATCGCTGAGGTGGTGAAGATTAAAGGGGTTGATGAACACAATCAACGAGTGGCCAGCCTTAACCTTACGGGGGGTGCAACCAACGCCCTTGAAATCATGTGCAGTATCTGTAAAGCACCGACGTTTGACGAGTTGTTAGCTGACTTTGAGAAGAACGAGTTAGAAGAGGCATAACTGAATACAGGGAGAGGCCAAATGGCCTCTCCCTTATGCCGTTAGACGAAGTTTGGAAGATTATTACTGTCTATAATCCCATTGTTATTAAAGGACCCGTAGCTAGTCACGTTACTCACGTCCCATCCAGAGAGAGCTTGGTTAAACGCGTAGGCTCTATAGAACATACCCAACATGTTCGTCACGTTAGCCACGTTCCACAAGTTTAACGGCAGGTTGAACCCGGCTGCGTCATAGAACATGCCGGTCATGTCCGTCACGTTGGCGGTGTTCCAACTATTCAAAGGTTGATTAAAGTTAGTTGCGTTTCTAAACGTTCTCTCCATAGTCGTCACGCTGCTGGTGTTCCAGGCGTTCAGTGGTTGATTGAACGCGACGGCGATATAGAACATAAAGGCCATGTCCGTCACATTGGACACATCCCAGTTGTTCAAGGGTTGGTTGAAGACGGTCGCGAATCTGAACATATTGGACATGTTCACAACGTTCGACACATCCCAGTGATCAATCGGGCTGTTGAAGTCCGTGGCACCGGAGAACATGTTAGCAGCAGACGCTCCCGGTAAGAACGTCGGACCGTCACTGGCGCTGATCACAAAGCCGGTGCGACTCGCAAACATAGCTATAGCTGAAGCAAACTCCAGTAAGCCCCACTGCATCACGTCTTTGAGTTGTTTTCTGTTAGCTGTCGGTGTGGACGCAAACCCGTTGACCGTACCGTGGACTTCCACGGTGTACTGACCTGGAGTCGCGTAGTCGTGTGAGGCTGCTCCTGTGTACGACTTATAGCCAGTATCGTCACCCCAATCGATGGTGACGTCACTGCCGGCGGCAAACGACAGGATGACGTTGGTGGCGTTAGCCGCGTTACCTTCGGTATCCACCAGTAACTTCATGCCAGCGCCGAACAGCTTACCGGTGCGGACGATGGTGGCGATGTCGTCTCTTACCAGAGCGTTCATCCGCCCTGGATTGGAAAAGAGTTGGTCGTCGTTGGTGACGTTGGAATCGTCCTGTTTGACTTGTTGAATCAGTTTGGCGTACTCGTCGCCTTTAATCTTAGCGGCTTCAAGGGTAGAATCGATGTTTGCTGTTACCCCTGATTCTTTGGCGGCGGTGTAGGCGTTGACCGCGGTGCTTAACTCGGCGCGTTTGGTTTCAAGGTCCTGTAGGGTGGCCATAGATGCACTTTCCATTGAGGCAATGTCGGTATTGACATAGGATCACGACAAAAAATAAGAAGAGTTTAACTTGTATCGTAATCTATACTCACACTGGACTCAGGGACGCCGTGAGTCGTGTTAATACATTAACCTCAGCTACGGTGGTCCTCTAATAAAACCGGCATAAGAGGAGGCCTGAGGCCTCCTCTTGTTGATCCTCAGTTAAGGTTCAGGTCAGTGGCTTCATCATCAGGAACTTCTTCAAAGGCCGGTTCTGAGACGTACACCAAATCGAACGCCACGGTTAAGGCGCCGCCTAAGGTTTCTATGGCGTCGCTGTTGAACCGAGGACGTGCTTGATAATTGCTTGACAACTCAAACTCCTGCAACGGTGTGCCATCGTCGGTTTGGATACGACTGGCAAAGATCACTCCGTGCAACACCAACCGGATCACCAGCTCCATATCGCCTGTGTCTCGGTTGGGTTCGTGGTCCAAGAACGCCACGCCACGGTTCCAGTAACCCACCGCTTCGCTTAAGTCCTCGTACTTCTCTCGCACGGTGTTCACTTGATCTTCGGTAATGACTGAAAACGGAATAGCGCCGTTGGCGGTCAAGAACGAACACTGCTGCATCATCAGATCCAACATCTGCACCGTCGCTTGTTCGTCGCCGCCGTGGGTTTGCATGGACAGCGTGTGAGTGAATTCGTGGGGGCGTAGGCTGTCGGTGATTTCTTTGGCGGTTTCATTCAAGTCGTCGCCGTGGATCACGAACGTCTCAATGCCGTCGGTCAGTTGGATGTAGTGTTCGCCGCTCAAGCGGTTCATGCCGGCGTGCACGGCGGTGGCCAGCAACGTCTTGCCCGCTTTTTCCCAAACAGTAGCTTGCATGTGGGTATGCTCCTAAAAATAGATTGTGGGTGGTGGGTAACTCACGGGTATGATGTAGGTTTGAAATAGGGTTGAGTCTGAATCTTTATGGGCCCAACCAGATCTCTACCTCCATTGGGTTAGGGTCCAAGTACTGGTAGATCCACTTCCGCACCTGATCAAAGTCCAACCCACCTTCACCGCACCCCAGAGGGGGCAAGGCCAGACTGGCGATGCGGCCTTGTTCACCCAACCAGGCGATGCGCTCAAGGGTCTTCTCAACCAACTCAGGAGGCGATGGGTCTTTCCAATGTACCTTAGTCGGGGCCATCAGAACCTTATACGGACTCTTTGCTGGACTGAACAACATCAAGGTCTCGGGGTGAAACCGACGCTTGCGGCACTGTTGTTTGTACCGGTAATACAGATCCGGATGGCGGTGTCGAAACACCTGCGCCAACCCTTTGCCCATGGCCCCCACCGTATTGGCAGGGCACAGTAAGACGCTGGCCTTACTTTCGAAGATGTCGCCACGGGTTTCCAGACTGATGGTCATTAGCGCCCCCTTGTTTGGCGTTGGCCTCGATGGTTTGCATGCGTTTGTTGGCGCGTTCACCCACCGAGGTCAACGTCTCTATGACGTCCCGAGGAAGCTCCAGGTACTCCACCACAGACAGCCCAAACCGACCTTTGATGTCTTGCTGATCGTAACGCCAGACGCTGTGATAGAGCCCATCCAACTCCCGATAGTCCTCCCGTTCATGCACCGCCACGGTGTTCAGTGGGTTAGTGCTGTCCGGTGAGTAATGGTCATGGATGTCAAACGACACGTCGTACAACATCGAGCGCACCACTTGCGCCTGATCGGAGGTGAGTACCCCGGTGTTCCTAAGCGTCTTGTCGAACAACGGGTTGCTGTGCACCCGCGTCAGCCCGTACACGCGATCCACTACATGGGGTTTGGCTTGGCCAGCTAGTCGCTTTCCAAGATCCCTAAAACCCTCATGTAGTGTAGGGTAAAAAAAATCTCATTGACCTCCAGTTGAATGATCTCATTCAGGTGGCGGGGTAAGTCGTCTTCGTTGGGCGGTTGACCGCACTTAGGACAATCGTAGCTGGGGATGCCAATGGCGTTGATCACACAGTCGCGCATGAAGCCTTCGATCTGTTCGATGATCATGTTGCTGACCCGGGCGTCTCCAGAGAGACTGTCTAACGCCTCGTCTACCGACTCACGGTCTTCAGTGACCGAGTCCTCAGAGAAGACCACCTCTTTCACCCAATGGCTGTATCGACGTAGGTTGGTCATGGCGCTTTGCTGTAGGATGTACTGCTCGCGCTCTTCCCCACGCAGACGTTGGCCGAAGGCTTCGTCGGTCATGCGTTCAATCTCATCGACCCAACGGAAACCGCAGTGCTCGTAATCCGCGATCGTGGGTACCTGAAGCTTTAAGCTTAAACCGTCGTTGATTTTGATCATTCGAGTTTGCGGGGCTTTGTGTTCCTTGCGGTAAGTCGAGAGATGGTCGTCGGTGAACTTACCGTCGCGATCGCTCATCAGGTTGCGTTGGAACTTAGATACCATGCGGTTGTTGACCCACGACAGCTTACTCAGGTTAACGTGTGCTTCGTCGGTGTGCGTACAGACGGCTGGGTCTTTAACACAGGGCCGAACCAAACGGTAGCCGTTGGGCCAGATGGTGGACGCCATACCCCAGACCAACTGAGGAATGTCGGTAATCAACACTTGCTCTTTCAATGCCTTCACCGACAGATCTTTCACCGACCCATCGTAGACGTGGTTAAAGATCATGTCCGTCAGATTGGATTGGGTGTACACCGACACGTTGGAGAAAGCCACGCCCATGGTGGATCTTCCCAGAATGGTCTTGTCTCGGGCGATCCGACGTTCAAGTTCCAGTAAGGTGCTTTCCGAGGGAGCCTTGAGCTTTAACCAAAGTCCGGAGTGCCACAGAGGCACGTTGGTGATGGTACCTAGACCTACCGCCGCACGTACCCTCAACAGTGCCGATTCGCCGGTGACCTTACCGGAGGTTTGATTCAATCGAGGTCGGCCAGCGGTCAACTCATCGCCTTCATTCTCAACCGCTTGACGCCAGTGGCCGCCTGGGCGTTCAAAGGGACTCACGTTGGTGTCCGGGTAATGTGGGTCAACGGCTCGAATGCTTTGCTGCCAGCGCAGCAGATCAGCGCGTCCTCCGGTCAATTGATCAGGTTTCACATCGTCCAAGTGTTTGGTGGCGATTTCCCGAGAGGACATCAACAAGAAGATAGCGTCGTCAAACCGACGGGCTTTGTCTTCGTCGGTCAGGGGTGCCACAATAGGACGTATCTGTTCATACAGCGTTTTATTAGGATCAACCACAGGCGGTGTTTGAGCGGTTGGCTCGGCAGCCGCCTCTGGGATTGGAGTCTCGACTTGACCTTCAGGTGATGTCTGGTCATCGGGTTTGGTTGGATCACTCATCGGTGCTTTCCTTCTTTTCCTTCAAACGCACGGCCGCGGCTTTAAACAACTCGCTCAAACGCAGAACGGTGGGCAACACGGCCCGCTGGTAGTTCTCTTGCCAGCTGTTGTACTTCTCGCCGATGGACAGACCCAACATGACGTCGTCGGTCTTCTCGGGGTTCAGTTTGGTTGGCACTTCCCGGCGGATGCTGGTCAGATCGGTTTTCAACTGAACCGTATCCCGTGTCAGGATCTTGGCGTTGTTTTCGATCTTCTCAACATCGCCTGCCTCGACCAGATCGCGATTGACTAGGTAAGGCGCGAACTCAGCGGTGGCAGACAGCATCTCTTCACACGCATTGTCCAGCTCACGCAGGTCCTTCATGATGCTGTTCTTACTGGGTTTGGTGTACACGCCCGGGGACGTCTTCTTGCGGGGAGGTTTGCTTTTGGGCATGAGAGCCACTCCTTGTTAAATGCGTTAAATAGAATAGGTTAGTTCCGACAGATGAAACCGATGGTATGGTTGATGCATAGACCCTTTCAATACCTTAACGGCTCTGTGTACTCTTTGATTTTAAGCGAGGATGGTCATGAGCAGCATTCTAATGAATTTTATCAACGAAGTGGTACCCGAAGCCAGGCGCTCCGCCTTCTTACACGCTGACCACGTCTTAACCGGTGTGGGTCACCGTACCCACCATTTGGCGGTGGAAAATCTTCTGTCCCTGGCGGAAGATATGACCACGGTGGATTTGATCGATTACGCTGAAAACGCCATCGCACAATCGTTGGTGGATTTGATCTCCGAATACGCCATTGGTATCAAGGACCGTGAGTTGGGTACTTTGGTGGCGATCTTCACGGGTATGGACGACATCATCGATTACAGCGATCAACAGGCCATCTTGGACATCTGCGATCAAGACGATCTGCCAGAAGAGATCTTTGCGGATATCTTGGCTTTGGTTCACGCCACCGATTCCGAGCGGTACCTACAGGCAATCGACTATGTTCAACCATCGTTGATCCAGCGGTTTATAGCCAACTCCAGTCAGATGGTGGAGTTCGTGGATGTGGACGAAGACGAGGAAGACGATGAGATCGCCGATGTCGACATAGAACGGGTTGACGGCGAAACCGGGGTGGGCGAACACACCCGTGCCATCGTTAAAGACTTCATCGACCGGCACAACCCCGAACACTTTGTCGCCTTGATTCACGATGGGGGTCGTCTTGGGTACTCCTTGGCGACTTATCTGAACCAAACCTTGAACGATGAGACCATGTCGATCGACGAGATTGCGCGGGAATACATGGCCGCCGCTCTTGCAACGGGTGAAGCGCCGGTGGTGGCCGTGGATAAAGCCAGCGATCGCCTGGAAGCGCGTTTGGCCGACATACACACTCTCCAACAAGTACTGCAAGTGCTGCGCGGGTACCTGAACGAAGGACAGACGTCATGAACAAGCGCGATTTCTTTATCCGAGCGATGGCCGAGGGACGGTTTAAAGACAAACGTTGGTTGATGGCCGGGTTCAGCATCATCCAACCCAAGATCGATGCCATGGCCGATATGAAACCTTGGGACATCTTGTACGTGGATCAAAACGACGCCACTCGACAGGTCACTCAGAATACGCGAGTGGTGTTCATTGACGACCGTGGGGAAATGATCGAGTTGTCCGATTACGACTACGATCCCAACGACCCCAAGCCACCGTACACCTTTAAGGAACGCATCTCGATCAGCGATGAGGAGATGGTCAACCTTAAGAAGAAAGAGATAGAAACCAGTTATGGCAATGTCTTAGCCAATTGGTTGCTGTGTGTGCATCCCTTTGGCGATCGCATTGATTACATTGAAGGGCGTTTTGGTGTTAAAGACGTAGAGAAGCACATTGAGTCCTTGATGGACGACTTCCCAGACAACGGTCAAGGCCGTGACCCGAGCAAGATCTACGTGGATGAGTACTTTAAGTACCGTCAGGCAGCGTCTTTGATCGATGGTCTCACACAGCTCTGTGTGCCCTCTGCAACCGCTAAGTCGATGACCCGCCACCCTGACACCGTTAAAGTCCGGGAAGAGCTCCTGGAGAAGTACAAGGACCGTCTACACGATCCTGCCACCATCGCTAAGATAGACGCCGCCTTAGGCGAGCTCGACCGCGAGTGGTTGGCCGGGGATAAGTCGATGGACTTCTACATCAAAGCCAAATCCTTGGATGTGGTGCGTAAGAAAGCGCATTTGATGATGGGGTATGAATCGTCTTTCTCTGCGGGGGGTGAAGGAACTCTGATTCGAGGGGCTTTGGCTGAAGGGTGGAAGGCTGAGAACCTACCGGAGTTGGCGTCCAGTTTGCGCGAAGGCTCGTACGACCGTGGTGCCTCGACCGCGTTGGGTGGTGAAGCTGTAAAGTTCATCCTAAGGGTCATGCAGAACACCGTGGTGTCTGAGGACGATTGTCAAAGTAAGAACGGTATGCCAGTAAAGATCACCAAGCCCACTCAAGATCAATTTGTGGGCAACTACCTTCTCGATGGAGGTAAGCTGGTCCAATTAACCGACGAGAACGTAGGGGGGTATCTGAACAAAGACGTCATTATGCGCAGTCCCATGTTCTGCCGCACCGAACGCTCAAACTTCTGCGCTACGTGCATTGGCGGACGTTACGGCGAACACACCACAGGACTGGCGACAGCGGCGTCTAACATAGGGTCTATTATGATGGCCGTCTTCATGAGTTCCATGCACGGCAAAGCCCTCAAGACGGCTAAGTACAGCTACAAGACCGAGCTCACCTAAAGGTTTTACCAGATAGTATGCTTTAGGACACGCGTGTCCTTTCAATATAACCGATACCGGCTAGGAGAATTTCCTAATGTCTAAGAAAAAGTACACACCCCAAGACCAACCCGAAGCGAACGAAGCACAGACCGACGACACCCAACCGTCTGAAGACGTGGTCGCTCAAGACGAGGCCCTTACGGACTTTGATGTCAGTGAGACGTTTCCCACCGAAGATGCTGATGTTGTGGAAGATCCAGTCGTTGAAGCGCCCGTTGTTGAAGCACCGGCCGTTGAACCGCCTCAGTCAGACTCAGTCTCTGAGTACGCGGATTACACCAGTGAGTACATGGCCAGTGCCCCTGAAGGGCTGAGTAGCATTGGTTACAAGCTTGGGGGGTATGTAGATGCCATGCAACCCAACGTTCCTCACGATGAGAACGGTCTTCAAAAGAATCAACTGAAACTGCGGGGGGTGATCAACAACGTCCTTGACTTGGCCGATGACCGCTTTGGAGACGGTTTGAAGTTCCTAGCGCGAGTGATCCGTGCACATCGGACCACGGTGTTCTCTGAAACCATGATCTTCCGTGGGTTTGATCGGATGCGCGTCAGCCGCGGTGAGCGTCAGCGTTTGGAAACTCTGATCAGTCTGCTGCTGGCAACGGCGGACGTTAAGAACCCAAAAGACGTCAACAAGTCGGTGGACATGAAAGTGGTTTACCGCTTTGTCACTGACAACAATCAACAGCAAAAGCTGCAGTCTTTTTACGGCGGTTAAGCGTCGGGTTAAGACAAAAAATAAAGGGCCTCCTTTGTGGGGGCCCTTTATGCCGTGTCTATCTAAGCAGTTACTTCTTAATGGCCCGGAGGCCATCGTAGAAAGACAGTCGTTTATACGTTGGTTTTACTTTGTGACGATGACTGCCGTACCCGATAAGGATATCGTATTTCTCGTTTCCTCGGTCAAGGGCCACCATCAATTCAGCGTCCGCATACTCACCTCCGGTACGTCGAGTCATATCGAACGCTCTGTCCAAAAGGTCTTCTCCCACAACGCCTGACCGACGGACTTCCATACTCGCTACCGGCAACCGTCGGGTTGCCACAAACAGAATGCGGCGGGAGGCCATGTGTGCGCGTAAGATCTTTAGGTCCTCCAGACGATTTGAGTCTTTAATCGCGGCGTATGAGAGAGACTCCATGCCATCCAGGAGTACGGCTTGAAGGTCGTGTCCCGAGGCGGCGTATTCATCCAAATAGTCGCAGAAGGTTTGTGCCGACCACTTGCCCGTTGGCATCGTCAACATACTCACGGTCCACCCGGTACCCACTTGCAAACGGGTATTGACGTAGTCAACCATGTCGGCCGGCGAAGGTGTATCGGTAGGGACTTGTCCTCCCGTCTCTTCACGTTTTAACGTATCGTAAATTCGAGTCAACCAAGAGGTCGCTGACGTTTCCCCATTGATCAGTAAAATGGTGGGTTTCTTTGACGTTTCTTCAGGGGCGTTCAGAGTACACAGGGCTATATACAGATCCAATAACATCCCAGTCTTGTATGAGTGTGTCAAACCTTCAATCAATACGGTTTTTCCGCGTTGTAACGCGATGTCTCCAGTGGCTATGTCGTTTAATTCACTCCACGGCGTGCGAAACGGCGGTTGTGTGTTGGTCACAATACATCCTCTTTAAAAGGTATCGGGGAAAAAGAGGGGACTCGAAGGTCCCCTTAGGAGCAAAGTTTGTAGCTCTACTTAAATCGGTTCATTGTATCTACGTTTTATCTTAGTCATTGCTTCTTCCATAGCAATGCGTTTTTCGGTTAACGTTGCGACCATATCTTCA